>OGQA01001456.1_pt1 | contig 11238 bp, 9 predicted proteins | sample 1553011 | NCBI WGS metagenome assembly OGQA01 (sample SAMEA2580256, study PRJEB22360) | human gut metagenome | biome: human gut; feature: human-associated habitat; material: faeces | place: Denmark | collected 2008/2010 | reverse complement strand
TTCCGCATCGCCATGCGCGATCTGGAGATCCGCGGCGCGGGCAGTCTGCTCGGGGCCGAGCAGTCGGGCCATATGATCGACGTCGGTTATGATATGTACCTCAAGCTGCTCGAGGAGGCCGTGCTCGAAGAGCGCGGCGAAAAGCCCGAGCAGCGCGCCGAGTGCGCGGCCGACCTCGCCGTGTCGGCCAACATCCCGGAGAGCTATGTGCCCAGCCAGGAGCAGCGCATGGATCTCTACCGCCGCATCGCGCTCGTGCGCACGGAGGCGGAGGCCGACGACCTCATGGACGAGGTCATCGACCGCTTCGGCGACCCGCCGCCGAGCGTGTACACGCTCGTGCAGGTGGCGCTGCTGCGTGCCGACGCGGGCAAGGTCGGCGTGACGGACATTTCGCAGAAAAACGGCTGTTTGAAGTTTCTGCTGGCGCAGTTCGATATGCAGAAGGTATCGGCACTGTACGCCCGGCCGGAGTTCAAGGGCCGCTTGAAGGTGGATGCGGGGGCAAAGCCGGGCGTCATTCTGCGCCTCAAGACCCGCACCCACGTCATCGAACAGGCAAGAGCGTTTGTTTCCGCATGGGCAGACGCCCAGGGAGACCGCGCATGACACCCATGTGCAACGAAACGAAAGGAAGCGTTTGCTGATGAAAACCAGAATCACCGCCCTGCTGCTGGCGCTCGTGATGGCCGTCTGCTGCCTGACCGGCTGCACCTCGACCCGCGTGCGCAGCTACTCGGAAGAGAGCAGCGATGCATCGACCGACAAGTATGCTGCCGCACTCGATGCTTACAAGAGCAACAAAAAGGTCATGACCATCAACGGCAGCCCCGTGTACTGGAACGAGTATGCCTATTTCCTGTGCGCCATCATGGCGAACATGGAGCGCTACGGCATGCAGATCACGGACTGGAGCGATGTCTACGACGAGAGCACGGGCGAGACGTACAGCGACATCATGACCAAGAGCGTCGTCAACAACATCGCCTGGAACCACCTCATCGAGGTCAAGGCAGCGGAAAACGACGTGGCGTTTGACGCGGCGGGCGAGCAGTACGTGCAGGACACGATCAACCAGACCATTCAAAACGTCGTGGGCGACGACGGCACCGAGGCCGAGCTGAACGAAAAGCTCCAGTCGTACTACATGGATCTGGACCTGTTCAAGTATTTCACCAAGACGCAGTATCTCTATAACGGCCTGGCCAGCAAGTTCTTCGGCGAGAACGGCGCGAACATCTCCGACGAGGACGTGCAGGAATACGTTGATACCAACGACTACATGACGGCAAAGCACATCCTCTTCAAGACGACGGACGACAGCGGCACTGCCCTCTCGGACGACGAAAAGGCCGCCAAGAAGCAGCAGGCCGAGCAGGTCGCGGCGCAGGTCAAGGCCGTGACCGATCCCGAAAAGCGCGTGGAGCTGTTTGACCAGCTCATGGAGCAGTACAACGAGGATACCGGCGAGAGCGGTCACCACACCGCGGTCAAGCTCACCGAGGGCGGAGACGCTCAGGATGATTACAAGGTGGAAGCAGGTCTTTACTATGTTTCCTATGAGAAGGAGTCCGGCATGGGCGGTTCCGTCACATATGAGTATTATCTCAACCTGAGAGAAGACGGCAAGTTCACGGCTTTCGTCAAATTTCCGATGATGGGTTCCGATCAGTTTGCTTACGATTACGGCACTTACAGCATTATGGGCGCGATGTGCCGCCTTACGTCCGAAGTCTACAAGGATTATGAGGACGATACAAAGGACCTCACCGAGTCGCTGGTCGCAACTTCCGAGACGGAATTTGAAGCCGATGTCAAGATGAGCCCCTTTGCAAAGGAGAACGATACGGTAACGCTCGCAAAAATAGAGGCACCCCAGGATGCGGTCATCAGCTTTACCGGTACTCATGATCTGAGCATGGGAGAGATGAGCGTCACGTTTGAACTGGCGCTGACAGTCAACGCCGACGGCGCATATACCTTTACGAGCACGTCCTCCATGGGCGGTGAGCCCAGCGTTCAGAACGGCTTTATCGGTCTGAGTTCTATGGGCACTGCTTTTGTCCTGCCCGACGAGGCAAACGAAGGCGTGACCGGTACGTTTGACTCCGAGACCGGAGAACTGAATGCGAAGTTCAGCATCGGCGCAGGTTCGCCTCAGGATGTCAAGCTGACTGTGGTTACCGAGTAGGTCCGAAGGTTGTCTGCCGTATATGGCCGGGTGTCTGACGGTATGACGTTTTAATGTATGACCGCGGGGTCCGCGGGGCGAAAACAAAAATGCTCCGGCCGTCGCCGAAAACGAACGTACGGCGGCCGGAGCGGCAGATAAGGAGAAAAAATATGAGATCGGCACAGGCTTTTTTTAACTGGGCGTTCACCACGAGAGCAAAGACCGTCATGAAGATATACAATGACGAGCAGATATCGCCCGAGAAAATGTTTTTGAGCTTTTGCTCGCATGACCCTGCATTTATATCGCACGGTCCGGCGGGACTTAACGGCAGCATCAAGGGTATCGGTTTCATGCCGAAGCCGGAGTATCTTGAGGAAACGCTCGAAGCGTACATAAATCACATCAAGACATATGACCCGGAGGACAAGACATATTCAAAGCGCGGTCTCGGCGTGCTAATCAAATATATGTACGGCGAAGAGGCCCGCGACAGAGTCGATTTTGAGCATATAGGAAGCCTCGAGATGGCAAAGCTCCACTCTTATACGAATTACAAGGTCAACCCCGAGGCTACATTGATATTTTACCAGCCGCCGATGATATCCTATGAGGTCCGCGGTATCATGCACATTTATGATGAGACCGAATCGGGCAAACGGGAAATATATCAGCAGTTCATCAACGCGCAGCACGATATGTATCACAGCCCTGACATGAACAGATGGCTGAAGTATCCTGCATACGTGCTCGACATCAAGGAGATATACGACAACAGCGCATCGAGAGAGGGCTTTGGCGTTCAACTTGAATATCCTGTGCCGAAGGAGTAGATCCCCGGCTGATGACGCGCGGCGCGCGGGGAGCTCCTGCGCGCCGGGCATTTTACCGAGTTTTTGTACGGAGTGGTGATATGAAGACCCTGACGAAGAAGTTTACCTCGCTGCTGCTCTGTTTTGTCCTTGCGGCGTCGGCAATAATGCTGACGGGCTGCGGCAGTTCAATTTCGGAGCGGAGAAACGACGATTCCTCCACGCTTTATGTGGGCTACGTGTCGTCGGCTTTTCCCACATCGTTCATGCCGTGGCTTTCGCGCGACGGGATAGCTACGACGGTCGCGAGCATGATATACAGCACGCTTTTTTCGTTTGACGAGATCACAGGCGAATACCTGCCGTCACTCGGAAAGGAGTGGTGTTATACTGACTATGACGGAAATGAGCTGAGAACGCCGGACGGCGACATAGATTATGATGCCGTGGAAGCTTATTATTCGTCCGAGGAGCGCGATTACATGGTCGTCAAGGTCACGCTTTTTGACAATATGACATGGAGTGACGGCGAGCCGGTGACGGTGGACGATGTCTACTATACTTTCGATATCGCAACCGACAACGCGCTTTCGAATCACGCAGGCGCTCTCGCGTGGACGGCGGATCTCATGCATAAATCCGAAAAAGGCGTAAACAAAACGCAGGGTATGTTCACCTATGAGAATAACGATTACTGGAATCCCTATCCCATAACCGAAGAAGAGAAAGATACGGTCATATATCTGCGGGTAAACAAGGTGCTCGGCTCTGTCGCGACGCTGTTCACTTCCATACTGATACTTCCGGAGCATATCTGGGCTCCGCTCGTAACGGAGCAGCAGCAGCTGAACAACAAAATGCCTGAGGGCGAGTTTCTGTATCAGTATGAGAACCCTGTCGGCTGCGGTCCGTGGACGCTCGATAAATCTCAGTCCGGCAGGCAAATGATAGTGCTCAAGAACCGCGGCGAGGATTATCACCTGAAGGCGGAGGACGGCAGCGACCTGTATAAGGTGGATACGATCAAATTCATGCTGTACATGGATGAGAATACCGCCATTTATGCGCTGCTCAAGGGCTATGTCGATATGCTCGACAATGCCATGAGCCCCAATTATCTGCGGTTGTTTGAGCAGGAGGAGAACATATTTGTCGCGAACGTCGGCGGAACGTCCGTGCAGACGCTTGTGATGAACGTAAATGCGCAGGATCAGTACATGACCCGTGAGCGGGAGCTGCTCGGGGACGTAAGGTTGCGCCGTGCGATAGCGTTGGCGATAGATCAGGAACAGCTCATAGAGCGTGCGCTCAACGGCGCGGGCAGTACGGCTCCCGCCGGTCTTATACTGACGTCCCAGACCGAGCTTTACGACCCGGCATCCGACATACTCTCCGGTGATTATGAACAGAGAGTCGCACAGGCAAATGCGATACTTGACGAAATTTGGCCGGATAAAGACGAAGCCGGTTACCGGCTCGCGGACGGGGAACGGATATCCTTTGACATCCTTGCAAATCCCGGCGAACTCGAGCTTGTATCGTTTTTGCAGGTGCAACTGCAGCGGATAGGCATAGAGGTGGAGTATAAGGCCGAAGGCTCGATGGCGGAGGACACGTATCTGTTTGACGGCGACTTTGATATGACCTTTCAGGCCACTATATTCAATGTGTCGAACGTAGACGTTATGTTTCAGTCGCATTTCGTGTCACTGAACCGGACATCGAATTACGGCAGACTGACCGACGAAGCGCTCGCGCTCAAGATAGAGGAAATGAGGAAAACACTGAATCTGCCTGAAAAGTACCGCATCATCGGAGAGATACAGACAATGATCGCCGGGCAGTATTACAAGGTTCCGGTGTATTCTTCCAACGTCATCTCCGTGGCGCGTACGGATAGGTTCACGGGATATGTGGCAGGACCGGGGCTGACGCTGTTCAACGACGATACTCTGAAGAATCTCGAAAGGGTGGTGCAGGAATGAAGGCGTCATATGTGATAAAGCGCATACTTCTGACGGTGTTTATTTTCTTTGTCGTCGTCACTTTGTGCTTCTTCATCCCGCGTATCGGGGTCTCAGACCCGGCGAGCAGGTATTACCCGCCCCAGACAGCGGGCATGTCGGACGAGGATTATGAAATAATAAAACAGATAACAAGGGAGCAGTACGGGCTCGACGGCACCACCTTTGAGCAGTATATCCGGTACATGGACGATCTGCTGCACGGCGATCTGGGGACTTCGTACCAGGCGGGCAACCCGAAGGCTATCGACTGTATAGCGGAATGTCTGCCGTGGACGCTTGTGTTGTCTGTGACGAATCTGTTGATATCTCTTGTGATAGGCGTGATAATCGGTACGATGGCGGCGTGGAAGAGAGGCCGCTGGCAGGACAGGGCATTGCTGAACGCTTCGACCTTCACGACTGCATTGCCGTCGTTTTTCATAGCGCTGCTGCTGTCGTTTTATCTCGGGTTTGAGTGGGAGATATTCCCGGCGTATACCGATCAGAATATGGTATCCGGCTTTGTATGGAACTGGGAATCTATATCCAAGGTCATGTATAACGCCGCACTTCCCATATTTTCTATGGCGATAGGCGGTATAGTGGGTTACGGTCAGTCAACGAGAAACAGTGTCATTGCGGTTTCCGGCGACGATTTTATACTTACTGCAAAGGCAAAGGGACTTTCAAACAATAAGGTCATCTACGGGCATACATTGCGGAATGCGATGCTGCCGATAGTTACGCAGTTCGGAATGAATATCAGCGGGTTGATCGGCGGTGCCGTGGTCATTGAAAAAATATTCAACTGGAACGGTATGGGCACGCTTTTCCTTACCGCCAACAGCAGCAATGACTATCCGTTGATGATGGCGATAATGATATTTATGTCTGCGTTTGCGTTGGTGGCGAACCTCGTGACGGATCTGGTGTACAGCCTGCTCGATCCGCGCGTCACGATAGGAGAGAGAAGGTGAAGAGCGTGAAGAGAACCGGCAGGACCGGGATCCTCGGCGGGATATGGGGATTTCTGAAAAAGCTTTGGAAGCACAGACAGGGCAGGATAGGCCTTATAATAGTGGCTGTGCTCGCGTTTTGCGCCATATTCGCGCCTTTGATAGTACCGAACGATCCGTATGACGTGACGCAGCGTGCGGAGAAGGGACTTCCGCCGTCGTGGGAGCATCCGCTGGGCACTACTATCACCACGGGGCAGGATAATTTGAGCATGCTGATCTACGGCGCAAGGTCGTCGCTCGGGATCGGGGTGATAACCGGTATAACGATAGCACTGCTCGGCTCGCTGCTCGGGATAGCGGCGGGATATCTCGGAGGATGGGTGGATACGCTCATAATGCGTGTGGTAGATGTGCTGCTCGTCATCCCGACGCTTCCGCTGGTCATCGTCATGACAAACGTATTGGGCACGAGCTACGCCGTCATTGTATTTGTTTTTGCTGCGTTCGGGTGGACGGGGCTCGCGAGAGTCATACGTTCGCAGGTGATATTGATAAAGAACGCCAATTACGTCAAAGCCGCGGAGCTTGCGGGCGCGAGCGAATGGTATGTGATGTGGCGTCACATATTGCCCGCCGTGTCCAATCTTCTCATCATGAGCACGGCGCTTACCAGTGCGGGTATCATGGTCGCCGAGGCGGGACTGAGCTTTCTGGGGCTCGGAAATCCGACTGCGATAAGCTGGGGCAGAATGCTTGCTGACGCACAGAGCAGCGGCGCGATGCTGTTCGGACATTGGTGGAGCATATTGGCGCCGGGCATCGGGATATTTCTTGCCGTGTATTCTTTCATGCGTATAGGTCTGGCACTCGAAGAGATACTCAATCCGCGTATGCGCAAGGGCAGCAGCATGGTAAAAGTATTCAAACACCTGAACAATACATATCTTGACGAGGTGTTTGCCTCGATGGATGAAGGCAGCATACTCAAGGGCGAATATGTTGAGCCGGTGCGTGAGGAAAATGGGGATGCGCAGGTGGAATCGTTCGAGCCGTTGGCGACGGGCTTTACCGAGACGGTGCCGGTCGTGCCGATAATAGCGGAGGATGACGGACGGGACGACGAAACGCTCGGCTGCGATCTTCTGGGCAGCGACGGCGGCGAACGCGCATCGAACGCGTGCCGGGCCGGCAGTGCGGCGAGGCTGGCTGCGCAGCAAAAGGCCCAGGCTGCCGATGATGCTGCGGGCGATAAAGAGAAGGCGGGTGATCCTGATGAACGCGCTTGAAGTGAAAAATCTCAAGGTGGTTTTTCCTACCGAAGCGGGTATGGTCCGTGCCGTAGAGGGGATAGATATCGAGATCGAACAGGGCAAATGTGCGGCGATCGTCGGGGAATCCGGCTGCGGTAAAAGCGTTACTTCGCTTGCCGTGATGAAGCTGCTTTCCACTCCGCCTGCCGTTGTCAGGGTCGACAAGCTCGAGCTGTGCGGTACGGATATACGTGAGCTCACCGACAAACAGATGCAGAAGCTGCGCGGCAAAGATGTTTCCATGATCTTTCAGGATGCGCTCACCGCACTGAACCCGGTGATGACGGTGGGGAAGCAGATAGACGAGATATTCCTCGCACATACGGCGGACGATGTCAGAATGAGCAAGCATCAGCGCAAAAAGGATGCGAAACGGCGCACGATAGAGGCGTTAAAGCTGGTCGGCATCAGTGACGCGGAGCTCAGGTACCGGGCATATCCTCATCAGCTTTCCGGCGGGATGAGGCAGCGCGTGCTGATAGCCATGGCATTCGCGTGCAATCCCAATCTCATCATTGCCGACGAACCGACGACTGCGCTGGACGTTACCATACAGGCGCAGGTGCTCGATATTCTGAAGGAACTCCAGAAGAAGCGAAACACATCGCTTATGCTGATAACTCATGACCTTTCCATTGTCATGAATATGGCTGATGAGATATATGTCATGTATTGCGGCAAGATAGTGGAGAGAGCGCGGACGAGAGAGCTTTTCGTCGAGCCGCTTCATCCGTATACGAAGGGACTGCTCGGCTCTGTGGCACGCCTCGATGACGAGCGCGGGAGATTCGTGCAGATACCTTCTTCCTTGCCTTCGCCGATGAACAAGCCGACGGGGTGTTATTTTCATCCGCGCTGCGAGCGTGCTACGGAAAAGTGCCGCAGCATGATGCCTCCGCTTGAAAAGCTTGAAACCGGCAGATATGTGCGGTGCTGGAATTATAAGGAGGCAGTCGATGACAAATAATATGACTCCGCTGCTCAAACTCGAGCATGTCAGCGTGACTTTTCCGGTCAAAAAGGACTTTCCTTTTCAGAAGCAGCGCACCGTAAAGGCGGTGACTGACGTTTCGATAGATATCTACCCCGGCGAGACCTTCGGGGTTGTAGGCGAGTCCGGCTGCGGCAAGAGCACGCTCGCGAACACCACTCTCGGGATCCAGCGTGTAGACTCCGGAAGTGTGTTTTTTGAAGGCGAAGACCTCACAAAAATGACCAAGCAGCAGCTCAAGGAAGCGCGCCGCAGCATGCAGATGATATTTCAGGATCCGTTTTCCTCGCTGAACCCGAGATTTACGGTATTTGATATCATTGCCGAGCCGCTCAGGATAAAGGGCGGAACGGGCTACGACGATATGCGCGCTCAGGTGGCATCGATGCTTCGTGAGGTGGGTCTTTCGGCCGATGACATGGACAGGTATCCTTCGGATTTTTCGGGCGGTCAAAAGCAGCGGATAGGTATCGCGCGGGCGCTGATACTCAGACCGAAATATCTGGTGTGTGACGAGCCTGTTTCGGCGCTCGATGTGTCGGTCCATGCGCAGATACTAAATCAGCTGATGGATCTGCAGGCAAAGTACAATATCACGTATCTGTTCATATCACACAACCTTGCCGTGGTGAAACGCATATGCAGCCGCATTGCGGTCATGTATCTCGGTAAGGTGATGGAATACGGCAGCGCGGATAAAATATTTGATAATCCGTTGCATCCGTATACCCGTGCGCTGATGTCGGCGGTTTATGATACCGATATAGACAGCAAACGGGAGCGGGTCAGGCTGAAGGGCGAGGTGCCCAGCCCCATCAATCCTCCGGCCGGATGCCGGTTCTGCGGCAGGTGTCCCGAGGAATGTGAAGGATGCTCAAAAAGCGAGCCTGTATTGGTGGAAATGGAACCTGACCATTTTGTGGCATGCTCGAGGCTTGCCGGAGGAGCGGGAGACGACCGTGGTCAGGCGTGATACCCTTGTAGCTGTGGCGGCAGCGGTATGGTTTGCGGCCGGTATAAATATCCTGCGGATCGGTGTTGCCGCAGCAACGGTCGTAAAATGGGAATGGTGGATGATCGTGTCGGCGGTCGCGGTGTTTCTGGGCTTCGGAACGATGTTTCAAGTGATAGTCCGTCGGCATCTGGGGCGTATCTTCGGATACGACGATACGGTCAGACACAGCGTTTTTAAATTTTTTGATTTAAAGGCTTATATACTTATGGCGGTCATGATGGGCGGCGGGTTGACGCTCCGCGGACTTGAGCTGGTGCCCGACCGCTGTACGGCAATGTTTTATACCGGGCTCGGCGCGGGGCTGGCTATCGCCGGGTGCACGTTTTTCGCGGCATATCTCAGACGTCCGCGCGGCGTCTGAAGACGGAGGGTGACATGGAAAGAGCGATATACGAACAATATGCGGCGATATTGCATGAGGAGCTGTTGCCCGCCATGGGCTGCACCGAGCCGATAGCCATAGCCTATGCGGCGGCACAGGCACGTGAATTGCTGGGCGTCGAGCCGGAAAGCGTGACTGTCGCGGTGAGCGGAAATATAGTCAAGAACGTGAAGAGCGTGGTCGTGCCTCATACGGGCGGGTTGCGCGGCATTGCCGCGGCGGCGTGTGCCGGTATAGTGATGGGCGACGCTTCACGCAGGCTTGAGGTGATATCCGACGCCGACGAGTGCCAGACCCTCAGACTTAAGGAATATCTGGAAAGAACGCCCGTGGATGTCCGGCTTGCGGAAACCGGCCATATATTTGATATCGGCGTCACGGTAAGGTGCGGCGGTCACAGTGCATATGTACGGATAACCGATCATCATACCAATACAGTTATCAAGGAAAAAGACGGAGTCCGCCTGATGACCGGCGATTTGCACGCGCCGACGGAAGAGACACTGACAGACCGCAGCTGCCTCAGCATAGAAGGGATATGCGAGTTTGCCGACAGTGTTTGTCCGGACGACGTAAGGGATGTGCTGGAGCGTCAGATAGGATTCAATATGGCAATAGCAGAGGAAGGCATGAGAAATTCCTATGGTGCCAACATCGGCAAGGTGCTTCTTGACAGCTCGCCCGATACCGTCAGGGTCAGAGCGCGTGCCTACGCCGCTGCGGGTTCCGACGCGAGAATGAACGGGTGCGAACTGCCTGTCGTCATTGTTTCGGGCAGTGGGAATCAGGGAATAACGGCGTCTGTGCCCGTTGTCATTTATGCGCGGGAATACGGCAAGAGTCACGAGGAATTGCTGAAAGCGCTGCTCGTGTCCGACCTCGTTACGATACATCTTAAGACGGGAATAGGAAGGCTTTCGGCATATTGCGGTGCTGTCTCCGCGGGGGTCGGGGCCGGTGCCGGCATCACTTATCTGCTCGGCGGCGGTGCGGTGGAGATATCTCACACGGTCGTCAATGCTGTCGCCATCGTGTCCGGCATCATATGCGACGGTGCCAAGGCGTCCTGCGCGGCCAAAATAGCACAGGCCGTAGAGGCGGGGATCCTCGGGTATGAAATGTATTGCCGCGGCAACGAGTTTTACGGCGGTGACGGAATAGTCGCAAAAGGCGTTGAGAATACCATACGCAATGTGGACAGGCTTGCGCATGACGGCATGGCGCAGACAGACAAGGAGATAATAAGCATAATGCTCGGGTGCTGACGTTTATCCGGCGGAGCAAATCAAACGGGGCTGCTGCAAATGATTTTTATCATTCGCGGCAACCCCGTTTTTATACCGGTGTCGTGTGCGTTCAGTTCAGCAACGCTATCGCAAGATTCAGGTAAGCTGCAAACGTTACCCAAATAAGATAAGGCACCATGAGATAAGCTGCGGTCTTGTTGATCTGTGAAAACAAAGCTATGTTGAAGGTTATGAGTATCCACAGCACGAGCAGCCAGACAAACGCGAGACCGTAAAGCTCGAAATTAAAAAACAAAAACGTCCAGGCAAAGTTAAAAAAGAGCTGCACGCCGTATACGGTCAG
>OGQA01001455.1_pt1 | contig 11244 bp, 10 predicted proteins | sample 1553011 | NCBI WGS metagenome assembly OGQA01 (sample SAMEA2580256, study PRJEB22360) | human gut metagenome | biome: human gut; feature: human-associated habitat; material: faeces | place: Denmark | collected 2008/2010 | reverse complement strand
AGCAGCCCAAAACACGCCTCAATGGCCAGCGCCAGCGCGGGCAGCAGCACGCCCCGCAGCGGTTGCGCGAGATAGTTGCGCGCCCGTCCGCCCATCAGATAGCCGATGAGGATCGCGGCGACAATGCCATAAACCAGCAGCAAGGTATACTCCCTCCTTGGGCATGGCGTTTTTTGCACAGGCGCGGTCAGCTCTTGGCGTGCTCAGCCTTCACCATAGCCTCCACAACCGTGGGATCGAATTGGGTTCCAGCGCCTTCCTGCAGCCGCCGTATCGCTTCTTCGTGCGGCAAGCGTTGGCGGTAAGGGCGGTCGCTGGTCATGGCGTCGTAGGCGTCGGCCACGCAGAGGATGCGCGTCATCAACGATAGCTCGCTGCTGCGCACCCCATCGGGATAGCCCTTGCCATCGTATCGCTCGTGATGACTGCGTACCATTTCCAGCACTTCTGGCGAAAGGCCCACATCGCTCAGAATGGTTACGCCGATGAGCGGATGCTGGTGAATGGCCTCGAATTCTTCGTTGGTGAGCTTCCCGGGCTTGTTCAGGATGGTGTCTGCCACGCCGATTTTGCCGATGTCGTGCAGCAGCGCGCCCTGGCGGAGCAGGCGCAATTTGCCTGGCGGGAATTGCATTTGCTGGGCGATTTCCACGCAGTAGTCCGCTACGCGTGCGGAATGGCCCTGTGTGTAACGATCTTTGGCTTCTAGGCTGTGGATGAAGGCTGTGATCAGGCGGGATTGCGCGTTTTGCGAATCGAGATAGAGCTTCCAGGCGTATCGCGCCAGTAGCAGCGGCAGCATCATCAGCACCACAAACCACAGGTTATTCGGTGTGCTGTAGCCAATGGCCAGAATATAGCCCACGGGCATTGCGGCGATCACGTTGGGCAGCAGTCCTAGCAGCATGCCGCCCACTTCGCGTGCGTGCACCTGTCCGTCTAGCCAGGGCCGTGCGAGCTGCAATAGGCCGTTGACGGCGAAGGTCAGTAGGGAAAATAGCGCCGTTGCTCCCAGCGCATTTGGCAGGGATAGCGTGCCCGGCTGCCACCAATCCGCCGCGGTCAGCAGCGCCGCTGGCGCCAGGATGGAGAGCACAATCGTGGCGTTGTTGAACAGCACGATTTCCATGCCGATGGAGAAGGAATGCACATATTTTTTGGTGTGGGGATTGAATTCAAAGGTGAACAGAGAACTCAGGGTGTAGACCATTACCGCCGCGGAGGCGCCCTGTGTGAGATAAATGGCCAGCACGCTGATGACCGATACATCCAGCGTTTGTCCCCGGCGGAAATACAGGGGCAGCGAACGGCACACGGCGCACACCACCACCATCACCAGCAGTGTGGGCAAGCGTTCCTCCCAGCCGCCGGCAAAAAAAAGGCGCAAATACGCGGCCACACACCACAGGGTGCCAATCACCCCCAGCGCGCTGATAATGCCGACGTAAGCCTTTGCGCGTATTTTCACTTTGGTACCCTCGCTTTTTTGCGCCGCCGCAAAGCATGCCTGAAGACTGCGCGGGCCTCCAGGCGCGCTTTGGGCACAACGCTTTTTGGTTGCCCTTGCTGGCGCGGCGTGCTGCGCCGGCCAACGCGGGAAAACATCAGGCCCGCCGCCAAAGATCATCCATTAACCCCACCAGGGCTTCCAGGTGATGTAGGCGCCCGCGGAAAGCACAAAGGAAGCCAGTGCCATCAGGGCGGCCATGATCTTAGCCTTTTTCACGAATTTCAGCCTCCATTCTCATTGGGAAGCTGTGTCATTCGCTAGCAGACACGCAATTTTCCGCTTCGCTAGAGTATGCCAGAAAAACCGCGCGGCGAGCCTGAAAAAGGAATTTAAGCTTTTTGTTCTTCCACCCGGCGCATGCGGCCGAGCGAACGATTGAGCGCGTCGAGCGCGCTGTGTACAATGCCCAACGGCGGATTCACGCCTTCCAGCGCCGCGCCGATGAGCACGCGGGGTTCGCGGTCGGCAATCAGCTCCAGCGCCGTCAACGCCACGGGCTCGCTCCACAAATGCGTGCGTTTCACTTCTAGCAGCGCGTAGGCTTCGTGGCCGAGGAAGGCGTTCACAGCGTCGATGGTGGCCTGCGCGGGGGCGCGATCGCGTTGAATGGCGGTGTCGCGGCAACGCGCCACGCCTTCAAAAATCTGGCCGTTATAGGCTAGGCGCACGGTCGCGGCATATTCGCCCAGCGAAAGACGCGAATCAATGCCCACCACGGCCAAGCGCACGCTTTCCGCCGGCGCTTCCGCGGGAGGTTCTTCTTCCGCGAGCCCGTCCTCGTCGTTGGCAAACGGGTTTTCCGGCAGCTGCGCCACGCTGACGATGCGATGATCCACTTCGATGCCGTAGGCGGCGAAGATGGCGGCGTGGCCGCCCGCCATGTCAAAGTAGTTGACGCCGCTGTCGACGGCGGCCCGGACAGTGGCGATGATCTCTTTTTCCGGCTGTGCGCCGATGACAGAGGAGCCCATACCGATGACGCTTACTTGTTCCCCGCCGTGGGGCAGAACGCGATATTCCATGGAAAACCCTCCTTCTCCTGTTGGCGCTTACTTTACCTCGTGGGGCTTATAGACTCGCCGCTCCAAGGCGAAAATGCGGTCGCTGAACTCGCCTACCGACAGGTCGTTCAGCACCTCGCGGTAGATCTCCATGCGGCTGTCGATCATGTCGATGCAGGACAGCAGCTCCGCCTCGGCAAACAGCGGGCGCACGGCGGCGCCGAACTCCGGCTCACCGTGGTGGGACAGGATCATGTGCTGCACCAGCATGGACTTGTCATCGGGAATGCCCAGCTCCTTTGCCGTGTCGGCCACCTCCTGTGCGCCCATCACCAGATGGCCCAGCAGCTGTCCGCCGGTGGAGTAGTTGGTCACGAGCCCCAGCTCGGAAAAAGCGAACTCCTTCGATTTGGCGAAATCGTGCAGCAGCGTGCCCGTCAGCAGCAGGTCGCGGTCGATGACGGCGCGGTACTGACCGGCCAGAAAGTCCGCCATGGTCAGCATGTCCACCGTGTGCATCAGCAAACCCCGGAGGAAGCCGTGGTGGACGCTTTTGGCGGCGGGGATCTGCTGAAAGTCCGCCAGATGCCGCCGCAGCAGCTCCCGGCACAGGCGCTGGTAGTCTGCGTCCTTCATGCTGTCCAGCAGGTCGTAGACCTTTTGCAGATAGGCGTCGGCATCGATGGGCGCCACGGGAACCAGCGCACTCAGCTCCACCGGATCGCCCTCCGTGCGAAGGCGCAGGCGGTCGATGACGATCTGGGGCGTACCCCGATACTCCGACACCGTGCCCCGCAGCTTGATGATCCGACCCTCGTCCGCCACGCCGATGGGGCCGGTGTAGTCCCACACCTTGGCGTCGATGACGCCGGAGGCATCGGCAAGCGACGCGCTCAGAAACGGCTTGCCTGCCGCCGTGGTCTTGGGGTAAGCGCCCTTCAGGATGTAAAAGCCCTCCACTGCGTCGCCGCTGCGCATATCGGCGATTTTTTTGTTGTATTCCATATGTCCGTTATCCTTTCCGGTGAGGTTATTCTCGATTGCGGCGGTCAACCCCGCTCCTTGTGAGATGCCTGACGCATGCTGAGGCTGATGCGCTTTTTCTTTTCGTCTACCTCCAGCACCACCACTTTTACGATATCGCCCACGGACACCACCTCGGAGGGATGGCGGATGAACTTGTCCGCCACCTGCGAGATATGCACCAGCCCGTCCTGATGGACGCCGATATCCACGAACACGCCGAAGTCGATGACGTTCCGCACCGTGCCGGTCAGCTCCATGCCGGGCTTCAGATCCTTCATCTCCAGCACGTCGGTGCGGAGGATAGGCTTGGGCAGCTCGTCGCGGACGTCCCGTCCCGGCTTCAGCAGCTCGGCTACGATGTCCCGCAATGTGGGAACGCCTACACCTACAGCCTCGGCGGCCTTTTCCTCGCCGCAGACCTTCAGGCGCTGGGGCAGGTCGGCGATGCGCTCGGCCTTCACGTCCGCCAGCGTATAGCCCGTCAGCTCCAGCAGCGCCTTGGCGGCGTCATAGCTCTCCGGGTGGACGGCGGTGTTGTCCAGCACGCTCTTGCTCTCCGGCACACGGAGGAAGCCTGCGCACTGCTGGAACGCCTTGGGGCCCAGCTTGGGCACCTTTTTGATCTGGGCGCGGGAGGTGAACACGCCGTTCTCCTCCCGGTAGGTGACGACGTTTTTCGCCGTGGTGCCGTTCAGTCCCGCTACCCGCTGCAAAAGGGAGGGGGACGCCGTGTTGATATCCACGCCCACGGCGTTGACGCAGTCCTCCACCACGCCGTTGAGGGCTTCATCCAGCTGCTTGGCGGGCATGTCGTGCTGGTACTGGCCCACGCCGATGGCCTTGGGGTCGATCTTCACCAGCTCCGCCAGCGGATCCTGCAATCTTCTGGCGATGGACACGGCGGAGCGGAGGTTGACGTCGAACTGCGGAAATTCCTCCGCGGCGAGCTTGCTTGCGGAGTAGACCGACGCGCCCGCCTCGCTCACGATCATGTAGCTGAGACCTCCGCCGACCTTGTGAATGAGCTCGACGGTCATCTGCTCGGTCTCGCGGCTCGCCGTGCCGTTGCCGATAGCGATGTGCTCCACGCCGTGCTTTTTGACGAGCTGCGCGAGCTTCGTGATGGCTTCGTTCTTCTGCCGTTCGCCGTAGGTGGGGTAGACCACCGTGGTGTCGAGCACCTTGCCGGTCGCGTCAATGACCGCGACCTTGCAGCCGTGGGCATAGCCGGGGTCGAGGCCCATCGTCACATGGCCCTTGACCGGCGGCTGCATCAAAAGCGGCTTGAGGTTGAGAGCGAACATTTTGATCGCGCCCTCACTGGCCTTGTCCGTCAGCGCCGCGCGCATCTCGCGCTCAAGCGAGGGGTAGATCAGGCGGTCGTAAGCGTCCTCGGCGGCGGCCTTAACGAACTCCATCGCGGCGGAGCCGGGCTTCACGACCGCGCGGCGCAGCAGCGGCAGCGCCAGCTCGCGGTCAAGCAGGACGGTCGCGCTGAGCATTTTCTCCTTCTCGCCGCGGTTGATGGCGAGGATCTGGTGCCCCTGGAGACGGCTGAGCGGCTGCTCGAAATCGTAGTACAGGCGGTAGACGCTGTCCTCCTCCGTCGCGGCGAGGGAGCGGAGCGTGCCGCGCTTTTCCAGCAGCTCGCGCAGCGACCGGCGGATGGCGGCGTCGTCGCTGATCCACTCGGCCACAATGTCGTTTGCGCCCTGCAGCGCGTCGGCGACGGTCTCCACGCCCTTTTCGGCGCTGAGATAGTCTGCGGCGGCGTCCTCGGGCTTGGGGCAGTCGCGCTCCTGCGCGAAGAGCAGCGCCGCGAGCGGCTCAAGCCCCTTTTCCTTGGCGACGGTCGCGCGGGTACGGCGCTTGGGCTTGTAGGGACGGTAAAGATCCTCGACCTCGGCGAGCGTCTGCGCCGCGTCGATGGCGGCGGCAAGCTCGTCGGTCAGCTTCTCCTGCTCGGCGATGCTCGCCTTGACGCTCTCCTTGCGTTCGGTGAGATTGCGCAGATAGGCAAGACGCTCCTCAAGCGTGCGCAGGGCGGTGTCGTCCATCGAGCCGTGCAGCTCCTTGCGGTAGCGGGCGATGAACGGGATGGTGTTGCCCTCGTCGAGCAGTCTGACGACGTTCTCAATGTGCTCGGCGGGACGGTTCAGCTCGCGTGCGAGCTGTTCAATGATGGTCATGGATATTGGCTCCTTGTCGATTCGGTTTTGGGGTGACGAAAAGAGGGATATGCTCCCCCTTTTCGCAGCGTTACTTATGGTACAGCTTTTTGACCTCGTACCTCGGCTCGCAGGTCACATGGATGCCGAGCCGCTTGTAGAGCTTGATGTCCTCCTCCGAGATGATGACGGAGAAGTGCGCGTCGCAGCCGCGCAGACTGCCGAGCTGCTCCTGCGCGAGCTGGGCGATGGGGTTCGTCAGCGCCGAGATGCACAGCGCGATAAGCACCTCGTCCGAGTGCAGGCGCGGGTTGTGGTGCCCGAGGCTTTCGATCTTGAGCTTTGAGATCGGCTCGATGACCTGCGCGGAAATAAGGTCGAGCTTGTCGCTCACACCTCCCTGCGCCTTGAGCGCATTGAGCAGCAGGGAGGCGGAGGCTCCCAGCAGCGAGCTCGTCTTGCCGGTGACCACGCGGCCGTCGGGCAGGACCATCGCGCCGGCGGGCTTGCCGGTCTCCTCGGCCTTTTGCAGTGAGGCGGCGACGGCGGGGCAGATATCCGGCGTGACGCCGGCTTGCTGCATCACAAGCTCCAGCTTGCGCAGCTGACATTCGTCGGCCTCACCGCGCACGAAGGAGACCTGCGCGGTGTAGTAGCGGCGCAGGATCTCCAGACGGGACGCCTCGCGGCAGACCTCGTCGTCGATGATGCAGTTGCCCGCCATGTTCACGCCCATGTCGGTGGGGGACTGATAGGGGCACTTGCCCTGGATCTTCTCAAACATCGCGCGCAGCACGGGGAATATCTCCACGTCGCGGTTGTAGTTGACGGTCGTTTTGCCGTAGGCCTCGAGGTGGAACGGGTCGATCATGTTCACATCGTTGAGGTCGGCGGTCGCCGCCTCGTAGGCGAGGTTGACGGGGTGCTTGAGCGGCAGGTTCCAGATGGGGAAGGTCTCAAACTTGGCGTAGCCCGCGGCGACGCCGTGCTTGTGCTCGTGATAGAGCTGGCTCAGACAGGTCGCCATTTTGCCGCTGCCCGGGCCGGGCGCGGTCACGACGACAAGGGAGTGGGTGGTCTCGATGTAGTCGTTTTTGCCGAAGCCCTCGTCGCTGACGATGTGCGCCACGTCGGAGGGATAGCCGGCGATGGGATAGTGGCAGTAGTGCTTCACGCCCAGCGTGTCGAGCCGCTTCAGGAAAGCGTCGGCGGCGCTCTGACCGGCGTACTGCGTCACCACGATGCTGCCGACGTACAGCCTGAGCGCGCGGAAGGCATCCATCAGGCGCAGACAGTCGTCGTCATAGCTGATGCCGAGGTCGCCGCGCAGCTTGTTCTTTTCAATGTCGTTCGCGCAGACCGCGATCACGATCTCCACATCGTCGCGCAGCTGCTGGAGCATACGGATCTTGCTGTCAGGCTGAAAGCCGGGCAGCACGCGTGAGGCGTGGTAGTCGTCAAAGAGCTTGCCGCCGAACTCCAGATACAGCTTGCCGCCGAACAGCGAGATGCGCTCGCGGATGTGTTCGGACTGCATGGATAGATATTTGTCGTTGTCAAAACCGAGCTTCCCCATCGAAAGTATACCTCTTTACACAAAATTCAACTTATTATACCCGAGCCCGCACGGCTTGACAAGGAAAGCGCAAAAGAAAAATAGCAGAAAATGCGGCGCAAATTTCTGCTATTTTCCCATCTTTACAATTAGTTTTTGCCGTCGTATGCTATGAATAGTCTCCCCTGCGGAGGAAGGAGCGGCACCGAGAATAAAAAATTGTCAGCTCCACGAAAAAAGTGTTGACAAATGAACAGCAGTGCGGTAATATAGTCACGTTCGGTTCGCGCGGTTAGCTCAGCTGGTAGAGCACATGCTTGACGTGCATGGGGTCACAGGTTCGAGTCCTGTACCGCGCACCATAAGGTGGCAACAATTCGGATATTTTAAGCGCAACGCTTAGAATACCAAAGGGTTGCCACCTTTTTTTATTTCAAATTCTGCACTCAGAAAAAAAGATATTTTCGCGTTATTTTGGTAACTGGGGAGATTCGAACTCCCCCTTTTGCGATTTCAAGGGCAGAATTCAAAGAAGCGCCCTTTTTGCGGGCGCAAATTAGAGCGTTCTTTTCTCAAAATTTCATACGATCTTTCGGGCGTCTGTTTGTTGGTTTCGTCGAAGCCATCAAATAGGCGCCCTTTTTCATTTCACAACTTAATCCGTCAACCGGCCGGAGCATTTTTAGGATGCTCCGGCCTATTTTTTTGCTTACGAGGAGGACTTCACAATGAACGATCAGAACGAAACCGCGCAGTTCCGTTTCCTTGAAGAAACCGCCATTCGGCTGCGGCAGAACGGTTTCACGGTAGAGCCCGTCAGGGATCACCACCTACCCGTCTGCTGGGAAAAAGGGCGTCTCTGCCGCATCTCCGGCAAGGGCAGCGTGCTGTACCGGCAGGAGTGTGTGGACAGCGTCCGGGCGCAGGATGCGCTGCAAAGCGTCATCGACACCGCCAAAATGACTTCGGAGTACATGGCGATTCTGGAAACCGCGCCACAGCTCAAGGCGACCGATCTCACTGGTGACTACCGCATCCTTGCTGACTTCGGTGACGCAGTGCTGGCGGGCCACCCCACCGAACGCGGCGTCCAGTTTGTGACCTGGGAGTGGGACTTCGACCGCAAAGGCGTCCATCACGGACATTATTTTCAGGATGACTATGACGCCGCCAAGCGGGACTTCACCGTGCGCGGCAGGCTTGTTCAAAAAGACGCCCTTTTTGAGCCGGAGCAGCTTGCGGAGATCTACCGCGCGCTGGCGTTCGTCCGCGAGCAGGATGAAAGCCTTTCCTTCGGACGGGATCAGGAGCTGAAAGAACTCATGGAACAGGTCGGCGGACTGCTGCCCGCGGATGCTCTGCGGCAGCGGGACGCGCCGGAACAGAGCGGCATGACAATGAAATAAGTATCCACGCGGGCCGAGCATTTCTGCTTGACCTTTTTATTTTAACAGGAGGAAAAGATGATGGAAATTCATGGCACGATCCACTTCAGACTCATTCTTCCGCACTTCCCCGGCTTTCAGCAGGAGCCGCTGCCGGCACCTGTTTGCAGCCATTCCCCGGATTGCAAGGACTGCCCCTATCCCCGCCACGGTTTTCTCTGCTGGGGCGCGGACGGGACCTGCCTGCGGAGCCGAATGAACGAGATCAACGAGAAAAAGGAGGACAACAATCATGATGAGCGCGGTTCTCGGTAATCCCAACCACCCGGAATACGGCGTGGCGACCATCCCGTTTCCCATCCCCCGCGACCAGTACGCACACTGCATGGAGCTGCTGGAGGCGCTGGAGATCGGTGACGCGGTCAAAGCCGACTGTAAGGTGCAGGCAATCAACAGCTTTTATACTGTGCTCAAGCGCACGGAGATGCTCACGGTCAATGTGGAGGAGCTGAACTATCTCGCCAAGCGGCTGGAAAGCTTCGACACCGGCGAGGCCGCACAGTTTCAGGCAATGGCACACAAGCTGGAACTTTTCGAGCTGAAGGATCTCATCAACCTGACCTTCTGCTGCCAGCAGGCCACGGTCATCACCGACTTTTCCGACCTCGCCGCCATCGGCCGCGACCATTACATGAACCTGCACGGCGGCTGTGCAAGCGTGGATGAGCTGAACGCGCTGGACGGCAAGGGAATCGCACGGCAGCTCATCGAAAATGGCGGCGGCACGATCACCCCCTACGGCGTGGTCTACGACAACGGCATGAAGCTGGAACAGGTCTACGATGGCCGGTTCTTCCCCTGCTATTACTATGAGCCGAATGCCATCACCGTTGCGGTGACCGCTAAGTCCGAACCGGAGGACACGGAGCATATCACATGGCTGTTCCTTCCCATGGTGCAGGAGGAGATCGACCGCGCCCTCCTTCGCGGGGGCATCACAGATCCATCGGAGATTCGTCTGAGCTTGGAGGATAGCTGGCTCCCACACGAAGTCTTTGACCTGCTGGACATGGACCATGTTGACATCAGTGAACTCAATGCACTGGTGCAGGCACTGGATGAGTTTTCCGACATGAGTATCAGGAAATATGCTGCGGCAGCTGTTATGGCAAGACCACATACCACGGAACAGGCAAAACATTTGGCAGAAAATCTCGACCTGTTTGATTTTGCTCCCAGTGCCAGCACACCGGAGGAGTACGGCAAATACATGATCCAGCAGTCCGGCCGCTTTGAGTATGACGAAAATCTCGACGCTTTTTATGACTATGAGAAGTACGGCACGGAGCGCATGAATGAGGAGGACGGAATGTTCACCGACCGGGGTTACATCGCTTATAAGGGCTATATCAGCATGGAGGAAGTGATGAACGGAAGCCAGAGCAGCCACATGGAGATGGGAGGGATGATGTGATTATTCAAGCAGAACTCAGGCGGAAACAGTCCGAGTATGAAGGCGAAGCATGCAGTGTAGATAAGGTAATCGAGTTACCCGCCCAGCGGTTCCAGCAGTTCAGCCGCGCACTGCTGGCTGACTATGATTTCATCGCAGAGAACAAAAATGCCATCCGACACGATGATGACGCCAGGCACTGCCTGCTCATCCTCGACGCGGAGGGAACGGACGGTTTCCTTGTTGACCCGCAGGGGTATAATTACGCCCGGTACAGTGCCTTTGTCCCCAACGCCCGCAGTTTGCTGACGCCGGATATGGGGATCGACCGCAGCTATCTTTCGCCGGCAGAGCCTTGGCGGGATGAGAGCAGGGATGAAATGCTCCGCATGACATTGCATGTCGACGGGAAGCCGGACTATCAGGAAATCAGCGCGCCCGGAGGACTATGTGGTGGACGATACCAAGTATCAGATCACCATTACCACCGAGACCTTGAACATCACAGAGACACGGACGAACATCATGGCAAAGGGCAGCCTTATCGTCCGCAAGGTAGATGTTACCGCCAGCCCGCTCACCGGTGCGGAGCTGCTGCTGGAGACTTCCACAGACGGCAAGACATGGACGGAGGTCAGTCGGATTACCACCGACAAGACCGGCGTCGCCAAGTGGGACGATCTCAAAATCGGCGCACAGTATCGCGTCACCGAGGTGAAAGCTCCCACAGGTTATACCCTGATGGCGGAGCCGCTGTTCACCGGTGTACTGGAGGCCAATAGTCCTGATATTACCATCACCGCCTGCAACAGCGTAGGATTTGTCCTGCCGTTCACGGGCGGTACGGGTTTCACAAGCTGTTTTCTGTTTGCAGCACTCGCTCTGATGGCGGGTGTTTATTTCTGCAAAAAATCAGCCCGCCATGAAATGGCAGGCTGATGGTTCAATTCTGAAATGCTTGTAGTTGCTGTTCGCAGAACTCACATAGAACTGGGATATCTGCTACGGCAGTCTCCCATATGATCTCGCGGCTCATGCTTCCGTAGTTATGCGCCACAAGATTACGCATGGCCTTGATAGGCCCCCATTGAATCTGCTTCGTTGTCTCAAGCCGATATTCAGCGGAGAGTTTTCCAATCAACTCCC
>OGQA01001454.1_pt1 | contig 11246 bp, 7 predicted proteins | sample 1553011 | NCBI WGS metagenome assembly OGQA01 (sample SAMEA2580256, study PRJEB22360) | human gut metagenome | biome: human gut; feature: human-associated habitat; material: faeces | place: Denmark | collected 2008/2010 | reverse complement strand
TGCTGACCTTTGCGATGGCGGCGCTCATGTTCTGGGCGGGGCTCACGGTGATGTGGACGCCCTGCTACTACGCGCCGGGCTTTGCGGAGCAGTCGGGCGTGGACGACGGGCCGGTGGAGTATGAGGAGCTCGAGACCGTGACGCTCTGGTTCGCGCAGCTCGCGTGCGAGTACGCCGAGGAAGTCGAGCGGGACGCGGACGGGACGTACATAGCCGACAGGGACTCGGTGCTCGACCGGGCGGCGGAGGTCTTTGAGGGCGCGGCGGAGGATTTCCCCTTCCTCGAGGGCGCGGCGCTCAGGCCGAAGCCCATCCACTTTTCGAGGATAATGAGCTACCTGGACTTCACGGGCTTTTTCTTCCCCATGACGGGCGAGGCGAACCTGAACATGGACTCGCCGGCCTTCCTGCTGCCCTCGACGAGCCAGCACGAGACAGCGCACCAGAGGGGCGTCGCGGCGGAGCAGGAGTGCAACTTCGTGGCGGTGTACTCCTGCCTGGAGTCGGAGTACGCGGACTTCCGCTACGCGGGCGCGGCGCTGGCCTACATATATCTCGGCAACGCCCTGGCGGGCGTGAACTATGAGCGCTACGGCGAGGTCTACTACAGCCTGTCGGAGACGGTGCGTGCGGATCTGAAGGCGCAGTCGGCCTACTGGGCCGAGTTCCGGGACAGCGCGGCGCAGAAGGCCTCGAACACGGTGTACGACTCCTTCCTCAAGTCGAACGGGCAGGAGCTGGGGATGCAGAGCTACGGTCAGTGCGTGAACCTGCTGGTGCACTACTATATAGATGAGGCAAGGGAGGCGCTGGGATGAAGGACAGGGCCTTTTCCGTCTGGACGGCGGCGGTGGATCTCGCGGCGCTGGGAGTGCTGACGCTGCTGCTGTGCGTGCCGGTCGTGACCGCCTGCCCGGCGGTGACGGCGCTGTACTATTCCGTGGCGAAGTCGATAAGGCGCGGGCGCGGCGGGCCGTACAGGGAATATTTCCGCTCGTTCAAGGAGAATCTCCTGCAGGGCCTGGCGCTGTCCGTCATACTGGCGCTCTTCGGCACGGCGGGCTTTTTCTCCTCCGCGGCGGCCTTCTTGGCCGTGGACTTCGCCGGCGACGCGCTCGCCTTCTCGGCCTTCTCCGCCTTCGACTGCGCGGCGGACTTTTTCGTAGTGGTCTTGACCTTGGCCTGGGCGGCCTTCTCGGTCTTCTTGTAGCGGTCGCGTATGACCTCTATCCTGATGAACTTGTCGCAGGCCTGGACAAAGGCCTTGGGCGTCTTCTCCTCGCCTATGCCGATGACGTACATCCCGCTCTCGCGCAGGCGGATGGCCAGGGGCGTGAAGTCCGAGTCCGAGGACACGAGCACGAAACCGTCCGTCTTGCCCGAATAGAGCACGTCCATGGCGTCGATTATCATGGCCGAGTCCGTGGCGTTCTTGCCCGTCGTGTAGGCGAACTGCTGCTTCGGCGTCACGGCGTTCTCGAGCAGGCTGTCCTTCCAGCTGGCCAGGCCGTGGCTGGCCCAGTCGCCGTAGATGCGCTTTATCATAGGAGTGCCGTAGATGGCTATCTCCTCCATGATGCTCTTGAGGCAGTCCCTCGGGGCGTTGTCCCCGTCGATGAGTACGGCGAGGCGCAGGTTTTCTATTGACATTCGATCACGTCTTTCCAAATAATAGCCGCTGACGCATATTCTAACACGTCCGGCCGGATTTCACAAGCGGGTAAAAAACCGGGAACAGTTTACAAATTTGTCTTGAAAGGCGGAGACGATTGAGTTATAATGCTATGGCTATCTGATTGAGTCAGGTTTTTAATGAATGTAAGAAGTAAAGGATGAGGCACCAATGAGCGCATCGCAGGACAAGAAAAGACGCCAGACCGAGCGCATGGAGGGCACGGACAAGCGCACCCTCGCAGAGCGTGAGGCTGCTGTGAAGAGAAAGAAGGAGCGCACACGCTGGGGCATTGTCGGCGCCATCATCGCCGTATTTGTCATCGTGGTCATTCTGCTGAACACCAACCTGTTCTACAGCGGTACGACGGCCATCACCATAAACGGCACCAAGTACACGAACGCCGACTATCAGTACTACTACTCCAGCGCCTATGCCAACTTTGTGAACACCTATGGCAGCTATCTGAGCATGTTCTTCGATTCCTCCGTGGATCTGGACGAGCAGGCCTTCACCGCCACGTATCTGCCGGACCTGCCGGAGGGCATAGATGAGAACTCCAGCTGGAAGGACTATTTCAAGGCCCTGGCTATCCAGAACATGGTCGAGGTCACGGCGCTGTACAACGAGGCCGAGAAGGCGGGCTACGAGCTGTCCGAGGAGGACGCGGCCGAGATAGACGAGGTCATCGCGAGCTTCGACACGGCGGCCCAGAACTACGGCCTGCGCAATGCGAAGGCCTTCGTGTCCTTCTACTACGGCAAGGGCAACACGGTGGAGTCCGTGCGCGAGCTGCTGACCCGCGGCTACATCGCCTCCGGCTACGCCCAGGAGAAGTTCGAGTCCTTCGAGTACACCTCTGAGGAGCTTGACGCCTACTACTCCGAGCACGCCGATGAGCTCGACGCCTTCACCTTCAGCTACTACCTCGTCGCCGCCGAGAAGGTGGAGACCACCGAGACCGTGACGGACGAGGAGACCGGCGAGGAGACTGAGGAGACCACCGAGGCCGTCACCGACGAGACGATGGCCGAGGCCAAGGAGACCGCGGAGCGCATAATGGAAGCCGCCGAGAACGGCCAGGAGCAGCAGGCCATGAGCTTTGCCGAGGCCGTGACCGAGGTCATGGGCGAGGACGCCTCCGCCACCGAGTATGAGAACACGCTCGGCGTGAGCAGCGTCAGCTACATGCCCGAGGCCGTGTCCGAGTGGCTGACCGACAGCGCCAGGGCCGAGGGCGACATCAGCGTCATCGAGTCCGAGGGCAGCGGCTACTACGTCGTGCAGTTCTTCGCGCGCAGCGACAACACCGACTACAACGCCGTGAGCTTCAGGCACATCCTGAAGAACGTCAGCGATACCGACGGCGACGGCGAGTACAGCTCCGAGGAGATCGGCACGACCGAGGAAGCCATCAACACCCTCTATGAGGAGTGGCAGAACGGCGACGCCACCGAGGAGAGCTTTGCCGAGCTGGCCAACGCCAACAGCGACGATTCCGGCTCCAACACCAACGGCGGGCTCTATGAGCACGTCGGCAAGAACAGCATGGTCGACGTCGTGAACGACTTCATCTTCGACCCGGCGCGTCAGCCCGGCGACACGACGGTGGTCTTCAACGACGGCAGCTACACCGGCTGGCACATCATCTACTTCGTCGGCACCGACGAGATGAGCTACCACGACTGCCTGGCCGACTACGGCGTCAGCTCGGTCGAGGGCCTGCGCCAGCCCGACTACAACGCCTGGCGTGATGAGCTCGTGGGCGGCTACACCGCCACGGTAAGCAGCTTCATCAACTGGTTCGCCAAGGTGTGAATAAAATAAGCTGACATCAAAAAAGGCGGCCTTCGGGTCGCCTTTTTGCTTGAAAGGAGGGCGGGCCCTTGGAGGAACGCACAAAACGGATAGAGATGCTGCTGGGCGCGGCGGCGATGGAGCGGCTGCGCGCGGCGCATGTCATAGTGTTCGGCCTGGGCGGAGTGGGCTCCTGGTGCGCCGAGGCCCTGGCACGCTCGGGCGTGGGCAGGCTGACGCTGGTGGACGAGGACTGCGTTTCGGAGTCGAACCTCAACCGCCAGCTCTGCGCCCTTGGCTCGACCCTGGGCCGGCCCAAGGCTGAGGTCATGGCAGAGCGCCTGCGCGATATCGCGCCGCAGGCAGGGTTCTCGCCCATCACGGCGCGCTATGAGGCAGCGAGCCGGGCCAGCTTCTTCCCCGGCGGCTACGACTATATAGCCGACTGCATCGACCTCGTCTCCTGCAAGCTCGACCTCATCGAGGCCGCGCGGGAGTTTGGCATACCCATCGTTTCCGCCCTGGGCACGGGCAACAAGCTCGACGCCTCGAGGCTCGAGCTCTGCGACATCTCCGAGACCCGGGGCTGCCCGCTGGCGCGGGTCATGCGGCGTGAGCTGAGGCGCCGGGGCATAGAGCGGCTTGAGGTCGTGTACAGCCCGGAGGAGGCGCTGGAGCCGGAACAGTGCGAGGCCCCGCCGCCGGGACGCAGGAGCGTGCCGGGCTCGGCGGTCTGGCTGCCCGCCTCGGCGGGCCTGCTCATGGCCCAGAGGATAGTGCTGAAAATAGCGGAGGTGGAGCGGTGAAGAAGCTGGCATTGGCGGCGATGATAATGGCAGCCCTGCTGCTTACGGCCTGCGGGACGCAGGAACCAGACAGCCTGGAGGCGAGGGTGCAGGAACAGTTCGGCGCGGTGGTCGAGCGGGCAGCGGAGACGATAGAGCGCGTGCGGCGCGACGAGCTGTCGCACGTCACCCAGCCCTTCGACCCCGCCGACGCCTTCACCGGCGAGATGGACGTGGACGCGCAGGAGCTGGAGTACCTCGAGGCCGTGGGCGACTACATCGTCGAGGGCATGCCCGAGGGCCTTTCGGCCTACGACCAGTACAAGTACCTGGGCTTTGTGCTCTCCTACTGCGCGGACTACGACTACGAGCTGCACGAGGATACCCTGAACGAGACGCCCTACGGCGCGCTCATCGAAGGCCGGGCCATCTGCCTGGGCTACACGAACACCATGCTCTGGCTCTGCGAGAAGGCCGGCCTGCGCTGCTCGGCCATAAGCGGCTACGCGAGCTGGAACGGTGAGGAGCACGGCTGGGATCTCGCCTACCTCGAGGAGGGCAGCTACTACATGGACATCACCTGGTGCGACCAGCGCGGTGAGCCGGGCTCGAGCGGCTGGAACAGCTGCTTTATGGTGACGGAGGCGGTGCTCTCCGAGGACCACGGTATCTGGACCGGCGGGCCCGCGACGGGGACGGTGGATTACAGGTGAACTGGATACTCGAAACGGAGCGGCTTCGCCTGCGCGAGCTTGTGCCGGCAGACTACGACGACCTCTGCCTCATGCTCCGAGACGCGGAGACGATGTACGCATACGAGCACGCCTTCTCCGAGGCCGAGGCGCGCGAGTGGCTGCAAAAGCAGCTCGACAGGTACGCGGAATACGGCTTCGGGCTCTGGGCCGTCATACTCAAGGCGACGGGCGAGCTCATAGGCCAGTGCGGGCTGACGATGCAGGACGGCGGCGGCTTCGGGCAGGTGCTCGAGGTGGGCTATATCTTCAACAGGGCCCACTGGCACAGGGGATACGCCACGGAGGCCGCCCGGGCCTGCAGGGACTACGCCTTTGAGAAGCTGGGCGCGGGCGAGGTCTTCTCCATCATACGCGACGGCAACACCGCCTCCGTGAACGTCGCGCTCAGGAATGGCATGGAGCCGCGCGGGCGGCTCGTGAAGCACTATTACGGTATGGAGATGCCGCACACGCTCTACTCTGCGCGTGTTGCGCCGGGGCGGCAAGTGTGTTAAACTTAGAGGGATTTTTTTAAAGCCGAGGTGGCCCCAATGGTACACGACAGATACGAAAACCCGCTGTGCACAAGGTATGCCTCCGAGAGGATGCAGCGGATATTCTCGCCGGACTACAAGTTCCTGACCTGGCACCGGCTGTGGCTCTCGCTGGCGGAGCATGAGCGCGAGCTGGGCCTGCCTGTGACGGCGGAGCAGGTGGAGGAGCTGAGGGAAAAGCTCGGGGTCATAGACTACGAGGCGGCGGAGCGCTGGGAGCGCGAGCTCCGGCACGATGTCATGGCGCATATCCGGGCCTGGGGCGAGCACTGCCCGAAGGCGCGGGGAATCATACACCTGGGCGCCACGAGCTGCTTCGTGGACGATAACGGCGACCTCATCGCGTACCGGGACGCGATGGTACAGGTGCGCGGGCTGCTGCTGGGCGTCATCGGGGCGCTCGCGGACTTCGCGCTGGCGCAGAAGGACACACCGGTGCTGGCCTATACGCACTACCAGGCGGCGCAGCCGACGACGCTGGGCAAGAGGGCCTGCATGTGGCTGCAGGACTTCATGTTCGATCTCGAGCGGCTGGATTTCGAGCTCGGGCGGCTGGCCTTTTACGGCTGCAAGGGCGCTACGGGCACGGGCGCGAGCTTCCTCGCGCTTTTCGGAGGCGATGCGGCGAAGGCGGACGAGCTCGAGCGGCGCATAGCCTCGGACATGGGCTTTGACAAGGTGCTGCCCATCACGGGCCAGACCTATACGCGGAAGATAGATTCCTTCCTCCTGAACGTGCTCTCGGGCATAGCGCAGAGCGCGGCGAAGATGGCGACGGACCTGCGGCTCATGGCGCACGAGAAGGAGTTTGACGAGCCCTTCACGGAGGGGCAGGTCGGCTCGTCGGCGATGGCGTACAAGCGCAACCCGATGCGCTGCGAGCGCATCTGCTCGCTGGCGCGGCACGTCGTGGCGCTGGCGCAGGACCCGGCGATGACTGCCTCGACACAGTGGCTGGAGCGGACGCTGGACGACTCGGCGAACCGGAGGATCTCGATACCGGAGGCCTTCCTGGCGGCGGACGCGGTGCTGAGCCTGGCCCTGAACGTGCTGCGCGGCTGCAGGGTGTATCCCGAGATGATGCTGCGGCATCTGCGGGACGAGCTGCCCTTCCTGGCGACGGAGAATATACTGATGCGGGCGGTGTCGCTTGGCGGCGACAGGCAGGAGCTGCACGAGGTGATCAGGGAGTACTCGGTGGACACGGCGCGGCGGATGAAGGAGACGGGCTGCGAAAACGACCTGGCGGGGCGGCTGCTGGGAGACGAGCGGTTCAGGCTCACCGAGGCGGCGCTGGCGGAGATAATGGACGTGCGCAAGTTCGTTGGCATGGCACCGGAGCAGGCAGAGCGGTATGTGACGGGCGTGGTGCGTCCGGTTTTGGAGCGCAATGCCGGCGCGGCGTCGGAGGGCCGGGAGATAAGCTGCTGAAGGTCAAGAAATATTCAGAGGGCTTTAATAGAGGTTTAATAAAAGGGGCTTATACTTGAGCCAGGCCTGAGGAAGGAGGCGAGGGCATGAGCCTGTTGAGGATGAACGTAGGCATGGCGATGACGATGGCGCGCACGATGGGCTCACGCACGAGCTTTGAGATAAGAAGCGGCGTGTCGACGAAGCCTGAGACGAACAAAAAGGCAAAGTGAAGGTTGACAAGGGCGGACAAATGGGGTAGAATACTAAGGCTCTGAGCCCCCGTACCTCACCAGGATAGAGGGTCCGCCTCCTAAGCGGAATGTAGTGCGTTCGAGTCGCGCCGGGGGTGCCAAAAATGACCGCTGTGGTTTTTGCCACAGCGGTTTTTGTTATTGACATCAGGTTATAATCGACGTCCGGAAAGGGTAAGACTGCGCGATGGCGCTCATACGCCCGCGCTTTGACGCCGCGCCGTCCATAAACAAAAAAGCGGATGGCTGCCGGCTACATCCGCATCCTCTCCGGTCACCGTCCATGTTTACACCTCTATCTGTTTTTCTGCAAAAGACGTCTTAACATCAGACCTCTGCATGACCTCTTCTCCATATCCTCTCTTGTTTAACAGAGGACTTGGAGAAGGAAGGGGGCTTCGGCCCCCTTCCTTTTTCGTTATGCCGAGATCTCAAAAGAGGTATGACCAAATCTCGGTCCCGTTGTGCTTTCCATAGCCGTGCGCATTGGCGGCCTCCATGATGTCATAGTAGGCCCAATAGCTGAACGACACATCGGTGAATGTTTTCATCTCACCCGCGTAGGAGTCGATAAACGCCTTGTCTGCGCTGCGGGCCAGCATCCGGTTGACGATCGTAGCCACCTCAGCTCGGGAGATGGTGTTGTCGGGCCTGAATGTACCATCTGGGTAACCAGTAATCCAGCCATACTTAATGGAACCTACCACTTGTTCATAAAACCAATCGTCTGTACCCACATCTGAGAAAATGTTTTCGCCGCTGGTATCCAGTCTCGCAAAGCGCATGGCGATAACAACAAACTCGGCTCGGGTAACAGCTCTGTCCGGGGCATACAGGCCGTTGCCGACACCCTCTATAACGCCAAGGGAGGCCAGCGTGTTTACCGCGTCTGCGTACCACATATTCTCCGTCACATCAGAAAAGGCGCTGCGATATGATACGTTCTTTTCCAACAACAGGTTATAGAACATTTGTGCCACTTCGCCGCGGGTCATATCTTGATCCGGTTTGAAGGAGCCGTCATTATAGCCGTGGAGATAGTCGCGGTGGTTGGAAATATCCAGCCACTCCGATACGCCGGTATCATCTGGGTCAGCCACACCGGAATACCTCTCAAAGATCACCTCTATCGTGTGATCGCTGCGGACGTTCTCAAAGGTATAGCTGCTAACAACACCGATGCTCTCGCCGTCCACCAGCACGTCGGCGATCCGATACCCCTCGTCTGGCGTAATGGTAAACGTTTTGTCACCGCCGCTGGCTACAAGTATCCGGCCTTCCGGGGTGATACTGCCGCCATGTCCGGCCTCCGCGTCGATGGTGTAATAAGTATTGCCGCTGCCGCTGCCGCCGCCGCTCTTGGCAAAGGTAACAGTGATGGTATGGTTTGCGGTCACATTTGTGAAAGTGTAACTGTTGCCTGCCCAGCTGATGCTCTGGCCGTCAACTACAACACTGGAAATATAGTAGCCGCTGTACGGGGCAAATGTGAATGTCTGACTGTTGCCGTCCGCCACGGACACCGTCCCGGAGGGGTCGATTGTGCCGCCTGAACTTGCTGTGGCGGTGATGGTATGGGTATTGGCCGGTATGGCTTCCTGCCAAACCAGCGCAAAGGGGGAAAACCCAGCGGTGCCGACATTGAAGGTGACATAATTGCCGGATATTGTGGAGCTGATGATCTCCACCTCACACTTAGCGATCTCACTTTCGATCTGGCCTGTGGTCATGTCCCGGTGAAGTCCCTTGAAGTGCAGGACCTTAAGGGTATCTGTATCCGCGCCTTCGGGCAGAGGCCAGTAGATGGTCAGGTCATTGCTGGCCTTGACCCAGGCGTTGCCGTTGTTAGCGTCCACCAGATCCAAATACTTCAGCTGGTAGACAAATCGATGCTCAGTGGTCGGAGTTGTTCCCTGGCTCGTCAGCCATTCGAACGCCCGCTCCTCCAGCTTGCCTGTGCGGTCATTTCCGGTGTGGTCGATGATGTTGTCAAACAGCAGGGACACGTCGCCGCCTATGACCTCCACTTCCCCGTTATTGATGGTGTAGGTCGTGCCGGCATTTGCAACTGCTCCGGGCTTACCGCCTGTTGGGGCGGTGGCGGAAACAGAGGTGATCGACACGTCCTCCGTAGTGCCTCGGACGGTGAGCGTGCCGGTTGCGCTGCTGTCCACGGCATATTCTACGCCGCCTACTTCAACTATGATATCTCCAACCGCAGTTTCACCGGAGCCCTTGTAAAGCTCTATCTTAAAACTGGTGTTTACCTCCAGGCCGACTTCAAATTTGTCGCTGGGGATGACCGTACCATCGGCTTTGGTAAACTGGACGCGGGTGGCCTCCTGCCCTTCGGCGGGGACGAGCCTATAGACCGTTGTTCCGGCCTGCCCGTCATAGGGCTGAAAACTCCATCTTCTGCTCCCGTCCTTTTCCTGGAACGTCAGGCTTGTAACATCCATTCCGATCAGGGCACCGGGGAGTTGGACGGTGAAACCGGGTTCCGGCAGGCCTGCGTTCTCGTTGTAGATGATGGCGCCTGTTTCGTCCACCGCGCCCTCGTAGGGCTTGCCGCCCATGTAGATGATGATGTCCGCGGGTGTGACGGTGATGGTGTAGTCCTCCTGCCGGGCGATGGTGATGGTGGCTGTGTAGATCTTGGTGGTACCATCCTCAGCGGCGACAGTGTAGGTCACGCCGGCGCTGGAGAAGTCCTGAGGCGTACTGTCCGGGCTGATGCTCTGGCCGGCATATGTGACGCTGGGCGTCAAGCTGTTCAGCACAGAGGGGTCAGTCCCGACAGGCAGGGTGATGGAGATCGTCCCAGCCTCTTGGTCGATGGTGCCCGGGTATTCCGTCCCGTCCACAGTCACCTTGAACGCTGTGATCTCCGCCTCGCTGTTCCGGACATAGGGCTTGACGGTCAGGCTGTCCGAAGGCTCTGAGGCCAGCATGGTGCCCTGTCCTTTGACCCGGATGACGTAGGTGCCGGGAGCAAGGCCGGAGATCACGCCCTGCTCGCTCACGGCAGCGTCTGTCCATGAGGCGCCGTTGTCGCTGGAAATCTGATAGTTATACCTGCCGCTGGTATGATTGGCAATAGTGATGGTGCCGTCCTCACCCTGATAGCTGGTTTCATCTGTGGCCGTGCCGGCGGGCTTGGCTGCCTGCGTCAGCGTAATGCGCTGCTGGTCGGAGTCCGTGGTGGTCGTGCCGTTTCCGGGCTTATAGATGTAGATCACACTGCCACCGACCAGCCCGGCGTCGGACAGGTCAACGGTGCTTCCGGTGATGGCGGTCCATGTGCCGTCCGCCCCTATCTTGTACTGCTGGCCGTTCTCCACACCTGAGAGGATCATGGTAGACGCCTCGAAAGTGCCAGTAGGCGTAGGTTCCTTGGATGGATTAAAGGAGCCGATGGTGATGGTTTGCACCGGGCTGGCGTTCAGATATTCAGTTTCGGCGTAGCGGATGCAATAGGTCGTACCCGAAGCTATGCCCGTAATGCCGTTGCTGGCGGTCGATCCATCCACCGTTGTCCATGTGCTGCCATTGTCGGTGCTGACCTCCATCGCGGTGGTAAGGCCGCTGATGGAGCCAGTGCCGCCTATAATGCTGGGCTGGGCAGCGCTCGCGCTGGGCATGTCCTGATCGCCTTTCTGGACACTCAGGGTGACAGGGCCGATCGTGGCGCTGGCTATACCGTTTTTCACGATGCATCGGTATTGCGCGCCGTTATCATTCATGGTCAGAGCGGTCAAGCTCAGACTCTCTCCGGCGGCGTTTTCTATATCCGCCCAGTCGCTGCCGCTCCCCAGCTTCTGCCACTGATAGGTAAGCCCACTCAAGCTGCTCTGGTTATCCAGAGAAACTGCAAGTGTGGTGGAGTTGGTGTTATCATCTGCCGGCGTTTTCAGCGCTATGCTGGTCGTGCCGGTAATCGTTCCGCTGGGGACAGCCGCAAGCTGTGCTGTGTAAGTCGCATCCCCGCTCACTTGCTCGGACAGGAGCGCATCATGGGCGACGGTGTTTGTTCCACACGT
>OGQA01001451.1_pt1 | contig 11256 bp, 10 predicted proteins | sample 1553011 | NCBI WGS metagenome assembly OGQA01 (sample SAMEA2580256, study PRJEB22360) | human gut metagenome | biome: human gut; feature: human-associated habitat; material: faeces | place: Denmark | collected 2008/2010 | reverse complement strand
TGAGCCACTACCCCCCCCCTGCCACATGCCCGACTGCCTCGAAATGCCCTACAAGCCGGCGATCGTCGGGGCCCGCGAACCGCAGGAAGGCGACCGGCGCTGGCGCATGGGCGGCAACAGCTGTCTGGCGGGGGATTACTGCGGCGACTGGGCGTTCGACCACGAATTGCAGGTCGGCGAGCGGATCATATTCGAGGATATGATCCACTACACGATGGTCAAGACCACGATGTTCAACGGCGTGGCGCACCCCGCGATCGCCGTCGCCGACGCCGACGGAGCCGTCCGCATCGTCCGGGAATTCGGTTACGCCGATTTCAAAGGGCGCATGTCCTGAAAACCAAAGATACCCAAAGATACTACATGGAGAATTTTACACCCACTCATTACACGCTCGAATGCGTCGCTACGGGGCGGCAGTTCGAAGACGAAGGCTGGATGCTCGACGATCCCTGCTGCAAAATCCCTTCGATGATCCGCACTCGTTACGCCGTCCGGCAGATCGACGTGCGCCCCGACAGCTACGGCTTCTACAAATTCTGCGACTGGCTGCCGGTCCGCCGCATGTTGCAGGGTTCGAGCGCACCCGTAACCTACAAAAGCAAAGGTCTGGCCGACTACCTCGGCCTGAAAAACCTCTATATCACCTTCAACGGCTATTATCCCGAGATCGGCGCGAAGATGACGACCTGCTCCTTCAAGGAGACCGAAGCATACAGCGTCTGCGCCCGCATCCGCGAGGGCGACAACCGGATTCTGGTGGTCGCCTCGGCCGGCAATACGGCGCGCGCCTTCGCCAAAGTCTGCTCGGACAACAACATTCCGCTGCTGTTGTCGGTGCCCGAAGAGAACATCTCGGCGCTCTGGTTCGACCGGCCGCTCAACCCCTGCGTCAAACTGATCTGTCCCGAACGGGGCGGCGACTATTTCGACGCGATTTTCCTGAGCAACCTGGCCCTCAAATCGCAGAAGTTCTACGCCGAAGGCGGCGCGAAGAATGTCGCCCGCCGCGACGGCATGGGCACTACGGTGCTGTCGGCCGCCACGACCATCGGCGAGATTCCGGACTACTATTTCCAGGCTGTCGGCAGCGGCACGGGCGCCATCGCAGCATGGGAGGCCAACATGCGCCTGAACGAGGACGGCCGCTTCGGCAACAAGACGATGAAACTCGTCGTCTCGCAGAACGCCCCCTTCGTCCCGATGTTCGACGCATGGCGGGTCGATTCGCGCGAGATGTTGCCCTACGAAGCCGCCAAGGCCCGTCGGGACGCCGAAATCATCGACGCCAAAGTACTCTCGAACCGCAAACCTCCCTATTCGCTGGCAGGCGGTTTGTACGACGCGCTCAAAGCCACCGGCGGCGACATCATGGTAGCGACGAACGCACAGGCACGCAAGGCTCGCGCCCTGTTCGAGGAGACCGAGGGAATCGATATCTACTCTGCGGCGGGAATCGCCACGGCGTCGCTCGTCAAGTCCGTGGCCGACGGGCGGATCGACCCCGAGAAGATCGTCATGCTCAACATTACGGGCGGCGGCGAACACCGCTGCCAGCAGGATAAGGAACTCTGGTATCTCGAACCGAGCCTCGTCTTCCCGCTCACGCCCGATCCGGAGGAGGTCGTAGCGAAGACCGAAGCCCTGTTCGACTAAAACTCAATTAGACTATGGCGGAACAATCGAACCCGACAACATCCCGTCGCCGTCACCACCGGCGGCACCGCAGGAACAGCCGCAAACGGAAGCTCCGCAACGGCGTCCTGATCGCCACGATCGCCGTGGGTATGCTGACCGTCCTGGGGCTGAAACTCATCGGACGGGGAAAAGGACATCAGGCGGAGATCGTCCAGCGCAGCTATCCCGTGCGGGTAATCAGCGTGGTGGACGGCGATACGTTCCTCGGTCTGGACGACGGAGGCGATACGCTGACCTACAACGTGTACAGCATCGAGGCTCCCGAAATCGAACAGCCGCAGGGGTACGAGGCACGCAAATACCTCTACAACATGATCCTGCAACGCCGCGTCGAGGTGACGCCCAAGGGCGGACGCACCCCGCAGGGTGTGCGGGTGATCGCCACCACGCGCGACAACGACGACGTGGCCGATCTGATGCTGCGTTCGGGATTTGCGTGGTATCGCAACGATACGGTCAATGAACTGCGCTACATCCGCTCCGAGCGATTCGCACAGGAGGAGGGCGTCGGCATCTGGGCTTCGCCCGACCACGTCGCGCCGTGGGAGTGGCGCAAACGACACGTCGAAAAGTAACCGACAAAACATAGGCTTCTCCTTTGGACAGGGCCTATGTTCGTTTTTATTCATTAACCATCTAAAAAACTTCATCAAGATGAAGAAACATTCAACCGCGAAGCCGATCCCGTGCTTCAAGCGTTGGAGCCGTACGAACTATGCCGTGTTCGCCAGCCTCCACCGCCAAGTGACGATCGGGGTGCTTGCGGTCGGGATGTCCATTCTCTTGCTGACGACTGAAACGGCTGCGGCTCAACAGGCCGACACCTCGGGCGTATCCCGCGTGATGCGAATCGAGCCGGTCGGCGTGACGGGGACACGACTGAGTCCCTCCCGCAGCATTCAGTCGCAAACGCCCGTTTTCGATCGGGGTACAGAGGCTGCCGCGCCGTTCCAGACGCTGGAAGACGCCCTTCGCCTCAGCCCTTCGATCGACATTCGCGAGCGTAGCGGCAAGGGCGTGCAGGCAGACATCTCGATCCGCGGAGGATCGCCCGATCAAACCATGATGCTGCTCAACGGCATCAATTTCACCGATGCCCGCACCGGACACCAGACCCATTCGCTGCCGATCGACATGGATTGCGTGTCGGGTATCGAACTCATCGAGGGAATTCCGGGAGTGGGTGCCTATGCCGGCGCAGTCAACGTCCGGACCGTTCCTTTGTATCGCAACTATCTTCGGCTCAAAGCCGAAGGCGGGCAACACGGGTATGGCTATACCAATCTGTCCGGAGCTCTTACACGCGACCGTCTCGTGCTCTTCGCCGCCGGATCGCTGCGTCGCAGCGACGGATATATCCACAATACCGACTTCCGCAACGTGAACGGGTACCTCCGTATGACATACGATTCGCCGAAAGCCGGATTCTTCGACTTTCAGACTGGCGGACAGGGCCGGCGCTTCGGGTCCAACGGATTCTATGCCGCCTACAATCCGGATCAGTTCGAACAGACCGCCACGGCGCTCGGTTCGTTGCGATGGATCAAGGAGTGGGGGCTTTTCCGAATCTGCGCCGATGCAAGTTACCGCAAGAATTTCGACCGTTATGAATGGACACGCGGTACACCGACCAATTACCACAACACCGACAACGTCGGAGCGGAGCTTTGGGGCGACTTGCAGTGGCGGGGAGGCTCCACTTCGCTGGGTGGCGACTACATCTATCACCACATTTTCAGCTCCAATCTGGGCGAACCGATGGCCGCTCCGCGCGGCCGCTACAAGTGCGAAGCCGAACGCCACGTGGGCAATCTGTGGCTGCGCCATTCCATGAGATGGCGCCGTTTCGCTATCGCCGCTTCGGCCGGTGCAAGCTTTACGCCCTACGGAACGTCGGTCTCTTGGGCCGTATCGGGACGCTACGGCAACGGCGGCTGGCAAGCGGAAGCCGAAGTGGAGGGAAGCCGGAGCCGCACAGTCGATGCGGTTACCGACGTTCACCGACCTCTACTATACGTCGGAAGCGCAGGTCAACAATCCGAATCTCAAACCCGAACGAGCTGTCACCTACCATATCGGAGGAGGTTACGCCATCGAAAAATGGCATGCCTCCGTACAGTTCTTCTACCGCGACGGTCGCAATGTAATCGACTGGGTGTGGCGCGACGAACTGACGATCGGCGACCGGACCCTATATGACAAATGGCACTCGGAGCAAGAGTCGCATCTGGGTACATTCGGCATCGAGGCATCGGGCGGATATCGTTCCGACGAAGGAGCAGTGCGTCGCGCGACAGTCTCTTACGGGTATCTGACCACATCGCGTCTGAGCGACGTGAGGACGTCGAGCATTCTCGACTACATGCGCCACAAATTGTCGTTCGCCGCGGAGATTCGTTTCCTGCGTCGCTTCTCTCTGGCCGTGACCGGAACCCTCTTCGATCGTTACGGCTTTTACAACCGTTACCTGCGCGACGCCGACGGGAAATTGCTGACCGACGACAAAGGGCGAATGCAGACCGAAGAGGTCGATTTCAGTCCTTATTTTCTTCTCGACGGACACCTGCGATGGGAGAAAGGGATCGTCGCTCTACACGTCGATCTAGCCAACATCACCGACACCGATTACTGCGATTTCGGCGGGCTTCGTCGTCCGAATTTCTGGATTACGGGCGGCATTACCCTTACAATTCGCTGACCGGCGACTGAAACAAGACAGGAGGCTGCCTTTCGAGGCAGCCTCCTGTCTTGCACGACTGTCAGATACCGGCGATCTTCTTGATCTCGTTCAGCTTGTTGAGCGCTTCGAGCGGCGTAAGGGAATCGATGTCCAGTCCCTTGATCTGATCGCGGATCTGCACCAGCACCGGATCGTCGAGCTGGAACATCGACAACTGCATCGACGCCCCCTTGTCGGCCTCTTCGACCGCATCCTTGACCGACGCCTGCTTGCGCCCTCGGAGTTTGGGGCTTTTGCTCGGCACGATCTCGTCTGTGCCGTAGACCTTCACCAGGTTTTTGAGAATCTCGTCGGCGCGCGACACGACCGACGCCGGCATGCCGGCCATTTTGGCGACATGAATACCGAACGAATGTTCCGTGCCGCCGCGTTCGAGCTTGCGCAGGAAGACGATCGTGTTGTTCATCTCCTTGACCGTGACGTGGTAGTTCTTCACGCGCGGGTACATCTTTTCCATCTCGTTCAGCTCGTGATAGTGGGTCGCGAAGAGCGTCCGCGCATGGGCCGTGGGGTGGTTGTGCAGGTATTCGACCATCGCCCAGGCGATCGAAATGCCGTCGTAGGTACTCGTGCCCCGGCCGATCTCGTCCAGCAGCACGATGCTGCGGTCGGAGATGTTGTTCAGGATGCTGGCCGATTCGAGCATTTCGACCATGAAGGTCGACTCGCCCTGCGAAATATTGTCCGACGCGCCGACACGGGTGAAAATCTTGTCCACCACGCCGATGTGCGCCCGGCGTGCCGGAACGAACGAGCCCATTTGCGCCATAAGGATGATGAGCGCCGTCTGCCGCAGCAGAGCCGACTTACCCGACATGTTGGGACCGGTAATCATCACGATCTGCTGCTCCTCGTCGTCGAGCCGGATGTCGTTGGGGATATATTTCTCGCCCACGGGCATCAGCGTCTCGATGACCGGATGACGCCCCTGTTCGATGTCGATGCGCGCCCCGTCGTCCAGTTCGGGGCGCACGTAGTTGCGCTCGCGCGCGATGCGGGCGAACGACAGGAAACAGTCGACGCGCGCCACGGCGTGTGCATCGCGCAACAGTTGGGACAGCGACTGCGAAACGAAGGCGATCAGCGCATTGTAAATCTCCTGTTCGAGCGTCAGGATGCGGTCTTCGGCGCCGAGAATCTTCTCTTCGTACTCCTTCAATTCCTCGGTGATGTAACGCTCGGCGTTGGAAAGCGTCTGCTTGCGGATCCACGTATCGGGTACCTTCTCCTTGTGGGCGTTGCGCACCTCGATGAAGTATCCGAAGATATTGTTGTAGCCGATTTTGAGCGACGGGATACCCGTCAGTTCGCTCTCGCGCTGCTGGATCTGCTGCAATACGTCCTTGCCGTGCAGAGCGATGCGGCGCAGGTCGTCGAGCTCGGGATTGACCCCGTCGGCGATTACGCCGCCCTTCTGAATCTGGTTGTTCGCCGGATCGGGATAGATCTCCCGTTCGAGTTTCAGGCGCATCTGCGCCAGCACGTCGATCTCGGCGGCGAGCCGGTGGAGATTCCCGTCGTCCGTCGATTCGAGGATCGCTTTGAGCAGTTCGATCGCAGCGAGCGAATTTTTCAGTTGCACCAGTTCGCGCGGCGTCACGCGCGCGGCGGCGATACGCGAAGCGATGCGTTCCAGGTCGCCGATCAGCGAGACCTGCTCGCCGACGGCTTCCGCCAGATCGCTGTCCTCCACGAAGCGCTGTACCACGTCCAGCCGCCGGTTGATGCGCCCGATGTCGCGGATCGGCATGGCTATCCAGCGTTTGAGCAGACGGCCGCCCATCGGCGTGAGCGTGCGATCCATCACGTTTGCGAAGCTGCTCCTGTCGCGCGAACCGTTGGTAGTGAAGAGTTCCAGGTTGCGGATGGTGAACTTGTCGATCCAGACGTAGTCGTCCTGGTCGATCCGCGAGATCGATGCAATGTGGCCGATCTCCTTGTGTTCGGTGAATTCCAGATAGTAGAGGATGGCGCCGGCGGCCGAAATGCCTGCCGAGATGTGGTCGATGCCGAACCCTTTGAGCGACTGCGTGCCGAACTGCTTGCAGAGCTTTTCGCGGTTCAGTTCCTCCGAAAAGACCCAATCGTCGAGCTTGTAGGTGTAGTAGTTCGTGCCGAAAGCCTGCCGGAACCGCTCGTCGAATCCCCGCTGGTAGATGATCTCTTTGGGCGAGAGATTCGACAGGAGTTTGTCGATGTAGTTGTCCGGTCCCTCGGCCACGTAGAATTCGCCGGTCGAAATGTCGAGAAAGGCCACGCCCGTGGTCTGCCGGCCGAAGTAAACCGAAGCCAGGTAGACGTTTTCCTTGTTGGCCAGAAGGTTGTCGCCCAGAACGACGCCCGGCGTAACCAGCTCGATGACGCCCCGCTTGACGAGTCCTTTCACCAGCTTGGGGTCTTCCAGCTGTTCGCAGATCGCCACGCGCTCCCCGGCCCGCACCAGCTTGGGCAGGTAGGTGTCGATGGCGTGGTAGGGGAATCCCGCCAGCTCGACGAAGGTCGCCGCCCCGTTGGCGCGGCGGGTGAGCGTGATGCCCAGAATCCCGCTGGCCTTGATCGCATCGTCGCCGAACGTCTCGTAGAAATCGCCCACGCGGAAGAGCAGGATCGCATCGGGGTGAACCGACTTGATCTGGTAGTACTGCTTCATCAGCGGAGTCTCTACATATTTCTTATCCGTACCTGCCATAATCATGCAATAAAATATACAATGTGTAGTGCGAAATAAGTCTTATTCAGACCAATTTCGGGATAGCAAAGATACGAATAAACGAGGGCAATGTCAAATTTATTTGAACATTGCCGAGCGGGAGTATCTTCGACGAAGTCAAAGATACGAAAAGTCGGGCGCAGAAGCAAATTATTTCCAATTTTACTTGATCCGGACAGAGCATCCGAGGCGAAATCGAAGGCAAAAAGTCAGATCATACCGACCGCAGCGAACATCTTCCGGTAGAACTCCGCCTTCCATTCCACGGACCGGGGATAAGCGCGCGACGACGACGGCATACGGAAGAGCTGCATCCGGCGGCCGGCGTATTCGAACGGTGCGGAACCGCCGACAGCAGGACGCTGGCACCTGAGTTGCCCCACCAATGTTTCGGTCGCCTTCTCGCCCGTCGTCACGACGGCCCGGCATTCGGGCAGGCGATCCAGCAGACCGCACACGTCGGTCGGTCGCACGACTTGCAGGAAGTTGTCCGAGGCGTTGTCCCGAAGGCGGACGACTTCGCTGGCCGTATCGTAGAGCGCCAACCCGACCGTCCGGCAAAAAGCCATGATGCGTTCGCGGTCGAAATGCTTGGGATCGGCCAGGAAATGGGCCTTGTCGCCGAAAAAGAGCAGCCCCATGATCCGCCACATGTCGTTTTGAAGATTGGGGTAGAAAAATTCCATCGACCAGCGCACGCGCTTGGGCGGAAAGCTGCCCAGCATCAGCACGCGCGCGCCGTCGGGCAGGAACGGAGCGAGAGGATGAACCTCCGAAGACGGGTTATTCATAGAATCGGGGATCGAAATTTACCAGATAGAGTTTTTCGGTGGCGCGCGTCAGCGCCGTGTAGAGCCAGCGCAGCATGTCGCGGGTCATCGGTTCGTCACCGAACAGGCAGCGGTCGACGAAGACCGCCCGCCACTGTCCGCCCTGCGCCTTGTGGCAGGTCACGGCGTAGGCGAACTTCACCTGTACGGCGTTGAAATGCGGATTTTCGCGGATTTCCTTATAACGTTTGATCTTGCTTTTCGTCTCGACATAGTCCTTTTCGACTTCGTAGAAGAGGCGGTTGCTCTCCTCGCGCGTGAGCGACGGCGATTCGGACTTGATGGTATCCAACAGGATTTTGCAACCGATCTCCATGTCGCCGTAATCGGCGAACGAGAGCACGGCGTCGGCGAAATGAAATCCGTAGAAATCCTCGAAGCGACGCAGGCGGACAAGCCGGGCGATGTCGCCGTTGGCGATGAAGTTCATCGCTCCCTGGGCATCCGCCGCCGCATAGTGGTAGTTGTTTTTCACGACCATCAGCATGTCGCCGCTCTCGATCTCCTCTTCGGCACTGAGAATATAACGGCGAATCCCTTCGTTGTAACGGTTCGCCCGCTTGTTCGACCGGGTGATGACGATCACCTCGTCGCGGCCGTAACGGTCGAAGGCATCCTGCAACTTTTCCATGAAATCACCGCCCTCTACCGACTCGAAATCAGGGTAGTCCATTTCGAATTTCGGTATTTCGTAGATACGGTTTTCGAGCATGCAGCGCACCAGCGTAGCATTGAACAGAATACCCGACTGCATCTGCTGGCGCACCACCTCGTCCATCAGCCCGTAGACGACTTCGCCGTAGCGCGAAACCGTCGCCGGATCGAGCGCCGGACTGAAATCGCACCCGACGGGAGGCAGCTGCGCGCTGTCGCCGACCAGAATCAACCGGCAACTGCGTCCGCTGCGCACGTAACTCACCAGGTCTTCCAACAGCGATCCGCTGCCGAACAGTGCGCCGTCGCCCGTCGAATCGGAGAGCATCGAGGCTTCGTCCACGATGAAGACGGCACCTTGTTCCCTGTTGAAGTCGAGCGAGAATTTCGATTCGTAATCGGCGTTGGTGCGCTGGCGGTAGATGCGTTTGTGGATCGTAAGCGCCTGCTCCCCGCAGTAGCGGGCGAGCACTTTGGCCGCCCGTCCGGTCGGAGCGAGCAACACGGGCTTTATTCTTAACTCTTTGAGCGCGGCAACTAACGCGGCAATCAACGTCGTCTTGCCCGTACCGGCAAAACCGTTCAGTACGAAAATCCGCGAAAAATCGTCGTCCGAGAGGTATTCCGATAAATTTTCTATGATTTTTTTTTGACTATTTGTTGCTTCGAAACAAATTTTGGCGTAAATTTGGGTCGCGATTGTCGTGTTAAACATTGCAGCGTTACCTTTTTAAACGGGATACAAACTTAAACAAATAATTGAAATGAAAAAAATCGTTCAACTGATTCTTGCCTTGGTGATCGTAGGTCTGGTATATGTCATCTACGATCAGATTTCGACACCCATCCGTTTTGAAAACGTGAAAAAAGCGAAGGAAGAGGCCGTTATCGAGCGCATCAAGGACATTCGTACCGCCGAACGTGCGTTCAAGTCCAAATACCAGCATTTTACGGGCGATTTCGATACGCTGATCAATTTCGTTCTCAACGATTCGATCGAGGGGCAGCGCCGTATCGTCGACGAGGACGACTCGGTGGCCATGGCACAGCTGAAAAAAGCCGGCAAGAAAAATATCGAAACCTTCACGGTAGCCGTTATCGACACGATCTTCGCACCGAAGAAGCTTTCGCCCGATCAGGTGAAGAATTTCCGCTACATACCGGGAACGAACAAGCAGGCCGAATTCACGATCGCAGCCGGCATGGTTACGACCGAGTCGAAGGTCGTCGTTCCGGTCGTCGAGGTCAAGGCCCCCTACGTGAAGTTCCTCGATACGGTTACGTTCCGTCAGGAAGTGATCAACCTCATCAAGGCTCCGGAGGTCGTCGCCTACGACAAGTATCCCGGAATCAAGTTCGGTTCGATGGAGGGTGCGAACAATGAAGCAGGCAACTGGGAGTAATTCCGCGACTCCTTCGAAAGAGATGTCCATCCGGCTTCGGTCGGGTGGACATTCTTTTCCGAAAGAGCTGCCGGCAGAGTATGCAGCTGCCGACCGCGTCGTATGTTCGGTACTGACGCACAAAACGCTGTTGGTACCGGCCGAGGTCTTCGAACGGGAATCGGCTCCGAACTACCTTGCGCTGGCGGGGCTCGGCTGTGCGGAGACGGAGTGTGCGGTATACAGCGATCCGCAACGGCAACAGATCGCCGTAATGGCCGTCGACAAGGAGTGCCGCCGTCAATTGGCCGAGACGGCGGGCGATCGGGTGACCTTTACCTCTCCGCTGCTGTTTCAGCCGAAATTTGCGGGACAGGGCGCATGGCTAATCCATACCGACGGGCTGCTCTACATAAAGATTTACGACAACGTGCTGCGGCTGGCCGAAGTGGTACGGGCGCAGGGGACGGCCGACGTCCTCTATTACCTCGGCCGGCTCGACCGGACGTTTCCGCTCAAAACCTATCCGCTCTGCCTGTCGGGAAGCGACACGCTGGCCCGCCAGTTGCGGAAGTATTTCAGAGATGTACGATGCGAATAATCAGCGGCAGATACAAGGGCAGGGCGATCAACCCTCCGAAGAATTTGCGGGCGCGTCCCACGACGGACTTCGCCAAGGAGAACCTTTTCAACGTCCTGACCAATCTGGTCGATTTCGAACAGTGCGACGTACTCGACCTCTTCTCTGGCACGGGATCGATCAGCTACGAATTCGCTTCGCGCGGCGCTCGCAGCGTCACGGCGGTCGAAATCAACGCCGTGCATTACAACTTCATCCGGCAGACGGCGCGGGAGCTGGGATGCGAAACGATCTATCCGGTCAAGGCCAACGCCTTTCTCTACCTGAAAAGCTGCCCGAAACAGTTCGACATCGTCTTCTCCGACGCCCCGTACGATTTGGAAGGCAGCGGGGAAATCGTCCGGCTGGTGCTGGACAACGGGTTGTTGCGCGAAGGCGGTCTGCTGATCTTCGAACACTCCCGTAACATGGATTTTTCGGATCGAGACGCTTTCTGGCAATTAAGAAGTTACGGCAGCGTGCAATTTTCTTTCTTCAAAAAATAAAGGGAAGTATTGTATTTTCGAAAATTTGTACTACCTTTGCATTCGCAATCAGCAAAAGGTGTGTTAGTTCAGCTGGTTAGAATACGTGCCTGTCACGCACGGGGTCAGGGGTTCGAG
>OGQA01001449.1_pt1 | contig 11262 bp, 9 predicted proteins | sample 1553011 | NCBI WGS metagenome assembly OGQA01 (sample SAMEA2580256, study PRJEB22360) | human gut metagenome | biome: human gut; feature: human-associated habitat; material: faeces | place: Denmark | collected 2008/2010 | reverse complement strand
GGAAATCGGTTATAATAAAATATACGTGTATTCTGCACGAACACTTTGATTCGGGCTTGCCGTGCAGAAAACAGCAGTGCAGTACCGCAAGCCCCAGACAGGACGTTTTTATGAAAATTTGCAAGGAAATTTATCAGTATCGCCAGATGATCTTCAGTCTGGTGAAAAAAGACCTGCGTGGACGGTATAAAGGTTCCGTGCTGGGCTTTTTGTGGACGTTTATCAACCCGCTGATGCAGCTGGTAGTTTACACCTTTGTGTTTACCTACATCATGAAAGCCGGCATCGACAAGTATTATCTGTACCTGTTTGTCGCCCTGATCCCGTGGATCTTCTTTTCCTCGTCGATCACCGGCGGCTCCAGTTCCATTGTGGCACAGAAGGATCTGATCAAGAAGATCTACTTCCCGCGGGAGGTCATACCGATCTCCTATGTGACAAGCTGCTTTGTCAATATGCTGCTGTGCTTCCTTATCATTTTCCCTGTCATGGTGATCTCCGGCATTCCGCTGAACCCGCTGGCTCTGCTGTGTCTGCCGGTGATTATGATAGTGGAATATTTTCTGGCACTGGGCATGGCGATGCTGTCCTCGGCAGTCACGGTCTATTTCCGCGATCTGGAGCACATTCTCGGCATCATCACCATGGTGTGGATGTACATGACACCGATCTTCTATTCCATTGACATGATTCCGGAGAAGCTGCGGTTTGTCTATCACATCAACCCCATGTCCTCGGTCATCAGCTGTTATCGGGATGTGCTGTACTACGCTCAGGTGCCGGATCTGACCAGTCTGCTGGAGGCAGTCGTGCTGGGAGCCCTGTTCCTGGTGCTGGGTATGCTGGCGTTCGGAAAATTGAAAAAGGGCTTTGCGGAGGAATTGTAATGGCGGCAGAGAGCAAACAGGAAAATGCAATTATTGTGGATCATGTCAAGAAGCACTTCAAGGTGTTTCTGGACAAGGGACAGAGCTTTAAGGAACGGCTCCTGTTCCGGAACCGCCGGCGGTATGAGAACCGTCAGGTGCTGCGGGACATTTCTTTCACGGTAAAGCGTGGAGAAGCCGTGGGTCTGATCGGACACAACGGCTGCGGCAAGAGCACCACGCTGAAGCTGCTGACACGGATCCTCTATCCCGACAGCGGCACCATCACCATCAAAGGTCGGGTGTCCAGCCTGATCGAACTGGGTGCCGGTTTTCATCCGGATATGAGCGGACGGGAAAACATCTACACCAATGCTTCCATTTTCGGACTGAGCAAGAAAGAAATCGATTCCCGTCTGCAAACGATCATCGACTTTTCCGAACTGGAACAGTTCATCGACAATCCGGTGCGTACCTATTCTTCTGGTATGTACATGCGGCTCGCCTTTTCCGTAGCGATCAACGTGGACGCAGATGTGCTGCTGATCGATGAGATTCTGGGGGTAGGCGATGTCAACTTTCAGGCGAAGTGCTTCCAGAAGCTACAGGAGATCAAGGCAGAAGGTACTACCATTGTGATCGTGTCCCACTCTATGGGACAGATCGAACAGATCTGCGACCGGTGTATCTGGATCGAGGACGGTCTGATTAAGGAAGAAGGCGTTCCCAAGTACGTGGACGAGCACTATCTGTCCGAAATGGAACAGATCCGTCTGGAACGGGAAGAAGCCGACCGCCAGAAAGAACACGCTGCCGCAGAAGAAGCCGAAAAAGCCGCAGAGGAATCTGCGGAAACGCCTGCCGAGGAGAAAACCGCAGATGCGGAAAAGCTCTCCAAGCAGAAACTGCCGGCATTCTGTGAAAAGTCGGCCGTTCGTCTGGGAACCGGTCAGGTACAGTTTACAGATGCCGCCCTGCTGGACGAGGGCGGCGAATCCAAGTATGTGTTCCGCACCGGTGACGAGATCACCCTGCGGCTCAAATATCATTGCGTAGAACCGGAAAAGACCCCCAAGGGCAACTTCGGGTACGGGATCTTTCGGGAGGACAGTGTCCACTGTTACGGCACCAATGTGGAGATCGAATCGGACTCGTGGGTGGCATTGCAGCCCAACGGCGAGATCGAAGTGCGGTTCCGCAATCATTTGCTGCCGGGACGCTATTTTCTGGACGTGGCAGTCCATGCACCGGACGGTACCTATTACGATGACATTCGCCGGATTCAGGCGTTTGCCGTGACTTCAGAGCATCGGGACATTGGTGTCTGCCGGCTGGAGTCCCAGTGGTTCGTGGACGGAAAGGCACTGGAACGCAAGACAGGAGAATAAAAAAGAATGAGCGATATTGTGAAAAAGGGTTTTTTTCGCCGCTGTCTGTATCGGGCGACTGGTGCGTATCTGCTGGAACAGCACATTCAGATGCTGGAACAGCAGGTGAAAACGCAGCAGATGCAGCTGGCACAAATGGAAAAAGAGGGAGAAGAAAGGAAAGCACAAGACGCACAGCAACAGCAATTCAACACGACATCGCAGGAACGGCTGGATCATCTGGAACTGCACGCTGCTGCACAGGACGAGCATCGCAACAACATCGATGCCCAGCTGCAGCAGACTGCGGGACAGACAAATGACTTACAGCGGCGTATGGAGTGGGCAGAGGACGGCATGAGAGAAGCGGGTCTGCTGCTGCCGTCTGAACTCCAGCTGTTCAACAAAAAAAGCTATTCACAGGCAGGCGAAGATGCCATTCTCATGTACATCTTTGTCATGCTGGGTGTTCCGCTCTCACAATGCAATTATCTGGACTTGGGTGCCAATCACCCCTGCGATATGAGCAACACCTGGTTCTTCTATCAGCAGGGAGCCACCGGCATTCTGGTCGATGCCAATCCGAAGCTGGCAGAGGAACTGCGGCGGGCAAGACCGAAAGATCAGGTCATCAACGCCTGTGTCGGCCCGGTTTCCGGCGAAACGCTGGACTTCCATGTGCTCAGTGCCGACGGGCTTTCGGCTCCGGGAGATGTTTCCGAGGTGCTCCGTGCCAATCCGGCAGTGCGGGTGCTGGAAACCATTCCCATGCAGACCGTGGCGGTCAACGACCTCATGGAACAGCTGGGCGGTGCCCCGAAGATCCTGAATCTGGATATTGAGGGCATGGAAATGGAGATCCTCCGCAGCATCGACTTTGCAAAATATCGTCCCACCACCATGATCATTGAAATGATCCCCTATTCCAAACAGCTGGTGGCGGGAAAGAAGAATCCGGAGATCCTGCGGTTCATGCAGGAAAAGGGGTATGTGGAATATGCCTTTACGGGTATCAACTCGATTTTTCTGGACAAGCAGTTTTATGAAAAAATCACCGGCGTTTCGCTGGAAGGGTAAAGGAGTATCGCAGCAATGAGCGTAAATGTAGAAGAGATCATGTCCGGAATTCGGGCAGAAATTCAGGAAAAGGGATACAGCAGTGACATGCTGTCGTTTGCCGATGTCCCCGCAGATGCAGATGCAGGGATCTATGTGGAACGGTTCGATGCGGACATGCTCCGCGGCAACGTGCAGTATATCAGCGAACACCACCGCGTAGACCCGTATCGTCCTCTGGCAGGAAATCCCGTGGCAGTCTTTTTCAAGAAAGTCCTGCGGAAATTCATGAGCTTCTATGTGGAGCCCTATGCGGCAGAGCAGAGCAGCCTGAATGCCAATATCGCACAGGCAGAGCAACAGGTGGAACTGTACATTCGGGAATCCCGCATGCACAGCACCAAGGAACTGCTGGATAAGGTGGAGGCACTGGAACTCCAGCAGAAGAACACCAAGATCGCCATGGAACAGATGCAGGCACAGATCGCCGCATTACAGGCGAAGCTGAACGGGGAGGACGCTCGATGAAAGTATTGCAGCTTTTGCCTACCCTTGCCATGGGCGATGCGATCGGAAACGATGTCCGTGCACTGGACAAGGTCATTCGCGGCATGGGCTATCAGACCGGCATCTATGCAGAAGTCATTGACGGCAGACTGCCGGAAGGCACTGCACAGCAGGTGGAGAAAATGCCCCGCCTTTCCGGCGAGGACGTGATTTTGTATCACATGTCCACCGGTTCGGAACTGAACTTTTCTCTGGAGAAGTACCCCTGCCGGAAACTCATGGTATTCCACAACATCACTCCGCCCCGCTTCTTCAAAGGCTATAACGAGGCGGCAATGGAATCGGCAGAATACGGCATGCGTGGACTCTGTCATCTGGCAGACAAGGTGGACGGCTGTATGGCAGACTCCGCCTATAACGGCGATGTGCTGCGGGAACTGAACTACCGCTGCCCCATTACCGTGCGTCCGATCCTGATCCCCTTTGCCGACTACGCCAAGACACCGGATCAGTCCGTCATGGAACACTATCAGGACGACGGCTACACCAATTTCATTTTCGTCGGCCGTGTGGCTCCGAACAAGAAGCAGGAAGATGTGATTCGGGCATTTTACTGCTATAAGAAGTACTGCAATCCCAAGTCCCGCCTGTTCATCGTGGGTTCGTACAACGGCATGGAACGGTATTACCATCGCCTTCGCCGCTATGTGGGAGCGTTGGAACTGGACAACGTGGTCTTTACGGGGCACATTCCTTTTGCACAGATTCTGGCATACTATCATCTGGCAGACCTGTTCCTGTGCATGAGCGACCACGAGGGCTTCTGTGTGCCGCTGGTGGAAGCGATGTACTTCAATCTGCCGATTCTGGCATACGATTCGTCGGCAATTTCCGATACGCTGGGCGGAAGCGGCATTCTGCTGCCCACCAATGATCCCATGGAAGCGGCACTGGCGGCAGACCATGTGCTCCGCAATGCGGAACTGCGGCGGGAGATCGTGGCAGAACAGCACCGGCGGCAGCAGGAATTCGCCTATCCGGAAATTCGAAAGGTGTTCGAGAGACAGCTGCAGCAGTTTATCGACACCGTTCCGCCGGTTTCGAAAAAGCGGAAGTAAATCATTATAGGGGAAAAAATTTTTGGGCAGCACCGCACAAAGCCGGTGCGTAAGATGCACTTCCGGTCGTCAGGCGGGTTTGGTGCAGTGCTGTCTTTGAGAAGGTACGCCGCAGAACGCGGTACATTGGCAGGAGGTCATATCGTCATGCAGAAAATTGGATTTGTTATTCCGTGGTTTGGAGAAAATATTCCCGGTGGTGCAGAAATGGAACTGCGGGAAGTCACTGCACACTTGCAGCAGGCAGGTATGGAAGTGGAGATCCTGACTACATGTGTCAAGGAATTCACCGCCGACTGGAATGAAAACTATTACGCCGCAGGAACTGCCGTGGTGGGGAACATCACGGTTCGCCGGTTTCCGGTGCGGCGGCGGGACACTGCCGCTTTTGACCGCGTGAACCGGAAGCTGATGGACGGCAAGCAGATCTCTCCCAAGGAAGAACAGATCTTCGTGGAGGAAATGGTCAACAGTCCCCAGCTGTACGAGTACATGCGGGACACTGCCGACGAGTATGGTCTGTTTGTCTTTATTCCGTATATGTTCGGCACGACATACTACGGCATGCAGGTTTGTCCGGAAAAGTCGGTGCTGATCCCCTGCTTCCATGACGAAGCCTATGTGTACATGCGGCTGTTCCGGCAGGCGTATGTGAAAGCACGGGGCATGATCTACAATGCTATGCCGGAAATGGAACTGGCAAATCGGGTGTACGACTTCACTACCACCGAGCAGATCTGCATGGGTATCGGTATGGATACCAGGATTCAGTCCGATGCGGAAACGTTCCGGAAACAGTACCATATCGACAAGCCCTTTCTCCTGTACGCCGGCAGAAAGGACGTGGGCAAAAATGTCCACACTTTGCTGCGGTACTTTGCCGAATGGAAACAGCGGCAGAAGGACGACCTTCAGCTGGTGCTGATCGGCGGCGGCGATATTGCCATTCCGGAATCGGTGAAAGACGATGTCTATGACTTGGGCTTCGTTTCCAAGCAGGACAAGTACAACGCCATGGCGGCGGCAGCACTGCTCTGTCAGCCCTCTCATAACGAAAGCTTTTCGCTGGTCATTATGGAAAGCTGGCTCTGCGGCAGACCGGTGCTGGTTTCATCCCAGTGTGCTGTGACAAAGGATTTCGCCAAGCGTTCCAACGGCGGTCTGTATTTCAAGGATTACTTTGAATTCGAGGGCTGTGTGCAGTACATCCTGCAAAATCCGGAGGCAGCCGCAGAACTGGGTGCCAACGGCGGAGCATTTGTACGGGAAAACTTCGAGTGGGACGTGATCGTGGAAAAATACCGGACATTTTTCCAGAAGCTGATGGGAGCGTGAGAGCATGAAGCGAATCGCACTGGTTCACCCGCGGTACGGGCTGGAGATCAGCGGCGGCAGCGAAACCTATGCCCGAAAAATTGCAGAACATCTGGCGAACCGGTATGAAGTGGAGGTGCTGACCACCAAGGCGGTGGACAGTGCCACATGGAAAGACTGGTATGTGCGGGACGTGGAGATGATTCGCGGTGTCACAGTACGCCGGTTCTCCGTGCAACAGATGCGTGCCAGAGATTTTCAGGCATTCGACGAGGCATATCTGGCAGAACTGGCACAGGGCAGATGCAATCTGGTGACGGAGAAAGAGTGGTTCGAAAAACACGGCCCCTATGCACCAGACCTGATCCGCTATTTGCAGCGGTATCGGGAAACCTATGGGGCGATCCTGTTTCTGTCCGATGCCAACTATCTGACTTATGCCGGACTGCCGCTGGCGGGAAATCGGGCGATTTTTATCCCTATGGCACAGGATACCCCGTTCCTGCGGTTTTCCACACTGGAAAGCCTGTACCAGAAGCCGCGGGCGTTTGTCTTTTTGTCGGAGGAAGAACGCCTGCTGGTTCGCCGGCGGTTTCCGCTGTCAGAGCCGATTCCCTGTGCCGTAATGGGACTGGGCATGGACGTGCCGCGGCAGGTGGACACCGGCACATTCCGGCGGCAGTACGGGCTGGACGGCGAATATCTGCTCTATGTGGGGCAGGTGGACGAAAAAAAGGAATGCCCCATGCTGATGCGGTACTTCATGGAGTTCCAGAAGCGGACCGGCAGCAAGCTGAAGCTGGTGCTGGCGGGAAAGAAAATCTGCCGGATTCCGGAGCATCCGGATATTCTGGCACTGGGCTTTTTGCCGGAGAACGAAAAGTTCAGTGCCATTGCCGGAGCCAAAGCCGTGGTGATTCCGTCCCGACAGATGGGCGTTTCCATGACGCTGCTGGAATCTATGGCAATGTCTGTGCCGGTGCTGGTCAACGGAGGAAGTCCGGTGCTGCAGGGACACTGCAAAAAGAGCAACGGCGGTTTGTTCTATCAGAGTTATTTTGAGTTTGAGGGTGCCCTGCAATATCTGATACAGCACCCCGTGGAGTATATGCAGCTGTGTGCCAATGCGAGGGCATACATCACGGCATATTACGATTGGGAGAGTATCATGCAGCGTTTTCAGCAGATCATAGAGTGGGTCAGTCCGGAGAAAGACTGACGCGGAAAACGCAGTGGAGGAAGAAGAAAAGGGATGAGTTTATTTACAGGAGCAGTGCTGCTGGGGGTTGTACTGGCGGCACTGACAGTTGGTGTCTGGTGGAAAAAGACCAATGTGCTGGAACTTTTGGTGCTGGGCGTGGTTTACTGGCTCTGCACATGGGTGATTTCCGGCATGGGGCTTTTTGTACTGGATCAGTTTTCGCTGCGGCGTTGTGTCATTGCAGCAGTTTCTGTGGAACTGCTGGTAGGCATTGCGGCAGTATTGGTACGAAAGCTGCGGGATAAGACCCCGTGGAAACAGCTGGTGCGGATTTCATGGAACGTGCGTACCTACTGGATTCCTGCGGTGGTGCTTGCCGGCGGTTTTGTGCTGGTGGCATTCAAGCATGAGCTGTTTGGCATGGGACAGGACGAGGGCGTGTATCAGACGGTAGCGGTCAACTTCCTGAACGGCATCACAGATCGCCAGCAGGACTTTGCGGAATATCATACGCTTTCCAAGGAGCAGCAGGAATTGTTTCACGACAAGGTGTTTTCCTATTTGGTGGGATACGACTTGGAAACAGAGGATTATCCCGCTACAGTCTATGACCGCAATGTCAGTCCGGTTTCCGGCATCTATCACGGAATCCCCACCTATGCATCGATGCTGGCAATGTGGGGAAAAATCTTCGGTATGGCAAATATGCAGGGGGTACAGACCTTATGCTATGGCTGTACTATTTTTTTGTTGTTTTTTCTTTGCCAAAATTTGAAAATTCGGAAAAGCAGCAGTGCACTTGCCTGTGCAGTATTCGCGGCTTCGCCAATCGTGGTCTGGGTGGAAAAGTCCGCTCTGACGGAAAGTTTTCTGGCGGTGCTGCTGGTATTGTTCCTCTATTTGCTGACAGATGAGGAACACCCTTATCGGCAATGGCTTTCGATTATTCCCATTGCTGTTTTTTCGTGCTTTCACGTGTCGATTTATACCATGATACCGCTGTTTGTGGTGCTTTATGGCGGCATGTTCTGGATCACCCGCCGGAAAAGCTTTGCGATTCTCATGCCGGTGACACTTGTGGGCTACTGCATCAGCTTTTTCGCCATGCGGCATGTCCAGCCGTTCTACACCATGAACAACTACCGCCCGTTTTTCGTGGCAGGGATCTCCCCGAAAGATCTGCCGGTGCTGGTGCCGCTGCTGTGCGGCGTGGGGCTGGTGGCTGTGGGAATTTACCTGTGTCTGGTCTATTTCCTGATCTGCCGGAAAAATCGGGACACTTCTACGGAAGTCTATATGCAGTGGGTGCAGCACTCCAAAATTGCAGTGGTGCTGGTGGAATTCCTGTTGGTGGCACTGGTGCTGTACATCGGTGCAAAGGTGCTTACCGCAGAAAATCCATTGCCGAAATTGCAGGGGAACACCCTGTGGGGATTTGTCTGTGGTTCGGGCTTGTTCCTGCTGCCCATTGCGTGGGTAGTGGGTGTGATTCGCCCGAAAACCTATCTGGAAACGCCCAAGCATCTGGTGATACTGGTAGCCGCATGTTACTGCGTGGTGGTGTACTCTGCATTTTTGCGGACAGAGGTGGAATTCTACTATTATTATGGTCGCTATCTGGCACCGTTTATGCCCATTGCCGTCGTGTTTGCGGCACTGACACTGGACAAACTCCGTGCGAGAGTGACGCTGCCGGTGATGACGGCATGCCTGCTGTTTGTTTCGCCCTTTGACTATTTTCTGGCGACGCATCAGGACGACACCCGCATGACATGGTCGGTGCTGGAGGACTTGTCCAATGAGATCGATTCTGATGACTGCGTGATCGTCGGCGACGACGACATGTGGACACTGTATCTGACGCTGCGTGCCACCACCGGTGCGGCAATGTATCCGGAAATGGAAGATCCGGAAACACAGGCGGCAGAACTGGCTGGGCAGTATGACCATGTGTACTATCTGGGGAACGGCAAGTGGAACGATTCCTTTGAGCATCAGTTCCAGCAGGTATACACCAATACCATTACCCAGAGCACAGATGAAAACTACAGCAATACCGGCAGACGCATCATCATGTTCCCGCTGTCCTATCAGGAAGTCAGCTATACGGTTTCCCTGTATGCGTACTGGGGCGAGGAACAGAACCTGTCCTATCCGGCAAGCACCTGTGCCAATACGGCATATTATGGGTTCTATCCGCTGGAAGGGAACTTCTGCTGGTCGGGCAGCGAGAACGCTTCCGTGCAGTGTGACCTGCAAAAGCGGGATTACAATATGACGGTTTCGCTGGGCGGAGCCGTGCCGCTGTACCAGATCCACCAGAATCCGTATGTGGTGCATGTGCTGGTAAACGGCAACGATGTTGGAACGATCACGCTGGACGACCAGCAAAACGACGGTGCGTATACGCTGTCGGTGTCCAAGGAAGTCCTGCACGACGGCTCGAACATTGTCACATTCCAGTCGAAACTCTGGAAGGGCAGCTGTGTGATGGAGGACGATGAACGGGAGCTGGGAATCCCGTTGCAGGATGTGGAATTCGAAGCGGCATAAGCGGCTCTGAAATATGGAGAAAGGGAAGAAGTATATGAAACTGATCATTCAGGTACCATGTTACAATGAGGAGAAAACACTGGAACTGGCGTACAATGACCTGCCCCGTCACATTGACGGCATCGATACCATTGAGTATCTGATCATCAACGACGGCAGCAAGGACAAGACCCTGCAAAATCTAAAGGAACTGCACCGGCAAAGCCAGCAGAACATTCGGGTGGTCAGCTTCTCCCGCAACTTTGGCAAGGAGAGCGCCATTTACGCCGGGCTGCAACACTGCGACGGCGAGTATATCAGCTTGATTGACGCGGACCTGCAACAGGATCCGGCCATCGTAAAGCAAATGACAGAAATTCTGGACGCAGAGCCGGACACGGACTGCGTATGCGCCTTTCAGGAGACCCGGCACGAGAACAAGCTGATGACCTCCGTGAAATCCGCTTTTTACAAAATGGCCACCAATATGAGCGAAGTGGATTTTGTGGACGGTGCTTCCGACTTCCGCACCTTCCGCCGCACCGTACGGGATGCGCTGCTGCAAATGCCGGAGTATTTCCGCTTTTCCAAGGGGCTGTTCAGCTGGGTGGGCTTTAACACCAAGTACATTCCCTATGAAGCCAAAGAGCGGGCCAGCGGCACTACCAAATGGGGGTTCAAAAAGCTGCTGAAATACGGCTGGGACGGCATTTTGGCCTTCTCCCCCCCGCCGCTAAAGCTGGCAACGGTGTTGGGGCTGCTTTCCACTGCCTTTTCTATTATCTACTTTATCGTGACCCTCCTTCGCAAGGCCACGGAGCACATTGCGGCAGACGGCTTTACCCAGACGGTGATTCTGATCGTTTTCTTTGGCGGTATGCAGCTGTTTACCATCGGCATCATCGGCGAGTACCTGGCCAAGAATTACATTGAGACCAAGCGCCGCCCGGTGTACCTGGCAAAAGAAATTCTCGATTACAAAAAATAATGGCGAAACGAAAGAGAGCGGGAAACCGTTCTCTTTTTTTATGGATTTGCGGTTGCTTGTAATCCCTCCACCCAGCCGGTGCTGTCAGCGCAGCTGACTGAGGGATTTAGAAATTATACCCCCAATCTGTCAAACCATACAAAAAATGGAGCGCAGGCGGCCGGTTTTGTGGCAGAACTGCGGTGCAAAATCTGCGCTGCGGCTTGCTATTTTGGACAAAATGGTGTATAATGCACAATGAATGATCCGCCGGATCATAATTTACTTTGAATGGAGAGAACACTATGCCACTGGTAACAACTACCGAAATGTT
>OGQA01001439.1_pt1 | contig 11290 bp, 8 predicted proteins | sample 1553011 | NCBI WGS metagenome assembly OGQA01 (sample SAMEA2580256, study PRJEB22360) | human gut metagenome | biome: human gut; feature: human-associated habitat; material: faeces | place: Denmark | collected 2008/2010 | reverse complement strand
CGGCGTCCTTGCTGCCAAAGGCCACCCGCACGCCGCCGGACAGCACATCAGACAGGGCAGCGGCCTGTGCTTTGAGCAGGGCAGCGTCCACGCTGCACAGCGCCTTGCGGTCGGCGGCGAGCATCTCGTCCGTGATGCCGCAGAAGTACCGGTGATCCAGCTCCCGGGCGGCGGCACGCGCCTTGCGGGGCGTGTCCAGCTTGGCAGCAGTGCCTACGATGAACTCGTCCAGATCCCGGGCGGTGTAGTCCCGGGCGGCAAGGGCGGCGGGGGCGTGTGTAAAGGTATCGTAGCTTTCCCGCAGGTGGGGGTCCCGGTAGGTGTACAAAAACTCGATGCCGTCGGCACAGAGCATTCCTGTGCCGTAGGCACCGCCCACCTCCCGGATGGTGTGCCACAGGTATTCGTAGCTCATCACCCGCGCCAGCACCCGGCGGCGGCTGTCCCGGGGCATGGGCCAAGCCAGCACATCGTAGTTCACGCCGCCGTCAATGATAAAGGCTTCGTTCACCGGGGGTGTCAGGGGCTGGGTGTAGGGCTGCGCCGGGGTGCGCCGGGCGGCGGCAAAGCGGCTTTCCGGCAGCAGGGTGCGCAGCTTTTCCAGTGCGTCCTCGGTGCCGTGCAGGCTGACGGTCAGGGCGGCGTTTTGCAGCACCCGGCAGCGCACAGCATCCAGCTTTGCGCCCAGTGCGGACCAGTCGGCCTTTTCCAGCAGATTGCACAGGAAGTGGTAGTAGCTCACGCCGGTGCAGGCTTCGTCCGCAGCGCCTTCTACATAATAATGGGCGCGGGCGCGGGTGGAGGCAAACTCATTGCCCTGCTGGATAAACAGCTGCTCCATGCGCAATTTCAGCTGGCTGACCACCCGGGCATAGGCTGCTTCGGCGGCAGCGCCGGTAAGGACGGTATCGTACAGCCACTCGCCGCCGATCTCCACCGCCTTTTCCAGGCTGCGTTCCAGCAGGCTCAGGCAGAGGGTGAGTTTTGCGTGGCAGGGAGCGCCCTCCTGCCGCCCGGTCCAGAGATCCAGCTGGGCGCGGCTGTCGCCCAGCCATGTGCTGCGCAGGGTGTTCAGCTGCTGGGCGGTATGGGCGGGGGTGTCCAGCTCGTCCAGCACATCGGTGAGCAGGTTCAGGTATTGCAGCTCCTCCGGGGTGACAGTGCCAAGATCATAGTAGAAATTCAGGTACAGGCTGCCGGCAGAGGGGTGGCGCAGCAGGGTGGCACCGGCCAGCTGCTCGGCGCTGCCCTGCGGGGTGGCATCGCCTGCGCCAAGGTCGGCGGCGGTGAGAGGGTGCTCCAGCACCAGCTTGCCATCGGTGCGCACCGGGGCGGCAGTGTCCTCGGCCTTGGGTGCGGTGGGAATTTGCAGCACCTGCACCGGGGCGGGGGCAAACAGCTCCCGCAGCAGGGTGTCGAACCATCCCTCTTCCAGCTTGCTGCGCAGGGCGGCAAAGAGCTTATCGGTGTGCAGCAGCAGGGCGGCATCGCCGGTGTGCAGCCAGCCGGTGGCGGCGTTGATGGCGTCCAGCACGCCGTCCGGCAGGCTGCCCGGGCGCTCCAGCGAGGCAAACTCGGCCTCGTTCAAAGCGGCCAGCAGCAGGTCGTGAGGAATGCCGGTCTTTAGCAGCTCGTCCACAGCCTTGCGTACAGCGGGGGCAAATTTGCGGGCAGAATCCACCGTAGCGCCGCGCAGCAGCAGCTCCAAGGTGGGCTGCAGGGTGCTGTCGTCAAAGCCGATGTCGATATCTGCGCCCAGCTGCTTGGCCAGCAGCGCGGCCTTGAGGGGGGAGCTGTTGGTGCTCAGCAGTGCACCCAGCAAAATCTCCACACCCAGCTGCCGCTCACGGTCGGCAAATGCGCCGGTGTACCATGCCAGTGCGCACTGCACCTCATCCGGCTTGGGTTGGTCGGTGTAGTAGGGCAGCTCCACGAATGCGCCGGGCTGCTCGTCCTGCATGGTCAGGCGGGGACGGGCAGCGGCCTTGGGCATCTTGGACAGGTAGTCCTTATCCAGCCGCGCCAGCTTATCGGCCATGTCCATCTTGCCGTACAGGGTGATGCAGCAGTTGTCGGCGCTGTAATGGCGGCGGTACACCCGCTGGTATTTCTCATAGGTCAGGGCGGGGATGGACACCGGGTCGCCGCCGGACACAAAGCCGTAAGCGGTATCCGGGAACATCGCCCGCTGCAGGGCGTTTTGCAGCTGGGCATCCGGGGAGGCCAGCGCACCCTGCATCTCGTTGTAGACCACACCGCTGACCGTGCCGTCTGCATCCCGGTGCCAGCCCTCCTGCTCGAACACCGCAGAGTCCACCATAGCCAGCGGGCAGAACACCGCGTTCAGGTAAACGTCCATCAGGTTGCAGAAATCGGTCTCGTTGGGGGTGGCAAAGGGGTAGACCGTCTTGTCCGGGAAGGTCATTGCATTGAGGAAGGAAGCCATGCTGCTTTTAAGCAGCTGCACGAAGGGGGAGCTGACCGGGTATTTTTCGCTGCCCGCCAACACAGAGTGCTCCAGAATGTGGAACACGCCGGTGTCATCGGAGGGGAAGGTGCCGAAGCCGATGCCAAAGGCCTTATTGACGTCCTCGTTCTCCACCAGCAGCACGGCTGCGCCGCTGACGTCATGGGTGAGCAGGGTCAAAGTACCGTGCTGCTCGGGGCAGTCCTCGGTGCGCAGGACGGTATAACCGGGATAGTGTGCCATTTTTATTCTCCTTTACGGGATGTTTTTCACAGAGGATACACCTGCGGCTCAGCCGCCGAACAGGCCGAAAAAGCTGGTGTGGGTCACGCCCAGCACAAGAAAAAGAGCAATCAGGGCGAACAGCACGCCGATGATGATGTCCATCTGGTGCACCGTGAGCGGAAATTTATCGTAAAGCTTTTCCTTGGGGTTTACAAAATCCTTGTTGCCGTTGTCCAGCAGGCGCTTTTTGCCCTGCTCAAAATCGGCCTTCTGCGCCTGCAATTCAGCCTGCTGGCGGGCAAGTTCTGCCTCGCGGGCGGCCAGTGCGGCCTCGCGGCGTTCAAGCTCGGTCTGGGTATCCGGGGTGAGCTGTGCCATGGAAAGTCCCTCCTGTAAGCATAAGATGTTTTCCTTATGATACCACAAAAATGTGGACAAAAAAAGCACCCGCAGTGCAAAGACTGCGGGTGCAAAGGGGGATGATGAGGAGATTACTTCTTAGCCAGATACTTGCGGATATCAATGGCGACAGCCACGATAATGACAAGGCCCTGAACGATGTAGGTGTAGGAGGAGTTGACGTTCATGAACTGCAGAGCGACCTTCATCAGCTCAAAGACCAGAACGCCGACCAGAACGCCGGGCACGGTGCCGACGCCGCCGGTGGTGGAAACACCGCCGATGGTGCAGGCTGCGATGGCGTCCAGCTCATAGCCCTGTGCGGTGTTGACGGATGCGCCGCCGGACTTTGCAGCCAGCAGGCAGCCGGCCAGACCGAACATGCAGGAAGCCAGAATGTAGATGCGGATCTTGGTAGCGTTGACGTTGACACCGGCCACCTCGGCAGCAGCTTCGTTGCCGCCGATGGCGTACATATACTTGCCGTGGCGGGTCTTATTGTACAGGAACCAGAAGCAGACAGCCACGATCAGGGCGAACCAGATCAGCACGGGAATGGCAAGGAAGGTATCCTTTGCCAGTGCGGTGAAGTTGGAGTTCAGAGAGCCGATGGGGGTACCGCCGGTGTACACAAGGCAGATACCGTAGACCACCTGCTGCATACCCAAGGTAGCAATGAAGGGCTGCACCTTCAGGTAGCTGACCACCAGACCGTTGCACAGACCCACGATGGCGCAGATGGCAATGACCAGAATGAACACCACGGGGGTGGACAGGGTGGGCATATTGGGATAGAACTTGCCGGAAGCGCCTTCGGTCTGCGCAAAAATGCAGGCAAGGCAGGCGGCAAAACCAGCCAGACGGCCAGCGGACAGGTCGTTACCGGTGGTGATCAGGCAGCCGGAAATGCCCAGCGCAATGATGTAGCGGATGGACACGTTCTTGAACAGGTTGATCATGTTGGTGCCGGAGAAGAAGTTGGGGTGAATGATGCCAACGATCAGGGTGACGGCCAGCATCATCATGATAATGGCGTTGTTGCTGAGCCACTTGCCCACAGCCTTGCCATTCAATTTTTTGGTAGCTTCCACGATAGACAGCCTCCTTAATTACTGATTTGCCGCAGCTGTGTCAGGTGCGGTCTCGAACTGGGTAGCCAGCGCCATGATGTTCTCCTGCGTGGCATCCTTACCGTTGATAAAGCCGGTGATGCGGCCATCGCACATGACCATGACACGGTTGGACATACCAATGATCTCGCTCATTTCAGAGGAGATCATGATAATGCTCTTGCCCTGCTTGGCCAGATCGGCGATGATGCAGTAAATTTCGTACTTTGCACCGACGTCGATGCCACGGGTAGGCTCGTCCAGAATGAGCACATCGGGGTTGTTGGCCAGCCAGCGGGCAATCAGCACCTTCTGCTGGTTGCCGCCGGAAAGGCTCTTGATCTGGGTCTTGGGGCTGGGCACCTTGATGGCCATCTTTTCCTTGTTGGTAGCCACTAGATCGAGGATCTTTTTGTTGTCCAGCATGATGGGGCCTTTGCGCAGGGCGTCCAGAGAAGCGATGGAGATGTTATCGGCAACGCTCAGCACGCCCAGAATGCCGGTAGCACGGCGATCCTCAGTCAGCAGAGCAACGCTCTTGCGGATGGCATCGCGGGGCTGCTTGATGTTGACCTCTTCGCCCTTGATCCACACCTTACCGGAGGTATGGGCACGCAGGCCGAAGATGCCTTCCATCAGCTCGGTGCGCTGTGCGCCCACCAGACCGGCAACGCCCAGAATTTCGCCCTTTTTCAGCTCAAAGCTGCAATGGCGGAAGGAGCGGGGATGGATGGAGGTGAAGTCCTCCACCTTCATCATGACCTCGTCCGAGGGCACGTTCTCCAGCGGGGGGAACAGGTTGGAAAGCTCACGGCCGACCATCTTTGCAATGATCTCTTCCTTGGTCATGTTGGCAACGTCCCACTTGCCGATGTACTGGCCATCGCGCATGATGGTGACTTCGTCCGCGATGACCTTGATCTCGTCCATCTTGTGGCTGATGTAGACCAGCGCAACACCCTGCTCCTTCAGCTCCCGCATGATGCGGAACAGGCTCTCGACCTCGTTTGCGGTCAGAGAGGAGGTGGGCTCGTCCAGGATCAGCACCTTGCAGTTGGCGGAAACAGCTTTAGCAATTTCCACCATCTGCATCTGGGCGATGCTCAAAGAACCCAGCTTTGCATGGGGATCGATGTCCAGCTTCAGTTTCTTCAGCAGTTCATCGGTATCTTTGTACATTTTGGCGTGATCCACAACGGTGACGATGCCGTATTTCTTGGTGGGGTAGCGTCCCAGCCAGATATTCTCAGCCACGGTACGGGCCGGAATGGGCTGCAGCTCCTGATGCACCATGGCGATGCCACGATCCAGTGCATCCAGCGGGGTGGGGATGTTTACCTTCTGCCCCTCGTATTCGATCTCGCCCTCGTCCATCTTGTAAATGCCGAACATGCATTTCATCAGAGTGGACTTACCGGCGCCATTTTCACCCATCAGAGCCATGACTTTGCCGGGACGGAGCTCCAGCTGAGCATGATCCAGGGCTTTGACACCGGGGAAGGTCTTGACCACGCCTTTCATTACCAGACGGTATTCTGACATTCCGCAAAAGCCTCCTTTATGGTTGTTTACAGGCGGGCAGGTTTTTTCTAAAATAAGGCGCGTGCGCGGAGAAGATTTCTCGCACGCACGCGCTTTTTAGCTTTCGTTCAAGCCGTTAAGGCCTGCTGCGCACCTTGCATTGGTTCCGGGAAACTTTAGTCTTCCTTCAGGTACTGAGAAGCGTTGTCCTTGGTGACCTTGACGTAGTCGACCCAGTAGTACTTCTCAACATCCTTGCCCTCGACGAACAGCTTGGTAGCCTCGGCAGCCTTGGTAGCCTGACCCACGTCGTCGTTCAGAACGGTACCGGTCATGTTGCCATCGACAACGTTCTGCACAGCCTCTACCAGAGCATCGACGCCGACCAGGTAGACGTCCTTGCCAACGGTGCGGCCAGCCTGCTGGATGGACTGCAGAGCGCCCAGTGCCATTGCGTCGTTGTTGCAGAAGACGACTTCGATCTTGTCGCCGTACTGAGACAGAGCGTTTGCAACGTCCTGCTGAGCGGTGGTCTGATCCCAGTTGTCCAGGTACTCGTACAAGCACTCAACTTCCTTGCCGGCATCGGTCAGAGCCTTGATGGAGTACTCGGTGCGGTACTGAGCATCGATGTTCTCGGGGTCGCCCTTGCACATGATGTAGGTGACCTTGCCGTCGCCGTTGATATCGCCCTGGGTCTCAGTCTCGAGGATCAGTTCGCCCTGATAAGTACCGGACTGACGTGCGTCAGCACCGACGTAGCAGCACTTGCCCTTGTAGGAATCCAGAACGCTCTCCTCGGGCTCACGGTTGATGAACACGATGGGGGTGCCGGAGGGAGAAACGGTGTCAACGATGGTCTGAGCGGAAGTGGTCTGGACGGGGTTGATGATCAGCACGTCCACGCCCTGCTGCAGGAAGGTGTTGATCTGCTCGGTCTGGGTGTTCTGGTCGTTCTTGCCGTCCATGATGGTGACAGAGTAGCCCATGTCCTTCAGGTAGCCTTCCAGATCAGCACGGTACAGGGTCATGAAGTTATCAGCAAACTGATAGATGCAGACACCGACGTTTGCGCTGCCGGTTGCAGCCTCAGAAGAAGCAGCTGCAGAAGAAGCAGCGGTGGAGGAAGCAGCAGTGGAGCTGGAGGAGCCGCCGCAGGCGGTCAGAACGCCGTCCGGGGGGGGGGGGGGGGAAAGAGCCGCCGCAAGCGGTCATAGCAGCGGTAGCGCCCACAACAGCGGAAGCCTTCAGGAAGTCGCGACGAGAAATCATTTTCATAATAGTAATCTCCTTCATTTGTGTGTCACAGCATATTCACAGACGCATTTGTCGCATGCGTCCGTAATCCCTGACAGTATTATACCCTTGTATGGGGGTGTTCCGCAAGAGAATAAGTTTACAATATTGGTGCAAATGTTTTGTTACGTTTCTACAAAAGCGGACCAAAGGTTACAAAATCTTTTCGCGAATTATCACAACTTTTCATGCCGATGCAACCAACATACAAATATGATGAAGGTATGTAAAAAAAACATGCTTGAACATGACTGAATGTTGCATGACTGCTAAAAAACCGCGAAAAGGGGTGATACATTTTTTGAAAGATATTTTCAGGGATACTACACAGCGGAAAGAAAACGCCTTTTATACACTCTTACCGGAAGGGAAAAACAACACGGGTCGAGAAAAATGTTTACTCCCCGGGTGGGGCGGCACTGTACCTTTATAGTAACAGGGCGGTCAGGGCGCAGCGAACGTTTTTGGTGGCAGTGCCCGAAATACGAGCGGCCGTTTTCTGCGTGCTACGCCGACCGGGAAGATAAAACTGACGGAACTGCGTTGTGCCTTGAAAGCATAAAATATACAACAAGGAAAATAACTGCACAAAAATACTCGCTGGCCCCACAAAAGTGCACACTGTCGGGCACGGCGGGCGGGTGATATCCTGTGTACAGAGCCCGGGACACCGGACGAAAGGAGGAAAAACATCATGGGGCAGACAAAGCCCGCCGCCGGGCTGAAGAGCCTGAACCGCGCCGCCGACACCCTGAGCACCCTGCTGGCGCAGGAGGTGAAGGAGCTGAACGAGCGGCAGAAGGCCGCCCGGCGGGAGAACACCCCCGACCCCGGGATGATGAAGGGGCTGAAGGAGGCTACCGCCGTGCTCAAGGATCTGGCGGGTGTGGTAAAGACCCTGAACGATCAGGGCACAGAGCTGGAAGGGACAGAGTGCGGCGTGGTGCTGCTGCCGCCGGTGGAACAGGAGGAGAAGGAATGAACAGAACCGAGCGGGCAGTCATTGTGTGGAAGCCGCAGCCCCGGCAGCTGGAATTTATGCGCAGACCGGAGCCGGAGGCACTGTACGGCGGCGCGGCGGGCGGCGGCAAGAGCGATGCACTGCTCATCGAAGCGCTGCGGCAGGTGCACATCCCGCATTACCGGGCGCTGATCCTGCGCAAGACCTACCCACAGCTTTCCGACCTTGTGGATAAGAGCCAGATGTACTACCGCCGGGCTTTCCCAGAGGCGCAGTACAACGCTACCTCCCATGTATGGGTCTTTCCCAGCGGGGCGAAGATCTGGTTTGGCTCCATGCAGTACACCAAGGACCGCACCAACTATCAGGGCAAAGCCTACGATTTTATCGGCTTTGACGAGCTGACCCACTTTGAATGGGACGAGTATAGCTACATGATGAGCCGCAACCGCCCCACCGGGCCGGGCACCCGGGTGTATATGCGTGCCACCACCAACCCCGGCGGCATCGGTCACGGCTGGGTGAAGGCGCGGTTCATCACCCCCGCCCCGCCCGGTACACCCATTGTGGAAACCGTCACGGTGCGTCTGCCGGACGGCACCGACCAGCAGATGGAGCGGGCGCGGGTATTCATCCCGTCTAGCGTGTTCGATAACCCTGCCCTGCTGGCCAACGACCCCGGGTATCTGGCAAGCCTTGCCAGCCTGCCGGAGGCGGAAAAGCAGGCGCTGCTCTACGGCAGCTGGGACAGCTTTTCCGGGCAGGTGTTCACCGAATGGCGCAACGACCCGGCGCATTATCAGGATCAGCGCTGGACCCACGTCATCGCGCCCTTTGCCATCCCCAAGCACTGGCCCATCTGGCGTGGGTACGACTTTGGCTTTTCCAAGCCCTTTTCGGTGGGGTGGTATGCGGTGGACGAGGAGGGGCGGCTGTACCGCATCAAGGAGCTGTACGGCTGCACGGGCCGCCCCAACGAGGGTCTGCGCATCGACCCGGTGGAGCAGGCCAAGCGCATCCGGGAAGCCGAGCAGAACGACCCGCTGCTGCGGGGCAGGGTGATCCACGGAGTGGCAGACCCCGCCATCTTTGACGAAAGCCGGGGCGAGAGCATTGCGGCCATGATGGAGCGCAGCCCGCATTTTTTGCACTGGCAGCCCGGGGATCACACCCGGCTGGCGGGCAAGATGCAGTTTCACTATCGGCTGCGGTTTGCGCCGGACGGGCGTCCGATGCTGCAGGTGTTCAGCAGCTGCAAGCATTTTATCCGCACCCTGCCGAACCTTGTGTACGATGAGAGCAATGTGGAGGATATCGACACCCGGCAGGAGGATCACATCTACGACGAGTGCCGCTATGTGCTGATGGAGCATCCCATCAGCCCGCCCGAGGCCTCTGCCGCGCCGCCAAGGCCGGACGACCCGCTGGAACTGCACCGGCAGGCGCGGTTCTACCGCATCTGAAAAACAGGACAGAAAGGAAAGAACTATGGAAGATACAAGAGCAGAGAGCCTGCCCATCGGCGCGGCAGAGGCGGCGGCTGCATTGCAGACGTTGCAGCGCTACAAGGCGGGCAAGGCGGCGCTGGACAAGCGCCTGATCGATAACGAGCTGTGGTTCCGCATGGGACACTGGAAAAACTACCGTGACCCGCTGATGCCCGGCAAGGCGCAGCCTTCCAGCGGGTGGCTGTTCAACAGCATCGCCAACAAGCACGCCGACGCCATGGACAACTACCCCGAGCCCATGGTGCTGCCCCGGGCGGCAGACGACCAAGCCACAGCGCAGGCACTTTCCAGCGTGCTGCCGGTGGTGCTGGAGCAGGCGGATTACGAGCAGGTGTACAGCGATGTCTGGTGGCGCAAGCTCAAACAGGGCACTGGCGTTACCGGCATCTTCTGGGACCCGGCGGCGCGCGGCGGGCTGGGCGACATTGCGGTGCGCAGCGTCAACCTGCTGATGCTCTACTGGGAGCCCGGCGTGCAGGATATTCAGGACTCGCCGGATCTGTTCCACCTCAGCTTAGAGGACACCGCCCGGCTGACCGCGCAGTATCCGCAGCTGGCAGGGCACGCCGCCGGGGTGGTGGACGTGCCCCGGTACATCCACGAGGACGGCCAGACCACCGCCAACAAGAGCGTGGTGGTGGACTGGTACTATAAGCGCCCGGACGAGAACGGCAAATTGCGGCTGCACTACTGCAAGCTTTGCAACGGCGTGGTGCTGTATGCCAGCCAGAACGACCCGGCGCTGGCGGCGCGCGGATTGTACGACCACGGCAAGTACCCCTTTGTGTTCGACCCGTTGTTCGTGGAGGAGGATTCCCCTGCCGGGTTCGGCTACATCGACGTGATGAAGGACTGCCAGAATGCCATTGATAAGATGAACCACGCCATGGATGAGAACGTGCTGCTGGCCTCCCGCCAGCGGTATGTGCTCAGCGACACCGCCGGGGTGAACGAGGAGGAGCTTGCCGACCTGAGCCGGGACATCGTGCACGTTGTGGGCCGCCTGAACGAGGACAGTTTCCGTCCGCTGCAAACGGCGGGCTTGCAGGGCAACAGCCTGAGCTACCGCAACAGCCGCATCGAGGAGCTGAAGGAGATCAGCGGCAACCGCGACCTGACGCAGGGCGGCACCACCGGCGGTGTGACCGCCGCCAGCGCCATCGCCGCCCTGCAGGAGGCGGGCAGCAAGCTGAGCCGGGATATGCTCAAGAGCGCCTACCGCGCCTTTGCAAGGCAGTGCTACCTTATCATTGAGCTGATGCGGCAGTTCTACGACGAGCAGCGGGTGTTCCGCATCACCGGGCAGCGCGGCGAGAGCGAATTCGTGCCCTTCTCGGCGCAGGGACTGCGCGCAAAGCCCGTGCCCGCCGTGGGCGGGGTGGAGCTGGGCAGCCGGGAGCCTGTCTTTGACATCGTGGTCAGCGCCGCCAAAAAGAGCACCTTCAGCCGCCTGTCCCAGAACGAGACCGCCAAGGAGTGCTACAAGCTGGGCTTCTTCGACCCCGCTAACGCGGATGCTGCCCTTGCGGCGCTGGAGATGATGGACTTTGAAGGGGTGGAAAAGGTGCGCGCCCGGGTGCGGCAGAACGGCACGTTGGCGCAGCAGCTGTTGCAGCTGCAAGGGCAGATGGCAAGACTGTCTGCCGCTCTTGCGCAGCAGCCCGGCGGCACCCAAACGGCGCAGGACACTGCCGGCCTGACAGCACAGCTGCCGGTGGCGGCGGCTGCCCGCGCCATGAACTGGAACGGAAAGGAGGTGAAGTGAGATGATCAAGGTATGTTACAGTGAACTGGACGGACCCAA
>OGQA01001435.1_pt1 | contig 11301 bp, 8 predicted proteins | sample 1553011 | NCBI WGS metagenome assembly OGQA01 (sample SAMEA2580256, study PRJEB22360) | human gut metagenome | biome: human gut; feature: human-associated habitat; material: faeces | place: Denmark | collected 2008/2010 | reverse complement strand
GCATTGAAATTATCGGACACAAAACATAAGGACATCATTCAGAATTTGCAGGGAGCGGGGCTCCTTTGACGATAAAATCATAAGCAGGAAAAGACATAATGTTAGGAGCGCGATGGAGTTCCGGGAGGACTTTTTTTTCGGTGTTTGCTCCTTATGCGCGTGAAGTGAGCGTGAAGATATATGATTCCGGGGGCGGTGCGCTTATAAGGAAGGAAAGACTCACGAAAAGCGGCGAAGGTATATGGAGCGCGGAATGCGAAGGAGATCTGGACGGAAAATACTACTTATATGAAATTGACGGCAGAGATACTGTCGATCCCTATGCGCTCAGCACCGATGCGAACGCTGCGCATGGCGCTATACTTGATATGAGGCGGACCGATCCCGAAGGATGGGATGAAGACGAGTTTGAAGCTTGTTCTCCTGTGATATGGGAGTTGCATGTGAGGGATTTTTCCTCCGATCCTTATCTCGGGCTGAAAGATGCGGGAAAATACAGTGCGTTCAGGACGGGGGTCGTGACGCCCGGAGGGAAGAGCGCGTTGGTGGATTACATAGCGGAGCTCGGCGTTACGTATGTGCACTTGTTGCCGGTGCTGGATTTTGCCGTTCCCGATGAGAGGGACGGGAGGCAGTATAATTGGGGCTACGATCCGGTTTTATATTTTTCACCGGAGGGAAGCTATTCATCCGATCCCGATGATGCGATGTCAAGGGTAAGGGAATTGAAACAGCTAGTAAAAACGCTTCACGGTGCAGGTATCGGCGTGATATTTGACGTGGTGTATAATCATACGTATACTGTTGAAGGCGGAGCGCTGGAAAACTGTGCTCCGGGGTATTACTACAGACGGGATGAAAACGGGAAATTGTGCAACGGGTCAGGCTGTGGCAACGAAACGGCAAGTGAAAGGAAGATGTTTCGCAGGCTGATGACGGACAGTGTATTGCATCTTGCTAAGGAATACCATGCAGACGGTTTCAGGTTTGATCTTATGGGGCTTCACGACGTTGACACCATAAACGGCATAAGGAAGGCGCTGGACGATGCGTTTCCCGACGGCAGGGGAAAGAAAATACTGATGTACGGAGAGCCGTGGTACTGTGCTCCGCCTAAGGGCATAGCGGGGGCGGATGTCGGGCATATCAGGGAGCTGTCCGAAAGGATTGCGATATTCAACGGTTTTGCGCGGGACGGAATAAGAGGCAGGCATTACGGCGGTCTCAGGAAAGGGTATGTGGAAGGAGAACTGTCGTCGCTTGAGAAGGCAATGAGCGGCATATTGGGCGGAACAAGGGGCATAGACGGAGATGCTGACAGCGTGGAGGTCAAGATGGCGTGTCAGCAGATACTGTATTGCGCATGTCATGACGATTATACATTGTATGATCACATATCCGCCGTGACAGAGAAGGGTTTCGACGTCGAGAGGGCTCAGCGTATGGCGGCATTCATGCTGATGTCGGGATACGGGATCCCGCTTATACAGGCGGGAGAAGAATTTTGCCGAACAAAGTATATGGACGGGAACAGTTACCGTTCCTCAGATGCAGTCAATAAACTTGACTGGAAAAGAAGAGAGCTTTTTGATCAGACAGTCAGCTATTACAAAGGACTTATCGCGTTGCGGAAAGGAAACAAAGCCTATGAGGATCTGACAGCGGATCCGAGGGAGGTTTGTAAAAGGATCGGATCTCCCGACGGGACTGCAGTTTATTATGTCGGAGAGCACCTGTACTGTGTGAACAACACGGACCGGCCTGTGAAGATAAAATTTACCGGTCGGGGGACGGTTCTGGCAGACATAAGACAAGCTGATCCCGAAGGACTGTACCGTGCTGAAGGAGAGGTATCTGTTGAAGCGCACGGTGTTACGGCTTTTTTGCCTGACGAAGGACGCAATTCGGTTATAACGGTCGAATAAAAAAGGTAACTGAATTGTGATAGATGTACGATGCTGATCTTGAAACTAAAAAAATTTTTATCAGGAGGATAAAAAATGAAGAAAAATTTGCTTAAAATAGCACTGATTTTGGTATTGGTGCTTACAGCCTGCATAGTATTTGCAGCTTGCGATCCGGATAATCCGGATGAAAAAGATCCGGATGAAAAAGAAAATGTCGAACTTGTGCTCTGGGGACCTGCTCAGCAGCAGAAAATGGCGGAAGAAATGATCGAGGCCTTCAAAAAGGAGTATACGGACAAGAATTATACCATTACATATAATATCGTGTCTGAGGCCGATGCTGCCGGAACTATCACTACCGACGTAAGTCAGGGTGCGGATGTATATGCGTTTGCAAACGATCAGCTTCTTGTGCTTCACCGTGCGGGAGCGCTTGCACAGGTAGGCGGAACGTATCTTGCCGACATACAGCGAACAATTCAGCGAGCTCTGTTGAGGCTGCCACATTTGACGGTAAGGTTTACGCATATCCTTATTCCGATGACAACGGCTATTTCCTTTATTATGACAAATCCAAGGTAAGCAATCCCGGTTCCATAGAGGGTATACTTGCCGATTGTGCCGCAGCGGGAGCAAAGTTTATATTCGACCTTGATAACTCCTGGTATGAAGCCGGTTTCTTCTTCGGCGCAGGTGCAAGCTACAATGTCACCTATGCTTCCGACGGATCCGTATCCGAAGTATTGTGCGACTTTGACGACGAGGTCAAGGGTGTTATAGCCGGTAAGGCGATGATAGCTCTTGCCAATTCCGCAGCCTTCCTCAACGGCGATGATAACAGTATAACCGCCGCTCTGGGCGACGGGACCTTCGGGGCTGCCGTTTCGGGAACATGGAATGCAGAGAATGTACAGAATTTACTCGGTGAAAACTATGCCGCCTGCAAGCTTCCTACCTTCACGGTGGATGGTCAGACATATCAGATGGGTTCATTTGCCGGCTGCAAGCTCTACGGTGTGAATCCTACCTCCGATCACCTTGCCGATGCACACAGACTCGCTGCTTTCCTTTCAAGCGAGGCTATGCAGACAAAGCGTTTCGAGGACATGCAGATAGGTCCTTCCAATATCAAGGTTGCTGCTTCGGAAGCAGTGCAGGCAAATATTGCTCTTGCCGCGCTTGCTCAGCAGGCAGAATTTGCAACAGCTCAGGTAGCCGTTCCCGGCGGATTCTGGGCGGCAGTTGAATCCTTTGGTCAGGAAGTCGTGGCTAAGACGGTAACGCTTGAAAATCTTCTGGCAAAACTTAAAGTCATGGCGGACGCAATAAGGGCGTCAACCACCTAATACAAAGCAATAGCAAAGGGCATACACGTAAACGTGGATGCCCTTTGCCGTAAACAGGGAGAGAAATATGTTGGATCTGGAATATTTGAAGAAAAATCCATTGCAAAAATTTATGTACAGAACCGGTATGTTTTTCCGCGGTATACCTGTCGGGTTGTGGAATCTGCTTAAAAAGCTGTGGTCGTTGATCTGTGCGTTTGCGATGCGTGTGGCAGACGTTTTTAAGGAAGTGTACCGCGCCGCAAAGTACGGAGATTGGAAAACAAGGATGTCCTTTGTCGTGATGGGGTTCGGTCATCTGGTGCGCCGGCAGTATTTGCGCGGGATAATGTATTTGCTTTTCGAAGTGGTTTTTATCCTGTATTTTGTGTTATTCGGATGGAAATACCTGGCTAAAATGGGCAGCCTCGGAGAAATTGCAATGGTGGAGGAGTTTAACGAGGAAACGGGTATTTTCGAGTATGTGTACTATGACAACAGTATGCTTATACTGCTGTATTCCGTTTTGACGATCTTTTTTATGTGCGCATTTCTTTACATGTGGTATCAGAATATCCGCACGAATAACGTTTTGCAGGAAATGAAAGAGGTGGGCAAAAAACTGCCCGATACTAAAGATACGCTCAACTCCATGATAAACGAGCAGTATTATAAGACGTTGCTTTCTTTGCCTATGTTGGGACTTTTGTTGTTCACGATAATCCCGATAGTGTTTATGGTGCTGATAGCGTTTACGAATTACGACCAGGTACATATGCCGCCTGCTCATCTTTTTGAATGGGTAGGGACCGAAAATTTTGAAACCATTCTCGGAGGGACCGGGATCACCGGTCCGGCGTTTGCTTATACTTTCAGAGAAATTCTTATATGGACTCTTCTTTGGGCTTTTTTCGCTACTTTCACGAACTATTTTTTGGGTATGCTCGTAGCTCTTTTGATAAACAAGAAGGGCATAAGGTTTAAAAAGCTTTGGCGTACCATTCTTATTTTTTCGGTAGCCGTTCCGCAGTTTGTATCTTTGCTGCTGATGCGTCAGATGCTCGGAGGGGAAGGGATCATAAACAATCTGCTCAAAAGCTGGGGAGTTATAAGCGAAGCTCTGCCGTTTTTGACCAACCCGATATGGGCGAGGGTAACGGTCATCGTGGTGAATATATGGATAGGTATACCTTTCACGGTGCTTATCGCTACCGGAATACTTATGAACATACCGGCAGACTTGTATGAGTCGGCAAAGATAGACGGAGCCGGTCCCTTCAGAACATATATGAAGATCACGCTTCCATATATGTGGTTTGTGACGACTCCTTATCTGATAAGTACGTTTGTGGGGAACATAAACAATTTCAACGTGATATATCTTCTGACCGAAGGATTTCCTCTGTCCTTGGACTATCAGAACGCCGGACAGACAGACCTTCTGATCACATGGCTCTATAAGCTCACTTACAGTGAACAGAATTACAGTTTTGCGGCGGTTATCGGTATAATCACATTCGTTATCATAGCGGTGGTATCTCTCATTTTCTACAATAAGTCCAAGGCTGTCAAAAACGAGGAGGAATTCATGTGATATGAAAGATGTAAAAGCGAAAAAATTCAGAAGCAAGAAACGGCTCGAACATACTTCGAATGCCGTAGGATACGTGATCCTGGTCATAATAAGCATTATATGGGTGATCCCGTATATATATCTGATATTGCAGTCTTTCCGCGGTGAGCCGGGGGCTTATACCACGTATCTTATCCCGAAACAGCTTACTTTCGACAATTATGTGAAGTTGTTCACCGACAGATCGTTGTTCAATTTTCCGCTGTGGTATATAAATACACTGATAACGGCGATCGTAGTATGCGTGGTGCAGACGGTGATCGTGCTGGCAACAAGCTTTGCTCTTTCAAGACTTCGTTTTAAAGGCAGGAAAGGGCTGATGAATCTTATGCTTGTACTCGGTATGTTTCCGGGATTCATGTCCATGACGGCGATATATTTCGTACTTAAGGAAGTGGGACTGACTCAGAGTCTGGTAGGTCTGATAATAGTATATGTGGCAAGCAGCGCGCTGCAGTATTACATATGCAAGGGCTTTTTCGATACGATCCCCAAGTCGCTCGACGAAGCCGCGAAGATCGACGGGGCAAGCGTGCATACAATATTTTTCAAGGTCATTTTGCCGTTGTCCAAGCCGATAATCGTGTATACGATGCTGGTAGCTTTTCTGATGCCATGGGGCGAATACATGTTCTCGTCGTTGTTCATGTTGGGCGATCAGACGAAATTCAATGTTGCGAACGGTTTGCGTCAGATGCTGCAAAGGGAGAATATAGCGGAGTATTTCACGAGATTCTGTGCGGGGGCCGTAGTGGTATCGGCGCCTGTAGCGGCGTTTTTCATCTGGCTGCAGAAATATTATGTCGAGGGGGTAACAGGCGGCGCCGTGAAGGGCTGATAAATTGTTGACATGAAAAAGAAGATAGTAATTTTCTCGGTTTTGCTGACGGTGTGCATGTTTTTATGCGTGGCGGCCGGATGCGACAGCCGATTTGAGCTTTCCGAAAATATCATTGACGATAAATACGATAATTTCTACGAGATATTCGTTTATTCCTTCTTCGATTCCGACGGCAACGGAGTAGGCGACCTGAACGGCGTAACGGAAAAACTGGATTATATCCGTGGAATGGGTTATACCGCGCTCTGGCTCATGCCCATATCGCCTTCCCCTTCCTACCATAAGTACGACGTGACGGACTATAAAGCCGTGGATCCGCTTTACGGCAGTATGAGCGATTTTGAAGATCTTGTAGCCGCGGCGCACGGAAAGGGGATAAAAGTGATCATCGATCTGGTGGTAAACCATACGTCCGATCAGCATCCATGGTTCAAGGCGGCTTTGACGGCGGCAATAAAAGGAGATACGAGTGATCCTTATTACGAATATTATAATTTCAGCGATCAGCCGCTCAGCGGTTACGCTCAGATCGGGAACGTTTATTACGAGGCTCGCTTCAACAGCGGAATGCCTGACCTTAATCTTGACAGTCAGGCCGTAAGGGAGGAGATATCGTCGGTAATCGGTTTTTGGATCGATAAGGGAGCGGACGGTTTCAGACTGGACGCATGCACGAGTTATTATACGGGAAACAACGAAAAAAGTGCGGCATTTGCCGGCTGGCTGCAGTCTGAGGCGGAGAAGTACGATCCGGATTGTTATATAGTGGGAGAGGTATGGTCCACTTCCTCGGTGATAGAGGAGTTTTACGGCGGAGGGGCGGACAGTTTCTTTTATTTTCCCATGTCGCAGGCGTCGGGATTCATAAATCAGACGCTTTTGTCAGCGGAGCCCGCAGATTTTTATTTCAACGCGCTTTCGGAGATGGCTTCGGTAAGTGAAAAAGGGATAGCCGTGCCCTTCCTCGGCAACCACGATACCGGCAGGATAGCCGGAGTGGTGGGAAGGAAAGAGGACAGGATCAAGTTTGCTTACGGACTTTCGGCTATGCTCAGCGGAAATTTGTTCACTTATTACGGCGACGAGATAGGAATGGTGGGATCAAAGACAGATCCGGACAAAAGAATAGGAATGCTTTGGGACACCGATCAGAAAAATACAATCTGTCCGCCGGGGACAACTGTCTGCGAATATGAATTCGACGGAGTGAAGCAGCAGTCGGAGGACGAGAATTCCATTCTCAATTATTACAAACGCTGCAATATGATACGAAACGCGTTTCCATGCATCATGAGAGGGGAGACCGAAAGGATACGGTATGATTCTTCGGACGTCCTGGTGCTAAGGAAAACATGGCAAGATGAAACCATAATAATCATTATCAATTTTTCTCAGGAAGACCGAAGCGTGAATATTGGGCAGAAATTGCAGCCGGCAGCCTTGCTTACCGTGAAAGGCGAGATCGGAATACGCAACGAAGAGGTAAGTATGCCGGGGTATTCGATAGCGGTCATGTTGTGATTCAAGAGGTATAGTATGGCAAAATTAAGTCTGAAGCATATATATAAAGTTTATCCAAACGGTGTGAAAGCCGTCAACGATTTCTGCATGGAAATAGCAGATAAGGAATTTATAGTATTCGTAGGTCCTTCGGGATGCGGAAAATCCACGATGTTGCGAATGATAGCGGGACTTGAGGATATTTCGGCCGGAGAACTGAGCATAGACGATCTTGTAGTGAACGATGTGGAACCTAAAGACAGGGATATAGCGATGGTTTTCCAGAACTATGCGCTTTATCCCCATATGACGGTTTATGAAAATATAGCGTTTGGTCTTCGTGCGAGGAAAATGCCGAATGATGAGATACATGAAAGAGTGTTGCATGCTTCCGAAATACTCGGTATCAAGGAGTATCTGACAAGGAAGCCCAAAGAGATGAGCGGCGGACAAAGGCAAAGGGTATCGCTTGGCAGAGCGATAGTAAGAAACCCGAAGGTTATGTTGCTGGACGAACCTCTTTCAAATCTCGATGCGAAACTCCGTACTCAGATGCGCGCCGAGATCCTGAAGCTTCATGCGCAGCTGAAAACCACATTCATATACGTCACGCACGATCAGGTGGAAGCCATGACGATGGGCACAAGGATCGTGGTGATGAAGAACGGGTTTGTGCAGCAGATAGACACACCGAAGAATCTTTATTTGTACCCGGGCAACAAATTCGTGGCAGGGTTTATAGGGACCCCTCAGATGAACTTCTTCGAAGGCACGATGAAGAAAAACGGAGACAAGGTAGATATAGTTTTCAAATACAGCGACGCGTCAATCAGCGTACCCTATGAACAGTTGATAAAGGTAAGGCCGGGCTATTTAGACGGAAATAAAGAGGTGTTCATAGGAGTCAGGGCAGAGGATATGACTCTTGAGCCTTCCGTGGTTGTCGAAAGTCCGTACAAAATAAAGGTAGTGGTTTCCCACGTAGAGGAGCTTGGAGACGAATCACTCGTATACGGCGATATAAACATGGGAGGAGACGGGTATGTCGAAAGTTCCACGCGAGTTATCATAAAAACAACCTTTAACGGAGAATTTGTGCCCGGAAATGTGTACGAAGCGGCCGTGAACGTAAGTAAGCTGCACTTCTTCGATAAAGAAACCGAGGAAACTATTGTTCCGCGTCTGCCCGAGATAAACGACGTAGAATGTACGGTAAAGGAAGGAAAGCTGAATTTTTCCGGTATTTCGGTACAACTGCCGCCTGCGCTCATGTGCGGTGACGGACAGGGGAAAATGTTGCTTCCTTCGAACGCAATAAGCTTTGACGGTGATATAAAGACCAATGTTGTAGACTGTGAAAAGATATCGGATAAATATCTGGTCAGTTTTGAAACAGGCGGAAGACGTATGTTTGCAGTGACGGATACCGAGGTGCCGCGCGGCGAAGCGCACATATCGATAGATTTCAAGCGCATAACGCTTTGCGTGGGAGAAACGATCATAGAGCCCATGGAGGAGCTTGTAAGGCTGGAAGGCACCTTCGATAAGGTAAAGGAGAAGGTCGTTGAAAATAAAAGCGGAACACGGAAAACCGTCAAGAAAGTGAATTTTTATCTTAACATTAACGGAGTAAAATTTCCGTCGCCCGAATATATTTCTCAAAAGATATTTGCCACATTGAGTCCGAGGAGCGTATTTTCCTCACGCTTTTACTATGATTTTACACCTTACACCGTCAGGATCGCGGATTCCGGAATAGAAGGGACGGCGGAAGGCGTGAGCGATTACGGAAAAGAGAAATTTCTCAGAGTGCGCGTCAACGACAAAACGGTAAATGTCTTTACGGAAGGACCGGTGACCGGAAAAGTCTTTATCATGCCGGATTTTGACAAGGCAGGGATCGTTGAGGCGGACAGAGGTATAAAACTGATATAGTATGCTGAAAAATAAAATATCCGAAAAACCGAATGCGGGGGCGCTCTGGCACCTTCCGCACTCGGGATGGGCATATGCGGTCTCCGCTGAGGAATACCGTATACGATTCCGCACTGCGAAGGATGATGTCGACGGTGTGGAGCTTATATTATACTATAAGTATCACAGGGACAAAGGGCCATCGGTTTTTCATATGACAAAAGGTTTTTCCGACGGCCTTTTCGATTATTACGGCGTAAGGCTGAAGCTTTCCGACTCTCATATATTGTATTTATTCCGTATCCGAAAGGGGAATACGGTGTGTTATTATACAGAAAACGGCTTGAGCGAAGATGACGACGAAAGATTCTATACTTATTTCCAATGTCCCGGGATAAACGAGGCGGATGTCCACAGAAAGCCCGCCTGGTGTGACAAAGCCGTATTTTATCAGATTTTCGTGGAACGTTTCAGACGCGGAGATTTTGAAAAAAACGACGGTTATATAAATGCTGAATGGAGTGCTTTACCTCAAAAAAACGGATTTCACGGCGGCGATATAGAAGGGATACGCAAGTCGCTCGATTATATAAAGGAGCTGGGAGCCGATTGTCTGTATCTGACTCCGGTCTTCAGCGCTCCGAGCAATCATAAATACGATACTGTCGATTATTTTACTGTGGATCCCATATTCGGTACGAAGACCGCGCTCAAGGCGCTGACGGAAGATGCACATAAAAAAGGTATGCGAATCATACTTGACGCCGTGTTCAATCATTCGGGGTTTTACGCTCCCGAGTTCAGAGACGTTGTCGCAAAAGGGCGCAATTCTCCGTATTTTGAGTGGTTTATCGTGCATGGCGACAGCGTGGATACGGTGAATGTCAATTACGAAAGCTTTGCCGATATGGGGCGGATGCCTAAATGGAACACCGGAAATATTGCCGTACAGGATTATTTATTATCGGTGACCGAGAAGTGGATGCGGGAATGCGATATAGACGGCTGGAGGCTTGACGTTGCCGATGAAATATCTCATGTGTTCTGGAGGCGATTCAGAACTTTAGTCAAGTCCATAAGGTCAGACGCTTTGATAATAGGAGAAGTCTGGCATGACGCGTCGGGGTGGCTGAAGGGTGATGAATTTGATTCCGTGATGAACTATCCTTTTCTTGCGGCTTGCAGGAATTATTTTGTTTTCGGGAAAGATAGTGCCGAGTCCTTTGCCGAGGAACTGTCCTCCTTGCTGATGAAGAATACCGATACGGTAAACGGTATGATGTTGAATTTACTCGGGAGCCACGATACCGAAAGATTTTTCACATCGGTAAACGGAAATGTCGGAAAAATGAGATGTGCTATGGCGGTGATGTTTTTTTATCCGGGGATGCCGTGCATATATTACGGAGACGAGACGGGCATGACCGGAGGTTCTGATCCCGACTGCCGCCGCGGATTTGTATGGGAAGAGTCGGAGTGGAATCGTGAACTTCTGATCACAGTAAAGATGCTTTCCGGCCTGAAAAGGGATTTTCTTGACGATGAAGTGAAAATAGGGTCGCGCGGAGATATATTTATAATGGAAAGAGCCCCTTATACCTTGCTCGTCAACAATACGACGGACGAAAAAACCGATAGTAAGACAGGGACGGTCTTGCCTGCCTGTTCCTTCTGCGTACTTAAAAGCGACAGAAAATAAGGCCCGGAGCTTTTTGAGAGAACTGCCGAAGAGATGCAAATGAAAGAGTTCGGTCAAAAAAGAAAGATTCAAAAACGTATCGGCGTTAAAAAGATGTCGGGCGTTTTTCAATACGGTTTTCTTGCACGGTAACGCCGGAGCACAAAGAAAAATACGTTTTACATCTCGGAATATGGATATAAAGTAAATATCGTCCACCGGAGGAAAAAATGATTTCAAACAGATCAGCGGGAATTCTATTGCATATCTCATCATTACCCGGGGAATACGGTATCGGTACGATGGGAAAGGAAGCCTATGGTTTTGTCAGGCTTCTTTCACGTAAAAATATCCGTTACTGGCAGATCCTGCCTCTTGTTCAGACGGGCTACGGAGATTCGCCTTATCAGTCGGTTTTCAGCGGTTCGGGGAACCCTTATTTTATAGATTTCGATATCCTTATAAAGGAAGGACTGCTGACCGAAAATGACGTGACCGGCTGT
>OGQA01001434.1_pt1 | contig 11307 bp, 4 predicted proteins | sample 1553011 | NCBI WGS metagenome assembly OGQA01 (sample SAMEA2580256, study PRJEB22360) | human gut metagenome | biome: human gut; feature: human-associated habitat; material: faeces | place: Denmark | collected 2008/2010 | reverse complement strand
GACACGCGCATCATCCAAAGGAACGACGCAGAGCGCGCCAAAGAGTAAAAACTACAGGACATCTGCGTGGATGCAGTTTTTAAATCAGTTTCAAAACGGGACAGCCGTATCCGGCGACAAAATCGTGGAGAATCAGAAAAAAAGCTACGATTATGAGATCACGGGACTGGCGGCGGAGCGTGTGGAGACGCATATGAAGCGTTTTCTGGAGGAGGGAGAAAAATCCCTTTACCAGGAGGGAGAGGACACCGGAAAGCAGCTTACGAAGGAAATGGAAAGTTTTGTATCCGATTACAATATGATGATCCGCAAGATTGGTGACTTGTCGGACAGTGTGGACGAGACGTATGCAAAGAAGCTGAAAACGGAGATCTCCGCGCGGGAGACCGCCTTAAAACAGATCGGAATCACGCTGCAGAGAGACGGCACGCTGTTGTTAGATAAGACGGTGTTTCAGACGGTAAAACCGGAGGCGGTGCAGAAGATTTTCGGGGATAAGAGCACGCTGTCGAACCGCGTGCAGGTGCTGGCTTCGGGTGTGAAGAGCATACCGTCGCCCTGTTCCTTTATCATATAGTTGTGAGAAGCAACGGTGTACTCCGCGTTAACGTCAATCGGAAGGTACTCGCCGCTGTCCGATAACACATAAACGTCCTTGACACGTCTCGTTTCTCCGACCGAAACGAACATCTCGTTCTCATCCATCGTCACCGACGAGGCAACGGAGGTATCTATCGTGAATTTAATGCCCGAAACCTGCAAGAAACCGCCGTTCTCGCCGTCGTCAACCACTGCCAGCGTGCTTCTGCAAGCAAACTCCAAGGCGTCAAGTATCTCCTGTCCGGTTGCCTTTACCATACAGATCGTATTCGCGTAAGGGTGAACGGCTATGACATCCTCGTAGGCGATCTCTCCCGCCTCGATATCCGCGCGGATTCCGCCGCCGTTAACGAAGGCAATATCAGCGCCCGAAACGTACCGATACGCATCCGCGCACAGATTGCCAAGGGCAGTCTCTCTGTTTCGCACGATACGGGTTCCGTCAGAATCGTACCGAGAGAGTGCAAATGCGGTGTCTGCAACCTTTTGCTTCAGCATTTGCTCGTAAACTGCGTATTCCGCGTCGATCTTGCTTTGAATATCTGCATCCTTTTTGCTGTAATCCGAAATCAAGCCAACGGTAATCGTGCCTTCCTCGGTAATAACAAGCTGACCGATATTCTCAAGCTCGGTTCCGGTAGAGGAAAGAAGCACCTCGTTTCCGTCCTTATCGTCAAGGATCATACAGGGGATCTCGCTGTGTGCGTAACCGTCAAGCAGAACGTCTGCTCCGGTCGTATTTTGTATCAGCTCAAGCGAGGTATAGGGCGAGGACTCGCTGTTATCTCCAAGGTGAGAAAGAATTACGACGTACTCAGCACCTTTATCCTTGCATTCGTCAATGTTTCTCTGAACCGTATCATACAAGGTCTGTCCGTCCTCTCCGGTAGCAAAGTCATACACGAACTCGCCGTTTTCCATAAAGTTGGAGGGAGTGGAATCCGTGATGCTTTCGGGAGTGGATACACCGATAAACGCTACGTCAACCTTTCCGTAGGATATGATTTCGTAGGGCTTCAACTGAGATACAATGCCGTTGCCCGATCCCAAATAGGTAATATTACAGCCGAGATAGCTTGCGTTTGAGGAGCTTATCAAAGAGGAAAGCCGCTCCATACCGTAATCAAATTCGTGATTGCCGAGAACCGCGAGATCAAATCCTACCGCGTTCATCAGCTCAATAGAAAACGCGCCCTTTGAAACCGTTCCAACGTAATCTCCTTGAACGGCTTCGCCCACATCAACAAGGGTGACGTATTTGCTTTTTGCTTCGATTGATTGCTTGTATGCCGATAGCCCTGCGTACCCGATATTCGTATCTGCCGCGCAATGCACGTCGTTAGTGAACAATATGTAGATATCCTCGCTTCGCTTATCCGAGCCGCAGGAGGAAATACACAATATGGCAAGAACAACGATTAAGGCAACCGAGATCAATCGAAGTGTTTTTGAAACAGCATTTACTCTTTTTTGTTTTCTACTGATAATGCTCATATCCTTTTTCCCAAATGACACGATCACTCAAAGAACTTGAATGATGCGGAGCTTTCTTCGATGTGAATAGATGCAAGATTGAGTTCATCCTTGATTTCTTTTGCAACCGCCTCTACATCTGCTCGCTCAATAAAGATCATCATATACACGAGCGTATCGTTCTCAATCACAACGCCGCTTACCGGAGATCTTGTATTAACGGCATATTTTGTGGAAGGGGAAGTGACGTATCATGACGTTACATTCTATGTCGACGATGTCATATATCTTATAATTGTGGTGCCTGATAACGGAGTAATCGAAAGGCCGACAGATCCCGAGAAGAGCGGATGGTACTTTGATTGCTGGCTGACCGAAGATGGCACAGAATATGATTTTACTTCTATCATAACTGAAGACTTCAGTTTATATGCGTCATTTTACTGTGACTATACAATTGTTGACGGCGAACTTATTTCTTATAACGGAACCGATAAGGATCTTATAATACCTGAAGGCGTAACGTTCATAAACGGAATAAGCAATAACGGTGTTGTATCAAGCAGATTTTTCGGAATGGGTATAAAGTCTGTAAAGCTTCCTTCGACTCTTGAAGTCCTTGGCGATTATGCGTTCCATTCCTGCACGGATCTCGAATCTGTTGATTTTTCGCTTTGCAGCGAACTTAAGACAATAGGTCACAGAGCTTTCCAGGGCTGCAAGATAACTTCAATAATGATACCTGCCAGTGTGACCGCATTGGGAGTCAAAGTTTCCGATATAGCCACGACGGACGGTTCGGGTATATACGGATTTGTATTTTTCGGTTGTTCCGCTCTTACGAGCGTAGAATTTGAAGAGGGTTCACTTCTCGAGGATTTAGGATACAAGCATTTCTGGAACTGTCCGAATCTCAAGAAACTTGTGATACCTGCATCAGTAACGAAGATAGGAGATCAGCTTTTCAATACGACGTGTGCGCTGGAGGAATTATACGTATACGCTGCGGTGCCTCCGACTCTCGGAACAGACGCATTGAAGTATCTTCCTACAACATGCAAAATATACATTCCGGAAGGAACGTATGATGATTACGCCGACGCACTCGGATGGATGTCTTATTTCGATCAGTTGATCGAAATGAACGGCGCAAATACCAATACACTCGGAATGCCTGCTATTTGCATTGATAAAAGAGAAGATGTATTATAAAAACTGACTTAAAGAAATCAGAGAATAATAAAATTCGGGAATAGGTTTTAGGATAATAGTTTTTGATTTGCAAACGGAAAAGTAAGCAGTAGCAAAAAAGCTGAGCCTGAAGACGTACTTCAGGCTCGGCTAAAGTTTAAGGATAGACATTGACAGCTGGCAGAACAGGAGGTAAAAATGTATAAAAAAACACTGCAGATTTCGTTTATACTGATTATATGTATGATCGTTGGAATTATGGCTTGTATTACAGACGGAATTTCGGAAACTTTTTCCGCGGTACGTGCAATAAATTATTCCCGAAGCGACATAAGCGAGATATTCGAAACCGAATCCGGGAAAGCTTTATTGAGTTCTTTTCAAAGCAGCGAAGCATATATGCCCGATGCTTTGGAGGAAATTTCATTGGAAACTCCCGTTTGGGCTTTTATCACATTTGAAGGGGAGAGTTTATCGGAAAGGTACTTGCGTCAAAGCAGGTACGGAACATTCAGCGAGTATGTTATTTCTTCGGAGGCAGACGAGTACGAAAGCCTTATGATAGCTCAGCAGCTCGGGCTGATAGATGAACTCGAAAAGCAGAATATAGACATTTACGTAAAATACAGCTATACGACTCTTGACAACAGTCTGGGAGTATTGCTCAGGTACGGAGATATCGGTAAGGTAAGGGAGACAGAAGGCGTTTCAGACGTATTTCTTGCTCCTTCATACAGCGTTCCCGAAGCGGTTGCAGACGGTACCACGGAAGAGAAAAATTTTGAAAGCGATTATATAGAGAGTACCGGCATACTGAAAAATTCTACGCAATATACCGGAGAAGGAATGGTGATAGCGATCGTTGACACCGGATTGGATTACAGGCATTCGGCTTTTGCGACCGAACCGGATAATCAGGCATTTCAGCTTTCGGATATAGAAAGACTGATGTCCCGTTTATCACCGGATTATCAGGCATCGGAGCTTTATATAAGCGGGAAAATATCTTACGCATATGATTACGCTGATGACGATAATGATGTATGTCCGTCAGATACTGCGGTAAATAATCTCGGAAACGGGCACGGGACACACGTAGCCGGGATAGTTGCCGGCAATGACGACGTAATCCGAGGCGTAGTACCTGACGCTCAGCTTTGTATATTCAAAGTTTTCAGTGATTCATCCGGAGGAGCAAGTACGATTGACATAGTGGCAGCATTGGCTGATGTAGCCGTACTTAATGTTGATGTGGTGAATCTGAGTTTAGGTTCATACGCAGGCTATTCTACCGAATACGAACAGGGATTTCAGTATGTGATCGAGATGTACAGGAAGATAAACTCGTTAGGGATATCGGCGTGCATATCTTCAGGTAACGACGGTTTTGCCACGTCAGGGTCGGCAAATATGGTAGCGACCACCGAAACTCCCGATTACGGACTTACCGGATCGCCTGCATCATATAAGGAAAATATAGCCGTTGCGAGCGTAGATAACAGTACGATGAGTTATATCATGTCAGGGGACTCAAAGATATACTTTTTTGAGTCGGTGAACGAGAACTCGGAATATCGGGATTTTGTCGGAGATATGCTCAAAGACAATGAAAACAAAGAATTCGAGATCGTGTGTATAGGAGGATATGGCAGAGACGAAGATTACGACGGTATCGATGCGGAAGGAAAAGTGGTGCTGGTATCGAGGGGCGACAATTCTTTTGAGGACAAGCAGAGGATAGCCGCCGAACACGGAGCGATAGCGTGTATCGTATATAATAGCGGGCCGGCGAGAATAAATATGCAGATAATTTCTCAGGTGATACCTTGCTGTTCGGTTACATACGATGACGGAATGAAGCTCATGAATTCTGACGGAAAGATAAAGATATCGAAGTCATACAAGCAGATATTATTGATGTCGTCATTTTCAAGCTGGGGATGTACGCCTGACATGGTGCTCAAGCCCGACATAACTGCACCCGGAGGCGAGATATATTCTTCCATGCCGTCATCATACGGTAAAAACTATGAGTATTACAGCGGTACGAGCATGGCGGCGCCGAATGTATCCGGTGCAACTGCAGCGATCAGACAATACCTTAAAGAGACTAATCCCGGTATGTCAAAGCTTGAGATATATGATTTAGCCGCGAAGCTTATAATGTCAACGGCGATCCAATGTGTGGATGTAAACGGTACTTTGGCGTCAGTGCGTCATCAGGGCGCAGGACTTATAAATATAGCAGGTGCGGTATCCGCACAGGCCTATATTGACGTTGTGGGGCAGACTAAGCCTGTGATCGAGCTGGGTGAAGACACGCAGAAAGTAGGGAAGTATACACTTTCTTTCAATGTAGTCAATTTTTCCGATTCTGACATTACGTATAATATTGATCTTACTGTGCTGTGTGATGAAGTATCCGGCTCGAGCAATCTGCTTACGATGCACAGCAATAAACTCGAAGCTTCGGAAAATATATATTCAATATATATCGACGGAGAAATATCGGACGGAGAAGTAAAAGTTCCGGCGGGCGGAAAAGTCAAGGTAAAGGTTGTTTTCGGGCTTACGGAAAACGACAGGGAATATCTCGAGAAATTCGAATACGGTACTTTTGTGGAAGGTTATCTCAACCTGAAATCCGCAGATACGGAAAAAACCGACCTGACGCTCACATGGTTTTCCTTCTTCGGAGAATGGGCTGAAGCCCCGGTATTCGATTATACGATATACGATGAAGAAGATCCCGCAATATATGAAACAGCAGTAGTAGTCGCATTGAGCGACAATATGTTGTTTGCTCTCGGGGCATATACTTACATTTTGCCCGAGGGGCATGATGAGATAGCAGCCGACCCTGAAAAGAATGCCATATCCTTCAATCCCGGAGCTTATACTCAGATATATTCTGTATATATGGGGTTATTGAGGAATGTGACGGGGATAACGTATACCATTACCGATGCATTGACAGGTGCGGAGATATGGAGCACGGAAATGGGATCGGTCAGGAAGACCTTGTATAAAAACGGCACGATAACTCCAGCAGCGCACAGTTTGCAGCTTTATCCGGCGGATCTCGGGTTGTATAACAATCAGGAGCTTTTGCTTACCGTAAAAGCGAGTTTTATCGGGGATGAAGATGATATAAATTCAAGGAACGTATATGAATTTCCGTTTGTCGTAGATTCGGAAGCTCCGTCGCAGTACGATGCGGAGTTTTATGTAGAAGACGGAAGAACATACATGAGCTTATGTATTTACGACAATCAGTATTTGTCAAACATTCAGCTTTACAGCAAAAAGGGGAATCAGACGGTTGCGGTGTATGATTATGCGATACCGGCTGAGGATCTGGACTGGGAATCCGGGAAACCCGTGATAATAGATCTGACGGATTATCTGGACAATATAACAGACGGAAAACTTATTGTTTATGCGGAGGACTATGCGAGAAATTACTCGGCAATAGAATACACGCTGTATACCGATGATGATGACATCGATGCCGGAGTTTCAGACACGGAAAAAACTTATACAGATACATTGCCGTATACGGTCGGGGAAGGCATATACGAAGCCGGATTGGTAATCGACGGAACAGACGTATATTACGCCGGAACGGCGGAGCTTCACATGACTTCTTTTGCAGAATATGACAGAAGTGAGCTTAAAGAATATTCGTCGCCTGAGGATTTTGTTATAGAAAACGGAGTTCTTACGGCATATAAAGGATACGCCAAGCATGTGATCATTCCGGACGGAGTAATCCGGATAGCTGACGGTATACTGGAAGACAGCGCAGGCAGCAGTGTATTTGGGGCGCATACCGAGATAGAAACAGTAACGGTACCGGAAACGATGAAATATTTTGGTTTGGCGTCTTTTGCATACTGTACAAATCTCAGGGAGTGCAATATACCCGAGGGTACACTTGCTTTATACGAAGGTGTGTTTTACGGATGTACTTCACTTAAGAGCATAACGATCCCGTCGACGGTAACGACGTACGGAAGAGGAATTTTTTATAAATGCGAATCTCTTAAAGATGTGGTAATACTGAGCAATACCGATATGACAAATGATTATATGTTCGGAATGTGTACGTCACTTGAGAGGATCGAAATACCCGAAGGCATTACGGAAATAGGTGCATATTATTTTTACGGGGATCAGAAGCTGAGCGAAGTTGTGTTGCCGTCAACTCTGAAAACGATAAGGAATTATGCGTTTTATTTTACCGGATTCACATATCTTGATTTATCGCAGAGTGTGATAGAAACAATAGAAACCAGAGGTTTTGCAGGGAACAAGCTTTTGACTGAATTATTGTTGCCGTCGACATTTAAGGAAATGGGCGAAGCAGCATTCAGTACCTGTACGACGCTTGAAAAAGTCAATCTTGAAGACACCGCGTTAAGCGAATTAAAATCGTCGGTATTTGCTTTCAACTACAAGTTGAAGGAAGTGATCTTCCCCGACGGAGTCACAATAGTGGGGAATACGGCGTTTTCAACATGCACTTCGCTTGAGAAGGTGACTTTCTCGAGCATGCTGAGGGAAATAGACTCATATTGTTTTAAAGACTGTTATAATCTTTCGGAAATAAATCTTGAAGATACACGAGTATCTAAGATATATCCGTTTGCTTTTGAGAAGTGCGTAGGGCTGAAGAATATAATACTTCCGAGATTCATGACGGACAATATAGGTTCCAGTGCGTTTATAGATACGTCTGTAGAAAATATCACATTATTGAGCAGCTATGTATCGGTACTGGGAAACGACGCATTCGGAAAGACAGATGAAAACGGAAATATCAATCATACGGACAGTTTTGTAATATATGTCAAGGAAAATGTATATGAAGAAATTCTTTCCGCATGGGGGCAGTATGCGAAGTATATAAAATCGCTGAGCGATTATGATCTGAGCACATCAACATATACCCTTAATTCTTATACGGGATCGGAGAAGGATATAATAATACCTTCTGCGGTGAAGATTATAGGCAGCGGAGCATTTAAAGACAATACGACAATAGAAAGTGTCTTCATACCGCAAGGTACCGTGGAAATAGGCGACAGTGCCTTTGAAAACACTTCATCGCTTATAAGCGTCGATATACCTGCTTCATGTGAAAGCATAGGGTCCGGAGCATTCAGGAATTCATCAGTACAGGATGTGACCGTAAGAAACCCGATGCCTCCGCAGCTTGGAGAAGGTGCGTTTGACGGGACGGGCGCAGGTTTGATATTGAGGATACCCGAGGAAAGCAGGGATCTGTACGGTGAAGCTCAGGGCTGGAAGGAGCTTTCGGAGTATTTTGATGAGATACAGATGTTTGTGATCACAAACGGTGTATTGACGAAATATATCGGAGACGGCGGAAGGGTGGTTATACCTGACGATGTTGTATCAATCGGGTACAGGGCTTTTTACGGAATTACATCGGTGACCGAAGTGGTATTCGGGAAAGGGCTCGAATCAATAGGACAAGAGGCATTTTACAACTGTACTTCATTGTCAGACATAAGCTTCAAGGGTGAAAAACTCAAGACGATAGGCAATGCCGCATTTGAACAATGCATTTCGTTGAAAGAAGCAGATCTGCCGGAAGGATTGGTAAGTTTAGGGTCGTATTGTTTCAAAGGATGTTCGTCGTTGATGAGTTTCACGATCCCGTCGACGCTCGGATACATACCCGATCACGGATTTTATTTCTGTACTGCTCTGACGGATATATATATTCCCGATAACATAAAAAGTATAGGAAACTATGCATTTGCGGAGTGCACGGGTGTTGAGAGAGTGGTGATAGATGCCAACATATCGAGGATCAGTCAGGCTTTTATAGCAATGGACGGGCTCAGAGAACTTATAATCAACGGCAATATCGGTTATATAGGAACTGTTGACGGATTGGTAAGCGTAGATTTTTCGACGACGTCACTGGAAAGAGTCATAATAAACGGAAGTGTTGAAATGTTCGGGTCGGCGGTATTTTGTTGCAATCCGAATCTTACCGAGGTATATTTCAACGGAGATATAGGGAATATAGCTGAAAATGCATTCAGTGCGAACAATGCTTTGCAAACAGTATATTTCGGAGGTGATCTGGAAGGTATATGGGATGGTGCGTTCAACAACTGTTTTTCGCTTGAGAAATACAGTGTCAGCGAAGACAACCCGTATCTTACGGTCGACGAGTACGGAGTAATGTACGACAAGGAAATGACGCGTATTTTCAAACAGCCTTTTGCGTGGGATTATGACGGAGAGTATATCATGCCGGACAGCGTTGAGGAGATAGATCAGTATGGGTTCGGGTATCAGCAGAATAACGTTACTTACGCGTATGCCGACGGAATAATAACGACAGTGGGCGGTACATTTGACGTTCTGCATTATAGGACGAAGTTAACGGGCGTAGTGATATCATCAGGACTGTCGGAGATACCGGAAAACTGTTTTCTCAGATTTTCGTCGCTGGAAAGGGTGATATTCAGAGAAGGTTCGAAGGCAAGCGCAATAGGAAGGCAGGCGTTTTATGAATGCAGCGCACTGACGGAAATCGATTTTGCAGACAGTATAGAAAAAATCGATGAATACGCATTTGCATACTGCACGTCGCTCAAGGAAGTTGAACTTCCGGAAAATCTGAAGAATTTAGGCAAATCGGCTTTTGGTTACTGTACATCTCTTGAAACGGTAAGAGTATACAATAACATAGAAAACTTCAATACGGAAACCTCGTTCAACGAATGTCCTAATTTAGTGAACATAGTGGCGGACGAGGATAACCCGTATTTCACTGTGATAGACGGAGTAATGTTCAGCAAAGACATGAAAACGCTGATCTCTTATCCGAGCAGTAAGCAAGACAAGGAGTACATCATACCTGAGGGTATACTGAAAATAGGGAAAAATGCGTTTAACGGCAACGAGTATATAGAGAGGGTGATATTACCTTCAAGTCTGAAAGTTATAGGTGACAAGGCATTTTATTCGACTCCGTCTCTGAAGCAATACGTATTTATGTCGATGGAGGCGCCGGTGCTGGAGTGTTCATATGATGCCGAATACAACTTAAATTACTGTAATTTCGGAGGGCGCATAGGAGAAACAGAAGGTATAAAGATGTATTATTTAAGCGGTGCTGAAGGATTCGATACATATATATGGCAATTATATTTCGGAAAATAAAGAGAATGTATCAGGACGACAAATTTCGGCAAAGCGGATAAGCTGCCGGATACGGTTTAATAAAATCGATTGATACGGAAAAAACAAAGCACGGGAAGATTTTCCCGTGCTTTTTAATTTAAAAAGAAATATAAAAGATTGAAAGGGAAGATCAAAGTAATTTCAGTGCGGAGGATATTAAAGGGCGGCTAAAAAACTATACGGTAAAAAAAAGCCCCGATAAAAGGGCAGTGCAAGATAAAAGAATGGCAAAAAACAGAAAAGAAGGAGCATGTCTACAAGTTTTTATCGGGTTCATTTTTGTCGTCATCGAGATAGAAGTAGTTATAGTCGTCTGCGGGGTTGAATTCATCTGAACCGGTCATAGACGACAAAGTTTTTTCTTCCTGTTCGGGGTTGGGGGCAAGTTTTTGAAGGATGTTGAGGAGGTCGGTGGCGACTTCAAGGAAGTGTTTCTGTTCGTCCGGAGAAAGGCGGGAGTTATAGAGGTTATGAGTAAAAGCACGAGATTCGTGGGCATATTTGTCATAGAGGTTGATAAGTTTTTTAGTGGGGAAAATTACGGTGACTTTTTTATCGTCCGGAGAATATTTTCTTTTGATATAGCCGTCATTTTCGAGAGTATTGAGATAGCGGTGCATATTTTTGATATTTACACCGGTATAGAAAGCGAGTTTGCCGACGCTCAAAGAGCCGTAAGAAAACAAAGCGTTGGCGATATTGTTATATGTAACGATTTTGCAGCCTTTTCCGAAGATATAGTCTCCGGAAACGCACGCATTGGAATTTGCGATAACGATATTGACTCTTAAGTCCAGCATAAGCTTACTGATA
>OGQA01001433.1_pt1 | contig 11310 bp, 8 predicted proteins | sample 1553011 | NCBI WGS metagenome assembly OGQA01 (sample SAMEA2580256, study PRJEB22360) | human gut metagenome | biome: human gut; feature: human-associated habitat; material: faeces | place: Denmark | collected 2008/2010 | reverse complement strand
CTGTATTTTGCTGTAGAAAACTTATTGTGCATATTGCACATCCGCTTGAATCATCTTTGTGCAGCTTAAATTCTTTCATGATGTAAAGTGTATCATATTCATAATAGAAGTCTTACTATTGTCTCCATTCATAAATAATTTCTTCGGAATCATCTTGACGTACCCTACGAACCATGATATTCTCTATCACAAATCCCACTGAACTTGTGGATTGATTGCAAATCTTCTGCAAAAGTGGTTGGTTATCACCGTGAGACCCACCACTTCAGTGAGGGAAAGTCCACGAAAGAATTTACCGCCCCGCAACACACCCGATCTATTTTGCCGCCGTTTCACCCGACAAAATCATCGCTGCGCTGCGTGGGCGGTATTTTTCTTTTTCACAAATAAAATCTTATGTAGTTGTTCAATCTTCTAAAACTTGTTTTTAGTTGTTGACTGCACAACTGCAAAGTGTTATTCTTGTGCTTGAAAGAAGCAGGTTGTAGTGTCCGCACTGCGTCCGGCTTTCTTCATACTGTACCTTGAATCTTACATAAGCCGTCTGAACGAGATACTGCGCCATGACCTCACACTTTCTGTGGGCGAGCCGGACAACGCCGCTGCAAAACAGGGGCAGGAACTGCGTTCGGTGTGAACGGTGACCATGAGCAGGGGCTTTGCCTTTTCACACGTTTTGCTCTGCAAAATTTTCAACGTGCATTGCGGTTCGACTTCTGAAATTTTCAGTGTTGCACGGAAAGGGCGAAAGCAAGTATCGACCTGTGGCCACAAATTTTCAATACTTGAAAATGTTCTGTCACATGGTCTGCCACTTGTTGGGGAGTGCCTTCCCCAAACCCTGCTCCAGCATTGCGCTGGTTTCAGCGCAAAAGCGGCGTGTCGCATTACATAGCCCTCTCCATCCCGGAGCGGGCATTTATCATTTTCACAGGAGGTCGAATATGACTGAAATGAAAAGTCCGAACGTACACGCAAAGAAGAACCGCAATGACACGCCGCGAAAACGAAAGACACACATCATCAAAGTCAGGGTGACCGCAGAAGAAAAACTGCGGATCGCATACGCCTGCAAAGAACTCCACCTCACCCAATCCGAACTCGTCCGCCGTGTCCTGTACGGCGTGAACGTCAAGCACACCGTTGTGGTGGCGCAGGGCGGCGAGGATGCACTGGCGGCGCTTGCCGCCTTGTCTGCCCAGTGCAGCAAGGTAGGAAGCAACCTCAACCAGCTTGCACGGCACTTCAACTCCGGCGGCAAAGACACCGAGCAGCTCCGGGCGCAAATACTGGAGGAACTGTCCGCACTCACGAACTTTCGGCTGAAAGCCGAAGAAACGGTTGGTGAACTGTATGGCAACCATCAAGCATTTAAGCTCGAAGAACTCTAACTATGCCGCCGCCGAAAGCTATCTCACCTTTCAGCACAACGAGTACACCGGTCTGCCCATTCTGGACGAGAAGGGCAGACCCAAGCTGCGGGATTCGTACCTGCTCGACACCCTTGAGTGCGGCGAGTCTTCGTTTGCTATGGCCTGCCTGATTGCCAACCGCAAGTACGGCAAGAACGGCGGGCGGGAGGACGTGAAGACCCATCACTACATTGTGAGCTTCGACCCGAAGGACGCAGTAGAGAACGGCCTGACCATGGAGAAGGCACAAGCCCTTGGCTTGCAGTTCTGCAAGGACAACTTCCCCGGTCATCCCGCCATCGTCTGCACCCACCCGGATGGGCACAACAGTGCCGGGAATATCCACGTCCACATCGTCATCGGCAGCTTGCGTGTCCGCACCGTGGAACGGCAGCCCTTCATGGACAAGCCGTGCGACTGGGAAGCGGGCAAGAAGCACCGCTGCACCTCTGCCATGCTCCGGCACCTCCGTGTCGCAGTCATGGAGATGTGCGAGCAAGCAGACCTGAACCAGATCAACCTGCTGGAAGCCCAAGGCGACCATGTTTCGGAGCGCGAGTATTGGGCGCAGCGGCGCGGACAACGCCGTCTCGACCATGCCAACGCCAAACTTGCCGCCGAAGGGCAGCAGCCCACCCAGACCGTCTATCAGACCGAGCTGGACAAGCTACGAAAGCAGATCTACTCCGTGCTGAACAAGACCACCACCTTCGAGGAATTTTCTGCATTGCTCATGCAGGAACACGGCATCGCCGTGAAGGAGAGCCGAGGCCGGTTGAGCTACTGCCCACCCGGCCGGACAAAGTTCATCACCGCCAAGAAACTGAGCAAGAAGCTGGAAAAAGAGCAGGTGCTGACCGTCCTCTCCCAGAACATCCAGCTTGCCGTCACCATCCAGCCCAGCAGCGAGAAGAAGCCGGATAAGATCAGGAAACTGGTTGACATTCAGGCGAACGTTGCTGTGGGCAAGGGCATCGGCTATGAGCGTTGGGCGAAAAAGTTCAACCTCAAACGCTGGTCGCAGACCTTGTGTCTCCTGCAGGAGAAGAAGCTGCTCAGCGAAGATGCCCTGCACCAGCGCATTGCCGAACTGCAAACCCAGCACGACGATGCACTGGCGGTGGTCAAAGACTTGGATGCCCGCATGGTCTCCCTCAAGGAGCTGCGCGGGCATCTTGTGGTCTATCGGCAGTACAAGCCTCTTGCACAGAAGCTCCAGACGGTGCGGAATCCCGCCAAGTTTAAGGAGCAGCACCGTGCAGAGCTTGCCGTGTACGAAGCCGCTTGCGCCTATTTCAAGGCCAATGGACTCCGGACTCTGCCGGACCTCAAAAAGCTGGATGCCGAATACCAGACCCTTTCCTCGGAGAAAAACGGGTTCTACACCCGCTACAAGAAAGCGCAGATCGAACTGCGTGAACTCCGCACCGCACAACAAAACGTGGAAGCCTTCTTCCGCAAGGAAGAGCGCAGCCACGCCGTACCGCAGCAGGAGGTCAAATGAACAACACTCTGACGGATCGATGTGTGAATAAACCCAACCTCACCCACGCCCCTCACCGGGCTTCGTCCTTTCGCCTGTACCCCAACCATTGGGACGGAGGGTAGCACCTCTGTCTTTTCGGACGTAAAAAGCGCCATCTCGACCCGGCAGGCAGCGGAGCTGTACGGCTTCGCTGTAAACCGGAACGGTATGATGTGCTGCCCCTTCCACGGGGATAAACACCCCAGCATGAAGGTGGACAGTCGTTTCCACTGTTTCGCCTGTCAGGCAGATGGCGATGTGATCGATTTTGTCGGCAGACTTTTTCAACTTTCTCCCTACAAGGCTGTGGAAAAGTTGAAGGAGGACTTCGGCATGGCACTTGCCGACGGCAAGGTGCGGCTTGCTCCCCGCAGACCGCCCACCGTCCGGCAGCATCTGCTGGACTATTACCGCTGTCTGCAGCGTTGGCGGGTCCGATATGCACCGCAGTCACCCACAGAAGAACTTCACCCCTGCTTCCTTGAAGCGATAAAGAACCTTGACATCGTTGAATATTATCTGGACTGTTCGGTGCTCCCGGACCCGCAGACCGAAAACGAGCTACGGAAGTATTGGGAGGGATTGCATGAGCGACTGGAAAAAGAGGAACGACGATTGGCGTGATGAGGACGAACTGGAAAAAGAGGAAGAATGCGAATGCCCTTGGGTAGACAGTAAGGGCAAAGTGCGTGAAACCGCTTACTGCCAGTACCTTTTAGAGAAACACCCCATGATGTGCCTGAAACAGAAGCTGTTCGACCAGAACGGCGAGGTGGACGAGGACGCACTGCTCTACGAAGTCCACAGCGACCTCCGTGACTTTGTGCTCGACAACCTTGCCAAGAAGGAAAAGCAGGTTCTGGACGCACTCCGTATCGAAACCTATACCCCTGAATGGAAACCCCAGCTTGACCGCATCCATCTCCAGAACGGAACCTACTTTCTGGACGAGCGGGGATTTGTGCCGGAAAAGGAACTCTGCCTGAACCGGCTCCCCGTGGAATACCAGCCCGATGCCCCTGCACCGACCAAGTGGCTGGAATTTCTGGACGGTCTGCTGATCCCGGAGGACATTCTGACCTTGCAGGAATATCTCGGCTATCTTCTGATCCCGTCTACCAAGGCGCAGAAGATGCTGGTCATGACCGGCAAGGGCGGCGAGGGAAAATCCCGCATCGGCTTGCTGCTGAAGAAGCTGTTCGGGGAAGCCTCTCACTCCGAATCCATCCTCCGCATCGAAACGAACCGCTTTGCCAGTGCAAATCTGGAGTACAAGCTGGTCATGGTCGATGACGATCTGAACATGGTGGCTTTGCCCGAAACCCGGAACATCAAGTCCATCGTCACCGCCGAGGACCGTTTGTGCATCGAGCGAAAGAACAAGCAGGCTGTCCAAGGTCTGCTGTACGTTCGTTTCATCTGCTTCGGCAATGGCAACCTTGTGGCCGCTCACGATGACAGCGACGGCTTCTGGCGCAGACAGATCCTCATCACGGTGAAAGACCGTGACCCTGCCCGGGTGGATAATCCCTTCCTCATCGAAGAGTTGTCCGAGGAGCGACCCGGCATCCTGCTGTGGATGCTGGAAGGTTTGCACCGTCTGCTGGCGAACCGCTATCAGTTTACCATCAGCGAGCGCTCCATCCAAAACCTCGAAGCAGCCATGGCGGACAGCGATAACCTGACCCAGTTCATGCAGGCAACGGCGTATGTCCGCTTCAAGCCCGACACCGAGGAACGCTCCACCTATCTCTACCGCGCCTACACCAAGTGGTGCGAGGATAATCTGGAATCACCTGTTCCGCAAAAGAAGTTCAGCCAGTTCCTGCTGAAAAATGCGGGGAAGTATGGCCTGACCTTTTCCAAGCACATCGAGGGAAAGTATCGCGGCTTCCGGGGCGTATGCGTCCACCCCGCCTTTGCTGCGGCATAAAACACACGAAAAGTGAAATTCTCCCGCCCCACGCGCCCCAAATCAGCAGTTTCTACTTGTTATCGCTGTTTTCTCCGGGCGCGTGTCCGCCCCTTCCGGGCGGATGCAGGGCGGCAAAACGCCCTTCGGGGCGGGAGAGAAACCAAGATGCGCCCCAAAAGGGCGCGTACAATCCAGTCATGCGCCCTGTAAAACCAACATAGAAAGGTACTTTTGTGTAGTTTGGGGCGCATGGGGCGCGTAAATTCAAGTTCTCGCACTTTTTTAGGCTGCTGCTTCGGGTCAGGAGCGGCAGACCCTTACATATTTACCGGCCCATAAGGTTGCCGCTCAACCGGAGCTGCACCGGGTCTGGAGAAGTGCAAAGGAGACATGCCTATGACGAATGTCCGCAAAAATTCCGCTAAACTGACCCGTGAGGACTTGAAAATCGCGCCCGAATCCCCTACAATGAAATTGTCCGAAACCCCTGCCGTAGAACCTTCTGAACAGACCCGCACAACCAGCCAACACGCCCCGCTTGTCTACCGAGTGGACGAAATCGCCCAACTGCTGGCGATCTCCAACCGCGCTGCGTACAACCTGTGCAACACCACGAAGGACTTCAAGGTGATCCGCCTCGGTACCAGCATCCGGGTAAGCAAGCAGAGCTTCGACGATTGGTTTGCTGCGGTCTGAGGGAGGGAACATCTATGGCATCTATAATGAAACGTGGCAACACGTATTCCGTCCGATACAACTACAAAGATCATGCCGGCAAGCCCTGCAAGGGCTGGGAAACCTTCAAGACCAAGGCCGAAGCGCAGGAGCGCAAGATCACGGTGGAGAAGGAACTGCTGGACGGCACCTTCCTCGTGCCCGACACCATGACGGTCGAGGAGATGCTGTACAAGTGGATCCCCATTCAGTCCAGCAAACACAAGTGGTCTCCCAAGACCTACACCCAATCTGTGGCGATGGTGCAGAACCTCATCGCGCCGTATATCGGAAAGCGGAAGGTGCAAGATCTCCGCACCTACGACATCGAACAGTTCTACGCCACCCTGAGCCAGACCCCTTACGGCCAGTACGTTCACGGCGAGAAGCAGGAGCTGACGGAAAATCAGAAGAAGCGGCTGTTATCCAGCACGTCCATTCACGAAGTCCACACGCTCCTGAAGACCGCCTTTTCGTATGCCGTTGACTGGGATCTGATCCACAAATCGCCTACTCCCCGTGAAGCCCCCAAGATCAACACCGAAGAACGCACCATCTGGGATGAGCGCACCATGTTGGCGGCGCTGCAGACCATCGAGAACCCCGCCCTGCATCTGGCGGTGCACATGAGCATGATCCTCTCGCTCCGTGAGGGCGAGATCCTCGGCTTGCAGCCGGGAGACCTCGACTTTGATGCAGCAGACGGACGGGGAACCATCTCGGTGAACAAAGCCCTGCAGCGTGCCGACAAGGTCGCCTTGTCCAAGATCGACCCCACCCAGATCTACCACACCTTCCCGGACAGACGGGAGGGGAGTAAGTCCTCGCTGATCCTCAAGCGGACTAAGACCAAAAAGTCCAACCGCATCCTGTACATGACCAAGCCCTTGAAAGAGGAGCTTCTGGCATGGCTGGAAAAGATGAAGCAGGACGAGCAGAGCGCCCCGGAAAAGTACAGCAACTGCGGTCAGCTGTTCCGCTTACCAGATGGCTTACCCATTGCCCCGGACGTTCTGACCAAGTGGTATCGTATGTGGCGGGCAGAGCACCCGGAGTTTGAGAAGATCGTGTTCCACGGTCTGCGCCATTCCAGTGCCACCTACCAGTTGCTGCAATCTGGCGGTGACTTCAAATCGGTGCAGGGCAACACTGGCCACGCAACTGCCACCGTCCTGATGGACACCTACGCCCACACGCAGGACAAGCCCCGGTTGGAGCTGACCGAGAAGATCGAAGCCGACTTCTACACGCAGGACGTAGCAGGTGCAAAGCCGCAGGAACCCCCGGAAAACAAAACGCCGGTGGCAACAAAAATCACAGGTAAAATGATCCTTGAAGCCATCCGGCAGATGGACGCAGAGGAGCGCCGCGAGCTGACGCGGGTACTCTTCGCGTAAAAGATTCTTTTTTGTGCAGCGAAATACACGCTGTGCAAGCGATGCAAAGAGTTCATGGCTTTTTTGTAAAATGTGCAGGAGATGTGCAAAAGTGTGCAGACTCTGCCAGAAAAACAAAAAAGCCATGAAATCTTTCGATTTCACGGCATTTTCTGGTGCACCTCGCGCACTCATATCCGAACTTTCTTCCGCTTTGGACGCTTCCCCGAAAGTGACCGTTTCCGTACCTTCTTTATAGTTAAAGGTAATGAGAACCTTATCATCATAGAGATAGATGGCATTGATGAAGGTGTCCACCAGTGCCTGCCGCTGCTCCGGCTGGGTCATATCCAGCTTACGGAAACGGAGCAGCCAGAACCGGACGAATTCTTCTTTCATCTTCGGCTTGGCCAGCCGTTCTTCTGCAATGCGGGCTTGCAGTTCTTTTCGCTGATCTTCCAGAGCTTCCAGCCGTTCCTTGGTAGAGCTGGTCAGAATGCCCATCTGGATGGCATTCAGCATATTGGTGATGCCGACTTCCGTTTCTTTCAACTGCTTTTCATAGATGGGCAAATCCGTGCTTTCCTGATTTTGTAATTCCATGACTTTGGCAATGATGGCATTCATGGAAGCATCGTCTTCCACCAGTTTCATGGTCTCGTTGACAACCAGATCTTCCAGCCACTGTTTCCGCACGGCCTTTTTATCGCAGGTCTTTTTCTTCTTGGCAGCAGCACACTTATAATAGGTGTACATCTTCCCGGTGTGGCTGACACCGCTTTCGCCAAACATCAGCGCTCCGCACTTACCGCAGTACAGCTTGGTGGTAAGCAGATAGCTTTCCTCTGCCTTATGACGGGCAGGGGCCTTTTTATTTTTCGCCAGCTTTTCCTGCACCTTGTTGAACAGCTCTTCCGATACCAATGCCGGGATTGCATTGGGCTGTACCACATCCCGCAAACGCAATTCGCCGATGTACCGGCGATTGCTCAGCATCCGCTGAATCGTGTTATAGGACATCTCCCCGCCCATCGAATTCTTGATGTTGTGCGCCTTTAACCAATCCCGCAGGTCAGTCATGGTCGCACCGTCCGCATACTTCTGGAACGTCTGCTCCACATACGGAGCCAGCAGCGGGTCTGGCTGGTAATGCCGGGTCTCATCGATCATGTATCCGAACGGAATCGTGCCACCATTATAAATACCCTTGAGAGCATTCTCGGTCATGCCGCGCACGACCTTTTCGGACAGGTCAGCCGAGTAGTATTCGGCGTAGCCTTCCAGCACCGATTCCAGAATGATGCCCTCCGGACCAGCCGAAATGACTTCCGTTGCCGACACCAGTTTCACGCCGTTCCGCTTCAGTTGGGTCTTGTACCGGGCACTGTCATAGCGGTTTCGGGCAAAGCGGTCGAGCTTCCAGACAATGATGACGTCAAAGATGCCACGCTCACTGTCCTTGATCATCTGCTGGAACTGCGGGCGGTTATCGGTCTTGGCGGAGATGGCACGGTCAATGTAATGCTTCACCACCGTGAAGCCGTTCTTTTCCGCATAGGCGGTGCATTCCCGGATCTGACCTTCAATGGATTCTTCGCGCTGACTGTCAGTAGAATAGCGGGCATAGATCACGGCGGTCATGGCAGGCATCTCCCATTTACACATCATTGAACGGTGGAGCGTTCTTTCAAAGCAATGTTTCGTATAATGGATATACCACATTTTGTAGAAGATTGCAAGCTTTTTATACGCTTTTCACGAGATTCAGCACAAAAAATGAACTCCCCTGAAGGCAAAATATTCACATTCCATGGTTCTATGAAAGCACCCGGAGGAATTGTGTCATTTTGACACAATTCCTCCGCTCACCGTGCCCCCTCCACCGGCTTCAGCGCACTTTTGCGGTATTGCAGAGGGCTTTACCCGGTGGCTTTTGCAAAGCGGGTGGAAAAATTGCTGGCATCCCCAAAGCCTACCTTCTGTGCAATTTCGCTGACGCTGTGGTCGGTGAGGACAAGCAGTTCCTTTGCCTGTGTGATGTGGAAGTTGACCAGATAATTATACGGTGTCGTGCCCATATACCGCCGGAACAGCCGCAGAAAATAGCTTTTGCTCATGTGCGCCTCTGCCAGCAGGTCGGCAAGGCAAAGTTCCTGCTGGTAATTTTTGCGCAGGGTCTCCGCTGCCTGCAAAATGACCTGCCGTGCGCTGGTGGTTTCAGCTTCTGCAAGAATGCTCTGTGCACATAAGGCAAGCATTTCGTGGAGAGCCAACCCGGTGTGCACCATGCTGTCCACGGTGCTGCGCTCCATCTGCCCCAAAAGCATTTCAAAATATTCCTGCATCTTGACCCCGGTGAGCTGCACCGGGGTCAGTTTTTTGCCCGGCAGCAGCAGCGGCTCCATGGCGGCAACCCCTGCGCCGTCCAGATGCACCCAATAATGATGCCAGCAGCTTTGCCCCGGGGCGGTGCAGTAGCTCTGCGGGGTGCGGCAGTTCAGCAGCAGCGCCTGCCCGGTGCTGAGCACCACATGGCTTTCCCCCTGCTCGATGAGCCCTGCACCCCGGAGGGTATAAAACAGGATGTAACTTTCCTTATCTGTCCGGGCGGTGGAAAAATGCTGCTGGGCATAGAACACCCCCGCCTCGGTGCAGTAGTAGGGCTGTGCCAGCTCTGCTTCGCTGGGGGTAGTGCGTTTCCATACACTCTCCGGGGTCACATCCATGTTGTAGGTCAGCATTTTCCGTTTCCTCTCTTTCCACATTCAGTATAGCGCACCGCTCTTTGCAGCGCAAGAGTAGACTTTTCGCAAAGAATGCGTCACCTTTTCGGATAGAATTGCCCGCATTATACCGCTATACTGGTAGCAGACAAGGCCACACAGGAGACGCATTATGCACAAAAATTATCTTGCCATCGACATTGGTGCATCCAGCGGGCGGCACATTGTGGGATGGATGGAGAACGGCGTTCTCCGCACCGAGGAAGTGTACCGTTTTCCCAATAGCGTCCGGCGGGTGGACGGTCATCTGGAATGGGACATCGACAGCCTGTTTACCAACGTGAAGCAGGGCATCCGGGAAGCGTTTGCAAAGTTCCCGGAAATTGAGAGCCTTTCCATTGATACATGGGCGGTGGACTATGTGCTGCTGAAAAACGGCAATCCCCTCTCCCCTGTCTACGCCTACCGGGACGACCGGACACAGGCCGTGCTGGATGAAGTCCACAGCATCCTGCCCTTTGCGCAGCTCTATGCACGCACCGGCATCCAGTTCCAGCCCTTCAACAGCATTTATCAGCTGTACGCTGACAAAAAAGCCGGACGGCTGACAGAAGCCGAGGACTTTTTGATGATCCCGGAATATCTGCTGTGGAAGCTCTGCGGCGTAAAGGCACGGGAATACACCAACGCTACCTCCACCGGACTCGTGAATGCTCAGACCGGGGAATATGATCCGGAAATTTTACAGGCGCTTGGCCTGCCGGAAACGATGTTCCCCAAGCTGACCGCACCCGGTACGGTGCTGGACCCGTTGAAGGCGGACATTGCCGCCGAGGTGGGCGGGCAGACCAAGGTGGTGCTGTGCGCCACCCACGACACCGCCAGCGCCGTGGAGGGCATCCCCATGGAGCAGGGCGATGCGCCGTTCCTCTCTTCCGGCACATGGAGTTTGCTGGGGGTCAAGCTGGCAAGACCCATCACCAGCCCGGAGAGCTGCCGCGCCAACTTTACCAACGAGGGTGGTGTGGGGTACATCCGCTACCTGAAAAACATCATGGGGCTGTGGATCATCCAGTGCGTGCAAAAACAGCTGGGCATCTCCTTTGCCCAGATGGTGGAGCTGGCCAAGACCAGCACCTACACCCGCATTTTTGATGTAAACGCAGCCCGTTTCTCTGCCCCGCTGGATATGCGCGCAGAGATTCACACGGCTCTTGCCGAGACCGGCGAAGCCCCTGCCACGGATGCCGACCTCGTCAACAGTGTCTATCATTCGCTGGCGTACTGCTATGGGGAGGCTTTCCGGGAGCTGGAATCTCTTACCGAGCAGCACTGGGACAAGCTCTACATCGCAGGCGGCGGCGCAAAGAACGCTACCCTGAACGAGCTGACCGCTCACTATACCGGAAAACAGGTGGTGGCGCTGCCCATCGAGGCCACCGCCATCGGCAATTTGAAGATCCAGATGAGTATTTCTAAAGGAGGAACCGTATGAGTTACGCAGAAGCAAAAGCCCGCTACGCTGCCATTGGCGTGGACACCGAAGCTGCCATTGCCCGGTTAAAGACCGTGCCTATCTCCCTGCACTGCTGGCAGGGCGATGATGTCAGGGGCTTTGATACCGACCCCACCAAGCCCCTGACCG
>OGQA01001426.1_pt1 | contig 11333 bp, 10 predicted proteins | sample 1553011 | NCBI WGS metagenome assembly OGQA01 (sample SAMEA2580256, study PRJEB22360) | human gut metagenome | biome: human gut; feature: human-associated habitat; material: faeces | place: Denmark | collected 2008/2010 | reverse complement strand
CCAACGAGAATATAAAAATAATGAATTGGAAGAACGGTCTGTTGTTACCAACCGTTTCCTATATGCTCTACCTCATTCTGTGGTTTATACTCGATGATGAAACCGCTGCCCAATTGCCAGAGATGACGGTAGCTGATTATATCATCGATTATCTGTTGTGTATGCTGTTTACCTACATCTCTTTAGGATTTTCCTTTTTGGTCTTTAGGGTATTGCCATTTAGGACATCTTATGTGTGGGTGATTGTCTATGCTTCCTGCTTTTTTACCCTGAACAACGTTGTCGCATTCGGCATGATTTCTTTGTTCAACTTCTTATGGGGTGAAAACGGCAACGGGCTTCTTGACGAGCTCCTCAACATGAAAGGCGCATATACTTTTGCCATGATTTCCACATTCTTGTCAAGCGTCTATGCCAACACGTTCTATCTTCAGTCTTACATCAAGGCACGCAACGAGAAACAGGCACTTGAAATGGCACTGATGAAAGAAAAGGAGATAGCCTTGCAGTCACAGCTCAATTCCCTGAAACTGCAAATCAATCCGCATTTCATGTTCAACAACTTCAACAATCTGCTGGAATTGATTGAAGAAGATACCGGACTGGCTGGCAAATTCCTAAGCAATCTGTCAAAAGTGTATCGGTACATCATTGCTAATTTGGACAGGAATCTGATTCCTGTTACTGAGGAGATAAAATTCCTTGATTCATACTTGTATCTAATGAAGGTACGTCACGCCGGAGGCGTCATTACGAAAATCAGTCCAGAGGTTAAAGAATGTAAGGGGTTCCTTCCTCCGGCGGTGTTGCAGCTTCTTGTGGAGAATGCAATAAAGCATAATAGCTTTTCAATGGAACATCCGCTGTTTATTGCCATTGCGTTGTCGGATGATTATATCACTGTGCATAATCTTAAATCACCTTTGCTGTCAAAAATGGACTCAACGGGTTTAGGCCATAAAAACATCATAGAACGATACGCATTGCTCTGCGACAAAAAGGTTAAGATAGAGAATGCCGAAAACTTCTATTCGGTAAGTCTGCCCATCATAAAAAACACCATCCCCTATGAACATACTGATTCTTGAAGACGAGCCACGCAATGCCAAACGCCTCATAAGGCTGCTGAACGACATTGACAGAACATTTATTGTCGAAGGCCCTCTTGCCAGCATCAAAGAGACGGTCGAATTCTTTCAATCTGGCAAAACCACAAACCTCATTCTGGCGGATATCCGTTTGACTGACGGTTTGAGTTTCGAAGCTCTAAAATATGCCCCGGCAACCATACCCATCATATTTACCACCGCATACGACGAATATGCGGTACAAGCATTCAAGTTCAACAGTTTCGACTATCTTCTGAAACCGTTGGATTCGGATGAACTTGAAGCGGCCATTGACAAGGCGGCCAAAGCCGGTAAGAATTACACCGACGAAAACCTACAGCAGCTTTTCGATGCCTTACAGAAAAACAAGTTCCGTTATCGGGAGCGTTTCTTGCTTCCTTACCGTGACGGATATAAGACCGTGCGAGTTTCGGACATCAACCACATCGAAACAGAAAACAAGACGGTATATCTCCGTCTCAACAACGGCACTTCCGAAGTGGTCAATGTGTCAATGGATGAACTTGAACACCAACTGAATCCCGACTATTTCTTCCGGGCAAACCGCCAATATATTATCAATGTAGAGCACGTTTTGTTCCTCGGTAATTATTTTGGAGGAAAGTTGATTATCCGTTTGAAAGGTTATCCGAAGACGGAAATACAAGTGAGTAAGGAAAAGGCGCAGAGGCTTAAAGAATGGATTGACAGGTAATTATTAACATGTGCGTAAAGTGAAATTATGTTCGTTTAATTTTGATTCTTACAAAATTTGCATTTGGCTCATCCTCTTTTAAACAAGTTATATCATTATCGGATTCACTTTCATCGTTTCTAAATTAAGGAACAGCCCGTGATGTTCCAACATCCCGTTACGGAACATCTTCCACAGGATATTGCAGCCGAGTTGTGCCAGCGTGGAGTTGATGAACAAGTCCTGCTTTTCCAACGCCTCCGCCAAGGAGCAGCTCGGCCCTGAATCTGCCTCCTTCACCCTCGCGTATTTCACGAACCGGGTAATGACCTTCAACGAATCGACAGTCTTGTACAGCTCGGAAGCGGGCTGTTTCATTTTCTTGGGTATAGTTCCCAACACAACCTGACCCGTGTTTTGCGTATTCCCGAAATCCATCCAGTAAAGCGGTGTCTCGTAATCACGGTAATTCGAGGCGGGCACGGCTTTCAATACGTTCCATAAGTCAAGCCGTGACTTGATGTTGTCGGTACAGGTGACGGTAATGTTCGCCATGTCGTCCCGTCTGGCATCTTTCAGCACGGTCGGAAAAATATCCGGTACCGCTTTCCAGTCATTGCCGAAGAAATTGTTCACACGGGTAATCAGGCATTGCGCCTTGTTCAGCCCCAGGTCGGAACATCCGAAAAGCTGACGGCCGATGTTGGCATCCGTAACGATGTCAGGGTCGTAGAGCGTGACGAACAGTCCCGGATGTCCGAGTGCCCGCAATGTCACGTCCAGCCGTGCCAGGCAGGTCAATACCTGCGAGCCGGTTCCTCCCGCGCCGATCAGGTTCACCGTGACCGGGTGCTGCGGGTTCAGCAGATAGTTGTCTATGTAGTGTACTCTTTTCATTTCAATATGTCTTTCAGTTTCAAGTTATTCAAAGGTTTCAGTTCGTCGAGGTTGAAAGGCTTGTCCTTTGCGGCCTTTGTCACCAATACCAGATTTGATCTGGTCGGGTTGCCTCCTCCGCCCAAGTGCGAGAACTCCGTCCGCCAGAACTTTTTCTCCCAATACTCCAACAGGTTTTTGTAGGTCAAATCTCTCGGCTTGTCTATTTTAGCGGAACCCAGACAGACATTTGCCCCTGTCACGTTGAAGAACGGTGCGACATAAAGTTCCGTCTTTTCCGTCAGTTTCTTGTCCTTGTAAGCATATATACTCAACGAACTGCCACCTGCCACGTAAATGACTCCCGGCAGGTTATATTTTGCATTCTCTACTTGAAGGGATTCCTTGAAAAACATCATCCGTTTCTGTGGGGGATTGTACCAGATATACCTCTCACTGCCCTTGCGCGGGTCGCACCACAGCATATTGGGCGGAATCCTGCCGTATGGCGTGGTGCTATGGCTTTCGGAATAACCGCGCACCAGTTCGTTCATGAAATCCACCGTAACGGGCCGGCCTTCTCCCATCATTCCGTTATCGTCTATGTCCCTTATCTCAACAAAATAGTTGTTGTCAGAGGCATAAGAGTTGTCTTTCTCGCCTGAATAGGCAATCAACGCCGCCCTCGGATGGAGCAGCGTCCTCAATTTTTGGGTAAGTTCATTCGTTTCCAACATAATTCAACTGATTAAAGATATGAATTCGTCCGCCCACCGGAAGAACCGTTCCGGGTAATCGTCCATGCTGAACAATTCTTCGGTATCGGGCGACAGGTCGCGGACGGTCACCGGAGTGATGTCGTAGGTCTCCCTGCTGTAGGAATTGTAATAGTCAAGGAGATAGTCTGATACGATATCATTGATGTCATACACGACCCTTATCTGCTGTTGCAGGTACATCGGGTGGAAGTCCGGATTCTCCGAGTAATAGGCGTCATAAGCGTATTGCATGATACCCCGTGCAGGCGTCAGAAACGGGAGACCCCGTTTCATCGCATCGACCAAAGGCTGTTCAAACCCGTTTTGGGGTTCGTATGTATCCAGTGCTTTCGGCAGGTTCTTGTAGTAGGATTTCGATTCCACCCGTTTGAGCAGCCTGCGTATTTTCCCTTCCTGATAGGAGTCCAGCAGTTTCATGCGTTCTTTCCACTCCTCCGGGTCGCTGCCGTCATCCTCCGAAAGCATTTCAAACATAAAGTCCGATTCTTCGTAATCCACGAATGTATCAATGCCGTTTGCTTTCATCAGTTTATGGATAAAGGTAATGGCAATCCTCCTCAAGACAGGGTTGAGCGATTCCAGAAACTTCACCGGAAAGTAATACAGCGTGAAACTTCCCCACTTGTGGTATTTCCACAGCCGGAAGAAAAGCCTGCCGCCTTCCTGCTCGATATTGACATGCAGTTCGTCACCGACAAGCGTGTTCATTTCATCGTACAGATTGGCGATGCCTTCCCCGATACTGTTTCCGGACACGTGTACGCCCTCCTTCTGCAACAGCAGGGAATACCTGAAATACGAATCACGCAGGAATTCGTAGTTATCCCGCGTGATTACGTTTATACTGTTGCATTCGCCGCTGTCGTAACAATCCACGGTAAGATTATTCTGTGCCAGCGGTATGAAGGCTGTGCTTAGAAAAGAATTACGGCCCCGCTTGGAGCCGCAATCCGTTCTTCCCTGTTCACGCCGTACCGTACATTCCTCCGCGTCTGGCCGATGATGAGCCTCGCCAGCTGCCTTGACTGTTGTTCGTCCAATGGTACACATGGTTTCCTTTTCTTGTTGTTCTTTTTCTTTCGTTCCTTCTTCATGCTTCCTATCCTTTGGTCCCGATGGTGGTCTTGAACTCGTACACGGCTTTGTCGTCCTTGATGACCGGTCCGTGTACCGTTGCCGTTGTCAGCTCCGGGTAGAAGTTGGAGTAATAGCTCATGACCATTTCGGGGCTGTCCGACGGGTTGGGGTCATCGAGCATTACCATTCCGCTGCCTTTCTTGAATGTGAATGAGCGTGTCATTCCTGTTACTTCGAGTGCCATAATCTTATACTGCTTGATATTGTGAGACATGATTTTCTAACATAGACTGCGGAAAATCGGGATATTCCTCGTAATCCTCCGGACGGTAATTGGGTTCATCCTCTCCGGCATGGTAATGTGAGACCAGTTCTTCCGGCTCCTGCCAATGTGTCCCATGGTATCCCCCGTGTGCGGGTTGTGGAACCTGTTGCGGTACTGGCTGCTGTCCCATATAGGGTTGCGGCTGTGGCTGGTAATATTGTGCCGGTCCCTGTGGCGGTTGTTGCGGCGGCCACATTGCCTGCTGTTGCTGAGGGCCGGCTGCCGGTCTCTGCTGTCCGCCGGGAGCCTGCGTTGCCATCGGTCTCTGCGCCTGCGGTTGCGGAGGATATTGTGGAGCCTGCCGTGGTTGTTGGGGTGCGGCTGCCGGTTGTGCCTGCGGCTGTTGTGGTTGTGGAGCCGGTTCATCCATCAGTTCAAACAGGCTGCCCTTGTTCATCGCCTTTGTCTGTTCCGCCACCATCTCGTCAATCTTCTTCTGGTCCTGCGGTTTGGCGTAAAGACGTGCCTGTCCGAGCACGGTAACCGCCTCCTTGTGGTTCTTGGCAGCGATCAGTTCCTCCGCTTTCTTGAAATGTTTCTCGTACTTCTCCCGCTTCTCCTTTTCCTCTTTCGTTTCCTTCGCTTTGGTCTCCTTGGCAGCCTTGCTCTCGGACGCTGCCTTCTCAGCCTGCGCCTCGAATTGCGCCATGTTGGAAATCAGTCCGGTAGTCTTCTGTATAGGACGTGCTACGGCTTGCAGGAAGCCTGCGTCCAGTTCCTGCGGCAGCCCGCTGACGGTCAGTGGTACGAGGTGGTTCTGGGCTTCGTCCTTCAGCCCGTTCGACTTCGGCAGTAAGGATACTGTCAGTTGTCCGTTCGCTTTGCGGATGACAAGCGTGAGATCCACGCCTTCGGTCATCATCTGGTGGATTGCTGTAAAAAACATAATTTGATGTATTAAAAGTTATTACTGGGTTTTATTCTTCACTGAACAATTTGGCCAGCAGCCTGTTCCTGTCGGGATGGCGGCTGATTTCCAGTATCGGGTTCAACAGGGTGGAAATGTGTACCGGTCCTGTCGTCCCCCGTGGCGGGAACTTGACGGCAGGTTCGGGTTCCACCGTCCTTTTTCTTCTCGTTACCGGCATGGGCATCCTCATGGGAGCCGGCGGTGCGCTTGTTGCAAATGCTTGGTTCATGTCTCTTTATTTTTTTAATTGTGAATATTCGGGCTTTGGCAGCCCGTGAACTACAAGGGCCTGACGGCAGATGCCTTCGGTAAGGCAAGGTTTTCGGGAAAAATACCGCAGCGCAGTGAGGATGGTTTTTCCGAAACCGCAAGGCTTGACCTTGCCGTCCGAACAAAGGCATTTGCCAACTTTGCCCGGTAGTTTCCGGTATGCCAAGTCTGTGTTTTCATCCCTTTTCCTTTTATTCCTGTCGTTATGGTTTCCGGTTCCACAGAGGGCGGAAAACAAAAAGAGCCGTCCCGGAAGACAGCCCTGTTCTGTAAGGTTCCACTTGATTTTGTATGGCAGTTATGTTTCATGGTCAAATATTGTCAGGATACCAGAAAACTGAGTATGCAGAAAAGTATGGCCGCAGCCACCAGAAGGCAGGCTATCCGGTAGAGGAACCTGAAGAATCCCCTGAAACACACGATGGCTACCGCAGCCCACACGGGGGATATGCCCCGTGTGTACATATAACTGAACACGATGAAGGCTGCAAAGCCCAATGCGATGGTCCGTACCCATCTGTTCGCTTGAATCTTGTCGATATATTCCCTTGTTTTCATGACATTCCGGTATTAACGGGTGAAACAGTCTTTTCCAATTTCAAGGGCCGGGATGCGTACCGCCTCCACAGGCAAGGTTTTCGGAGGAAAATACCGGAGCGGCGCGAGGATGATTTTCCCCGAAACCCGGAGGGCCTGACCTTGCCGGTGGAAAAAGGCGGTGCGCTACCTTTGCCCGCGAATTGGAATGACGGTGTTATTTTTTCTTTCCGTTCCCGGTTTTCGGGAACGAGAATACCGTGTTGTATTCCGCATCGAAAGTGACGGCGGCATCGAACGGTACACCTTTCTTTCCCTTGAACCCTTTGATGAGTCTGGTGGTGCCGGAGGAGAAAAGCTGTTCCATGTGGGTGTCGGTCAGTTCCTTGTTCAGGATGCGGCGGAACACCAGCAGCCCGCACCCGTCATGGTCACACCTGGCCACTTTGGAACGGAGGATGATTTTCCCCGTCTTGCACTTGGGGCAGGTGAACGCCCTTTCCTGCATGGCCGGGAATTCCAGACGCAGGATCTCTTCGGTTGCCCTGCGGGTGTAATCCAGGATGGACTGCATGAAGGTTTCCGTATCGAGGGTATGCCCCTCCACCTGCGCCAGGGTCTTCTCCCAGCTTCCCGTCAGTCCCACGTCCGCCACACGCATGTCCTTCACCGCCTCATAGATATACATCCCTTTTTCGGTCGGGATGATGCTTTTGCCGGAGCGGGCGATATAGTCACGTTTGACAAGGGTGGTAATGATGGCGGCACGGGTGGCGGGTGTGCCTATGCCCAAATCCTTGATGGCCTCCTTCGCCTGTTCGTCCGTGATGTTTTTCCCGCAGGTCTCCATCGCCGCCAGCAGGGTGGCCTCCGTGAACAGCGGCTTGGGCAGGGTCTTCTTCTGCGCCATCCCGTGTCCCATGACCGGAACAGTCTCGCCTTCGGCAAACTCCGCCGTCCCTCCGTCACGTTCCGGCTCGTCCTTCTCCCTGTCCTCCTTTCTGGCGAACACGCCGCGCCAGCCCGGTCTGACAATGGAGGAAGAGCGGGAACGGAACGCCATTCCCTCGCAGGCACATTCCATGACCAAAAGTTCCTTCTCGCAGGGTGGCGAGAATGCTTCCAGCATCCTTCCGGCTATCAGGGTGTAAACGGTAGATTCCGCCTCGGACAACCCTTCGGGGATGATACCCGTGATAATAAGGGCATGGTGGTCGGTCACTTTCGTGTCATCCACGCTGCGGGTATTCAGACTGGACAGGTCGAAAGACTGTCCGTATTCCCTGAATTCCGGCATGGAAACCACTTTTCCCAGCAAGGAAGGAATGTACAGCATGACATCCTCCGGGATATGGCGGCTTCCCGTCCTCGGATAAGAAATAAGCTTCTTTTCATACAAGGATTGGGCGATGGAGAGGGTCTTCTCCGCTGTCAGGTCATAATGGACGTTGCAATCTTTCTGAAGCGTGGTCAGGTCGTACAGAAGCGGGGCCTGTTGGAAAGTCTTCTTGTGTTCCGACCCAGTGACTGTTGCCACAGAACCGGAAGTGATTTTCCGGTATGCCGCCTCTGCCGCATCCTTCTCCTTGAACTCTTCCGTGTGGATGAACATGCGGTGCGCGTCCTGCCGTTTCAGCGTGAGGTGCAGCTGCCAGTAAGGGGTAGAGACGAAATTCCGGTTCTCCTTGAAGCGGGCACATATCATGGCGAGCGTCGGGGTCTGTACACGTCCTATGGAGTTGTTCGCCGAGCCGGAAGCTATCGCCAACGCGCGGCTCGCGTTCATGCCCACCAGCCAGTCCGCCTTTGCCCGGCAGTCGGCGGCGGCATACAGGCTGTCGTAGTTGCTGCCGTCCCGGAGGTTCGCCAAACCCTCGCGGATGGCCTCGTCGGTGAGAGAGGAGATCCACAGGCGTTTGAACGGTTTGGTATAGCCTAAGTAGGAATATATCCAGCGGAAGATAAGTTCCCCTTCACGGGCACAGTCGGTAGCCACGATGATGCTGTCGCACCGGTCGAACACGCTGTCGATGATTTTCAGTTGTTTGGCGGCGGCGATGTCCGTCACCATCCCTTTGTCCGTCCTGACCTGGCGGGACACCAGACGGAACGGGTCCGGCAGCATCGGGAGGTCTTCGGCGGAGGTTTTCGTGTAGCCATACGCACCGGGCATGGCGAGCGACACCAGGTGTCCCAACGCCCACGTGACCATATACCCGTTACCTGTACAGTAGCCGTCTTTCTTGTCGGTAGCCCCGACCACACGGGCTATATCCATGCCGACACTCGGTTTTTCTGCTATGATTGCTTTCATGTTCGGATAAAATTTAAGCCGTTCCCCGCTACCGGAACCGGAAAACGGGAAACGGCGGTTTGACATTTTTTACTTGTTATAATGGATGGGCGTTTGTCAAGCCACCGGCTTGACACCGAGGATTTCAATCAGTGCCCCGTCGTCCTTGCGCACCAGTTGCAGGGTGGCGTCCATCACCACGTCCACGCCCAGCAGCACGAGGCTGAGTGACATCACTCCTGTCTTTTCTCCCTTGAGCAGCGTGTCAAGTTCCCCCGACATTTCCAGCTCGTCCTTCAGGATCCCGATTCCCGCGAGTTCTTCCCAGTTCACGTCTTCCGCCTTGAATGGCGTGTTGTTTTTATTGTTCACGTTCATATTCCAGCTATTTTTGATTTGACATTCATTCTGATTCACGCTCAGGCAATGCTTGCCCCCTTGGACTTGCGGCCAGCCTGTTCCTGTCCCTGCTTCTGGGCGTTCGCCACCACGTTGCGCTGCGATGCGTCACGCTTGCGGTCCGGGTTCTCGTTGTAGAAGTCCAGCCTACCCTGGTTGAAGTTCGCCTTGACATACTGCGAGATGGTCTTTCCGTCGTAGCCCTTGATGCCCTCGACCAGTACCGCCTTGCCGCTTTGGAGGTCGGCACGCTGGTTTCTCGTCAGTTTCACGTCCCATACCTTTTCCGGTATCTTGAACTCGGCACGCTGCTCGAAGCCGTCCGGCGTGCGCGAGTAGCTCAGGCGTCCCGTCTCCAGGTCCGCCTTGATGAAGGAGGAGAACTCCTCGCCCTTGCGGTTCACCATGTCGTTGAGGAAGATGACCTTGCCCTCGCGCAGTTGCTGCTGTTCCTCAGCGGTGATCTTCACGCCGCCTATTTCATTCGGGATGTAGATTTCACGAGCTCCCTCCGGAGAATCGGGGTTGTAGCGTGTGTAGGAAGGTCTGCCCGTGGCCTCGTCCAGCTTGACATACGAGGAGAACAACTCACCGTCCTTGCGCTCCATACCCTCCACGAAGATGGCCTTGCCCGCGTTGAGGTCTTCAATCTGCTGCTTGGTAAGTTCCACGCCGCCCAATGACTGGCGGTTGAAGAGCTTGTCGTTCTCGAAGATGTATTCGATGCCTCTGCGTTCGGCGTTGACCTGGATGTGGGCGTCGAACTCCTTGCCGTTATTGGAAATCATGCCTTCGATGAACACCTTCTTGCCTTCCCGCAGGTCGTTGATTTCCTGGTCGGTCAGTTTCACACCTTTGATTTCTTGCGGGATGTAGGCGTTTTCCGCGCGCATGGCGACCACCTCGTTGGTGAGCTTGTCGATGCTGATGAAAGAAGGGATGTATTCGCCGTTGCGCCCTTTCAGTTCCACGACACGTCCCATGTTGCCTGTCTCCAACAGGTTCTTCTTGTCCTCTTCGGAGAAGATGTGACCGAAGTACGGGCGTTCGAGTTCGGGTTTCTGGCGGATGCCGTGGATACCTAATACGATAGGGCCTCCCACGGACTGCTGGAATGACAGTCGTGCATCGGTACGTAATACGGCGGAGCCGAAATTCATGCTGATGGGTACCACCTGGTTGGTCTTGTAGCCCCTGAGCATCTGGTCAAGGAGACCGCGCTCCATGAGGTATTCACGGGAAAGTCCGAAATTCTTCAGTTCCTCCCAGTTGATCATGGACTCGTTGTAGCGGTACTTGGGTTGCTGCGTGCCGTCACCTTGGGCGGCCTGCTGCTGTGTCTCATTTTTCTTTGCCATTTCTTCTTGATTTTGATTGTTGATACTTTGGTTTTCCTTGTCGCGTGGAACGATTTCGTATTTTTTGAGGAAGTCTTCCACGGCTTTTGTCTGCTTTCCGGCGGCGAGGTCTTCGATGGCCTGCTTCACTTCCGGGCTGTCCAGCGTATCCGCCTTGACGGAGAGGATGCCGAAACGGGTCGGGTCTTTGAGCTGGCTCCAGAAGTTTTTCACGAAATTCTCGAACATGTTGGCGTACCGGTCGATTTTCAGGAAGGAATTGCTGTGTTCCTTGTCTGCCGGAACGGTGCTGTATTTCCCGTCCTTTCCGATTTTTGACACCGCCTGTAAAATCAGTTCCATCTTGTCGAGTATGAACACGATGTCACTCATCTGTTCGTTCTCGCTCACTTGCGGCTTCAGGGGTTCGTCCCTCACATTTTTCTTTGCCATAACTTTGAGTTTTTAGAGTTGATAACTACTATTGTCACCGCAAATATATATAGCAAAATTTGATAAATAATTGATTTTTAGTTAGTTGAACTACATATTACATCATTTGTCATCACGTTTCACCGCAGGGTGACAGCACGAAAACGAAAAAGGGAAAAAACAGAGGGAAAAGGGCGGGCCACAAGGTACGGGAAGGCAGAGAGAAACCGAAGCAGGGAAAGGGACGAAGAGGGAAAAAGAAAACCTAAACTTAACAAGTTAGGCTCGCCTGAAT
>OGQA01001422.1_pt1 | contig 11347 bp, 8 predicted proteins | sample 1553011 | NCBI WGS metagenome assembly OGQA01 (sample SAMEA2580256, study PRJEB22360) | human gut metagenome | biome: human gut; feature: human-associated habitat; material: faeces | place: Denmark | collected 2008/2010 | reverse complement strand
ATGGCTGCACCCTCGGCGATGCGGCGCAGCGCCCCCCCCCCGGCCGGCGGCGGCCGCCGTCCTGCGCGGTGCGCCCCAGCCTTCCATCGCGCCGCAGCGCATCCACTACAAAGGCTCCCGCGGCTTCGAGCTGGCGACGAGCGGCAACAAGGTCCTCATTGTCTCTGAAAAGGCAAAGCATGTTTGCAAGGGTACCTGCCCCAACTGCCGCTGCAAGGACAAAAAGGCCCGCGCCAAGGCGCGGAATACGGCCCGGGCGGCCGTGGCGTCGGGGGGCGCCGCTGTTGCCTGATGGATGTGAACCTCAAACAGTAAGGAAGAAGGTCATGAAAAAAATTCTTACCCTCATGCTGGCTGCCGGCATGCTCCTGGGGGCCGCCAGCGGCGCCAAAGCCATCGATTTCAAAGCCTCCGGCGAATGGCTGGTGGGCTTTGGTCTTGGTGACGGCAGCCTTATCAAGGATGTGGACAACAAGAAACGCCATCACGAGGATACCTTCAATGCCGGTCAGCGCGTCCGCCTGCAGTTGGATGCCGTGGCCTCCGAATCCCTGTCCGGTACGGTGTTCTTCGAGATCGGCGACCAGATGTGGGGCAATGCCGAAAGCGGCGGCGCCCTGGGTGCCGACGGCAAGGTGGTGAAGGTCAAAAATGCCTACATCGACTGGATGGTGCCCAATACCGACCTCAAGCTCCGCATGGGCCTGCAGGCCGTGGCCCTGCCCAACGTGGCCGGCGGTTCCGCCATCATGGACGGTGACGCCGCCGCCGTGGTCGCCAGCTACCAGTTCAACGACAATGTGGGCCTGACCGCCCTCTGGATGCGCCCGCTCAACGACAATTATGCTGGCCGTGTCTATGGCGGCAGGGAAGATTACCAGAAGAACTACTTGGACAACATGGACCTCTTTGCCCTCATGCTGCCCCTGAAGTTCGACGGTGTGGAACTGACCCCCTGGGCCATGTACGGCATGCAGGGCAAGAACACCCGCTTCAATGAAGGCGGCGTGGATACCGCCGACGGCGCGCTCGGCGCGACCCTGCCCGGCTATTATCCCGGTATGAACGGCCTCGCCCTCGGCAATACCGGCAAGGCCTACGGCTCCATGTTCTGGGCCGGTCTGCCCGTGGCCATCACGGCCTTCGATCCACTGAACATCGAATTCGACATCAACTACGGCTATGTGGAAGCCATGGGCCGTTACGACGTGCTCAAGCGCGGTACGGACTTGGTGCGCGGCAACAGCAAGCGTGAAGGCTGGCTGGTCAAGGCCCTGGTGGAATACAAGATGGACTGGGGCACCCCCGGCATCTTCGGCTGGTATGCCTCCGGTGACGACGGCAACGTCAAGAACGGTTCCGAGCGGCTGCCCTCCATCGCCGGCGCGGGCAACTTCACGTCCTTCATGGGCGACGGCAACCTGGCCTGGGGCACCGGCTACAACTTCTACGACAACAATCTGACCTACGCCGGTACCTGGGGCGTGGGCCTGCAGATCGCGGACGTGAGCTTTGTGGAAGACCTCAAGCACACCTTCCGTGTGGCCTACTGGGGCGGCACCAACAGCCCCTCCATGGTCAAATACATGGGTTCCGCCGTGGCCTGGGACGACACCACCGCCGCCCAGGACGGTCCCTATCTGACCACCAACGACGGTCTGCTGGAATTCAACCTGGTCAACTCCTGGCAGATCTACGAGAACCTGGAAGCCAATCTTGAGCTCGGCTACATCATCAACATGATGGACAAGGACACCTGGGACAAGAGCTACGTCAGCGATCGTAACTGGTCCAAGCAGGATGCCTGGAAGGCCCAGCTGATCTTCGCCTACAGCTTCTAGTCCTCCCGGGGCGGGCATCCGCCCCTTTCCCGCGCGTGCTTCTCCTTCCCGCGCGCACTCCGCCGCCGCTGTTTTTGCAGGAACAGCGGCGGCCTCCTTTTTCCGGCGGCTGCCGGCAGGCTCATCCGGCGCCGTGGGCACCGGATGCAAGATGCTCCTGCCTAGGGCAGACGGGCATACTCCTCTTCGCTGACAGGCTCCAGCCACTGGGAGCGGCAGCCCTCACCGGGGACTTCTACGGCCAGATGCACGAACCAGCTGTCCCTGGCCGCGCCGTGCCAGTGCTTGACCCCGGCGGGGATGTGGACCACGTCGCCCGCGTGCAGTTCGCGTGCGGGCTTGCCCCACTCCTGATACCAGCCGCGTCCGGAGGTGCAGAGCAGTATCTGCCCGCCGCCGCTGGCGGCCTCATGGATATGCCAGTTGTTGCGGCATCCCGGTTCGAAGGTCACGTTACCGATGACGACCCCTTCGGTGGAAAGCATGTTCAGGTAACTGTTGCCGACAAAGTAGCGGGCATAGGCCGTGTTGGCACCGCCCGGGGCGAAAGGCCCCCTGTTTTCCTGCATGGTCGTTTCCTTTTGTTGATCGTTATATGTCACGCCCGGCCGGTATCGCCGAAGGTGCGGCCACACTGCCGGGCAGCCGCGGACGGACAGCGCCGTGTACCGCTCCCCGTGCCTGTCCCGTCAGCAGGGCAAAGACAGAGCCTTCCTGAGGCTGGGGAAACACATCCCCTCCGGCGCTCTTGCACAGTCGTGCCGTCTGCCCGCGGACGCCACTGGCGGCGTCTTCTCTCCCTGCCGTCTTTTGGTTACACTGGACAGGCAGCCCGAACCGGAGGTCCTCATGGCATCCTCAGCCCTGTCCATCAAAGAAGATATCCTTGCCGCCCTGAAAGACATCCTGATGCGGCACCTCCCCGCCCCGGAGATCCGCCCCAGCCCCATCGACGGTCTGGTGCTCGTCCGGCGGGAGGACCCGCCCGCACCTGACCGCTGCTTCGAAAGACCGCTGGTGTCCGTCATCGTCCAGGGAAGCAAACGCTCGCTCATCGGCTCGCAGGAATTCGTCTTCCGGCGGGGCCAGTTCCTGGTCTCCGGCATCGACATGCCCAGCTCGTCTTCCTTTTTCGATACGGCTCCCGGACAGCCTTTCCTCTCCCTCTTCTTCTATCTGGACAGGCAGATCCTGACGGACCTCATGCTCAGGATGCGGCCTGCGGGCAAAACGCCGCAGGAAGACGGCCCCGGCGTCGCCGTGGCGGATGCCGAACCGGAATTCCTGGAAGCGGTGCTGCGCCTGGCCGAGCTGCTGGACAAGCCGGAGCAGATCGCCATCCGCGCCCCCATGATCCTGCAGGAGCTGCACTATCTGCTGCTGATCGGGCCCCTGGGCCATGTGCTGCGCGGACTCTATGCCCAGGGCTCGCAGAACAGCCAGGTCTTGCAGGCCGTCTCCATCCTGCGCCGGGATCTGGGGGCCCCGGTACGCATGGAGAGCCTGGCACGGCAGGTGGGCATGTCCCTGTCCACGCTCCATCGTCATTTCAAGACCGTCACCGGCCTGAGCCCCCTGCAATACCTCAAGCAGCTCAGGCTGCACGAGGCCCAGCGCCTGATGCTCATGGAAGACATGTGCGCGGCCTCGGCGGCCCTTTCCGTAGGCTATGAGAGCGTGACCCAGTTCAGCAGGGAGTACAAACGCATGTTCGGCGAACCGCCCCACCGGGACATCCAGCGGAAACGCACGCTTGCGCCTCTGGGCGAAGCCGGGGCGGGCGGCCTTTAGGATACGTCCGCGTCATCCGCCTGCGGGCCGGCCCTGTTCCGCGCCGGTGCGGCCCGTCCTCGTAGGGCCGCGCCCTTCCTGACCTCAAGACCATCCCGTCATTCCCGCATGCCCCGGCAACAGGAACACAGCCGGGGCGCGCGGGGACGCTATCGTCCTGCCGGGTGCATTAGGCCTCCGGCAGCACGCTGTTGACGCAGGCAAGGGCGTTGAGCGTGCGGGGGAAGCCGATGCAGGGCAGCATCTGCAGCAGGGCATCCACCAGCAGCTGCTTGCCGTTGCCCACGGCGGCATTGCCCTGCACATGGGCCTTGACCTGGGCCTCGCAGCCGCCCAGCGCGCTGATGATGCAGAAGGTCAGCAGCTCCCGCAGCGGCAGATCAAGCCCCGTGCGCGTATAGATGTCGCCGAAGCAGAACGCGGAAAGATGCCGGACGAGGATCTCCCGCTGTCCTTCAGGGGCCGAAGCGTGCATCTTGCTGATGGCATCCCCGAAAATACCGGTCTGTACGGCAAGGCCTTTTTCAAAGCGGTCTTCTTCGCTCACCGTGCCGCCTTCAGGCAGGGGCAGGGCGATACCGGCGGCCTCCAGGGCGGCATCCGCATGGCGCAGGGCCGCCTCCGTCCGCGGGAAGCCGATATAAGGCGCGCACTGGTACAGGGCCTCGCGGATCTCTTCGGGACGCACGCCCTGATGCAGGGCGGCCCGTGTCTCCTCCCCTATCCCCTCCGGCGTCTGGATGGCGGCCAGGACGACCAGGGTGATGAGGCGGCGCCGCCGCGCATCCAGGCAGCCCTGTCCGGCGATCTCGCCGTATTCCAGGCGCTCGCGGATGCCGCCTCCCGGATAGCCGCCAGTTCGGGATCCGTCCCGGCCAGTGCCGGGGCCCCCGTTTTGCCCAATTCCTTCCTGTACGCTTCCGCTTTCTGCATCCTGTCCATGGTGTTCCCCACGATATTTTCAACGGTTGTGCCGGATGCCCCGGCATGAGAAAGACGGCCCGCTGCCGCATACCGGGGAACGCAACGCAAAGATGCCTCCTGCTCCCCGTCGACGCAGACCGGAAGGCTCCGCCCTTTTCCGGCAGATCCCGTCCGGGCAACGGACCTTTGTCCTGTGCTTACCGGGATACGCCGCCCCGGCTGCCGGGTACAGACCTGTTCCTGGCAAATAGTTGCCCAAAACTGTCGCGGGATGGCCCACGAAAAAGGGGACACCTTGCGGTGTCCCCTGCGTATGTTCGCTGAAAGGCTGCGCCACGGCAGCCGGGCGGGATGGGCTAGGCTTCTTCGGTATCGCGCACCACTTCGAGGATGCCGGACTGGCCGCGGATGGCCTCGATGACATCATAGAGCTGGGTGGCGTTGCACACTTCCACGGTCAGGCGCAGTTCTGCCCGGCCGTCCACCAGCGCCCGCGAAGACAGCGCCGTGATGTTGATGCCCTGCAGGGCCAGGAGCTGGGCGATGCCCGCCAGCACGCCGCTGCGGTTCTGGGCCAGGATGAAGATACCGGCCTCGTAGGGCTTTTCCTCCTCGCCGTCCCAATGCACGGAGATGAGGCGCTCCGGCTCCATATTGGCCACATTGGGACAGTCCGCACGGTGGACGGTGACGCCCATGCCGCGGCTGATGTAACCGATGATGGGGTCCCCCGGCACCGGGTTGCAGCACTTGGCAAAACGCATGAGCACGCCGTCACAGCCGGAAATGCCCACGCCGTCGCTCTTGCGCTTGGCGGCTTCCTTGCTTTCCTTGATGGTGGGCGTGGCCGGTTCCGCGGCTGCGGCATTATCGGGATGCAGGACGGCATAGAGCTTGTTGAGCACACGGCGCGGCGTGATATGCGCATAGCCCACCGAAGCCACCAGCTCGTCCACGTTCTCGAAGTTCATCTCCTGCGCCACGATGGCCAGCTGGCCGTCTTTCAGGGCGCGCGCCACATTGAGGTTGACCTTGCGGCCTTCCTTTTCCAGCATGTCGCGGCCCAGGGCCAGGGCATGGGCGCGTTCCTCGGTACGCAGGTAGCGCTGGATGCGGCTGCGGGCGCGGGCCGTCTTGACGATCTTGAGCCAGTCGCGATTGGGGTTGCGCGAAGGATCGGTGATGATCTCCACGATGTCGCCGTTCTTGAGCGGCGTGCCCAGCGGCATGAGGCGGCCGTTGATCTTGGCCCCGGCGCAATGATGGCCCACCTTGCTGTGGATGTGGAAGGCGAAGTCCAGCGGCGTGGCGCCTTCGGGCAGTTCCTTCACATCACCGGCAGGGGTATAGACGTAGACCTCGTCCTTGAACAGGTCCAGCTTGAGCGAATGCATGAATTCGCGCGAGTCCGCTTCGTCGCCCTGGCGCTCGAAGATCTCGCGCAGCCAGGAGAACTGTTCCAGGTCCTTGGAGTTGACCCGGCCTTTTTCCTTGTACAACCAGTGCGCGGCCACACCGTGTTCGGCCTGCCGGTGCATCTCTTCGGTACGGATCTGGATCTCGATGCGCTCGCCCTCGGGCCCGATGACCGTGGTATGCAGGCTCTGGTAGCCGTTGGCCTTGGGCATGGAGATATAGTCCTTGAAGCGCCCGTGCACCGGCTTCCACTGCGAGTGCACCAGACCGAGCACCGCGTAACAGTCGCGGATGTCCTTGACCAGCACGCGGAAGGCCATGATGTCGTGCATCTCGTCCAGGGTCAGGGACTGGGACTGCATCTTTTTGTAGATGCTGTACTTGTGCTTGATGCGCCCGTAGACCTGCCCTTCCAGACCGTTGGAAGCCAGCAGATCCTGGATGAGGGAGACCACCTTTTCGATGATCTGCTTTTCCACCACCTGATGCGCGTCCAGCCAGTGGTCGATCTGGTTGTAGATGTCCGGCCGCAGGTATTTGAAGCTCAGGTCCTCCAGCTGGCGCTTGAGCAGGTACAGGCCCAGACGGTTGGCCAGGGGCGCGTAGATGTCCATGGTCTCCTGGGCGATGCGGCGCTGCTTGTGGGGCTTCTGGAAATCAAGGGTGCTCATGTTGTGCAGGCGGTCGGCCAGTTTGACCATCAGCACGCGCATGTCGTGGCTCATGGCCAGGATCATCTTGCGGATGTTCTCGGCCTGCGCCTCTTCCTTGTTCTCGAAGACGATCATGCTGATCTTGGTGACACCGTCCACGATGTCGGCCACGTCTTCGCCGAACTTGTCGTCGATCTCTTCGATGGTGGTGCCGGTGTCTTCCACCGTATCGTGCAGCAGGCCCGCCGCCACCGTGGGCTCGTCAAAGCCCATGTCGGCCAGGGTATAGGCCACGGCCAGCGGATGGGACAGATAGGGCTCGCCCGAAAGGCGCGTCTGCCCCGCGTGAGCTGTGGCGGCGAACACATAGGCCTTCTGGATCAGCTCCAGATTGGCATCATGGTTGTTGGCCGCCACCTTGTCGAGAATTTCCTGAATACGAATCATAGCGTCCTGCCAGACGGTAAAAAGTTGACGATACCGGTATTTGTCCATGTTCGGCCAACTGTCCCGGCTTGTCAATGACGACGGCCCGGAAGGCAGGGACAGGCGGAGAAAGCTCCCCCGGCCCGGGGAGGGCCGATGCAGGCCTCCCGATTGTCCGCAAAGGAGCCATGCTGCCGGGTCTCTCTCAGCCCTCCCGCGCTCTCCTTGTTGCCGCCGGGATCTCCGGGGCCTGTGAACAGCAGGAGGCCGCCCCCGAAGGAGCGGCCTCCCGACAAGCATCATGGTCTGTCCGTGCAGACCGGCATCAGTTAATTGTCGTGATGCCAGCCCAGGAACATCTTGTAGGCCGGGTTGTCGGTCTCATCCACATGCGGGTAGCCCATACGGTCGACGCGGGCCAGGAACTCCTCGAAGTCCTCGCGCCGCTCTTCGGGAACTTCCACCCCCAGCAGCACGCGGCCGAAGTCCGCCCCGTGGTAGCGGTACTGGAACAGGGTGAAGTTGTAGGTCACGCGCATGGCGTCCATGAAATTGAGCAGGGCGCCGGGCCGCTCGGGGAAGAAGAAGCGGATCAGGCGCTCGTTGTGCACCTGGGGCGCGTTGCCGCCCACCATATGGCGCAGATGCAGCTTGGCCAGCTCGTTGTCCGTAAGGTCGCAGGCGCTGAAACCGGCAGCCCGCAGGTCTTCCAGCACGGAGGCCACCTCGTCGCTGTTCTTGATGTCGATGCCCACCAGCACATGGGCGTTGACCGGGTCGGCGAAGCGGGTGCACAGCTCGGTGATGTTGCGGCTGCTGATGGCCTGCACCAGCTGGCGGAAGCTGCCCGCCTTCTCGGGGATGGTCACGCCCAGCAGGGCTTCGCGGTTGGCACCGAAGCGCGCCCGTTCGGCCACATGGCTCAGACGGTCGAAATTCATGTTGGCGCCGCTGACCACGGCCACCAGGGTGGTGTCGCGCAGGTTGCCCGCGCGGGCATAGGCACGCAGACCGGCCAGGGCCAGCGCACCGGCCGGTTCGGCCACCACGCGGGTATCTTCAAAGATATCCTTGATGGCGCCGCAGATGGCGTCCGTGTCCACGGTGATGATGTCGTCCAGCAGGTCGCGGCAAAGGGCGAAGGTCTCCTCGCCCACCAGTTTCACGGCCACGCCGTCGGCGAACAGGCCCACGTCCTTGAGCTCCACACGATGCCCGGCCATGATGGAACGGCGCATGGCGTCGGAGTCCACGGGTTCCACGCCGATGACGCGAATCTCGGGCCGCAGGTTCTTCACATAGGCGGCCACGCCGGCGGCAAGTCCGCCCCCGCCGATGGGCACGAAAATGGCGTGAATGGGGTCGGGATGCTGACGCAGGATCTCCATGCCGATGGTGCCCTGTCCGGCAATGACATCGGGATCGTCAAAAGGCGGGATGAACACGTAGCCGGTCTCCTTGATGAGATCCAGCGTATGCCGCCAGGCATCGCTGAAAGACTCACCGAACAGCACCACCTGTCCGCCCAGACGGCGCACGGCATCCACCTTGATGGCGGGCGTGGTCACGGGCATGACGATGACGGCTTCGCATCCCAGACGGCGGGCGGCCAGGGCCACCCCCTGGGCATGGTTGCCGGCTGAGGCGGCGATGACGCCGCGGCGCAGCTCTTCGGGAGAAAGACGGGCCATCTTGTTGTAGGCGCCGCGCAGCTTGAAGGAAAACACAGGCTGCAGGTCGTCCCGCTTGAGCAGCACGCGGTTGCCCAGGCGGCGGGAAAGGCTCACGGCCTCATCCAGCGGGGTCTCGACGGCCACGTCGTAGACCCGGCTCAACAACACCTTGTTCAGGTACTCGCTATGATTCGACATGGAAAACATCCCTTGTAAAAACGGTGCGCCTGCTCACGCCAGAGGCAGGCGGAATCTTTGGAGCATATACCCATTACACACGCCCCACAAGGGGCCGGGGAGCCGCCTTTCCGCAGGACAACGGCTTTTCCGGCCACGGATGCCCCTGCGGCCCTTTCCTCAGGCCCGTCACGTCCTCCTGTACATGGCGACAGCAGCAGACATGCCCCGGGCCCGAGCCCGCCCTCTCTCCCACGGGCCGCCACCTGACGGAACCAGCCGCACATGGGTCTTCCTGCCATAAAAAAAGACCGCCATCCCACGGACGACGGTCTTTTTAGCCAAACGGTCTTTTCCTGCCCGTCAAGAGCAGTCCTCCTGCGCCTGCGATCGCTGTCCCGCCCCAGCAGGAAGCGGTACGGAAGCAGTCTATTTTTTCAGGGCCAGCGAATCCACAATGGCCTGGGCCTGGGCATCATCCACCTTCCCGGCCAGCAGGACGAGCACATGCCGGTCAGCTCCCAGAGCCAGCACGCCCCGCATGGGGATGTTCCCCGCATGGCCCTGCATCTCGTAGACATCATCGGCCCGGGGCCGGACATCCGGCGCGTCCAGCATCTTGCGGTACTCCTCCACGATATCGGCACGGCTGCGCGCACCGTTGAGACCTGTCACCAGGCTCACCATGATGCCGGCATCCGGGGAAAGCATGGTCACGGAGCCTTTGTCCTGGGCCTCGATGGTCCAGCCTTCGGGGATGTCTACCGTGAAGAAACTGTCCGCCCCCAGGGGGGAAGCGAGGACGGGCACGGCTCCCCAGAGGAAGCAGCACAGCAAGATAGCGCAGTATTTCATGCTTGATCTATTACCTGTTTTTAAGATGACAGACAAAGCCCGCTCAAGCTCCGTCCGCGTTCTCCCCTTCATACAGCTTCTGGCGGCAGGATCAGTGCCGCATGCCGAATTCCTTGCACACAGCGATGATGAAGGCCAGCATGAAGGAAAAAACAGCCATGGCACCGAAGACGATGGCAAGGATGCTCAGATTGTCCACGAAGGGCGATGCCATATCCCCGTAACCGGCACTGGACCATGCAGAAAAACAATAGCCATAGCTGGATACGAAGAGCACCAGAAAGGCCAGCGCCACGAAAGCCAGCCTGTCACGGGAGGCCAGGCGCGCCAGCAGGCTGACGCCGCGACCCGGCAGATGCGTACCGGCCCGCCCGGCCGCCACGACCCCCAGCCCCATGACCTGCATGCCCAGCATGAGCAGCATGGCAAAGGTCACGAAACTTTTGTTGGCAAAGGTCACACTGCCCACGGACAGCGGACCGGAGAGCAGGAGCAGCACGCCCAGCAGGCCCACGCCCATCAGGGCCAGCGCCGGATACATGTACAGCCAGTGCGGCGCATAGGTCAGCAAAAAGCACAGGTGGCGCCAGCCATCGCGCCAGGTACGCAGATGCGGCGGACGGCTGCGGCCATCCTGGGCCAGCGTGGTGGGGACCTCGGCCATGCTGAGGCCGTAAAGGGAGGCCTTGACCACCATCTCGGAGGCGAACTCCATACCGGTGGTCTTCAGGTCGCAGTGCCGAATAGCCTCGGTGTTGAACCCACGCAGACCGCAATGGAAATCGCCGATGCTGATACGGAAGAACAAACGACCGATCCAGCTCAGGACCGGGTTGCCCAGATAGCGCTGGAGCGGCGGCATGGCCCCGGGAGCGATTCCGCCCTTGAAGCGGTTGCCCATGACCAGATCCACGCCCTGACGCAGCTTGTCCACAAAGACCTGAAGGCTGGAGAAATCGTAGCTGTCATCGGCATCGCCCATGATGGTGTACTTGCCGCGTGCGGCAGCGATCCCCCCCAGCAGGGCCGCGCCATACCCTTTCTGCGCCACATCCACCACCCGGGCCCCCAGGCCGCGGGCTATCTCCTGGGACCCGTCCGTACTGCCGTTGTCCGCTATCAGCACTTCCCCGTCGACTCCGGAGCGTTCTAGATAGGCCTTGGCCTTCATGATGCAGGTGGCCAACGTCTCGGATTCATTCAGGCAGGGCATCAGGATAGTCAGTTCACAGGTCTGTTCCATAGCATTTCCCCTCGATGGGGACACGGCCGTACCGCATCTCCCTCATTACCGGCCAAGCTCTGCCGGCAACACGATCTTTTCAGGCAGCTCCCGTTCCCCTTCACGCCAGGCATCAAGACGCAGGAGGAGCGGGAACGCTTCACCTTCACACAAACCCAGCTCCTTGCCGTAACGCGCCACGAAGTCGGCAGGGACGCGCCACAGGAGCAGATAATCCACCTTCTGCCGTCGGGCCGTGGCCCGCAGGTCGGCAGGCAACCTGCCGCCGAGCAGGGCCGTCTCCGGCGTATCATGGGAATTGAATACGATGTCATTTTCCACCGGGGCTTCCTGTCTGTCCGGCATCAG
>OGQA01001421.1_pt1 | contig 11348 bp, 8 predicted proteins | sample 1553011 | NCBI WGS metagenome assembly OGQA01 (sample SAMEA2580256, study PRJEB22360) | human gut metagenome | biome: human gut; feature: human-associated habitat; material: faeces | place: Denmark | collected 2008/2010 | reverse complement strand
GGGAGCGCGCCGTAAAGACCGCGAAGCGGGCTGTCGGGAAGCGACCGTCGGAGCGGAGCAGATTGCCTGCGTATGAGACGAGATGTTATTAACCCTCGAAGGGGAAGCGGTAATCCAGGTCGAGTTCGTCGCGGATCTGCGTCATCTCCTGCTTGACGGCAGAGTTGACCGGGATGCCCTTGTCCTTGCGGTCGAGCCAGGCAAGATACTCCTTCTCGCCTGCTGTGTAGATGCGCTCTTCGCCGGGAGCCTTCTCGGACGCGCGTAGCTCGCGCGAGATGTCGCCCGCGATCTTCCTGAAGGTGTCTTGCCCCATGAACGCATCGGGATCGACCACGAAGAAGAAGTGCCCGAGACCGTACATCCGCGGGTCGCCCTCGGGAGAGACGCCCGTGAGCGCCTTCATGAACTCGCCACCGGCAAGGGCTGCCGAGAGGATTTCGACCACGGTAGCGTATCCGTAGCCCTTGTAGCCGCCGAGGTCCTCGCCGATGCCGCCGAGCGGAGCGAGGGCCGCCGTGCCGTCGACGAGTGCCTTGAGGATTTCGTCGCTATCCGTCATGGCACTGCCGTCGCGACCGATGACCATGCCGGCCGGCGTGGGATTTCCCTCGCGGGCATAGCGCTCGATCTTGCCGCGCTGCGAAATGGAGGTCGCGCAGTCGAGGCAGAAGGGAAAGTCCTCGTCGGTGGGGAGCGCAAAGGTGAGCGGATTGGTGCCGAGCATGTTCTCGACGCCAAAGGTCGGGGCAATGGATGGCCGGGCGTTTGTACCGGTGATACCGATGAGCCCCTCGTCGCTTGCCATCGTCGCCCAGTAGCCAGCGATGCCGTAATGGGTGGAGTTGCGAATCGCACCGCCGGCCATGCCGAGCGCCTTGGCCTTCTCGATCAGGCGCTTCATCATCTCGTAGCTCGCCACCATGCCCATGCCATCATGCGCGTCCATGACGAGCGTGGTGGGCGTCTCCTTCAGGATCTCGATGTCGGTCTTGGGCAGCAGCGTACCGTTCTTGATGCGATCGAGGTATATGGGTTTGAACCGGTTGATGCCGTGACTCGCGATGCCGCGGCGATCGGATTCGATGAGGACGTCGGTGCAGATCTCGGCATCCTCGCGGGGGACGCCGTACGCCTCGAAGACGTCAACCATGAAGTCGTGCATGAGGTCGAAGGGAACGTAGGCTTGCGCGGTATCTTCAGTGCTCATGACTTGCTCCTCGCTGTCGTGAGTTGTCATTGTTCTTGACAACGTATTATCGCATGGAGATGTGAAGAGCGCGTGAGGTGCAAGAGGCTAGCAGATGCGGGGAAGCTGCTCGCCAACGAGCATGTCGAGGATGCGCTCGCTGCCAAAGGCGGTGCGAAGGTACACGCGCCCCTCGCCTTCGAGCACCTCTCCGACGATCGCGGCCTCGGCGCCATACTTGTCCGTGCGCATGGCCGCAAGCGCGGCATCGGCCACCTCGGGCGCACACACGCACACCATCTTGCCCTCGTTTGCCACCTGGAAGACATCATAGCCGAGCATCTCGCAGGCACCGCGCACCTGGTCATGCACGGGTACCGCTTCCTCGTCGACGCGAATGTCGACGTGCGCCGTGTTCGCGAACTCGTTGAGCGTGGAGGCGAGACCGCCACGCGTGGGGTCGCGAAACGCACGCACGCTTCCAGCCGGGCACGCATCGAGCACGGCGGCAATCATGTGGTTGAGTGGCGCGGCATCCGACTCGATCTGCGTCGAGAAGCTCAGCTCCTCACGCGTCGAGATGATCGCGATGCCGTGATCGCCGATGCTGCCGCTGATGAGAATCTTGTCACCCGGTTTGATGTGCGATGCGGAGAGGTCTATGCCCTCGCGCAACTCGCCAATGCCAGCCGTGTTGATGTAGATGCCGTCACCATGACCGCGGTTGACGACCTTGGTGTCACCCGTCACGATCTCGACACCGGCCTCCTTGGCCGTCGCCGCCATGGATGCGCACACGCGTCGCAGGTCGTCGAGCGGGTAACCCTCCTCGAGCACGAAGCCGCAGGAGAGGTAACGTGGCGTGGCCCCGCTTGTCGCGACGTCATTGACCGTACCGCACACGGCCAGATGCCCGATGTCTCCACCAGGGAAGAAGTGCGGCGTCACCACGAAGGTGTCCGTCGAGAAGGCGATGCGTCCGGCGGGAACGTCGAGCGTTGCCGCGTCGTCGCCGCGTCGCAGGGTGTCACCAGCGTACGCCTCGAAGAACAGCTGCTCGATGATGTCACGCATCATCGTTCCGCCGCTACCATGTGCCATTAAGACCGTATCGGTTTTCTGCATGATGTAATCGCCCTACTCGAAAATGGAACTAATGCTGTTGTAGTGGAGGAAGATGCCCTCGTCTGCCAGGGACCTGATTCTAGCCACATCGGCAAACGCGAAGTCCTCGACCTCCTCTTCCTGAATCGCGACCATAGACTCGTCGGCGTCAAGCTCGAGCCTGTAGACGACCATGAAGTAATTGTTATCATCGTTCGGATCTTCGCGCTTGTAGGTGAGCACCTTCTCTGCTGCAACGTCAGAGACGTCCAGACCGGTTTCCTCGGCGACCTCACGACGTACCGCCGCTTCGGGCTCCTCGCCCGCGCGCACGGCGCCACCGGGGAACTCCCACCAGCCGGCACCCCATGGCTTGTCCATCTTGCGCTGCGTGATGAGGTACTTCTTGTCAGGCCTCTGCACGACGCCAAGTACGGACACGTGATATTCGCCGGGCTGCATGCTCCAGTTGTCACGCTCCATGGTCTTGCCGGTCTTGTTCATGTTCTCGTCGTAAATATCCCAGATTTCCATCATCGTTACTCGATCTTGCCAAGAGCCATTGGTTGTCTACATCATGTTCTTGAGTTGGCTGAGGTCGATGTCACCCAATCCCGGGATGCCCATGTGCCTCCTGCCGCGCTTGCCCTTCTTGCCGGGCTGGTTCATCGAGCTCATCATCTTCTTGACCTGCTTGCGCGTCTCGTTGTAGCGCTTGATGAGCTGGTTGACCTGCTGAATCGACATGCCGCATCCGTCTGCGATGCGCTTGCGTCGCGATCCGTTCAGCAGCGAGGGCTTGCGGCGCTCCTCCTTCGTCATGGAGTTGATGATCGCCTCGGTGCGGTCGAGCTCGTGCTCGTCGACCTGGCCGGCGTTCAGGGCCTTGTCACCGCCGGGCAATGCGCTTACGAGCTTGCCAATGCCGCCCATCTTGCGCGTCTGGCTGATGACCTGGAGAAAGTCATTGAAGTCGAAGTCGGCACGTGCGAGGCGCTCGGCCTCGGCTTCCTCCATCTCGCGATCCTGGATCTCGATGGCACGCTCGATGACCGAGACGACGTCTCCCATGCCGAGGATGCGCTTTGCCATGCGGTCGGGGTGGAAGATCTCGAGAGAGTCCGGACGCTCGCCAGCCGAGATGAACTCGATGGGCTTACCCGTGACCTCGAGGATGGAGAGGGCGCCACCGCCACGGGCGTCGCCATCCATCTTCGACATGATGACGCCGTCGAAGTCGACCTGCTCGGCAAACGCGGCGGCGACGTTCACGACGTCCTGGCCCGTCATGGCATCGACGACCATGAGAATCTGGTCGGGTTCGACGGCATCGCGAATCGCGACCGCCTCGTCCATCATCTCCTCGTCGACATGCAAGCGACCCGCGGTGTCGATGATCACGACGTCGCGCAGGTTGTCGATGGCATCGCGCACGCCCTCCGTCGCGATCTTGACGGGATCCTTGCCGTCACCGCGATAGACGCGCACGCCCATCTCGTCGCCAAGGGTCTGCAATTGGTCAGCGGCTGCGGGACGGTAGACGTCGCAGGCGACCAGCAGCGGGTTGTGACCTTGCTTCCCGAGGCGATACGCGAGCTTGGCCGCTGCAGTCGTCTTGCCTGAGCCCTGCAAGCCCACGAGCATGACGACACCGGGAATCCTGCTGCCAAAGGTGAGCTCGGCGGTCGTGCCGCCCAGCAGCTCGGTCAGCTCGTCAAGCACGATCTTGATGACGTTTTGGCCCGGCGTGAGCGAATCCATGACCTCGGCGGTCAGGCAGCGCTCCTTGACGCGGCGCGTGAAGTTCTTGACCACCTTGTAGTTGACGTCCGCCTCGAGCAGCGCCATGCGAATCTCGCGAATGCCGTCGTTGATGTCGTCCTCGGTCAGGTGACCCTTGGACTTGAACCCGGTAAACGCCTTTTGCAGCTTGTCGGAAAGACTCTCGAACATCATCGCTCCTTATGAAAACCAGCGGCGCATCTTGTCGCGGAACGATTCCTTGGCAGGTTCCGAATCGTCCTCGTCGACGGGCTCCGCATCGATTTCGTCATCTGCATCGCCCTCGTCAAATGCAGGCTCGTCTTCGAACTCGTCGACCTCATCATCCTCGGAACCGTCATCGACCTCAAGCCAAATCTCGACACCGTCCTCACACTCTTCGTCGTCGGTCTCGGGTTCGGTCTCGGCTTCGGCAAGTTCCTCCTCGGGCTCCGCTTCGACGAGCTCGTCATCGGTCTCGACCTCGGGAGCCTCCTCGACGTCCTCGAGCCTCCCTTCCCCGGTTCCGGGACAGGTATCGACGACGGGCACGGATTCGTCCTTGCCCTCTACCTCATCGCGCATCTCGCCGAAGAGCGCCTCGGCGTATTCGCGCGGTTCGAAGGGCTGCAGGTCCTCGATGCCCTCGCCCACGCCCACACGCAAGATGGGCAGTCCCAGCTCGTGGCTCACGGCCACAGCGATGCCGCCCTTCGCGGTTCCGTCGAGCTTGGTCATGATGACGCCGTCCAGATCGAGCGCCTTGTCGAACTCGCGAGCTTGCTGCAGGCCGTTCTGACCCGTCGTGGCATCGATCACCAACACGGTCTTGACATCGACGTCGGCGCGCTTGCGCGTGACGTTGACCACCTTCTGCAGCTCGCGCATGAGCTCGTCGGAGGTGTGCAGACGCCCCGAGGTGTCGATGAGGACCAGGTCGCTTCCCAACTGCTCGGCGCGTTCGACGACGTCATAGCACACGCTTGCCGGGTCACTTCCGCGTTCGCGCTTCACGACCTCGACGCCACTGCGCTCGCCCCAGATGTCGAGCTGCTCGATGGCGGCGGCACGGAAGGTGTCGGCCGATCCGATGAGCACCTTACGACCGCCGAGCGATGCCTGGTTGGCGAGCTTACCGACCGTCGTGGTCTTTCCCGCGCCGTTAATGCCCACGAAGAGCACGCAGACGGGATTCATGCGGAAGGGGTCGGGATCGGGCTCGGCAAACAGCCCGCTTATCTCGTCGGCGAGAAGATCGAGCACCGCATACGCATCGGGCAGAGCACGGCGCGTAGCCTGGTCACGCAAACGGTCGATGACCTCCATGGTCGCCTGGGCACCCAGGTCGCTCAAGATGAGCGTCTCCTCCAGGTCATCCCAGAAATCCTCGTCGAGCTTGGGACCGCGGCGAAACAGCACGTTCATCCGCTCGTTGAACTTCGCCCTGCTCCGATCGATCTTGTCCTTGAACGCCATGTGAATCCCCCTCGTGAGCGGTACTAGCGCGCGCCGCTGAACTCCTCGACGTCACGTGTCTGGCCCGAATCCTCGGTCGATAGGCGAATCTGCTGGTCGAGCTTCTGTGACACGAGTTTGGACACGCCATCGCTGCGCATCGAGACGCCGTAGAGCAGGTCCGCCATCTCCATCGTACGCCTTTGGTGGCTGATGATAATGAATTGCGTGGAGGAGCGGATGCTGTCGAGATACGAGAGCAGTCGACGCAGATTGGTGTCATCCAATGCCGCCTCGACCTCGTCGAGTATGTAGAACGGCGTCCTACGCACGCGATATACGGCGAAGAGCAGCGCGAGTGCCACGAGCGATTGCTCACCACCCGAAAGCAGCGTCTGCTTGCGGACCTTCTTGCCGCGCGGCTGCGCATAGACCTCCACGCCCGTTTCCTCGGGATTATCCGGGTCCGTCAGCTCAAGATGCCCGTTTCCGCCGGGGAAGAGCTGCGCGAACACCTCCTCGAAGTTGGCATTGACCTGCTCGAAGGTGTCGATGAAGCGGTTGCGCATCTTGCGGTCGATCGCCGCGACGATGCGCTGCAGCGCCTTGGCCGCGGCCTCGAGATCCTCGAGCTGCACGGAAATGAACTCGCGGCGCTCCCTGAGCTTGCGGTACTCCTCGACGGCCACCGGGTTTACCGAACCGAGATTGCCGAGCTTGCGTCGCAGGCTTTCGGCGTGCCTTTCCTCCTCGTCGCGATTCTCGGGAGGGTCGAGCGCGAGGGCGATGTCGAGCAGCACGCCATGGGTCTCGGTGATGACGGCTATGGCGGCCTCGACCTTGACCTCGAGCTTGCTTTTCTCGATGCGCACTTGCGTGAGTTTTTCGTTGGCCTCGTCGAGCTTGGCCTGCTCGGCGTCAACGGCCTCGCGTGCCTTGTCGATGGTATCGCGCAGGTCACCCTGGCCCGCCTGCTCGATCTGGGCACGATCGCGCAGGACCTCGGCCTTCTCCTGCACGCCTTCGCGCAGGTTCGTGAACACGTCGTAGAGGGGCTCGACGCGCAGGCGCAGTATTTCGAGGTTGCTTTCCGTCTCATGCGAGACCTTGAGCGTTTCCTCGAGCTGCGCGATCTCGTCCCCCAGGGACCTGATCTGCTTGCCGAGATGCCTCTCGCGCTCGCGTACGGTCGCGAGATCGACCCGGATGGTTGAAATCTCGCGCGTGAAACCCTCTTCGCGGGTCGCCAAGGCGGCGCTCTTCTCGCGTGCGGCGGCAACCCTTTCGTCGAGCTCCGCCTTGTGCGCGGCGAGCTCGTCCTTGCGTGCGGCGAGTTCCTCGACCTTCGCGCGACTCGCGGCCGTGTCCTCGGCGATGCGCGCACGACGTTCCTGAATCTGCCCCTTCTCCTGCAGCTGGCCGGTGATCGTCTGCTCGAGACGACCGACTTCCTCGCGCAGGCTGTCCGTCTCGCCGGAAACCTGGGCAATCGACTGCGAGAGCTCGAAGTCATCCGCCTGGGCAATGCGCAAGTTGTTGAGTGCCTGATCGACGTCGCGCTCGCCGTCCCCGATGGCCTTGATGACGGTGGGCTCCTGCGCCTGCAGCTCCCGCAGACGCCGTTTGCGACTCAAGACGCCCTCGGTGTCGGTAACCTGCGTGCCAATGGTGACCTTGCCGTTGGGCCACGCGACCACGCCATCGCGCGTGACGAAACGCGCTCCCGTTGTGTCCGCCGCAGCTGCCTCGATGGCCTCGACGGCCGAATCGAGCACGTAGACATCGCCAAGCAGAAGCTCGGCGACACGCTCGTGCTCGGAAGCGAAGGTAACCTCGTCAAGCAGGCGCGTGCCGGCTTTGGCGCGAGATCGCTCGATGGGCGCACCACCGACGCTGATGAGCGAGAGCTCGCCCCCGGAAAGCTCGGCCTTCAGGAGCCGGTCGACCAGATCGGCCGAGGCGTGCGCGTCTTTGGTCATGAGCCCGAACATATCGGATCCCAGCAGATGTTCGACAAGGCGCTCGAGCGCGGGCGGGGCGGAGAAGAGCTCGCTTACGGGCGAGACGATGTTACCGTCCTGGCGCTCCATGGCCCATGCGAGTAGCGGACGCGACTCGTCAAGGGCTCTGTCGACGTGCTCGAGACCCTTTATCTCCGCTCGCAGTGAGCTGAGTTGGTCGCGCTTTTCCTCGAGACGGGCACGGCAGTCGTCGTGAATGCGCACGCGGCTATCGATATCGGACTTTGCGGCCAGGGAATCGGCTTGCAGCTGCGCAAGCTGCTCCTCGAGATCCTCGAGACGAGTGCGCCGCGCCGCGAGCGTCGCCTGGGTGGACACCTGGGCGCTCTCGATTTGCGCAATGCGGTTGGCCAAAAGGCCATCCTCCACGTCGGCGGTAGAAAGGCTCTCGGTGGCCTTGAGCTCCGCAAGCGTGCATTCGTCAAATTCCCTCTCGCAGGCACGCGCCTCGACGTTCACCTCGGCGAGCTCGCGCTCTGCTTGCTCGTGCAGATCGTGAATCTCGTTGGCGTCGGCCTGCTTGCGCTCGAGCTGGGCGGTGAGCTCGTCGAGCTGGGCAACCGTGTCCCGGTGCTCGGCCTCGTAGGTCTCGAGACGGGAGGAGACGTCAATGCGACTCGCCTCGGAACGATGGACGGCCTGGCGTAGCTCGGAAAGGCGCGTCACCATGTTGCGCCCCTTCTCCTCGAGCAAGAGCATGCCCGAGTCGAGGCGCTCGAGAACCGTCTGGCAACGTCGGCGCTGCTCGGCTATGTCCCCGGCAAACAGGCCCTTTTCCTCGAGGAGCTGTTGATACTTCTCGAGCTCGCGTTTCTTCTCGTCGGTGCGAAAGCGCGCGAGCTCGACGAGCGAGTCGGCCTCCTTCTCCAGTCGCTCGGTCTCGCGCCAGGAATCCTGGAGCCTGCGCAAGTCATCGACGGCGAGCGAGAGCTCGACGGACTTGAGCTCCTCGGTGAGTTGCTCATGCTGACGTGCGCGATTCGCCTGGCGCTCGAGGGGCTTGAGCTGGCGGTCGATCTCGCCGGCTATGTCGTGGACGCGTTGCAGCTCGCCATCCATGTTCTTGAGCTTGCGAGCCGAGCGCTCCTTTCGCTTCTTGTGCTTGAGGATGCCGGCTGCCTCCTCGATGAGCAGGCGACGGTCCTCGGGACGGGCGCGCAGCACGTTTTGCAGCGAGCCCTGGGAGATAATCGAATGCGTGTCACGACCGAGACCGGAATCGTTGAGAATGTCGAGTACGTCCATGAGGCGCGAGGGCGAGCCGTTGATGAGATACTCGCTCTCGCCGCTGCGGTACATGCGCCGCGTGACGACGACCTCGTCGAAGTCGAGCGGGAGCGTGCCATCGGAATTGTCGAGCACGAGGTCGACCTCGGCCAGTCCGACCGCCTGACGCGCAGACGAGCCGGCGAAGATGACGTCTTCCATCGCCTGGCCGCGCAGCTGCTTGGCGCTCTGCTCGCCCAGCACCCACAAGACGGCATCCGAGATGTTCGACTTGCCCGACCCGTTGGGACCGACGACGACCGTCATGCCCGGCTCGAGCGAGAGCACGGCCCGGTCCGCAAATGACTTGAACCCCTTGAGGACGAGTGACTTGAGGTACACGTCAGGCCCTCTTCTTCTCGAACCCGTCGAGCGCGACCTGCGCCGCCGCAGCTTCGGCGCGCTTCTTGGATTTGCCGCTTCCCTCGCCGATCACCTCGTCGTCGACGAGCACCTGCGCGTGGAAAGTGCGGTCATGGGGCGGTCCGTCAAAGCCGGTGATCCTGTAATGCGGCTGCCTGCCCTCGTCCTGCAGGAGCTCCTGCAGCGATGACTTGGGGCTTTCCGGCACCGAGGCGAGGCTGCGGTCGGCGTGCGTGAGCAGCGAGCGGGACACCCACTCGTAGGCTGCGTCCATGCCGCCATCCAGGTAGAGCGCCGCGACGAGCGACTCGTAGACGTTTTCGAGCGCCGAGGGAAGCCCGCGCTTGTCCGTCCCCGCCTCGCTCTCACCAAAGATGATGCAATCGGCGATGCCCTCGTCATAGGCAACGCGCGAAAGGCTCTTGCCCGAGACGAGCGACACCTTGATGCGCGTGAGCCCGCCCTCGTCAAGGTCGCGATACTGAGTGAAGAGATACATGGCCGTGATGGCGCCCAAGATGGAATCGCCCAGGAACTCGAGCCGCTCGTAGTCGTAGAGCGTCTTCTCCTTGTCGAGAGCGGAAGGATGCGTGATGGCCGCCCCGAGCAACGGCTTGTCCTTGAACTCGTACCCGAGAATCTCCTCGGCCTTGGCTATCTTGTCGGGATGGGTCTCGAGGACCTCCTCGTTGGCCATATCAGAGCCCTTCTGCCTGCGCATCGCCGTCTGCCAGGGCAAAGGCGAGCCTTCCCGGCATATCCTGGCGAATCGCATCGGCCGTCGCGAGCACGCCGCTGCAAATGGCCTGCGCATTGCTCGAGCCATGCCCGATGAGGCACACGCCCTTGCAGCCGAGCAACTGGGCGCCACCGTACTTATCGGCCGAGAGCTCGTCCTTGAACTTCGAAAGCGCGTCCTTGATGAGCAAACCGCCGATCTTCGATTTCGTCGTCGAGTAGATCGTCTCCTTGAGGCCGGCCAGAAGCGCCATGCCGACACCCTCGTAGACCTTGAGAGCGACGTTTCCGGTAAAGCCATCGGTCACGATCACGTCAAAGCCACCCAACGCGAGGGCGCGGCCTTCGGCGTTTCCCCGGAAGTTGGGCACGTGCTCCTTCATGAGCCTGTGGCATTCCTGCGCGAACTCGGAACCCTTCGTCTCCTCCTCGCCGATGTTGAGCAAGCCGACGCTCGGGTTGTCGATACCGAGGGTGACCTGCGCGTACACGCGTGCCATACGCGCGAACTGGACGAGGTATTCGGGCTTGCAATCGGCATTTGCGCCCATGTCGGCGAAGACGACCTTCGCCACGGGAGAGGGGAGCACCGTTGCGATGGCGGGACGCTTGACGCCCTTGATGCGCCCGATGACGAGCGTGGCGGCCGACATGCACGCGCCGGTCGAACCGGCGGAAAAGAACCCGCCTGCCTCGCCGTCCTTGACGAGTCGGCAGCCCACGACGATCGAGGAGTCCTTCTTGCGGCGCACGGCCTCCGCCGGATGCTCTCCCATGCCAATGACCTCGGTGGTCGGATGGGCGATAACATTGCCGTGCTGTGCGGCAAAGGGAACGATCACGTCCTCGGGCCCGGTGAGTATGACGGTGAGCGAAGGATCCTGCGCCACGGCCTGGCCAACGCCCTCGAGCACGACGCCGGGCGCATCATCGCCACCCATCGCGTCTACAACGACCTTGACCTCATCCATGCTCATCCACCCGCCTCACGAGAACTTTCTTCCCAGAATAAAGAAATAATCCTGCAAGCGGGCGACCGTTTGCAGGATTACACGTAATGTGTAGATTGCCTTTAGTCCTCGACGACGAGAACCTCACGGCCCTTGTAATAGCCACAGCTCGGGCAAATGGTGTGCGGAAGCTTGACCTCGCCGCACTGCGGGCATACGGAACGGGGTGCCGTCCTACAAACGTCGTTGGAGGAACGACGAGAATGGGTCTTCATCCTGCCGGTCTTGCGCTTGGGTACTGCCATCGTCTGTTACCTTTCTAGCAAGCGCGTCATCGCGACGCGCAGAATCTCTTCGAACACGCGAAAAAGAAATATAACACGATTTATCGCGAGAGTGAAGAGAAAATTACGAGGGAGCGGGACAAGGGGGCAAGTCATTTGTCCCACGACGGTGTGCCAGGGGGGCAGGCCCCCTGACACACCCTAAAGCGGGGCCTCC
>OGQA01001411.1_pt1 | contig 11377 bp, 11 predicted proteins | sample 1553011 | NCBI WGS metagenome assembly OGQA01 (sample SAMEA2580256, study PRJEB22360) | human gut metagenome | biome: human gut; feature: human-associated habitat; material: faeces | place: Denmark | collected 2008/2010 | reverse complement strand
CCGCCGGTACGGCGGCCGCTCCCGGAGCGGCTGGGCCGCGTCCTCCGGTGCGCTGTTTGTGCGTGCGCTCAATGTTTTTTCATACGCAAAAAGCCGGAGGCCGTAAACACTTGTCCCCGGCAGGCAGCCGGTCCGCAGGGCACGCCGCGCCCCATTCCCGGCTTGTGGCACGCCGCAAAGTGGGCTAGGTTTTCCCGCATGGAAAACAGGACGACTCCCCCCTCCACGCCAAGCCTGGCGCGTCGCTATATATGCAAGCTGCTGGCCAACGTGGCTTCCGTGCCGGTCTATCTGGCCATGGAAGCCATCCTGCCCCGTGCCCTGGGCCCGGCCATGTACGGCAATTACAGTTTTGCCACCAACTTTTTCCAGCAGCTGTTCATGTTCCTGGACATGGGCACGTCCACCTGCTTCTACAATGCCCTGTCCCGGCGCCAGTCCGAAACGGGCCTCATCAGCTTCTACATGCGGCTCAGCCTGCTCATCGCCGTCATCAGCCTGCTCATCGCCGGCGCCATGCAGGTGCCCCTCGTCGGCAACTGGCTCATGCCCGACGTGCCCCTGTGGCTGGCCCCGCTGGCCGCCATCTGGGCCTTTCTGACCTGGTGGGGCCGCGTGCTCCGCTCCATGAACGATGCCGTGGGCGCCACCGTGCAGTCCGAGATGGTGCGCACCGTGGTCTCGCTCTCGGCCGTGTTCCTGCTCATCGGCCTGTTCCTGCTGGACTGGCTGAACATCTTCAGCCTTTTCGGCCAGCAATACGCCATGCTGGGCGTCACGGCCCTGGGCTACTGGATCGTCACCCGGCGCCACTGGGAGCGCTGCTATGGCGGCCCGGACGCCACCTTCTGCCTGCGCCTGAGTGCCGACAGCAACAAGGCCTACCGTCACGAATTCTTCACCTACAGCCATCCGCTCTTCGTCCAGGCCCTGCTCATCTTCCTCATGGCCGCCGCGGAACGCTGGCTGCTGCAGTGGTTCGACGGCAGCGCCGAGCAGGGCTATTTCGCCCTGGGCCACAAGGTCTGTCTGGCCTGTCTGATGTTCGTCTCGGCCATGACGCCGCTGGTCATGCGCGAGCTCTCCATCGCCTGGGGGCAGCGCGACCTCCAGCTCATGGGCCGCCTGGTCAACCGCTTCGCCCCCCTGATCTATGCCGTGGCCGCCTACTTCGCCTGCTTCAGCATGGCCGAGGGCCCGGCCCTGGTGCGCATCTTCGGGGGCGCGGAGTTCACCGCCGCCATCCTGCCCGTGCAGATCATGGCCCTCTACCCCCTGCACCAGTCCTATCTGCAGCTGGCCAGCTCCGTGTTCCACGCCTCGGGCCGTACCCGCGAACTGCGCAACCTCACCCTGCTGGAATGCGTCTACGGCATGACCACGGCCTGGTTCCTGCTGGCGCCCGAAGCTTACGGCGGCCTGCATCTGGGGGCCGTGGGCCTGTCCATCAAGACCATCGCCGTGCAATGCGTGACCGTCAACATCTGCCTCTGGCGCGCCTCGCGCTTTGTGCCCATCCGGCTGCTGCCCATCATGCTGCACGAGATCTGGTGTGTGCTGGTGCTGGCCGCCGTGGCCTTTGCCTGCCGCGAGCTCACCCTCATGCTGGGCCTGGGCGGCATCGACTCCCTGCTGCGCTTCCTGATCTCCGGCGTCGTCTACACCCTGGCCGCCGCGCTCACGGCCCTGCTCATCCCCCAGCTGCTGGGCATGAGCCGCGCCGAGATGAACGAAAAGATCCGGAAGCTGCGTGCCCGCCTGGGACGCTGATCCCGCTCCCCGCACGCATCACCCAAACGAAAAGAGCCGCCGAAATTTCGGCGGCTCTTTTACGATGACGTCCGGGATAACGCTACAGAAGCGCCAGAAGGCCGTCTATCATGCTCTTCAGCCTGGCAGCGGCCTCTTCGCGTCCTGCGGTCTCGCCGGCGCCCAAAGGCAGCTTGGGAGCCCCCATGGCATAGCCGCGCACCTCAAGGGCCAGCTTGAAGCCCGCCGGGAACGGCATGGCCTGCATCATGGCGCGGGCAACGGGCACCATCTTCTTCTGCAGGAACAGGGCCCGTTCGTGGTCCCCTTCCTTCCAGAGCCGGTAGATGGCGGACATATACTCAGGCAGCACGGCGCAGGTGGCCGTAAAGCAGCCATAGCCCCCCATGTCCAGCGTGGCCAGCAGGGCTTCTTCCCGGCCCGTCAGGAAATGGGCCTTGCTGCCGGCCCTCTCGATGGCATCCATATAGTTGACCATGTCGATGAGAGAGCCGCTGGAGTCCTTGATGCCCACGACATTGGGCTCCTTGGCGAGGCGGCAGATCACATCATACGGGATCGAAGGCGAGAACAGGGGGATGTTGTACAGGATGACGGGCAGTCCTCCCAGTTCTTCCGAGCGTACGACCTGCAGGAAGTAGGCAGCCAGGGAATCCGGCGTAAGGTGATAAAAATAGGGCGACATCAGGACGACCCCATCACAGCCGCATTCACGGGCATGCTTGCCGAGAGCCATGGCTTCCTGGGGAGCGCAGCCGGGGATGCCCGGCAGGACAGCCACCCGGCCGCGGGCCTGATCTTTGACGATATCCATCAGGCGACAGCGCGAGGCGAAATCCATGGCAACGGATTCCCCGCTGGAACTCACGGGAAAGATACCGTCCAGCCCGCCTTCTATCTGCATTTCCACCAGCTGGCGGTTGACCTCCTCGTTCAGACTCCCGTCTGCCGAAAAGGCCGTCAGCATGGCTGAATAAACTCCCGCCGGATAAAACATTGTCTGCTCCTTCCTAAAGTTGTTTGTCCTCAAACGTTCCCGGATAGCTTCCCCCCAAGGCGGAAGTGATGCCCCGGGCAGCCTTGCGCAGCTCTGCCCGCAGTCCGGGCAGGCTGGCATCTCCCATCTGCAGCAGCGGGCCGGAGATACTGACGGCTGCGGTCACATGGCCATCCACGGAAAAGACCGGCATGGCCATGCAGCGTATCCCCAGTCCGTCTTCCTCATTATCCATGGCACATCCCTGGCGGCGGATGTCCGCCAGATGATTCAGCAGCACATCGCTGCTGGTGATCGTATGGACGGTGATGGGTTCGAGATGCAGACGGCTCACGATATTCTTCTGCTCTTCAAGAGGTTGCCAGGCGAGCAGTGTCTTTCCTATCCCGGAAGAGTAAAGAGAGATCCTCTTGCCTTCCCAGGAGTTGATCTGAAGGGCACTGTTCATGGGCTGCAACTTGATGAGATAAAACGCCTCTGTTCCGTCAAGGCAACCAAGATGGCACGTCAGATCAACGGTATTCCGCAATTTTTCAAGATAGGGCATGGCCTGGTCCCGCAAATTGATGCGGCCCGCAGCGATTATCCCGATCTCATAGAGCTTGAAGCCGAGCGCATAGGTCTTGCTCTGCGGCAGCAGACGCACATAGCCAACATCCAGCAAGGACTGCAGCAGCACATAGGCGCTGGTCTTGGGGATGGACAAGTCACGCACGATGGTCTGCAAGGTGGCTTCATTGTGCGCAAGATAGTCGAGCAACTGGGAAATACGCCCCACAAGCGGATTACGGTATCCTTTCGATTGCGTCATGACGGCTTCCTGAGATTACTTGTAGTAAGATCCGTTCTTTATGGCCAGCTTACGTAATCCAGAAATAACAAAGACAAGGATCAGCGTCGATACAGGAAGGATGTAGAACCCGTTTTTCAGGTCGCCGGAAAGGTCACCGATCAGGCCCATGAACAGAGGAGCATTGGCGTAGCCGATGTAACCGATCAGAGCGATGATGATGAAGTAGCCAGCCTTGGCGCCCGGCTCCATATCGGAGATGAGACCGGTGATCGACGGCCACATGGGACCGGCACAGATACCGGCAAGCGCCAGCGAAATATAAAATATTTCGATACCTTCCATAGTAAACAGGAGGATTGCCGATGTAAAACCGCAGATCTGGGCGATATACATCATGTAGTAAGCGATCTTCTTCCCGTTGAGCAACGCTGTTGTAAACCTTGCAAGACACATGAACAAGCCGAAGATGGCAAGACCAGTCGCTGCATACTGCTGGTTATCATGCAGATAGAGGCTGATATACGTCGCACTCCAGACATAGAACATGTTCTCGATGCCTGCGGAGACAAAGATCCCGATACTCAGCAAACGCCCGGCCGCCTTGGAGAACACGGCCTTCAGGGCTTCGCTGTAGCCGCCCTCTTCCGCTTCGACAGCAGGCAGGTCGGAGAACAGCAGGATGAAAGCCACGACGACGGGCATGATGGAGGTATACAGGAAGATCTGGCGCCAGGTCACACCGTGCTCCATGGCATAGCCGTACAGCAGGGGGATCAGGATGACGGCGATGGAGAACACGCCCTGGATGGCGTTGAAGAACTTTTCCGTATTGTTCTCGGCCTGATGCAGGTTGGTGATGGTCTGGGCGATCAGGGATTCGACAAAGCCCGCCCCAAGGCCGGCCAGGATCACACCCGCAAGGAAGAAGGAATAGTTCCCCGACAGGGCAGACATGACGAAGCCGACGGCGATACCGAAACGCGACAGGACGAACAGGGTCTTGGCGCTGACCACCCGCAGAAGCTTGACCGTGATGACGAGGATAAAGAGGATGGCGTAGCTTCTGAGAGTCTCGATACTTCCTGCAGTCGCATAGTCGATGCTGAATTCCTTGATAATCTGCGGCAACAGCGTCCCTGTGATGATGGCACAGATGGCATGGAAGAAAAGCAGAACCATCAATGAGATATCTGTTGCACGAAACCCTTTGAGTGCTTTCATGGCAGCCCTCCCTCTTGTAGGCTACTAGATGACCGGTGATGTATAGATGTTCTTTCCGTCGACGCTCATTTCTACCGTACGCTGATATTTCCTGATGGCCTCGGCACGCGGGACGACGCCCAGACCGGGAGCTTCCGGCAGGGAGATGGTCCCGTTGCCATCGAGCTGCATGGGCTGTTCCGTCAGATCCAGCGAAAGGTCGCTCGGCTGGAACGGGTATTCGCACAGCGTGCTGTCCGCCATGCCGGCAAAAGGCTGGATGGAGGCGCTCAGGGCAAGCTGGGTCGTAAAGGTGTGGTTCACGTAGCGCACATGCTGCTGCATGCAGGCCCTGGCCACGTCATGGGCCGCCGTGATGCCGCCGATGCGGCCGGTATCGATCTGGACGAAGCCCAGGGAGGCGTAGCGCATCATGTGCTTTGCCATCTCGGGATTGTGGGCGCCCTCGCCACCGGCAAGGTTGACGGGCCCGGCCAGTTCCGCCAGGCGGGAGTAATAGTCGAAGTCATAGCTGGAGAACGGCTCTTCCAGCCACAGGACGCCCGCCGCCTTGAGCGAGGGCAGACGCCGCGCGGCCTCCTGCACGGGATCTTCGGCCTGGGTCCAGACCGTCCCGGCGTCGACCATCAGCAGCACGTCCCTTCCGGCTTCCTTGCGGGCAAGTTCCAGATGGGCGATGTCCGTCTCAAGATCGCTGCCGTAGCCGCCCCAGCCCAGCTTGACCGCCCGGAAGCCCCTGCGCACGGCTTCCGCCACATTGGCCTGGGTCTGTTCCGGCGTCTCGCCGAACAGCATGGAGGCATAGGCGGTCTTGGGCAGGGCGCGGTCATAGCCCAGCAGGCTGTAGACGGGAGCCTGCTCTTTTTTCCCCAGCAGGTCCCAAAGGGCGATATCGATGCCGGACAGCGTGTGCGGCGCCTGGAGCAGGTCAAGGCAGTTGGCCTGGACCTTGCGGCGGATGCGCAGGATGTCGGCGGGAGAATCCACGGACTCCCCTTCCAGCTGCGAACCGACGGATTTGCAGGCCGAGTGCGACATGGGGGTCACATAGGCCGCGATGGAGACCAGCGGCGAGGCTTCGCATTCCCCCCATCCTTCCAGGCCCCCCGCGCGGACGCGGACGAGAAGGGCATCCTGGCTGCCGTCACCGATGTCACGAATATGGGGCAGGGCAAGATAAAAGAAATCAACAGATTCTATTTTCATGACGATCTCCCAGTACCACTGGGGTATGTTTTCCGGGCCGCCGGGCGGCCCGGAAAAGGATTAGAAAGTGATGGTCAGGCCACCGTCCACATGGACGGTCTCACCGGTCATGTAGCTGGCGCCATCGCCGGCCAGGAAGTAGCAGACGCTGGCGATCTCTTCAGGCATGCAGGCCCGCTTGGCCGGCATGTGGTGGCCCGTCACATAGTTGTCGCGGAACCACTGGGTCTCCGTCTCGTCCACGCCGTTGGGGTCGAGGGCCATGGGCGTTTTGACGAAGCCCGGAGCGACGGCATTGATGTTGATGTTGAGCGGCGCCAGTTCCACAGCGCCGGCCCGCACCATCTGGGCCATGGCGGCTTTGGCCATGCTGTAGGCACTGCTGCCCGCTTCCGCATGGTTCCAGTGGATGGAGGTCACATGCACGATCTTGCCCCCGTTCTTCATCTTCTGGGCGGCAAGACGCGTCGTCAGCAGCGCTCCGTTGATCATGATGTCAAAGATGCTGCGCCATTCTTCCAGGGGCGTGTCCAGCATGGACGTACGACGGAACAGACCGGCGGAGCTCACCACGGCGTCGAGCTGCCCGCCCCAGGCCTCATCGATCAGGGCCCCGGCGCGATCCATGGTCTCCTGGCAGCTGAAGTCGCCCGCGCACACAAGGTGCTTGCCGGCGGGGAATTCCGACACCAGTTTTTCGAGGCACTGCTGCCTTCTGGCATTGACCATGACATTCCAGCCATTGGCCGCGAACAGGCGGGCGGTCGCCTCACCGATGCCGGAGGCAGCTCCCGTGACAAAAACATTGCGTGTCGTGCTCATGACAACCTTCCTGCGTTGATGGTTACTGTGGTGCACAGGGTCTCACCCGGGGCCAGCGTGCTGCAGGTCCCGTCCTTTATGGATTTCCCCAGCGAACAGGGGATGGCGGTAGCCGGTTCCAGGACGCCCGTATACAGACCGTTCCAGCCGCCGTAGCTGGCAAAATACCAGGCCGGTATCGAAGCTGTAGCTGAAGAACGTGCGGGCCGCGGGGCTTTCCATACGCATCTCGCCCCGTTCGAGATCATGAAGGAAGAAAAATTCGCTGCGCTTTTCCTGGGCGGAACCGACGATGTCCAGGCGTTCGCCGTGATAGTCGGGCCAGGGGAAAAAGCGACTTTCATGGCGCCCTGTGAAATCGGCATCGCCGATCTCGCCACGCTTTGCAGGGCAAATGATCCTGTCTCCCTCATGCAACAGGAGAGCAGCATGCATCTTGAGGAGGAAATGGCTCTTTTTTGAGGATGTATTCGTTATCCTATAATCCATGACAACAGTCCCGGCATCCCCAGACAGCGTCATCTTTTTCTCATAACGCAGACCGGATGCAGGAAGCGTGGCTGAAAGCAGGATGGAATCCTGTCCGGACACGCAATCAAGCGCCGTTGTCCAAAGTTCACCGTGGTCAGGATACTGGATACCATCGATGACTTCTTTTTCATCATTGGGAAGAAGCTCGTCTATGCCGCCATAAAAATGCGGATCATACGCTGTTCCCTCGGGATAAGGACGCAAGGCAAGGTTCTCATTTCGCCAAAGAAGCTCCTGGCCCGTGTCCTTAAGGCAAAAACTGACGATTTTTCCGCCTACAGAAGGACAAACAACAAGGGAGATGCTGTCATTCTCAAGGCAGATGCCTTCGACACCTTCAAATTCTGTACGCCTTATGCTCATTCTTCCCTCCACTATTTTGGGAGATTTCTTCCTCTATAGCGCAAAAGGAGGGGAAAATGTCAATATTTAGGATTAAAGTTCCATATACAGAACAACTTCCAACAATATGCCCCTGCCCCCTTGCAATATTTCTGTCCCGGGACTAGTTTTTTGCTTCCGGCTGGGGGAGCCTGCGGGCTGAGAAAGGGTGCAAGGACCCTGACCCCTAGGGCCGCCGTGCGGTCCTGCACCTGATGCAGATAGTGCTGTCGAAGGGAAGCTGGCAACGTGCGCTCTTTTTGCGCCCAACGTGCCCGTTTCGCCCTCTTGCAAGGTGGACGGGTTTTTTTGTGGAGGCAGTATGCAACTCACCATCAATGGCGAAGCCTGTACCTGTGCCGAAGGCCTGACCGTGGCGGCCCTGCTGCGGGAGCGGGAACACGATGCCACCGCCGTGGTCGTGGAACACAACGGCCAGATCGTGCCCGCCGCGGACTTTGCGGCCACCGCCCTGAACGAGGGCGACGTGCTGGAGATCGTGCAGTTCGTGGGCGGCGGTTAGCCGCCGGCACGACGACGTTTTTTCTTCCTCTGCGCCCAGTGCGCACCGCGCGGCCCGGTCGGCCGCAGGAGACCATCATGAGCGATTTTCAGAACAACGATCCCCTCATCATCGGCGGCGTGGAACTGCAGAGCCGCCTGTTCATCGGTACCGGCAAATACAGCAATGACGCCCTCATCCCCGACGTCTGCGCCAGCAGCGGCGCGCAGGTGATCACCGTGGCCATGCGCCGCGTGGAAAAAGGCCAGCAGGGCATCGTGGGCCACATCCCCTCCCACATGCGTCTGCTGCCCAACACCTCCGGCGCCCGCACCGCCGAAGAGGCCGTGCGCCTGGCCCGTCTGGCCCGCGCCGCCGGTTGCGGCGACTGGATCAAGATCGAAGTCATCTCCGATACCCGCCACCTGCTGCCCGACGGCTACGAGACCGCCAAGGCCACCGAGATCCTGGCCAGGGAAGGCTTCACCGTGCTGCCCTACATCAACCCCGACCTCTATGTGGCCCGCGCCTGCGCGGATGCCGGTGCCGCCGCCGTCATGCCCTTGGGCGCGCCCATCGGCACCAACCGCGGCCTGCGCACCCGCGAGATGATCGGCATCCTCATCGAAGAGATCGACCTGCCCATCGTGGTGGACGCCGGTATCGGCCTTTTCCCCCCCCCCTCCGCCGCCCCGGCGCAGACCGGCGGCTGCCTGGTGAACACCGGCATCGCCTCGTCCACCGATCCGGTGCTCATGGGCCGTGCCTTCCGCCAGGCCGTGGAAGCCGGTCGCGCCGCCTGGCTGGCCGGCCCCGGTGCCGTGCGTGCCTGCGGCGAAGGCGCCCAGGCCTCCTCTCCGCTGACGGGCTTCCTGCGCTAGGTCGGGGGCGGACATGGAAAACTTTCAGCAATATCTGGAAAACAACTGGCCGCGCGAACGCCGCAGCCGGATAGCCGCCAGCGCCACCGAAGACCAGGTGCGCGCCGTGCTGCGCAAGGACTACCTGCAGCCCGCCGACTTCCTGACCCTGCTCTCGCCCGCGGCCGCGCCCCTGCTGGAGCAGATGGCCCAGCGCGCCCATGAGCTGACCCTGCGCTACTTCGGCCGGGCCGTGAACCTGTTCACGCCGCTCTATGTGTCGGACTACTGCACCAACCAGTGCCGTTACTGCGGCTTCAACGCCAACAACAAGCAGTCGCGCCGCCACCTGAGCCCCGAAGAGGCCTACGACGAAGCCAAGGCCATCGCGGACATGGGCCTGCAGCACATCCTGCTGCTCACCGGCGATGCCCGCAAGCTCTCTTCGCCCGAGTACATCGCGGAGGTCGCCCGCCGCATCAAGCCCCTGTTCGCCAGCGTGGGCATCGAAGTCTACTCCATGACCGAGGACGAATACCGCCTCATGGTGGAAAGCGGCGTGGACAGCATGACCATGTTCCAGGAGACCTACAATCCCGAGCTCTACGACTGGCTGCATCCGGTGGGCCCCAAGAAGGACTACGCCTTCCGTCTCAACGCCCCCGAACGCGCCGCCCGCGCGGGCATGCGCTCCCTGGGCCTGGGCGCCCTGCTGGGCCTGGACGAGTTCGAACAGGACGCCTTCGCCACCGGCCTGCACGCCTGGTGGCTGCTGCGCCATTACCCCGGCGTGGACGTGGGCCTGTCCATCCCCCGCATCTGCTCGCACGAGGGCAGTTTCGACATCCCGCACGCCCTCGATGACCGCCGCTTCGTGCAGTATGTGACGGCCCTGCGCTGCTTCCTGCCGCGCTCGTCCATCACCTGCTCCAGCCGCGAGAGCGCCTTCATGCGTGACCACCTGATCCCGCTGGGCGTGACCCGCGTCTCGGCCGGTGTGTCCACCGCCGTGGGCGGCCGCAAGACCCACGCCGACAACAGCGGCCAGTTCGACATCACCGACCACCGCAGCGTGGAACAGATGATCGCCGACCTGACCAGGAACGGCTATCAGGCCGTCATCAAGGACTGGGAAGACCCCACCCTGACCCACGCCTAGGCAGAGTGTTGTTGAGGCCTCGCCTCAAACTCTCCTCCCCCTCCCCAGCGCGCTTTATTCGGGAGGGACGTCTTTCCGCCGGAAAGACGTCCCTCCTTTTCATACGGGGGCGGGGCAGTCCACCTCTTCATGGGGGCCGGGTTCGCCCGTTGTGGCCGGGTCCCTTCCATTCCGTGGATGCGGCCCGGAAAGGGCTGTTTCAGGATGAAGTTTGGACGCATCCATCCGTAAACCGTTTTTCAGGGAGTCTGCCATGAGTGAGAACGTATTGCGTCAGGGCCTGACGCGCTATCTTTCCCCGGCCCGGCTGGAGGCCCTGCGGGCCGCCCGGGTGGGCGTGGCCGGTGCGGGCGGTCTGGGCTCCAATGCCGTCCTGATGCTGGCCCGCAGCGGTGTGGAGCATTTTCTGCTCATCGACGACGACGTGGTGGACGCGTCCAACCTCAACCGGCAGCAGTTCTGGCCCCGGCATCTGGGCCGTCCCAAGGTGGAGGCCCTGGCCGAACTGGTGCGGGAGCTGAACCCCGACGCCCGGGTGGAGACCTGTCGCCTGCGTATCGACGCCGCCAACGTGGACGAGCTGGTGGCCCGCTGCCCCCTGTGGCTGGAAGCCATGGACGGCGCGGCGGACAAGCGCCTGCTGGTGGAAAAGGTCATGCTCTCGGGCCGCCGCATCGCCAGTGCCTCGGGCATGGGCGGCTTTGGCGGCAAGCCCATGCAAAAACGCGTGCTGGGCAATCTGGTGCTGGTGGGCGACTTCGAGACCGACATCCTTGAGTATCCGCCCCTGGCCCCGCGCGTGACCGAGGCCGCGGCCCTGCTGGCCGACGCCATGCTGGAATTCATCCTCACCGGCGTGGAATAGGCCTTTTCCGAGAGGCTCCTCCCTGATGCCTCGCGCCTGACGCTGCCCGGCAAGGAAGACGTGCCCACGCCCACAGCTGCCTGTGTCGCCAGCGGGTACGGCTGGCGGCTGCCTTCCGCCATTACGGACAAAAGGATGGTCCGCCCCTTTTTCTCCATGTCTCCCCATAACGACAGGATGCCCCTTGTCGGCACCTGCCCAGAGCCATGACGAACGTACGGCCCCGGACTGCATGGCAGTCCGGGGCCGGACGTTCTGATAAAGCGCGCT
>OGQA01001397.1_pt1 | contig 11444 bp, 7 predicted proteins | sample 1553011 | NCBI WGS metagenome assembly OGQA01 (sample SAMEA2580256, study PRJEB22360) | human gut metagenome | biome: human gut; feature: human-associated habitat; material: faeces | place: Denmark | collected 2008/2010 | reverse complement strand
CGTCATGGCGTCGAGGTGGTCCATCCAGTACTCGTCCACGACGCGGAGCATGACCACGCGCTCCACCTCGCGCATGAGGGGCGCGCCGCCGGGCATGAGCCCGAGGGAGGCCTCCTTCTTCTCATAGACGTCGAAGGCGCGCTCGAGCACCTTTTCCGTGAGCTTGTCCGCCGTGAGGCCTGCGGCCTCCTCGGGCGTGAAGCGCAGCTCGCCCGGCACGAGGAAGAGCCGGCCGAAGGGCGCGAGGATTTCGTTTATCTGCTTTATGTCCGGATGCGGCTCGGCGGCGAAGCCCTCGGCTATCGTGCCGGAGACATATTCCTCTATCATCCTGCGGATGCTCGGCTGCAAATCCTCGCCGTCGAGCACCTTCCTGCGCTCGGCGTATATGACGTTGCGCTGCACGTTCATGACGTCGTCGTACTCGAGGACGTTCTTTCGGGTCTGGAAGTTGCGGCTCTCGACCGTGCGCTGGGCCTGCTCTATGCGGTTGGTGAGCAGCTTCTGGTCGAGGGGCGTGTCCTCGTCTATCTTCAGCGTCTCCATGAGGCCGGAGACGCGCTCGCCGCCGAAGAGGCGCAGCAAATCGTCCGACAGCGCGAGGAAGAAGCGGCTCTCGCCCGGGTCGCCCTGGCGTCCGGCGCGGCCGCGCAGCTGGTTGTCTATACGCCGCGACTCGTGCCGCTCCGTGCCGAGGATAAAGAGGCCGCCCACGGCCTTGACCTGCTCGGCCTCGGCGTCCGTGACCTGCTTGTGCTCGGCCATGCGCTCGGCGAACAGCCTGCGCGCGGCGAGGATTTCCTCGCTGTCCGTGTCCGCGTAGCCCGTGGCCTCGGCGATGACCTCCTCGGAATACCCGGCCTTCTTGAGGTCGTTGCGCGCGAGATACTCCGCGTTGCCGCCGAGCATGATGTCCGTGCCTCGGCCGGCCATGTTCGTGGCGATGGTGACGGCGCCGAGCTTGCCGGCCTGCGCGACTATCTCCGCCTCGCGCTCATGCTGCTTGGCGTTCAGGACGTTGTGCGCGATGCCGCGCTTTTTCAAAAGGCCGGAGAGGTATTCGCTCTTCTCAATGCTTATCGTGCCCACCAGCACGGGCTGGCCCTTCTCGTGGCAGGCGATAATCTGCTCTATGATGGCCCTGTCCTTGCCCGCCTCGTTCTTATAGACGACGTCGGGGTGGTCCTTGCGGACGACGGGCTTGTTCGTGGGTATCTCGATGATGTCGAGGGCGTAGATGGTCTGGAACTCCTCGGCCTCGGTGAGCGCGGTGCCGGTCATGCCGGAGAGCTTGCCGTAGAGGCGGAAGTAGTTCTGGAAGGTGATGGTGGCGAGGGTCTTGTTCTCGCGCTGGACGTCGACGTGCTCCTTGGCCTCGATGGCCTGGTGCAGGCCCTCGGAGTAGCGGCGGCCGAGCATGAGACGGCCGGTGAACTCATCGACGATGATGACCTCGCCGTCCTTGACGACGTAGTCGATGTCGCGCTTCATGACGCCGTGGGCCTTGAGGGCCTGGTTTATATGGTGCGCCAGCGTCGAGTTCTCGAGGTCGGAGAGGTTCTCGAGGTTGAAGAAGCGCTCGGCCTTTTCGGTGCCGCGGGCCGTCAGCGTAGCCGTGCGGGCCTTTTCGTCCACGACGTAGTCGGCGTCGAGGTTTTCGTCCTCCTCCTGCTTTTCGTCCACGGAGGCTACGACCTTGCGTTTCATCGTGCGGACGAGGTCGTCGGCGCGGCGGTAGAGGTCGGTGGACTCGTCGCCCTGACCGGAGATGATGAGCGGGGTGCGCGCCTCGTCGATGAGGATGGAGTCCACCTCGTCCACGATGGCGAAGGCGTGGCCGCGCTGCACCAGCTCAGAGGAGAAGAGCGCCATGTTGTCGCGCAGGTAGTCGAAGCCCATCTCGTTGTTGGTGCCGTAGGTGATGTCGGCGGCGTAGGCCGCGCGGCGCTCGTCGCTCGTGAGGTCATGGACGATCAGGCCCACGCTCAGACCGAGGAAGCGGTGCACCTTGCCCATCCACTCGCTGTCGCGCTTGGCAAGGTAGTCGTTCACCGTGACGATGTGCACGCCGTTTCCGGTGAGCGCGTTGAGGTAAGCGGGGAGAGTGGCGACGAGCGTTTTGCCCTCGCCGGTCTTCATCTCGGCGATGCGCCCCTGATGGAGCACGATGCCGCCGATGAGCTGCACGCGGTAGGGATACAGTCCCAGCACGCGGCCCGCCGCCTCGCGTACGGTGGCAAAGGCCTCGGGCAGAATGTCGTCGAGCGTTTCGCCGTTGGCGAGCCGCGCCTTGAATTCCGGCGTCTTGGCGCGCAGCTCCTCGTCCGTCAGGGCGCGGTACTCGTCCGCCATCGCCTCGATCTTATCGACGATCGGATAAATGCTCTTGAGCTCCCGCTCGGAGTAGGTGCCGAAGAGCTTGGTGATCAGTCCCATATCAAAAACTTCCTTTCACGGAAAATCGAAATACTTTTGCAAAAAAGCATAAAAATACTTCTATAGTATAGCACGCTCCGTCCGGATATGCAAAGGAAAAATGCGCGGGAATGTGAACGGACGGTAAATTTCCGCACAATATGACGCCTGTGCGCCTTGCAAGCGGGGGCGGCGTGTGTTAAGATAAAGATATCATGAAGCAAAAGAACCACAGCGAAGGACATCGGAGGATTTTACGATGAAACTGCATTTTTACGGCGCGGACCGCTGCGTGACCGGCTCCCGCCCCCCTCCGGGGAGCCAACGGACGCTCGGCGTCGTGCCACTGTCTGGAGATCAACGGCAAGCGCATCCTGGTGGACTGCGGCTTACAGCAGGGGCGCGACGAGCTGGACAACGCCATGTTCGCCTTCAACCCCGGCGACATCGACATCCTGCTCGTCACCCACGCGCACATCGACCACACGGGCCGCATCCCGCTGCTGGTCAAGCGCGGCTTCACGGGCCGCATCCTGACCACCCGCCTGACGGCGGATCTCATGCGCATCATGCTGCTCGACTCCGCTCACATTCAGGAGAGCGACGCCGAGTATCAGAACCGCAAGGGCGAGCGCGCGGGCCGCGAGCCGGTCGAGCCGCTCTATACTACCGAGGACGCGATGAATGTCTTTAAGTTCCTCACCGTCTGCGAATACGGCCAGAGCGTCGAGCTGTGCGAGGGCGTGAGCGCAGTCTTTACCGACGCGGGGCATCTGCTCGGCAGCGCGAGCATCACGCTCGAGCTTGACGAGGGCGGCGTGCACAAGACGCTCGTTTTCTCCGGCGATATCGGCAATGTCGACCAGCCCATCATCCGCGACCCGCAGCTTTTGAAGAGGGCGGACTATGTGGTGATGGAGTCCACCTACGGCGACCGCAACCACACCGAGGTGTGGAGCTACACCGACGAGCTGGCGGAGATCATCGACGAGACGCTCGGCAAGGGCGGCAACGTCGTCATCCCGTCGTTCGCCGTGGGCCGCACGCAGGAGCTTTTGTACTTCATCCGCGAGATCAAGGATCAGGGGCTCGTGAAGTCCGTGCCCGATTTCCCGGTCTATATCGACTCGCCGCTCGCCAAGGCGGCGACCACGGTGTTCTGCGGCGACCTGCACGGCTATTTGGACGAGGCCGCGCTCGAGCTGGTGAAGGACGGCACGCATATGTTCTCGTTCCCGAACCTGCATTTGGTCGAGACGACCGAGGAATCCAGAATGCTCAACCTCGACAAAACACCCAAGATCATCATTTCCGCCTCCGGTATGTGCGACGCGGGCCGCATCCGCCACCACCTCAAGCACAACCTCTGGCGCGCGAACAGCGCGGTGGTGTTCGTCGGCTTCCAGTCGCCCGGCACGCTCGGGCGCAGACTGCTCGACGGCGTGGAGAGCGTGAAGCTCTTCGGCGAGGAGATCGCGGTCAGGGCGAAGGTCGTGAATTTCCAGGGCCTTTCCTCCCACGCCGACCACGACCATCTGATCGAGTGGATCAAGGCGTTCGATCCGAAGCCCGCGCACGTCTTTGTCGTCCACGGCGACGCGGACGTGGCGCCCGCGTTCGCGGACGAGCTGTGCTCCCTCGGCTTCTCCGCTCACGCGGCGAAGTTCACCGAGAGCTACGACCTCGCCGCCGGCGTGATGCTCAGCGAGGGCTACATCTCCGAGCGCAAGCGCACGATGCAGGCCAGCCGCGCGGACAACCTGTACGGCAAGCTGCTCGCCGCGGGCGAAGCGCTGCTTGAGCTCATCCGCCGCTTCAAGGGCCGCTCGAACAAGGAGATCGCCGCCTTTACCGGCCAGATCACCGCGCTCATCGACCGCTTCCAATAAAATAGAAGGAAAGGGCGCGGGGCTCCGCGCCCTTTTTCGGGGAAAACACTATGGCTGTCACGAAAAATCAGGAATACACCGTTACCATCGAGGGCTATTCGGGCGAGGGCGCGGGCGTCGCGCGCATCGACGGCTTTGTCGTCTTTGTGTCCGGCGCGCTGCGCGGCGAGGTCTGCCGTATTCTTATTCTGAAGGTGCTGAAGTCCGCGGCCTTCGCCAAGGTGCTTGAGGTGCTTGCGCCGTCGCCGCACCGCGTCGCGCCGGACTGCCCGTACTTTCCGCGCTGCGGCGGCTGTACCTACCGCCACATGGACTATGCCGAGGAGCTTGCCCTCAAGCGCCGGCGCGTGCAGAATAATCTTGCGCGCATCGGTGGGAGCGAGGTCGAGGTGGAGGAGATCCTCGGCGCGGCGGAGACGCGGCGCTACCGCAACAAGGCGCAGTATCCCGTCTCGCCGGACGGGAGGATCGGCTTCTACCGCGCCCGCACGCACGAGGTCATCGACACGCGGGAATGTCTGCTGGTGAAGCCGGAGGCGGACGCCGCGGCGGAGGCCGTGCGGCAGTATATGCGCGATTTCCGCGCGGCGGGCTACGACGAGCGGACGGGGCGCGGCCTTCTGCGCCATGTCTATGTCCGTTCGAACACAAGGGGCGAGAGCCTGATCTGCCTGCTGGTGAACGGCAAGCGACTGCCGCATGAGGCGGAGCTGGTCGAGCGGCTGCGCCGCGCCTGCCCGAAGGCGGTGGGCATCGTGCTCGGCGAGAACACGCGGCGGGACAATGTGATCCTCGGCGAGCGCTACCGCACGCTTTGGGGGGCCGACCGGCTGGAGGATGTGCTCTGCGGGAGAGTGTTCCGGCTGAGCGTGCCGTCGTTCTATCAGGTCAACCGCGAACAGGCCGAGCGGCTCTACGCCAAGGCCATCGAGTATGCGCAGCTCACGGGTGAGGAGACGGTGCTCGACCTCTACTGCGGCGCGGGGACCATCACGCTTGCGCTCGCGTCCCACGCGAAGCGCGTCCTCGGCGCGGAGATCGTGCCGGAGGCCATCGACGACGCGCGGGAGAACGCCGCGCGCAGCGGTGTGGAAAACGCCGAATTCTTCTGCGGCGACGCCTCCGACGTGGCAAAAAAACTCGCGCAGGAGAATCTGCGGCCCGACGTCATCACGGTCGATCCGCCGCGCAAGGGGCTGGCGGAGGACGTGGTGGAAAGCATCGCGCGGATGCAGCCGGAGCGCGTGGTGTATGTCTCCTGCGACAGCGCGACGATGGCGCGGGACGTGAAGCGCTTCGCCGCCCTCGGCTACCGCGCCGTGCGCGCCTGCGCGGTCGACCTCTTCCCCCGCGCCGATCATGTTGAGACGGTGGTCCTCTTGTCACGGGAAACAGATCCACGGACGGTCGAGGTCGGAATGGAAGCGGAGACCGGCGAGGGCAAGCGCGTCAATTACACCGGAAAAGCATAAGAGAACAAAAGAAAAACCGCCGTCGGACTCACATGGGGTCCGGCAGCGGTTTTCTATTCGCTTCGTGTGATGTCATGCACCCATTTGCCGCCGTGGATGCGCCAAAGGCCGACGGGGGTCTTTGCCAGGTGCTCGATGGCGATGCACAGGCAGAACATCTCGTTCGGCACCTTAAGGACAAGGCCGAGCAGGCACATCAGCGGCAGCTCCATGCACCAGAGGGGAAAGTTGTCGATGAGCAGCGAGGCGCGTACGTCGCCGCCGCCGCGCAGCACACCCACGACCATCGTGGACGAAAAGCCGTGGAGGGGCATCACGCCCGCGTAGCAGTACACCATGACCGCGCACATCGCCGCCGCGCCCGCCGAGAGGGAGAAAAGCGGCAGCACATACGGCCGGAGCAGCGTAAAAAAGGCTAGAAGCTCCACGCCGCCGAGGGCGAGCGCGAAGAGAAATGCCGTGAGGCACACGGCCTTGCCGATGCGCACGACGCTCTCGCGGCTGCTGCCGATGCCGATCTCCTTGCCGACGATGACGGCGGCTGCGTTGGCGATGCCGTAGATGCCGGCGGTAGAGAGCTTGTCGATGCTGCCCGCCACGGTGTAGGCGGCGATGAGGTCGCCGCTCGCGGCCATGTGGCCCATGATGACGGTGATGAGCGAGTAGCCCACGCCCCAGAGCGTTTCGTTCGCCAGCACCGGCGCGCTGTAGTGGATGAAGCGGCGCAGCATCTCGCGGCCCGGGCGGAGAAGGGCGCTCCATTGGAGCGGCACGGTGCGGCAGCGCAGGGCGTAGCCGAAGGCGAGCGCAAATTCCACCACGCGCGAGAGCAGTGTGGCGGCCGCTGCGCCTGTGACGCCGAGCGCGGGGAAGCCGAGCTTGCCGAAGATGAGCACATAATTGCCCACGGTATTGCAGAGCATGGACGCGCCGAACACCAGCATACCGAAACGCGGATTTTCGATGCTGCGCTGCATCCCGATGTAGATGGACGAGAGGGAATTGAGGATATACGAGAAGCCGACGATGCGGATATACGGCGTGCCGATCGCGACGAGACGGAGATTGTCCGTCACCAGCAGCAGAACATCCGCCGGGAAGAACGCCATGATGAGCGCGAAGAGCGTCGAGACGCTGCCGGCAATGCACAAGCCAATGCCGATGACGCGGTTGATGCTCTCGCGGTCGCCGCGGCCCCAGTATTGGCTGATGAGCACGCTTGACCCGCTCTGCAATCCGAAGACGATGAGCTGGATGATGAAGATGGGCACATTCGCCACCGTGACGGCGGACATCTGCTCGCTGCCGAGCAGACCGACCATGAAGGTATCGAGGAAGCCGAGCGAGGTGGTGATGAGATTCTGCACGATGATGGGCAGGGCGAGCAGAAAAAGCCGTCGGTAAAAGCCCCCGGGCTGACGAAGATAGGAGAACATGAGTGACCTCAAACGGAAGAATTACAGCATGGGAAAGCGCGTTTCCCTGTGCCTGCGGAGAGCGGAAACGAGCGCGTCGACGTCCGCTTCGGTCGTTTCGGGCGCGAAGCTGACGCGCAGAACGCCCGCGGCCGTCTTTTTGTCGAGCTTCATCGCGGCATAGACGTGGCTGAGCTTGCCGCGGTGGCAGGCCGAGCCGGCGGAGATGCAGATGCCCTGCGCGCCGAGGTCAGTAACGATGTTCGCGCTCGGATAGCCGACGAGCGAGACGGAGAGGATATGCGGGGCGTCGCCGTTCCCGATGCGCACCACGCCGTCGATGGTGAGAAGCTGCTCGAGCGCGTACTGCTTGAGCTGCGCCATGCGGGCGAGCTTTTCCTCATAGCCCGCCAGCCGCAGCTCCACCGCCTTGGCGAAGCCCGCGATCTGCGCCGTGGCCTCGGTGCCCGAGCGCAGGCCGCGCTCCTGTCCGCCGCCCGCGAGCAGCGGACGCACCGCGCGGCAGCGCGGACCGATGTAAAGCGCGCCGACGCCCTTGGGGGCGTTGAGCTTGTGTCCGCTGACGGAAATGAGGTCCGCGCCCAGCGTGTCCGCGCGGAACGGGAGCTTCAAAAACGCCTGCACGGCGTCGGTGTGCAGCAGCGCCTTGGAGCCGCGCTCGCGCAGGAGCCGCGCGATCTCCGCAACAGGAAAGACACAGCCGGTCTCGTTGTTCACGAGCATCACGGAGACGAGTGCCGTGTCCTCACGCAGCGCGTCCGCGACCTGCTGCGCGGTGATATTCCCCTGACGGTCGGGCGCGAGATAGGTGACGGCATAGCCCTCCTGCTCCAGCTGACGGCAAGGCTCGAGCACGGCGCTGTGCTCCACGGCGGTGGTGATGATGTGCTTTCCGACGCGGCGGTTCTGGTGGGCGGCAAGGCGGATGGCCCAGTTGTCGCTCTCCGTGCCGCAGGAGGTGAAGTACAGCTCGTCCGGCTTGCAGCCGAGCGCGGCGGCGATGACCGCACGGTCCGCCTCCAGACGCTTTTTCGCGGCGGCGCCGTAAGGGTACTGCGAGCTGGGGTTGCCGCTGCCGTTTAGTAAAACATCGTACATCGTATCCGCCACCTCGCGCGCGACGGGCGTGGTGGCGGCATGGTCGAGATAGATCATAGCAAAGCATTCCTTTCTTTGCACTTGCAATCAAGCGAAAACATGGTATGATTATATGCGGAAAATCCGCGAAAAGCAAGGAGAAAGCATGAAGATCGGTATTTACACCCTGGGCTGCAAGGTGAATCAATACGAGACGCAGGCGATGGAGCAGGAGCTGACCGCCCGCGGGCACGAGCTGGTGGATTTTGAGTCTCCCGCCGATGCCTACATCATCAACACCTGCTCGGTCACGGCGGTGAGCGACAAGAAGTCGCGCCAGATGATCCGCCGCGCGAAGAAGAACAGTCCCGACGCGGTGGTCGCCGCCTGCGGCTGCTACGTCCAGACGCACGAGGAGGAGGCGAAGAGCCTCGGCATCGACCTTTTGATGGGCACGAACGACCGCGCGCGATTCCTTGACCGGCTGGAGGAGGCCGTGAAAACGCGCGAGACGGTCGCGGACATCGACGACGCGCTGCGCCGCCGCACGTTCGAGGTGCTGCCGGCGGGCGGCATGGCGAACCGCACCCGCGCGATGCTCAAGGTCGAGGACGGCTGCGTGAACTTCTGCACCTACTGCATCATTCCCTACGCGCGCGGCCCCGTGCGCTCGCTGCCGATGGACAAGGCGGCGGAGCAGGTGCGCGCCCTGCGCTCACAGGGCTACCGTGAGCTTGTGGTCACGGGCATTGAAATTTCCTCCTACGGCCATGACCTCAAGGACGGCACGACGCTCATCGATCTTCTGGAGCTTATCGCCCGCGAGGGCGGGGAGATGCGCATCCGGCTCGGCTCGCTCGAGCCGCGCACCGTGACGCGGGAATTCTGCGAGCGGGCGAAAAAGCTCCCGACCCTCTGCCCGCACTTCCATCTCTCGATGCAGTCCGGCTGCGACGCGACGCTCAGGCGCATGAACCGCCGGTACGACACCGCGCGCTATTATGAGTCCGTGGAGCTGCTGCGCGAATATTTCGACGACCCCGCCATCACCACCGACCTCATCACCGGCTTTCCGGAGGAGACGGAGGAGGAGTTCGGCGAGACGCTCGCCTTCATTGAAAAGTGCGGCTTCGCCGCCATGCACATCTTCCCCTATTCCGTCCGCCCCGGCACGAAGGCCGCGGCGATGGCGCAGGTGGACATGAGCGTGCGCGAGGAGCGCGCGGCGCGCGCCGCCGCCGTCGCGGAGCGGATGCACCAAGGCTATCTCGCCCGCTGCGTGGGAAAGAGCTTTCCCGTGCTCTTTGAGCAGGACAGGGGCGAGGGCAGCGTCGGCCACGCGCCGAACTATATGCCCGTCACGGTGGGGATGAAAGGGTTACATAACACCGTGCAAAACGTGCGCATCACCGCCGTCGACGGCGACGGCCTGCGCGGGGAACCGGAGGAGACATGAAAAGCCACTTTTTTGCCTACATCGCGCGGATGCGCTACATCACACGCTGGGCGCTCATGCGCAACACCTTTTCCGAAAACGTGCAGGAGCACAGCCACATGGTCGCGGTGCTCGCGCACGCGCTCGCGGTGATCCGAAACCGCGTGTACGGCGGGCAGATCGACGCGGGACAGGTCGCCGCGGCCGCGCTCTACCATGACGCGAGCGAGATCATCACCGGCGATATGCCGACGCCCATCAAGTATTACGCGCCCGAGATCCGCGACGCCTACAAGAAGGTCGAGGCGGTCGCCTGCGGACGGCTCCTTGCCATGCTGCCCGACGAGCTCAGACCCGACTACGACGACGTGCTCGACTGCGCGGACGGCGAGGTGCTCGAACTGGTCAAGGCGGCGGACAAGCTATCCGCCTACATCAAGTGCGTCGAGGAGCTCAAGGCGGGCAACGCGGAGTTTCGCCGCGCCGCCGAGCAGACCCGCGCCGCGCTCGACGCGATGCATCTGCCCGAGCTGGATTACTTTATGGAGCACTGCATGGAGAGCTTTTCCATGACGCTCGACGAGCTGGAATAACAGGGAGGAAGAAACTATGATCAAAATTCGGACGCTGTATATCGTTCTGCCGCTTACGATCCTGATGGCGGTGGGCTGCTACCTCAAGGGCTGGACGGCGGGCATCGCCCTGTGGGCGTTCCTTGCGCTCGTGTGCGTGGGGCGCATCCTGCGCGAGCGGAAGGAGAAGAACGGCGCGGAGGACGCACAGAAAAAGGAATAACGCGCCGTGCGCGCAAAAAGCGGGGGAGCTTCCTGATGGAAGCTCCCCCTTTTTGCTGTCGTTTCCGCCGTCTCAGCGCCGCGATTTGTGCGCTCCGCGGCTTGCATTTTGGAACGAAACCTTTATAATAGTGACATTCTTTTGCGTGGGGAGGAAGAGCACATGGAACAGCGAAGGGCGCGCGGGATGCTTGCAGCCGCGGCCGTTATCTTCGGTACGCTTGCGCCGTTCGTGCGCGGCATTTCCGTTTCCTCGGGCGAGCTGGCGCTTTACCGCGCGGTGATGGCGGCGCTGCTCGTCGGCGGCTATCTGCTCGTGAGCGGACAGAAGCTCGCGCTGCGCGCGAATCGGCGTGAGGCCGCGCTGCTGCTCCTCTCCGGCATGGCGATGGGCGTGAACTGGATCTTGCTTTTCGAGGCCTACCGCTACACCACCGTGTCCGTCGCGACGCTGAGCTACTATTTTGCACCCGTGCTCGTCACCGCTGCCTGCCCTCTGCTCTTCCACGAAAGGCTGACGGGAAAGCAGATCGTCTGCTTCGTGATGTCCACGCTGGGACTGGTGCTGGTCATCGGCGTCGGGGGGCTTCGCGGCGGCGCGGATGTGCGGGGCGTGATCTTCGGCCTCGGCGCGGCGGCGTTCTACGCCGCGGTCATTCTGCTCAATAAGTTCATCCGAAGTGTCGCGGGCATCCAGAGGACCTTTTTGCAGTTTTTAGCCGCCATCGTCATTCTCATTCCCTACGTCGCCGCGACCGGCGGCGTATCGCTGGGGACGCTCGACGCGCGCGGCTGGGTCTGCCTGCTCATCGTGGGCTTCTTCCACACGGGCGTGACCTACTGCCTGTATTTTTCCGCCCTGCGCGAGCTGCCGGGGCAGGAGGTCGCTCTGCTGAGCTACATGGACCCGCTCGTGGCGGTCATCG
>OGQA01001390.1_pt1 | contig 11487 bp, 6 predicted proteins | sample 1553011 | NCBI WGS metagenome assembly OGQA01 (sample SAMEA2580256, study PRJEB22360) | human gut metagenome | biome: human gut; feature: human-associated habitat; material: faeces | place: Denmark | collected 2008/2010 | reverse complement strand
CGAACTCGTACCCGCAGATCTCGGGGGGCAGCCGCACGAGCGTGGGCGGCTACGGGGAAGAGACGCGCCCCCACGACACCGAGCAGTTCGATGTGTCCGATACGCGCACCTTGGACGAGGTCATCGGCTGGCTCATGGACGAGGGCCACCTCCCCAGCTTCTGCACCGCCTGCTACCGCGCCGGCCGCACCGGCGACCGCTTTATGGAGTTCTGCAAGAGCGGCCAGATCCAGGACTTCTGCCAGCCGAACGCCCTGCTCACGCTGGGGGAGTACCTGTGCGACTACGCCAGCCCCGCCGTGGCGGAGAAGGGGTGGAAGATGATCGACACCGAGCTCGCCCGCGTTCCCGACGACCGCCGCCGCGCCCTGGCCGCCGACTACCTCGCCCGCGTCCGCACCAGCGAGCGCGACTTCCGGTTCTAGGAGGAGTTCGCATGTCTCTGAACGATACCCCTTCCGGCGAGCGCGCCCACATCGTCTTTTTCGGCGTGCGCAACGCCGGCAAGTCCAGCCTGGTGAACGCGCTGACGAACCAGACCGTCTCCGTAGTGTCCGATGTGGCCGGCACCACCACCGACCCGGTGCGCAAAGCCATGGAACTGGCGCCGGCCGGTCCCGTGCTCATTGTTGACACTCCAGGTATCGACGACGCCGGCGACGTAGGCGACCTGCGCGTCCAGCGGGCCGAGGCCGCGCTGAACGAAGCCGACGTGGCTGTGCTCGTGGTGGATGCCACACGCAGCCTCACCCCTTTCGACGAGAAACTCCTCGCCGCCTTCCAAACGCGCCGCATTCCCTATGTGATTGCGGAGAATAAGGCCGATTTGCTTGCGGAAAGCGGGCGAGCCGGCGCTGCGGAGTCGTCGCTGCCTTCGCCGCGCCCGGGGACGGACGCTTCGGATAGCGAGCCCCTCTCGGAAGGCGCTGACCACAACGCCACGGCCTCCGCCGAAAACGATGGCGCTTCCGCACGGGCCGCCCGCGTGCGCGTGTCGGCGCTGACGGGGGAGGGGCTGAGCGACCTGAAGCGCGCGCTTGCCACCCTGGCCACTGGTGCAGTGGAGGAGCGGCGGCTCGTGGGCGACCTGCTTACGCCCGGTGACGTGGTGGTGCTCGTCATCCCGCTGGATTCTGCCGCGCCCAAGGGTCGCATCATTCTGCCCCAGCAACAGGTCATGCGCGACGCGCTGGACGCCGGCGCCTTCCCCTGCGCCACCGGCGTGGAAGGCCTGCCCGACCTGCTGGCCGCCCTCGCCCGACCGCCGCGCCTGGTGGTGACCGACTCCCAGGCCTTCGGCGAGGTGGACGCCCTTTTGCCGGCGGATGTGCCGCTTACGTCGTTTTCCATCCTTATGGCTCGCTACAAGGGTGACCTGGCCGCCCAGCTGGAAGCGGTGCGCGCTTTGGAAAACCTTACCGACGACGACACGGTGCTCATCGCCGAGGGCTGCACCCACCACCGTACCTGCGAGGACATCGGCACGGTGAAGCTGCCCCGGCTCATTTGCGCTATCAGCGGTGCCGAGCCCCAGTTCGCCTTCACCTCCGGCCGCGACTTCCCCGACGATCTTTCCCCCTATGCCGCCATCGTCCACTGCGGCGGCTGCACCTTGAACGCCCGCGACATGGCCTCGCGCCTCCAGCGCGCCCGCGCCCAGCAGGCCCCCTTCACCAACTACGGCATGACCATCGCCCGCGCCCACAACATCCTCCCCCGCGCCCTCGCCCCGCTGGAATGAAGCTGCTACGCGAGAGGAAAAGCGGTCAAAAACCGTGTGCAGACTGCACGGGTGCCCCTCGCTAGGTCGTTACTGGCCAAAAACGGCGCGCAAACTGCACAAGCGTCTGCAAACTGCACAAGCGTCTCATGATTAAGCCGCTGTTGGCCAAAAACCATGCGTGAACTGTATATAAAGGGGCGTGCCTGACGCTTTTTGGCCAAAAAACCCGCGACAGCTGCAGTATTGGCCCGCGATTTTGAAGGCGTCGCTTCCCGCGTGTCAAGTTTTACCAGGTCAGAATCCCGTTGTAGCGAACGTGCGAGCGCGGAGGAAAGCGAAAGGAGAAAAAGAGCCCTCCGAAAAGCAGTCAGCGCGTATTTTTTGGCCATTTGACGAAAGCGCGGCGAGGCTCGTCTCATCTAGCTTGGCGAGCTTAAGACCATCGACAGGTGCCTGTACGCGGCGCTAGAGGAACTTCGTCCCGTCCAGCTTGGCGAGCACCCACCGGTTCAGCCGGATGACGGGGCGCCGCAGGACGAGGCCGAGAATGAGGCTCGGCACCAGGATGGCCGCGAGCAGGCCCATCTGCACGAGGTACTGGTCGCCGTAGATGCCGGCCATGGCCCCTTCCAGCGCCGGCATGGAATGGGCGAAGGGCAGCCACGGGTAAATCTCCTGGAACAGCGGGGCCGACAGCATCTGCACCGGCATGAGGCCGCCGGCGCCGGCCAGCTGCAGCACGAGCCCGATGATGGCCAGCGCCTTCCCGATGTTGCCGAAGGACACCGTCAGCGTGTACACCAGGTTCGTGAACACCACCGATGCCAAACAGCACGCCGCCAGATACAGCCAGAAGTGCTCGCATTCCACGCCGAGGAAGAACACGTTGCCGAGCCCCACGATGAGCGCTTGGGCGAGTCCCAGCAGGCAGAACACCCCGTAGCGACCGAGGCACAGCTCGGCCGCCCGCGGCGCGCGCCCGAACTTCCGCGTTAGGGCGGCCTGGCGCGCGGGGGAGACGGACACGCTCATAAGGGCTACCATGAAGATGGCGCCGATCCACAGGGCAAGGGAGGTATAGAAGGGGCTCATGGCGCTGCCGTTGTCGGCCATGGGGTACACCGCGTGACGCTCCAGGTGCGTCGGCGCGGCGAGGAACTGGGCGATGGCGGCCGGGTTGTCGCCGATGATGCGGCGCACCTCGTCGATGTCGCCGGTGTCCAGGGCGTGCCGCAGGTCGTCGCGGGCCTGGGCGAGCTGGCTTTCTGCCGTGCGCAGCGTTTCGGCGGTCTTGCGCAGCGACGCCTCGGCGGTGGCGAGGTTTGCGGCCAGAGAATCGGTGCTGTCGCCCAGGCTTTCCGCCGTGTCCTTCAGCGAGCCGGCCAGAGTTTGGGTGTCGGTGCCCACCTTCTGCAGGCTGTCGGCCAGCGAGGCCAGCTCGCCCTTCAGCTGATCGTTGTAGGTGCTCATCGAATCACGCAGAGCTGCCCGCGCTTGGTTGATGCTGTCGGTCACCTTGGCGTGCTTCTCGTCGATGGATGCCGCGTCCGCGCCAATGGCGTTCTCGGCGGTGTCGAGGTTCGCCTCCAGGGTATCCAGCTGGGCGATGATGCGGTCAAGGGCGCCAATGGCGGGGCTTGACGGATCGGCGCCGGCCAGGGCGTCGCGCATGGTCTGGTAGGCCTGCGCAAGGCCCTGCACGTCCGAACGGCAAGCGGCTAGCACGCCCTGGGCCGCCGCCGGATCGTCCTTCATGGTGGCGAAGGCCTCATCAGCGGCGCGGGCCACAGCATCGTAGCTGGCGTCGGCGGCTGCGAGCGTCTTCTCGGCTGCGGTGCTTGCGGCGGAAAGGCCGTCTTGAGCGCTCGTCAGCCCGTTGCGCGCTTCGCTCACCAGAGGTGCCGTGGCATCCGGTGCCTTCCCTGCCTCCTTTAGAATGCTTGCCGTCGCATCCACGAGTGAGGTGGTGGAGCTCATGAGATCGGCGTAGGCCTGAGCCTGATCGGCCGCCGCTCCTACTTCGCCCACGGCCTCGCCAAGGCGCGACCCCAGGGTTTGCGCGTAGGTGAGGATGCCGTCCCCGCTCATGAACGAAGTGAGGCTGCTCGTGGTGCCCAGGGCCACCGATGCCACGGTTTCCGTGAACGTCTCGTCGATGGTCTCCTGCAGGGTGCTCGCCCCGGTGCCCGTCACACGCTGGGCGATGGCGTTCTCCTTCTCGTTGTCGTAGTAGATGATCCTCGGTTCGGTGATGTCGTCGGTAAACACGGTCATGAGGTCGCGCGAGAACTCCTTCGGGATGACGAGCGCCGCGTAATACTCTCCCGAGCGCACGCCGTGCACGGCCTCATCGGCGCTGACGAACTGCCAGGCGAACTGGTCGTTGGCCCGCAGCTTGCCGATGATCTGCTCGCCGGCGTTAATGGGCGTCGGGATAAGGTCGGAGGTGTAGCCGGCGTCTTCCGAGGCCACGGCCACTTTGATGTTGCCGGTGTTGCTGTAGGGATCCCAGAAGCCGAGCGTCGTGAACCAGGCGTACATGGGCGGCACGAGCGCGAGCCCCATCACCACAATGGCGGCAATGACGTTCCGGAACAGGTTCCGCACGTCACCGATGAAAATGTCCCAAATCACCCTCACGCCGAATCACCACCGATTTGCCCGCTGGCGCGCTTCTGCAGTTCCTCGGTGCTCAGGTTCGCCAGGGCAAGCTGGTGCGCGAGGTTGGTGTCCAGGTATGAAATCACGATGAGATACGTGTCCACCACGATGACCCCCACCACCATGGCCATGAGCATCATGACCCGCGTGTCCACATCGGCATGCACCAGCACCATAATGGCGAAGGTGACAAGCGGCTGCGCGACGAGCGCCACCCAGCCGATGCGCCGCAGCACCGGGTAGGCGCGGTGGAAACGCTCGGCTCGGGCGATGAGAGCCTGGCGGAAGGCGTCGATGTTCAGCAGCGCGCGGACGAGCGTGCGCGTGCGGTATCGGGCGGGCGTCTGCCCCGCGGCTTTGGCGCTGGCCGTGACCGGCTCGGCCAGAAGCAGGTCGGTTGCTCCCAGCTTCTCGTCGAACATGAGGTTCAAATTGAAATCGCAGCGCCCGATGCCCAGCCCGATGGCGAACCCCAGGGGCACGAACAAAAGTCCCAGCAGCAACATGTCGTGCAGGTAATCCATCGCGTAAAAGCCGCCGATGGCCTCGCGCATGGCGTCGATGGAATAGGTGAAGGGCAGAAGCGGGTGAATGACCTGGAAAAAGTCCGGCATCATCTCGATGGGGAACATGCCCGAGGAGCCGGGAATCTGCACGATGAGCAGAATGACCGCGATGGCCTTCCCGATGTGCCTAAATGCGTAGGCCAGCGCGAACATGAGGTTCACGTCCACGAACACCGTGAGCAGCCCCGCGCCGATGAAGGCCGCCGGACTTTCGCACTGAATCCCGAGGGCCAAATCGCCCACGCAGCAGACGAGCCCCATGGCCAGCCCGCACACCACGTAGAACAGCCAGCGTCCGAAGTAGGCCTGCACGGCGGTGAACTTCGGCAGCCCCTCCGGATCGACGCGCAGCTTCACCATGGCCATGAGGATGAAGCCGGCCACCCACAGGGCCAGGTTCGTGAAGAAGGGGGCAACACCGCTGCCGTAGTTCTTCACGGGATACACCAGTTGCGTGTCCAGGGCCACGGGCGCGGCCATGAAGGCGCCGATCTTCTCCGGGTCGGCCTTCAGGTATTCCGCCAAGTCCTTCACGGTGGCGGAGTTCTGCAGCGCGGTCAGGTCGGTGAGCGACTGCTCCAGGTTCGTCTCCATGGTGCCCAGGGAATCGGACGTGGTGGAAAGCGAGGTCTCGGAAGAGGTCAGCGTGTCGCCGAGCTGCCCCAAAATGGCCCGCGCCTCGGCGAGCGAGGGAGTGAGCCCGCGCAGGGCCCCTTCCAAGGTGCCGCAGGCTTCCACCAGGGAATCCAGGCTGCTCGTGATGTCCGGCAGCACGCTGTCTTGGAAGGTGGCCGCTGTGGTGCGAATAGTTTCGGAGGCTGATTGCGCCGCCGTATCCAGCGCGCTCGCCTCGGTTTCCAGGGAGTCGGCCGTGGAAGCCAGGTCGTCTGAGGCCGTGCGCAGGGCGTCGGTGGTGGTCGTCAGCCGCTCGTTGGCGGCCCGGGCTTCGGAGAGAGCTTGCGCGATGGCCGGATCAGCGCCGGCCGCTCCGGCCTGGGCGGTGAGGTCGCTCACGAGCGTCTTGTTGTCGGCCAGCAGCCCCTCGGCCGTGGCGAGGGCCGTATTGGTGGCCGCTTCGGCCGCTGCGACATCGCTGCTCACAGTGCCCAAGGCGCGCTGGGCCTGCGCAGCGGCGCTCGACAATTGCAACGCTCCGTCGGTGGCGTTCTTGGAAAGCGCCGTTCCGTACTCGTTCACGGTGCTCCGCGCCTTCGCGAGCAGTTCCTTCGATTGCCCGATGGCCTCCAGCAGATGTGGCACATCGTCTTGAAGCCCCGCCAGAGTATCGTCGGCGCGAGCGACGGACGTCCGCGTGTCGTCCACGGTGCCGACGAGTCCTTCCAGGGTCGCGTGGGTTTCGCCCACGGTCTCCTTGGCGCTGCGAACGCCGGCGGTGAGGCTGCCCTCGGCGGCGTCGGCCTTCTCTTCCGCCTCGGCCCCCACCTTCTGGGTCGTTTCCACCACCTTCTCCGACACCGTCTTCACGAAGTTCTCGTTGACGGCCGCCTCAACGGCGTTGGCCGCCGCGTCGGTCACCTTGGGCGCGATGGAGGAGGGCTTCTCGTTCACGTAGTAGTCGATGGTCGGCTGGGTGAAGTCGCCGGTGAACACGCTGGCGAAGTCTTCGCTGAAATCCTTCGGGATGACGAGTGCCGCCCAGTAGCGTCCCTCGTAGACGCCGTTTATGGCCGCCTCGGCGTCGGTGAATTCCCAGCCCATCTCGTGGTTGTCGTGCAACTGGGCCACCACCTGTGCGCCCACGTCCAAATGCCCCGTCTCAGGGCTGTCGGCCCCAGCATCCTCGTTGGCCACGGCCACCAGCATATCGGCCGTGTTGCTGTAGGGGTCCCAGTTGGCCGCTACCACGTACCAGGCGTAAGCCGACGGCATGACGATCATGCCCAAGGCGATGACGAGCGCGACAGGGTTGCGCAGCACCCGTTTCACATCCCGCGCGAAAATGGCGAAGATCACTCCCAGATATGTCCGCATCCGCTTCAGCATATGCGCCCGCTTGCGCCTTTCCCTGCCCGTTTGCTGACCTTGCTTGTAATGAGAAAAGTTTCCCACATCAAGTTCTCTGCGCCACGGACAGCGGGGGATTGTCGCTATGCTGAAACGGGTGCTGCGTCTGACGATAAAGTGACGCGCTCCGGTCGCCGTTTGTCCCCGCCGAACTTCGTTCTTGCTCTGCGGCAAGGGGCGAAGCCTCACCGAAGCGGTTGCCCGCGCTGCCCGTTTGTCGCCGTGTTGTGGCTTGAGTTGCGAGGTCGTTGCTTTACACTACGGGCAAGCAACGAAGCGCCGAAGAAGGCGCCCCGTGATGCAGGCCGACGCGCAGGAGGTTGCGCCGCCTGTGAACCTGAAGGAAAGGAGGCCCTCCGTGGCCGATCGCAACATTGAGAACGCGAGTACCGAGGTGCCGGAGATTCCCGACGAGCTGGAGCGCGTGCTCGTCTTCGCCCTGGACGAGGCCAAAGAGAAGATCGAGGGCGGGGAGGACGTCATCCCCTTCACCACGCTCGTCGTGAAGGACAATCTGTTCATCGAGTCGCACCCGGGCGATTCCGCCGAGGAGTGCTTCGAGGCGGCCGAGAAGAACGTGCGTGGCGCTCGCGGGGCCGACTGCTACGCCTTCTGCTACGACGGCTACATTGAAACCGACGATGGCGTGAAGGATGCGCTCATTGCTGAGGGCGGCGTGCCGGGTGCCGATGAGGGTTACGCCATCGCCTACCTGTATGAGGTCGATGACGAGGGCGCTTATACCTTCGAATCCGAGGCCGCCTACATCGGCGAGGCCCCGAACTTCATGGCGGCCCTGAAAGAGCCGGTCGCCTACACCGACGACGAGATCGACGAGCGCTACCGCGACGAAGATGACGCCGAAGAGGCTGCCGAAGTTGCCGAGGCCGCCGACCTCGCCGAGGCTGCTGAAGAGGCTGTGGCCGTGGTTGATGCGGAGGATGCTACGGAATAGTTTGACCGCGGCTCTGCCTGAGTCGATAGGTTTGAACCGAGCGCCAGCTCATGTCTTTGTGGCAGAGCTGGCGTATTTTGTTTGCGGCTTAGGATATGTTTGCCGGATTTTGCCTCTCGATAGAAATAGATGTGAGTTTCGAGCATAGCGAAGGAGAATTTCGGAAATAGATGCGAGTTTCGGGCATAACGAGGGAAGCTTCGGAAATAGATGCGAGTTTCGGGCGCGATTTGGACAAAATCAGCGCGTGCGGTGCGAAATGATGCTCGAAACTCTCATCTACTTCCGGATTTGGGCGGTCACTGTGAGATTTGCCCGGTTCGGCTGCTCGAAACTCGCAACTATTTCCAGAATTCAGCAGACGCAGAAAACTGATGCCTACAAAAAAGCCGGCGGAACTCCGATCCAGTTCCACCGGCTTGTGCCAACAGGGTTGGCAGGTTGCTCATCGTCGCGAGCACGGCGCTTGTTTCAAGGGCAGCGCCAAAAAAGAAGTGAGGCGGCAAGGAGGGGTGCCTCGCCGCCTCGGAGGAGGGGGTAGCGGCATCGAGTGCCGCATTCTGCTTTCAAGGGGATTGAAGCAGAGCGATGGAAGCAGGGGAACTTCCAAATCGCTGAAACGAATTATAGGTCAAGACTTGTTTTGGTCACCATAATGTGCTTCATTTTCCACGAAGAACGGCATCATTTCGGCGGTGAGTAGCACATAACCCCTTGTCAGAGCCCGTTTACCTGCGTCAGAAGCCCGTTCGCCCTCTGAGAATTTTCTTCACATTCAATAAGAAAGTTTCAGATTGCCTGTCTCCCTCCTTTCCGAACCTTTTATCTTCCTTCGTTGATGCAGGGCCCTCGGCATCGGAAAGCGCCTTTTGAATGGACGAAACGATGCGCAGGATGCACGGCGGTGTTATGGACGAATAAGAATGTCACCCCCCTGGTTGTTTGATTTTGCCACCCTCTAGGACGCAGGATGCACGGCGGTCGCAAAAGATCATTTGGAAGGGGTTCATGTCGAAAAAGGTTTATCCCTCAAGCAATCTTGTATCATGGAAGGCAACAAATTCGTGGAAAGGAACTCACCATGGCCGATCTCGCGCTGCGCTTTGGCAAGGACATGCTCGTCGTTTCGTCGCCGATTCAGGAGGCCCTGCGTCGGGCCGGTATCGAGTCGGCGCGCGATCAGGCGCTCGCGCTTTTGGTGGAGCCGGAAACCATCGAAGAAGCTTACCGCATGGAAACGGTGGCCGGCCCGCAGTGTATGGTCACCCCCGTGGCCGATTTCACGCCGGCGCGCTTGGTGGCCGTTGGTGCCGAGGGCAAAGGCGAGGCGCTGGCCGAGGCGGCCCTTGCGGTCATGGCGGAGTTCAAGCCCCAGCATACGCTCGTGGAGATCGCGCCCTGCGGTCTGCCGCTGGATCCCGACTCCAAGGCGTCGCTTGTGGAAAATCGCGACCAGTACGCTCGTGCGGCGCAATTCTTCGATGGCCGCACCTTTGATGCGTTCTTTTTGAACGGGTTCACGACGGCCGATGATCTGAAGTGCGCGCTCATGGGTCTGCGCAAGGTGACCGATGCTCCTATCATCGCGTCGGTGGACGTGCAGGGCGACGGCGTGCTGACGAGCGGCCGGGGTACCTGGCGCGAGGCCGTGGAAGTGATGGTGGAATACGGCGCGGCGGTGGCCGGCTTCTCCACGCTGGCCACCCCTGATCAGGCGCGCGGTTTGGCCGATGCGGCCCGCGAGACACTGGAGGCGCGCGGAGCGGATTTATGTCTCATGGCCACGCTGCAGGTGTTCCAGCGCGACGCCAAGCAACAGGGCCCCACGGCTGAGAACCCCTACTACAGCCCCGATACCATGATGCCCGCGGCCCTTGAGCTGCGCGCGGCCGGCGTCCAGTTCCTGCGCGCCGCCGGTCAGGCGACCCCGGCTTACACCGGTGTGCTAGCCGCCACCGTTGCGGGCCTCGATGTGGCACCGGTCCTGTAACGTTCTCGCCGAGAAGCCGCGTTGCCCATGAGCACCCTGCCATACCAAGGCCGTTGCGCCTTTGCGTCTCTGCATCCCGCGGTGACATTCGGCTTCTTCGCGGGGGCTATCGTGCTTTCCATGGTGCTTGCGAACCCCATTTGTCAGGTGATGTCCGTTCTTCTTGCGGCGGCCTGTTATCTGACGTTTCGTGGCCGTGAGGCTTGGCGCTTCATCGCGGGACTCACGGCGGTGCTGCTTGTGGTGACGCTGTCGGCGCCGCTGTTCAACACGCAGGGCGCCACGGTGCTCCTCCGCTGGTGGGGTGGCCGTCCTTACACGTTAGAAGCGCTGGCTTTGGGCGCCTCCACGGGGCTTATGCTCGTGGCCATGATGCTGTGGTTCGCCTCCTTTCACCTGGTCATGACTTCGGACAAGTTTACTTACCTGTTCGGCCGCGCTATTCCGGCGCTGTCGCTGGTGCTCACCATGGTGCTGCGCCTCGTGCCAAGTTACCGCCGCAAAGCCGACGCCCTCATGACGGCACGGGCTTGCATTGGGAAAGGCCCGGCGGAAGGCGCCTCCGTGGCGGCGCGCGTGCGCGACGGGGGCAGTGTCCTCTTGTCGCTGTCGGCCGACGCTTTAGAAAGTGCCGTGGTGGCCGCCGATTCCATGACGGCTCGTGGCTTCGGGCTGTCGGGGCGCACTCATTTCGCGCTCTTCCGCTGGGAGGCGCGCGATACGGTGCTGGTCGTGGCGATGGGCGCGCTGGTGGTTGGCGCAGTGGCCGCGTTCGCCCAGGGAGGGTTCGCGATCACCTACTTTCCGACGATCGTGTGGCCCTCTGCGGGAGCGGCCGTGCTTATGGGGGCCGTTTGCTATGGCGCTTTTCTGGCTATTCCTGCGGTTATCAATTGCGGAGGGAGGGCGTTGTGGCGTTATTCGCTTTCGAAGAGCTGACGTTTCGCTACCCGGAGGCGCCCCGCGATGCCCTTCGCGATGTTTCTGTGGCCATCGAGCCGGGCCAGTTTGTGCTGGTATGCGGTCAGAGCGGCTGCGGGAAGACAACGCTCTTGCGCCAGTTCAAGTCGGCGCTCGCTCCCCATGGGCACCAAAGCGGACAGGTGCTGTTCGATGGCGTGCCTCTCGCCGACGTGCCCGAGCGCGAGCAAGTGGCCCGCATCGGATTCGTCATGCAAGACCCCGATGCGCAGATCGTGACTGACAAAGTGTGGCACGAGCTGGCCTTCGTCTTGGAAAGCCTCGGCTGCGACGAGCGCACCATGCGCTTGCGCGTGGCGGAGATGGCCAGCTACTTCGGCATCCAGCACTGGTTCCATAAGAACGTGGGCGAGCTTTCGGGCGGCCAGAAGCAGCTGCTGAACCTAGCGTCGGTCATGGCGGCCCGGCCCGATGTACTGGTGCTGGACGAGCCTACGAGTCAGCTGGATCCCATTGCCGCCAGCGACTTTCTGGCTACGGTACACCGGATCAATCGCGAGCTAGGGACGACGGTGGTTATGAGCGAGCATCGGCTGGAAGAGGTGTATGGGCTGGCCGACCGCGTGGTGGTGCTCGACGGCGGCGA
>OGQA01001380.1_pt1 | contig 11512 bp, 8 predicted proteins | sample 1553011 | NCBI WGS metagenome assembly OGQA01 (sample SAMEA2580256, study PRJEB22360) | human gut metagenome | biome: human gut; feature: human-associated habitat; material: faeces | place: Denmark | collected 2008/2010 | reverse complement strand
TACAATAAATAATTCTTTATCATAGGAGGATTATCGTCAAAATGGGACTTACCGATAGACTGAAACACGCTTGGGATGCGTTTCGGAATCGCGACCCCACGACCATCGACTATGGACTTGGATATTCTTATCGGCCAGATCGCATTCGATTTACAAGAGGAAACGAACGCTCTATTCTCACAGCCGTTCTCAATCGCATTGCTATGGATGCCGCTGCGATCGATATTCAGCATGTAAGGCTCGATGAGAATGGGCGATATAAAGAGACGATTGATTCGGGTCTTAATCAGTGTTTGAACATTGAGGCGAACATCGACCAGTCGGGCCGGGCGTTTCGGCAGGATATTTTCGCTTCTCTGCTTGATGAGGGTTGCGTGGCGATCGTTCCTGTCGAGACAAGTGTTGATCCGAATAGAGGATCGTACAGTATCGATTCCATGCGAGTTGGAAAGGTGATCGAGTGGTATCCAGAACACGTTCGCGTCAGGCTTTACAATGAAAAAGTTGGGCGACAGGAAGAAGTCATTCTTCCGAAGAAGATCGTGGCACTTCCCGAGAATCCGTTTTACGCGGTGATGAACGAGCCGAACTCCACGGCGCAGAGGCTTATGCGAAAGCTGAGCCTTCTTGATGTGGTAGACGAACATAACTGTTCCGGTAAACTCGATCTAATTATCCAGCTTCCATACGTTGTGAAAACAGATCTTCGTCGTAGTCAAGCTGAGAAAAGGCGCAGGGATGTCGAGGATCAGTTGGCTGGCTCCAAGTATGGAGTCGCATACATAGACGGTACCGAGCGTGTTACACAGCTTAACCGTCCGATCGAAAACAACCTGATGAAGCAGATCGAGTATTTGCAAAATCTGTTTTACAGTCAACTTGGGATGACGGCGACGGTAATGGATGGGACCGCCGATGAGAAGACGATGTTGAACTACAACAACCGAGCGATCGAGCCGATCATTTCCGCCGTTGTGGATGAAATGAAACGAAAATTTCTTACAAAGACTGCTCGTTCTCAGAGGCAGTCTATTGTTTTCTTCAGAGATCCGTTCAGGCTTGTTCCTGTCAACGATCTCGCTGAGATCGCCGATAAGATGACTCGAAACGAGATCATGACTAGCAATGAGATCCGCCAAGTGATCGGTATGAAGCCTTCCGAGGACCCGAATGCCGACACTTTGCGCAACAAAAATCTGAGCGTATCGAACGAAGAAGTAATTCCACATGACAACGGCGAGACTAACGATGCAGAGGAGGAAGAAAGTCAAAATGGAGACGAAGAGATGGGACTTTAGTGGCTGGGCTACAAAGAACGATCTTCGTTGTAGCGACGGCCGCGTGATCCGCAAAGATGCCTTCAAGGATTGCGACGGTCATACTGTTCCTTTGGTGTGGAATCACCAGCACAATGACCCGAATGATATTTTGGGTCATGCTCGACTTGAGAATCGCGAAGAAGGCGTATACGCATACTGCTCTTTCAATGATTCTGAGAATGCGAAGTCTGCCAAGGAAGCCGTTAAGCATGGCGATGTGGCAGCGATGTCTATATTTGCCAATCAGTTGAAGCAGCAGGGCAGTAACGTTGTTCATGGCGCTATTCGCGAGGTTAGCCTTGTGCTCGCCGGAGCGAATCCGGGTGCGTTTATCGACTCTGTGATCTGCCACAATTATGACACCGGTTATGATGAGGAGACTGATGAAGCCGTGATTTCCACTGGAGATAAGCTGGAGCTTTTTCACGCCGAAGAATCTAAGGAAGAGAAGAAAACTTCTGAAAGTAACAGTGAAGAAACTGTCGGTGACGTTTTCAATACACTCACGGAGAAACAGAAGAACGTGGTGTATGCGATCATCGGAGAACTCATGGAAGACAAAGAATCCGACGACGAAGAAGATGATAACAAGGAGGATGATACTGTGAAGCACAATGTTTTCGACAAGGATACCGAGAAGCAGAATGATACGCTCACCCATTCGGAGATGAGCACGATCATCAACGACGCCAAGCGTTATGGCAGCATGAAAGAAAGCTTCATTCAGCATGCCGAAGAGTACGGTATTGAGAATCTCGAATACCTGTTCCCGGATGCCCGCAATATTACGGATAAGCCCACGTTTATCCAGCGAGAGATGGGCTGGGTCAGCAAGGTTATGAATGGCACTCACCATTCTCCTTTCTCCCGCATTAAGTCTATCTTTGCAGATATTACTGAAGACGAGGCTCGTGCCAAGGGTTACATCAAGGGTAAGCTCAAGAAGGAAGAGGTTTTCTCCCTGCTTAAGCGCACCACTACGCCTTGCACGATCTACAAGAAGCAGAAGATGGATCGCGACGATGTGATCGACATCACCGATTTCGACGTTATCGCCTGGTTGAAGCAGGAAATGAGGATGATGCTGGATGAGGAGATCGCTCGTGCTATTCTGGTCGGCGATGGTCGCCTTGCTTCTTCGGATGACAAGATCAAGGAAGATTGCATTCGTCCGATCTTTAAGGATGATGATCTCTACACGATCAAGGCCTCCGTGACGGTAGCTTCCAGCGCTACGGACAGCGATAAGGCGAAGGAATTTATCCGCGCTGCGATCAAGGCCCGGAAGGACTATAAAGGTTCCGGCAACCCGACTCTGTTTACCACGGAAGATATTCTTACCGACTGCCTGCTTCTTGAAGACGAGATCGGTCACTTCCTTTACTCTTCCCCCGCGCAGCTAGCGAATGTCCTTCGCGTGAAGGAGATCGTCACCGTTCCCGTGATGGAGGGCGTAAAGGATGCTTCCGATAAGCCGCTGATGGGCGTGATTGTCAATCTTGCCGATTATAACGTCGGCGCGGATAAGGGCGGCGCAATCAACATGTTTGATGATTTCGACATCGACTACAACCAGCAGAAGTATCTTATTGAGACTCGTTGCTCCGGCGCTTTGGTGAAGCCTTACTCCGCTATTGCGCTTACTCTCAACGTTTCGGCATAAGTTAGGAGGAACTAACACATGAATCGCATTTTTGATGACGCTAAAGATGTACACGTGAGAGCGACTTATACCTACAATAAGGGTTCCGACACCAAGCTTTATGTCGACCCCGATTGTGAGACGCAGATCACGACCAGCGAACTGACTGATCTTTTCAACAAGGGTATGATCGTCGTTATCGACGACGTCCAGTACAAGCCTGTAAGCTTCACCGTCGACGCCGGCGTCGCCTCTGTAACGATCGTCAAAGCGGACAGTGGTACCCCGACCACCGCGGTACTTACCGTGCTTAGCGCCGCTGCCGATCCTGAAGAGGCGTAAGGTCCGGAGGCGTCAAAATGGCGAAGTTCTTCGGGAAGATAGGGTTTACTAAAACAGAGGAGACTGCACCCGGAGTGTACCGCGAGGTGACAACCGAGCGGGATTATCGCGGCGATGTGCTCCGAAATACCCGCAAGTGGGAGAACGGCGAACATCTCAACGATGATCTGAATGTGAACAATCAGATCAGCATCGTTGCGGATGCTTACGCGAACGAGAATTTCTTCGCCATGCGCTATATTTCATGGATGGGGGCCTATTGGAAGATCACGAATGTGGAAGTCCAGAGGCCCCGGCTCATCCTTACGATCGGGGGTGTGTACAATAAGCCGGCGAGTTGAGTTACAAGAACTTTTAGAGGCGACTCTAGGAAGTGAGAGCGTCTACTTCCAACCGCCCGAAACGATTCGCATGCGCTACCCCTGCATCGTATACGAGCGCGACAAGAACGACGTTATATTTGCCAATAATTCTCCCTATTGCTTGACTCACTGTTACACAGTGACATTCATTTGCGAAGACCCTGACAGTGAAATACCCGACAAAATCGCGCGGCTCCCATTGTGTTCAATGGAGCGGCATTTTTCATCCGACAACCTTTACCACTACGTATTCAGACTTTATTTTTAAGGAGGATCCACTATGGCTGTTCTTACTTGGGATGGCACTGGCGAGAAGTATTTCGAGACTGGCGTATCGAAGGGCGTTCTTTATCCGATCAGCTCTTCCGGCACTTACGACACGGGCGTTGCCTGGAATGGCCTTACAAGCGTGAGCGAGACTCCTTCCGGCGCGGAGCCGACTGATCTGTGGGCCGACAACATCAAGTACGGCACCCTTCGCTCCCCGGAAACTTACGGCGGTACGATCGAGGCCTACACGTATCCCGACGAGTTTGCCGAGTGCGACGGTTCCGCGCTGCACGCTTCCGCGACTGGTGTGAAGCTCGGTCAGCAGAGCCGCAAGGTGTTCGGCTTCTCCTATCGCACGCAGATCGGCGACGATACTGATCCTGCCGCGGAAAACGCTTATCTTCTGCACCTGGTTTACGGCGCTACCGCTTCGCCTTCTGAGCGTACTTACAACACGATCAACGATTCGCCCGAGGCGATCACGTTCTCGTGGGAGTTCACTTGCACCGGTGTTGAGACGGCTGGCTATAAGCCGGTTTCCAGCATTACGATCGACTCTCGAACCGCCGACGCAACCTGCCTCGCTGCGTTGGAAGAGAAGCTGTATGGCGGCTCTTCTACGGAAGCGCAACTTCCGCTTCCTGCCGAAGTCATCACTCTGATGACGCCCGCCGGCTAAGGGATATTTACAGGGAGGCTGTCTCTAAACGGGGCAGCCTCTATTTTTTTGACAGAGGAAAGGAGTTATATTTTTCATGATCAAGCAGACGATCACCTACACCGATTACAACGGCAACGAGCGCACGGAAGAATACTGGTTTAATCTTTCCAAGGCGGAGCTTTTGCGGCTTGAGACAACCACGAAGGGCGCCTTCCAGAAGATGTTGGAGAATGCCGTGGCTTCCGAAGACAATTACCGAATCATCGAGGTCTTTGAGGATCTGATCAAACATTCCATCGGCATGAAGACGCTTGACGGCAAGTATTTCAAGAAGTCCAAGGAGTTCACGGAGGATTTCATGCAGTCCGAAGCCTATTCGACGCTGCTGTTCGACCTGCTTCAGGATGTGGACAAGGCCAATGCGTTTATTCGCGGCATCATGCCTTCCGATCTGATGGCGCAGGCTGAGGCTGCTCTTCCGAAAGCCTGACGTATAAACGGAGGATGAGCGAGTGCTTACGATAGTAGTTCCTGAAAGCGAGATCTTCAACGAACTTACCGGAGAGTTTATCACGACCCCGGCACAGAAGTTGGATCTCGAACATTCTCTCATCTCTCTTTCCCGTTGGGAGTCAAAATGGCATAAACCGTTCCTCACGAAAGAGGAGCGAACGGAAGCGGAGACGCTGGACTACATTCGCTGTATGACGATCACCAAGAATGTAGACCCGAAAGTATATTTTGCCATAACTCCCGAGAACATTTCCGAGATCAAGAAATACATTGACGATCCGATGACTGCCACGACGTTCAAGAACTACGGGAAAAGTGGACGCCACGGCAAGGACATCATCACTTCCGAAGTCATTTACTATCAGATGGTCGCGTTGCAGATACCGTTCGAATGCGAGAAGTGGCATTTGAATCGGCTTTTGACGCTTATCGAGGTTTGTAACCGCAAGAACTCTCCTGATAAGAAGATGAGTAAGAAGCAGATCGCCGATCAGAACAGAGCCCTCAACGCTCTCAGGAGGAAGAAATTCGGGACGAGAGGCTGATCGTCCAGAAAGGAGAAGGCATGGTCACCATCAAGCACCGCGGGAATTTCAACAAATTGGAAAGGTTTCTCAACGCCGTTCGCGGCGCGAGATATTTGAACATGCTCGACAAGTATGGACAGGAGGGCGTGAAAGCGTTAGCGACGGCAACACCGGTAGACACCGGCAAGACCGCCGCTTCGTGGACTTATGAGATTGATCGCTCCCCCACTCGAACGACGATCTCATGGCTGAATACCAACACAAACCAAAACGTGAACATCGCGGTAATCCTGCAATATGGACACGGGACGGGCACCGGCGGATGGGTCCAGGGAAGGGACTACATCAATCCGGCGATCCGCCCCGTGTTTGACAGGATCGCAAATGAGGCATGGAGGGAGGTAACGTCGGCATGAGCAGCATAGATCAACGCATCGTTGAGATGCAATTCGATAACCGACAGTTTGAGAGCGGCGTCAAAACGACCATAAGCACGCTGGATCGGTTGAAGCAGAAATTGAACTTTGGTAAATCGGCTCAGAGCCTGGATGATCTATCCAAAGCCTCGAAGCGTTTCTCCCTCGATGGTCTTGCATCGAGCGTAGAATACATCGCCAGCAAATTCTCGTTCATGGGGGTCATGGGCGTCACAGCGATGCAGCGCATTTCCAATGCTGCCATCACAACTGGCAAAAGACTTGTCAGCGCTCTGACGATCGATCCAGTTCGCTCTGGACTTTCGGAGTATGAGACACAGATCCGATCTGTGCAGACGATCCTTTCCAACACCCGTTCCAAAGGAACGACATTGGATCAAGTGAACGCCGCGCTGGATGAATTGAACGCTTACGCGGACAGGACGATCTACAACTTCACCGAGATGACCCGCAATATCGGCACGTTCACCGCGGCGGGCGTAGACCTTGATACGTCGGTGGCGGCGATCAAGGGTATTTCTAACCTGGCGGCTGTATCAGGCTCCACGCCCCAGCAGGCGGCTACGGCGATGTATCAGCTTTCGCAAGCTTTGGCTTCGGGTACCATTCGCCTGATGGACTGGAACTCGGTGGTAAATGCCGGTATGGGCGGCGAGGTGTTTCAGGACGCCTTGAAGGAGACGGCGCGTGTTCATGGCATCGCTATTGACGACATGATCGAGAAGGAAGGTTCCTTCCGCGAAACGCTTCAAAATGGTTGGCTTACCTCCGAGGTCATGTTGGAAACCTTGCAGAAGTTTACCGGCGATCTTAGCAAGGAACAGATCCTCGCTATGGGATACACCGAGGATCAGGCCAATGAGATCATTGCGCTTGGCAAAGATGCTAACGACGCGGCGACGAAGGTCAAGACCTTTTCGGATTTGATCAACACCACCAAGGAAGCTCTGGGTTCAGGCTGGGCTCAGAGCTGGGAATTTATCATCGGCGACTTTGAGGCGGCCAGGACGCTGTGGACGGACGTCAGCAACGCACTTAATGATATTATTGGTGAAAGCGCGGACGCTCGAAACTCCATGCTGAAAGCGTGGGCGGAGGCTGGCGGCAGGGCAGACCTGATCGAGGGTCTAACAGATATTTTCGGTGCGCTTTGGAACATCATTACGGCCGTTGGCGATGCGATGGATGATATTTTTCCACCGGCGACTGTCGACACGCTGCTTAATATTAGTAGCGGTGTAAAAGAGTTCGGAGACAATCTTCAGCGGTTATTCGGGATTATCGGGCAGGCAAAAGTATTTACCGGAGAGGATATAACCACTACCGAAACAGTTGGCGGAGTCGATTTCTTTGGAGACAGTCTTTCAAAAGGCGCTCGAAACGATGCGGTTAAGAAACTCCAGCAGTATTTGAAGGATGCCGGCTATGATCTTGGTAACGCCGGAATAGACGGCATATTTGGCCCGGCGACAGAAGCCGCTCTGAAAGAATTTCAGGAAAGTGTGGGCATTGTTGCGGACGGCGTTTACGGCGAGGATACTCATAATGCGTTGATGAAGGCTTTAGGACTTGGGCCTGAGGAGATCACCACCGTTGAAAAAGGGACGAAAACGGTAAACTTTTTCACGGATGCATTGCAGAGACTTCGCAACATCGCCAAAGGCGCATTTGCCATTTTAGATATTGCTTGGAAGGGCATCCAGTTTATCGGGAATATCATAGGCCATGTGCTTACACTACTTGCGCCGGTGGGAGATGCGATCCTTGCTGTTGCTGAAGGGATAGCCGGATGCTTTGTCAATTTAGACAAGTGGTTGGAAGAATCCGGCTTGTTCGGAGATTGGCTGGATAGCATCGTAGAGTTCCTTAGACCTGTTGGAGACTGGTTCGAGAGCGTGGGTCAGTCTATCAAGAATTTCTTCGGGTTTGGAGATGGAGCAAGCAAAGCCACGGGGATCATTCAGACCTTCGGAGAACTCTGGGAGAACATCGTAAACAAGGTTTCCAGCTTAGATGTTTGGGGTAAAATTGGGGAAGCGTTTGAGAAAGTAAAACTCGCATTTTCAGGCATTATTCCTGTTCTTCAGCAATATTGGAATGCGTTCAAAGTCTATTTAGGAGACAAGTTCGGAGGGCTTATCGATTGGTTTGGAGATAAGATACCAGATTTTATAGGCAGTATTGGAGATTTCTTTCTAAAAGCCTTGGAATTTATTGAGCCATTGGTACGAAAGATACCGACCGCTTTCGAAAAAGTCAAAGAGTTTTTCTCCGGACTCACTCCTTATATTAGCAACTTTGTGTCTAAGATTCCCGGATTTATCAGCAAGATAAAAGATTTCTTCTCGGGTCTTAGTCCTTACATTAGTGACTTTGTGTCCAAGATTCCCGGATTCATCGACAAGATAAAAGACTTTTTCGCTGGTGTTCTTCCATACGTCGGAGATTTCGTTGGTAAGATACCGAATTTTGTTGGTAAAATTAAAGACTTTTTCGTTGGGTTGTATGAACAGCTTAAGAGTTCGGATAAATTTCAAAATGGCGTAAAGAATGTACTCGGATTTCTTTCCGATTTGTGGGAAGGAATCAAATGGTTCTTTGCCGAAATAGGGGCGGCTTTTGGAGGTTTGTTCTCGTCTGGCGTCGCCAGCGCGGAAGGAATTGGCGAGAATGTAAAGGAGAGCATCGATTCCGTCGGAAATATTGGGGATTGGCTTTCTACGGCATGGTCGAAGATTTCTGATGTATTCAGTGTCATATTTGAGGCTGTTGGAAAATTTATAGATCAGTTTGGCGGAATGGGCGGGCTGGTCGGAGCGATTGCACTGATTATTGGGGTAAAATCCGTTTACAAGTTTTCAGAAGCGGCCGGAGGATTCGCAGAAGCGCTTGGCGGCATGGCCGCAGGGTTAAGCAGCTTTGGAAAACTCGGAGAATCTCTGAATTTCTTCGTTACTGGTTTTTGGGATAACTTGAAGAAAGTACGAAAGACCCAACCAATAGCAAAATCTATCATGGAACTTGCTATTTCGATAGGGATAATAGCTGCAGCTATTTGGGTTCTTGGAAATATGGACGCTGACACACTGAAGCAAGGAGCAATCGCCGTAGGCGGAGTTATTGCGGCGTTGATAATATTATCAGCAATAAGTTCGAAGCTGGTGAAAAATGATCCGACAAAAGGGATAACCAATTCGGCTAACACGTTAAGAACTCTTGGAGCAGCTCTTTTGATGATGGGCGTAGCCGTAAAACTCATGGGCGGAATGGATTTATGGTCCCTTATAAAAGGAATTGTCGGCATCATCGCGCTGGTCGTCACGCTTAAAGCGTTGATGAAATCGCTCTCCAAATCTGGCGGGAATGTTCAGGTAAAGGGATTTTTCAGTTTGGCGCTGGCTCTTGGTGTATTGATCGGAGTAATGAAACTTATCAATACGATGACGATCGGCGAATATGTCGGCGGACTCCTTGGGTTAATAGGGCTTATGCTTACGCTTAGGATTTTCATAGGCGCTATGAAAAAAGTCCAAGGCGGAACGATCAAAATCAAAGGTTTTTTAAGCTTAGGACTTGCGTTGGGAGTCCTAATTGGCGTAATGAATCTCATCAATAAGATGACTTTTGGTGAGTACGTTACTGGGCTCCTTGGGCTGATCGGGTTGCTGGTCGTTCTAAGAGTGTTCGTTGGCTCGATGCGAAAAGCCGGGGATGTGAAATTCAGTAGTATGGCCGGTTTGATCGCTATATCAACGGCTATTGCTATTTTAACAGGACTCATGGGGGTTATCGGGAAATTCGATTGGGGTTCTTTAGCAAAAGGACTCATCGGCTTGATCGGTGTCGCAGCAGCCTTAAATATTGCATCGCGTTCAATGGGAAATATGAACGCAAAAGCAGGAGTAGGCGCTTTTATTGAATGTATCGGTTTAGCGGTTGTAATAGGCTCGTTTGCTAATTCTTTGAAATCTATTCAGGTCGTAAACACCGACAAGATCATCGCTTTTGCGGCCGGTCTAAGTGGAGTTTTATTCGCGTTTAGCAGCCTTACCAAGAATGCCGGAGCTGTTGGATTTAAGGGTGTAGGTGCATCTTTGCTTTCGATTCTTGGTGTAGTTGGCATTATGGCTGCCGTAGTTTCCGCTTTTTCATTGCTTAGTAATATTCCAGGATTTCAAGGATTTGTAAACAAAGGTACGTCTTCCATTGGAGAAGCGATCGGGAGTTTCCTGGGCGCTATGGAAGCGGCGAAATTCAAGGAAATGTCCAAAGGTCTTAATGAACTTGACGACGCCGAGATAGATAGCGAGAAATTAAACAATGTACTTGAGCAGGCCCAGCTTATTTCTGATTTCGCAAATGGGTTAAGCGGAACATATAGCGGATTTGATAAAGTTCTTGCTGTGCTCGGACCTTTCAGCAACGCTACGGATATGGGGTTGTTCAGCAAAGATATGATGTCCTTTGGAATAGGATTCAAATCTTTTGCGGACTCGATCAACACGGTTCCGAATGTTACAGGCGATCTTTCTGGAAAAGTTGAGTCAGCAATTGCGATCGCGCAAGCTCTTCAGGACTTTAACACTGGCCTTAAAGGGAATTATACTTCGCTTGAACGAGTGTTATCGTGGATGGGAGGGAATGCTGTAACCGATCTCGGAATGTTCTCCGAGGATATGGCGGCATTCGGAGAAGGCTTCAACGGGTTTGCCGCAGCAATGGCCCCCATTGAAGTGACGGAAGATCTTTCTTCGAAGACCACCTCGGCAATTGCTATCGCACAAGCTCTTCAGGACTTTAACACTGGCCTTAAAGGGAACTATACTTCGCTTGAACGAGTGCTATCGTGGATGGGCGGGGACGCCGTAACTGATCTCGCTCTGTTTTCTGGAGATATGACGGCGTTTTCTACTGGATTCAACAACTTTGCCACAGCGATGAGTGGTATCAATGAGATCGAAGACCTTTCCAGTAAAGTAACATACGCATTAGGTATTGCGCAGGCTATTCAAGATTTCAATGCTGGATTGACGGGAAACTACACGGATGCCACGAGAATACTGAATTTTATGAATTTCTTCGGCTCGGCGGAAGTCACTGATATGGAAATATTTACTGGTGACATGAATACGTTTGCCGAGAATTTCAATAAATTTACGACGGCGATGGAGGGCGTTAAAACTTCGGAGGAGCTTTCCACAAAGGTTGAGGATGCTCTGGAAATTGCAGATCAAGTTGCGACATTCATAGACGGGTTGTCGGAGTTTGATATCGAAAAGAACGCCGGGGAAGTAGCAAAGTGGTTTATCGGTGATACAACTCAGACGACGCTCTTTACCAACATATCTGAATTGGCATCGTCCATGTCCGGACTTGCGACGGCATTTCCGGGGATTTCGGAGGAAGGGAACACCGTTAAGGAAGACGTTGAAGAAGTTG
>OGQA01001377.1_pt1 | contig 11519 bp, 10 predicted proteins | sample 1553011 | NCBI WGS metagenome assembly OGQA01 (sample SAMEA2580256, study PRJEB22360) | human gut metagenome | biome: human gut; feature: human-associated habitat; material: faeces | place: Denmark | collected 2008/2010 | reverse complement strand
GTAGCGTAACCAATGCCACGGCTGCCTCCGGTGATAATTGCAACTTTATCTTTCAGTCTCATAAGAACGCCTCCTTGTGTTTTGTATTTGTAGTATAGCCTGTTTCAGAGGCGCTCTCTGTGACAAAATCACATTTACTGTTTTTGGAAAAATCATTTTAGCAGAAACTACCCTTGACAAATCTTGCCTCACGAAAGGAGACTGGTACTATGATACGGAAAAAACTTGTTATCAATGGGGTGGCGCGGGACCTCGTGCTGGACGGGAGCGAGACCCTCGCAAAGCTACTCCGTGAAAGATTGCTGCTGACGGGCTGCAAAATCGGCTGCGGAGAGGGGCACTGCGGAGCCTGCAACGTCATAGTGGACGGAAAGGTGACCCGTTCCTGCGTGACTAAGGTGACGAGGCTTAAGGACAACGCGGAAATAACTACGATAGAAGGAATAGGCACGCTGCACGACATGCACCCGCTTCAGGTCGCGTGGATGGCAAACGGCTGTGCCCAGTGCGGCTTCTGTGCGCCCGGATTTATAATGAGCGGCATCGCGCTGCTCAACGGAAATTGCAGCCCGACGCGCAAGGAGGTAAGGGACTGGTTCGATAAAAACCGGAACCTGTGCCGCTGCGCCGGCTATAAGCCCATGATAGACGCGGTGATGGATGCGGCAAAGGTAATGCGCGGCGAGCTTACCAAGGAGGACCTGGTATTCAAGCCGGAGGGAGACAGCATAAAGGGCACAAGGTACATACGCCCCTCCGCCGCACAGAAGGTCACGGGAAGCTGGGATTTCGGCGCGGACGACGCGCTGAAGCTGCCCGAGGGCACGCTGCGGCTCGCCCTGACCCAGGCTAAGGTATCCCACGCCAACATAAAGGGCATAGACACCTCCGAGGCGGAAAAGATGCCCGGCGTATTCAAGGTCATAACTTACAAGGACATACTGGAGGCCGGCGGTACCAACCAGATAAACGGCCTCGTCATGCTTCCCAAGCACAACAAGAACGACGGCTTTGACAGGCCGGTGCTTTGCCGGGATAAGATATTCCAGTTCGGCGACGCCATAGCCATAGTCGCGGCGGAGACGGAGGAGCAGGCAAGGGCGGCGGCGGAGGCTGTTAAGGTCGATATAGAGGAGCTGCCGGCCTACATGAACGCAATAGACGCCATGGCCCCCGACGCCATAGAGATACACCCCGGCACCCCGAACGTGTTCTTTGAGACGAACTGCATAAAGGGCGGGGATTTCGACTGGGACAGCATACCCGATTCGCAGCAGGTGGAGATAGAGAGCTACTGCTCCCGCCAGCCGCACCTGCACCTTGAGCCGGACTGCGGCTATGCCTACATAGACGAGGACGGGATGCTCACCATACACTCCAAGTCCATAGGCATACATCTTCACATGCCAATGATAGCGGGCGGCATAGGTGTACCAATGGAAAAGCTGCGTATGATACAGAACCATGCGGGAGGCACCTTCGGGTATAAGTTCTCGCCCACCAACGAGGCCATACTCGGCGCCGCTGCGCTGATATGCAAACGGCCCGTATCCCTGGTGTTCAATATGTATCAAAACATAACCTACACCGGAAAGCGCTCCCCCGCCTTCATGCACGTTAAGCTGGCGGCTGACGAGAAGGGCAAGCTGCTGGCCCTCTGGGGCGATAATTTCATAGACCACGGCCCGTATTCCGAGTTTGGAGACCTGCTCACCATGCGCTTGAGCCAGTTCACCGGCGCGGGCTACGGCATAGGCTCCATACGCAACAGGAGCCGCACGGTATTCACAAACCACGCATGGGGCTCCGCCTTCCGCGCCTACGGCTCGCCGCAGTCCTTCATGGGCTCGGAAATAGCCATAGACTGCCTCGCCGCAAAGATGGGCATAGACCCCTTTGAGATGAGGGCTATGAACTGCTATAAGGAGTCCGAGGGCACCACCATACCCACAGGATTCCCGCCAGATGTATACTGCGAGGAGGCGCTCTTTGAAAAGGCGCGCCCGCTGTATGAGGCGGGCAAAAAGAGGGTAGCGGAGAAGAACGCCGGGTCTGACGGGCGGTATAAGTACGGCATAGGCGTTTCGCTCGGCGTATACGGCTGCGGTCTGGACGGCGTTGACGCCTCCTCCGCGCAGGCCGAGCTCAACCCCGACGGCACGGTAAGCATATACACCTGCTGGGAGGATCACGGACAGGGCGCGGATATGGGCGCGCTGGTATCCGCCCACGAGACGCTGAGACAGGCCGGCATAAGGCCGGAGCAGATACGCCTCGTAATGAACGACACAAAGATATGCCCCAATTCCGGCCCCGCCGGCGGCTCCCGCTCCCAGGTGATGACGGGCAACGCCTGCCGTCTCGCCGCGGAGAACCTTCTCGCCGCAATGCGCAAGGAGGACGGAAGCTACCGCACATACGACGAGATGAAGGCGGAGGGTATAGAGACCAAGGTGGACGGCAACTGGACCACCACATACTGCGCCGATCACCCCGTGGATCAGGACATCGCCCAGGGCGAGCCCTTCGCAACGTATATGTACAGCATATTCCTGCCGGAGGTGGTGGTGGATACCGAGACGGGCAAGGTAAAGGTGGAGAAGTTCACCTGCGTGGGCGACGTCGGAACCATAATGAACCGGCTGTTGGTGGAGGGCAACTTCTACGGCGGCCTAATACAGGGCGTCGGCCTTGCGCTCAGCGAGGACTTCGACGACCTCGAGAGGGAGACGACGCTGCTCCGCTGCGGCATACCCTACCCCAACGACGCGCCGGACGATATTGAGCTTCACTTCAACGAGACATACAGGCCATACGGCCCCTACGGCGCAGCGGGCTGCGGCGAAGCCCCGCTAACGGCGCCCCATCCCGCTATACTCAACGCCATATACAACGCCACCGGCGCGCGCATCACGAAGGTGCCGGCAAGACCAGAGAGGGTGATGGAGTCGCTCAGGGAGCTTGAAGGATAGCACGGCAGCTTTTTAAGGAGGGAGGCAGGGACGGTATATGACGCGTATAGACGAAAGAGTCTCTACCCATGTATACAAGGTCAAGCGCATATCCAAGGAGGAGATGGAGAGCATCGCCGGAGTGTGCGTATACGATCAGCCTCCCTTCTGCAACGCCGCCTGCCCGCTTAAGCTGGACGTAAAGGCCATGCTTAAGGCGGCGGCGGAGAACGACTTTAAAAAGGCGTTTAAAATTTATGAGAGCATAGCGCCCTTCCCGCTGATACTGTCGGCGGGCTGCGGTGCGCCCTGCGAGGAAAAGTGCAGGCTCTGCGAGCTCGGCGATGGCATAGCCATAGGGGACATAGAGCGCGCCGTAGCCTTATCCGGAGGCGCCGGGGAAAAGCGCAGCATATTCCGCGTCAGGAAAAAGAAAAAGGCGGCTGTGTTCGGCTCCGGCCTGTTTGCGCTGCTGCTTGCGGGGGAGCTGGAAAAAAAGGGGTATCCGGTAACGGTGATATGCGGCGAGGCGAACGAGGAGGAATACCTTAGGGTCGCCGCCGGGTTTTTGCGGGAGGACGACTTTTATACGGAGCTTAAAAGGCTCAGTGGCAAGGATATCGCCTTTGAATTTAACGCCGAGATGACAAGAGAGCTTTTTGAGGAAAAAAGAGGCGGCTTTGATGTGCTTTGCGCGTCCGAAAAAGCCGCCCTTGACATATTTCCCGGCGCCATACGGGACGAGGGCATAATGCTCATGGAAACGGAAGGGGTTTTGACGGGCGGCGGAGAGACCGTGCTGGAAGCGGCGGTCGAGGCAAGGAAGGCGGCGCTTACGGCGGACAGGCTCGCCCAGGGCATAGACCCGCGCAGCGCGAGAGGGGAGGAGGGGCCGGTCACATCACGGCTGTATACCAACCCCGACCTGGCAAGGGGGCTGATCAGGATAAAGGGCTGCGAAAGCGGCTATACGAGGGAGCAGGCGGCTGAGGAGGCTGGCAGGTGTATGCAGTGCCACTGCGACGAGTGCCTGCGCGGCTGCGCCTATCTTCGCCGCTTCAACAAGCACCCCGGCCTGCTGAGCCGGGAGATATACAACAATACGCAGATAATAATGGGGGACCACCCGCTCAACAGGGCGATGAACGCCTGCGCGCTGTGCGGGCAATGCACTGTCACCTGTCCCCACGGGTTCGATATGGCCCATGTATGCAGGACGGCGCGGGAAAACATGGTGGATACGGACAAGATGCCGCTGGCGGCCCATGAATTTGCGCTGCTGGATATGCTTTTTTCCAACGGAGAGGCATATCTTTGCAGAAAGCAGCCCGGGCACAGCCATTGCAGATACGTGTTCTTTCCCGGCTGCCAGGCGGCGGCGATAGCGCCGGAGGCGGTAATCGCCGCATACGAGGATCTCTGCACCCGGCTGAAGGGGGGCGTGGCGCTTATGCTCGGCTGCTGCGGGGCGATAGCACACTGGGCGGGAAGGGGCGAGATGTACGGCGAGGTCAGGGATAAGATAGCGGCGGAGCTTGCCGCACTGGAGGATCCCGTGATAATAGCCGGCTGCCCAAGCTGCATGAAGCTGCTCTCGGAGCAGGATATGGCTGAGACGGTAGGTATATGGACGGTGCTGAGGGACAGGGGACTGCCGGACGGGGCGCGGGGCGGTGGACGAGCCGTGCTCCACGACGCCTGCGGCGCGCGGGGGTATCCGGAGACCCGGTCCGCCGTGCGGCATATCATGGAGGAGCTGGGCTATCAGCTCATCGAGGAGGAATATTCCGGCGACAGCACCCAATGCTGCGGCTATGGCGGGCTTACCGCCTATGCGGACAGGGAGACGGCGGGCGACATGGCGAAAAGCTGCCTGAAAACGCCGGGTGCGCAGTATGTGAGCTACTGCATGGCCTGCCGCGACCGCTTTGCGCGGGAGGGCGCCGATTCGCGGCACATACTCGAGCTGGTGTACGGAATAGACGCCGGCGCGCCGCCGGATATAAGCAAAAAAAGACACAACAGGCTTACGCTTAAAAACAGGCTGTTAAGCGAGCTTTGGGGCGAGGAGGGAGAAAGCACGGAAAGGCCGTATAGGGTGGATTTTACGCAGGAAGCGCTAAAAATGATGGACGAGCGCATGATACTGAAAACGGATATATACAACGTGCTGGATTATATGCTAAAGAGCGGGGAGGCCGTAGAGGACGCCGAAAGCGGCATGCTCATAGCACGAAAGCGCTGCGGCAACGTGACCTTCTGGACGGCGTATACGGAAACCGCGGAGGGCTATACCGTGCATAGGGCATACAGCCACAGGATGACGGTGGAAAAGAGGAATTAAGGGGGGGCGGCATGGAGAAGAAAGCCTATTACAGCATAGACCCCGGGGGAAAGCTCAAATGCAGAAAGTGCAACGTCCCGCTGGAAAAGGGCCGGGCGAGGTTCATGTATCTGGACAACGGCTTTCCCGTGGAGCTGCCGCTCTGCCCCGTGTGCGGCTTCGTATACGTTCCGGAGGAGCTTGCCGTCGGCAAGGTGCTGGCGGTGGAAAAGGCGTTAGAGGACAAATAGAAGGGAGATAACCCATGAACGGACATCTCGGAGGCACACAAAACACGCTGCACATTATAGCGCTGTCAAGGCTCGCCCCGCCCGCTAAGATACTCGATATGGGTGCAGGGGCGGGAGAAACCGTGGGGCTGCTGCGGGATATGGGCTACGACGCCCGGGGCATAGATATAAGGCCGGGCAGCGATATGGTCGAGAAGGGGGATTTCCTCCGCTGCCCTTATCCCGATGCGGCCTTTGACGGCATAATAAGCCAATGCGCTTTTTTTGTGGGCGGCGACGTGAGCGGGGCGTTTTCGGAGGCATACCGCCTACTCAAGGGCGGCGGCGTGCTCATGCTTACCGACGTGTGCTTTGAGGACGTGGAAGGCATAGCGGGCAAAACGGGCTTTGCGGTAATGCACAGCGAGGATATGACCGCAAGGTGGCAGGAGTACTATATAGACGCGGTATGGCGCGGCGAGGAATGCCGCCATGAGCAAAGGGGCAAGTGCGAATACCGTATGCTTATATGCGGAAAGGAGTAGACATGGAATTGCTGGAAAGGGTGGTGGAGCTTAGCCTTGAGGGCTACTGCTGCTCACAGGTGATGGCGCTGCTGCTGCTGGAACTGCTGGGCGAGGAGGACGACGGCTTCGTTCGGGCGATGGGCGGGCTTATAAACGGCGGCGGCTACTCCGGCGGGGACTGCGGCTGCATGAGCGGCGGCGCCTGCCTTATATCCTATATAACGGGCAAGGGAGGGGAAAACGAAAGCGAGCTGCGGGGCCACGTTTCCGCGCTGTGCCATTTTACGCACTGGTTCGCAGAGGAAATGAAGGAGCGGTACGGCGGCACGGACTGCGGGGAAATACTCGGCGGCGACCAGCGCCGCAAGATGGAGCGCTGCCCGGAGATAATGGCGCTGTCCTTTGAGAAGTGCATAGAGATACTGTCGGGGAAGGGGCTTATATGATGGGCTTTGGAAGGACGAAAAGCGTATGCCCGGTGTGCTTAAGGGTGCTGGAGGCCCAAAAAACGGTGGGCGAGCACGGTATATATCTCAACAAGACCTGCCCTGAGCACGGGGCTTTTTCCGCGCTTATATGGGAGGGGAGCATAAAGGAGTATTTCATGTGGAACGGCGAAAGCTCCGCCATCGACCCGCCGGTGAACGGCAAAGAGCCGCAAAGGGGCTGCCCCAACGACTGCGGGCTGTGCTCCGCGCACCTTAGAAAGGGCTGCTGTATGCTGCTGGAGCTCACCAGGCGCTGCAATCTGGAATGTCCCGTCTGCTATGCGTCGGCGGGGAAGTGCGGCGATGACCCGAATATCGAGGATATAGAGCGGCAGTACGACTTTCTCATGGCGCACGGCGGACCCTTCAACATACAGCTATCCGGCGGGGAGCCGACCCTGCGTGAGGACCTGCCTGAGATAATATGGCTGGGCAGGCAAAAGGGCTTTACCTTCTTCCAGCTAAACACCAACGGCATACGCCTCGCGGCGGAGCCGGACTATGCAAAAAGCCTTAAGGCTGCGGGGCTAAATACGGTGTTTTTACAGTTCGACGGCATGAGCGACGCCGTATATGAAGCTCTGCGGGGCAGGCCGCTCCTAAGGGAAAAGCTCGCCGCAATAGAAAGCTGCGCCGCAGCGGGCTTGGGCATAGTGCTGGTGCCGGTGATAGCCCCCGGGGTGAACGAGGAGGAAGCAGGCGGCATACTGCGCCTCGCCATGACCCGCATGCCGTATGTGCGGGGGGTGCATTTTCAGCCGTTGAGCTATTTCGGTCGCTGCGCCCTGAAAAGGACGGAAAGGCCTGTCACCATACCCCGCATGCTGCAGCTCATAGAGAAACAGACGGAGGGAATGATGAAGTACGCCGATTTTTGCGGCGGTGGTGCGGAAAGCCCATACTGCTCCTTCCACGCAAGCTATATGCGCCGCGGGGACGGCTCGCTGCGGCTGCTGGGCAGGCGCGGCGGCTCCTGCTGCACCACCTCGGACGATTCCAGAAGCTCCGTCGCCGGACAGTGGAGCTGGGCGGAGGGGGATACGGAAGCCGCGCAGAAAAAAAGCGGGGCGGAGACCGCCTCGCTTGATGAATTTTTAGAATATGCCCGGCGAAATACCTTCGCCGTTTCAGGAATGGTGTTTCAGGACGCTTATGACCTCGACCTTGAAAGGCTCATGCGATGCCATATCTGCGAGGTGGATCCCAGGCACGGCATGGTTCCCTTCTGCGCCTATAACCTCACCGATCCGGAGGGCTTGGCGCTGTACAGGGAGCCGTAGCCGGTATGCTTACATTCCCGCGTCCTTTTCTATGACCTCATTTATCAGCTCCCACAGGGAAGCAAGCTGCTTTTTGCTCGTGATCGCGCCGACTATGGGCTGGCCGACTATGTTGCCGTTCCTGTCCACCACATAGGTCGTCGGGTAGGCGTATACGCTGGTGGTGAGCCGGCCCGCCTCGCCATCGGAGGCAAAATATACGTTGCGGTACGTTGCGCCCGCCTTGGACAGCACGTCCTTTGCCTCGGCTACCTCCTTTTCGCCGCCATCCAGCGTAAAGGAATTTATGCCGATGAGCTCGCCGCCCTTTTCGGCGAGCTCGCCGTTCAGAGCCTCCAGCTCGTCAAGCTCGGATACGCAGGGGCTGCAGGTCGTGAACCAGAAGTTGACGACGGTTACGGCGTTGCCGGAGAAAAGCTCGCTGCTCTTTACGTCATTGCCATCCAGATCCTTGCCTTCAAAGGCGGGGAAGGTCTGCATGCTGCCGTCTGCGGGCATGCCCATTGCGCTGTCCAGGGCTTTTTGAGCTGCTGCGGGATATTTTTCCTCCAGCGCGATCAGCTTGTTCTCAATATCGCGTACCTTTTCCGCTTCCTTCTGAAGCAGGCTAAGCTCGTCAGCCGTAAACTGGTCCTTGGTGGAATCTATGGTCTTCAGGAGAAAGTCGCCGTAGTTTTTGCCGTCCTCCTGCAGGGTCATGCCCTTATCCGCCGCCATGAATACCTTTTCCCAGAGCGCGCTGTTTTGGGAGAGTATATCCTGCTCCTGCTTCATGAGCTCGCGGAATTCGTTTACCGCCTTTTCCTCGCCGTCTGCGCCGCATGCGGCAAGCACAAGCGCCAGAACCAGCGCCGCCATGATATAAACTGCCTTTTTGAGTTTCACTTCTATTTCCTCCTTGAGTTTTGTCTATATCGCCAGAACAGAATACACCCTGCGATATAAAGCCTCTGTTAAGAAACAAAACTTACCCGCATATTATACCACAGCGAAAGGAAAAGTTAACAGCGCGGACATATTTCTTACTTCCAGGCAAAGGTTGCAAGGCCGTAGATGTATATCACCGCCACGGCGATGGGCACTACATACTGGCATATTGGCCTCATCCAGTTCTTTACCTTCAGGCCGCTGCCGGAGTTGGCCTCCTGAACGAAGTTGTCCCAGCCCCAGCCGTACCGCTTGCTGCAGCAGAATATGGCGAAGGTGATGGAGCCCAGAGGCAGCAGATTGGTGCTTACGATGAAATCCCAGAAATCGAGGAAGGAGCTTCCCTCCGCAAAGGGCTGGAAGCCGGAAAGCGCCGTAAAGCCCAGCGCGGTCGTAAGTGATAGCAGGAACATGCCTATGCCGCAGATGACGGAGCCCTTTACGCGGTTCCAGCCCGTGATCTCGCGCACGCAGGCCAATATGTTCTCGAATACCGCCAGCTCCGTGGAGAGCGCTGCGAATATCATAAACAGGAAGAACAGCGTGCCCCAAAGGCGGCCGCCGGCCATGTGGTTGAACACGGTAGCCATGGTGTCAAAGAGCAGACTGGGGCCCGCGTTTACCTCTACGCCGAAGGTAAAGCAGGCGGGGAAGATTATGAGGCCCGCCGTGACCGCCACAAAGGTATCCAATATGATGACATTGACGGATTCGCCCAGCAGCGTATGGTTTTTGTCGAGATAGCTGCCGAATATGGCCATGGAGCCTATGTATAAGCATCCCGGATTTCAACTGTGTATAGAAGCGTATGCTTTAGTGATAATTCTCTACGGAGCATTTTCCGTGTATCGGAAGGTCAGAAAGGCTAAGAGAAAAGAATGATGTTGTAGACGATAAATCTGGTCGCCATTATGGTTGTTCAGAGCGAGCAAGCACAGCTTGTGCTTGCTCGCCTTATCAGCCACCGACCGTTTTGCTATCTCTCCGGCTCTGTTTCCGTTTCCGTAAGAATGCCGTTTTCGGTTTTTATCGGTTCTTGACCGCTTTGCGTGTTACGGAATAGCAGGACGGCTATCCCCTTGTTGCGCATCAGCTCTCATTCTGTTCCACGTTTTCGGCGGCGAAAAGACAGCAGCAAAAATCCGGGCGGTCAAGGGTTTAAGAGTGGAGATTTTTTCGCGCTGTGCGCGGAAAAAATACGACTCGTCCCTTGACGGTATGGATTGGCGGAACGGCGGCAGAAGCAATAACTGCCATAGGGATAATTGGAAGTGTTATCCCGCCGCTCTGCTTTTCAGCGGTCAAGGTCTTGCTTGTGAGTGACTTTAACTCCTCGTTGTGGTATGCTGTGTCTGTGTAGGACTTGAGGTCCACATCAGACATGAGCATAGCTGCAATGGTTCGCGCATCGACACGGTCTGTCTTGGTTTTGCGAAGGCTCAGGCTTTTCCGGTAGAGGTTGGTGTGCAGCGGATTGATGACGTAGGTGTCCAGACCTTCGTTAAGCAAAAATCCGAGGATGTTGTAGCTGTAATGTCCGGTAGCCTCAAGCCCTACTTTTATTTTGTCTTCCGGGCGAGCACAGCGGCGAATGGTTTGCAGCAGCGTGTCAAAGCCCTCTGCGTTGTTTGGGATGGTAAATACATCTGCAAGGACTTCGCCTTCTGAGCTGAGGATAAAGCAATCGTGCTTATCCTTGGCAACGTCAATTCCCACGCAAATCATGATGGTACCTCCGGTATGTTTATTTGATGCTGGGTCCACAGGACGCTTTACTCTTGTAACCTTGTTCTACATAAACCGTCTGGCGGTATCTAACTGATTAACAATACTGTAAAGGACTGTGGTTGAAGCCTTTCAAGAACCGTCTTGCGGTAGGAGCTGATAACCAATCCACAGCATCCCTTACAGTGTAGCACAGTCCTTGGAGAGGGACTCTAATAACTACTACTCTATAATACAAGGAGAAGGCCCTATGAAAGACTATCTGGAATATATCGAAGAAAGCACAAATACGGTGAAGATCAAGACAAGGTTATCAAAACTGCTGGTGGTTTTGTGCTATCTGGTAATTTGGGCGTTCAATATTATGGCGTCATGGCGTTTTTCCGCGGGAAGTATTACGGAAGCACAGGCAGGTGGAGCCCAATGGATTATGCTCCCGGCCGCCACGATCGTTCTGTCTCTTTTGATCGGGAAAACAATTATTGGGGAAAGTACAAGTGGCTGGCGCCGATTGGATTTGGCCTTATGTTCATGCTTTCCGTCTATGCGAGCTATGGCATGAGAGAAAGATTGATCTTTAATCGGGTAGATTTGCAAACGCTCAGCTTTTTCTTTATCGGAACGATTGCTTCGATGATAGGGATGGCGCTTGGCCATACACTTTTCGCAGACGAAAAAAGCAAAGAAAAGAGCAAGTAATATATGCTTGCCGATACATGAACTTTAATGGGCTGTTCTGGCAACAGCCCATTTCCAACGGACGAGAATGGATTTTCACGCAGAACCCGGAAGCATTTGGGATGGTAAGGTCGTGCATCAGAAGTGGCTTCCGGCAGGTGCCTTGGCGAAGGCACATCCGAGACCTCCCTTTGAGAATTCGGAAAACTTAACATGGACCTTATTTTCAGTATGGTAGAATAAACAAGCGACAGCTTATGCTGTCCGGAGGCGACTGCAATGCAACGCCAGCCCTGCGGATACAGAATTACTTACAACGGAGAAAACGTATGACATTTGAAATTCACAGCAATATCACAAATCGATCTATGACCGTAGCTGCCCGCGCGA
>OGQA01001375.1_pt1 | contig 11532 bp, 13 predicted proteins | sample 1553011 | NCBI WGS metagenome assembly OGQA01 (sample SAMEA2580256, study PRJEB22360) | human gut metagenome | biome: human gut; feature: human-associated habitat; material: faeces | place: Denmark | collected 2008/2010 | reverse complement strand
TCTTTGTGAGCCTGGCCCCCACCCCCCCCCCCCGCCACACGGCGGTGAGGTTCAGCTTCGAGCCGCGGCTCATCCACCTCTTCGCCCCCGAGACGGAGAAAAACCTCATCTGATTTTCCGATGATATTCATCGGTGTGCCCGTTCCAAAAGGAACGGGCACTTTTTTGTCACCGCTTGTCGCCGGGCCGGAAGAGCAGCGCCATCACGACCGCGAAGCAGACCGCCGCGGCGATGCCGCCCGCCGTGGCGGAGAGCCCGCCGGTCATCACGCCGAGCCAGCCCCGCTCCGCGACGGCCTTCTTCACGCCGCTCGCAAGCGAGTAGCCAAAGCCCGTGAGCGGCACGGTCGCGCCCGCGCCGCCCCATTCGACGATGGGCTCGTAGATGCCGACGGCCGTGAGCAGCACGCCCGCGACGACGTAGCCCGTCAGGATACGGGCCGGCGTGAGCGGCGTTTTGTCAATGAGGATCTGTCCCACGGCGCAGAGAATGCCGCCGCAGAGAAAGGCGTTGAGATAGTCCATCAGCTTTCCTCCTCGATGTTTTCCAGAATGACGGCGTGGCACACGCCCGGGATGCTCTCGCCCTGCATGGCGGAGGTCGGCGAGAGCAGCGCGCCCGTCGGCGCGAAGACGATCCTGTTCCACTTGCCCTCGCGCATCCCGCGCAGAAGGTAGCCATTGAGCACGGCGGCGGAGCAGCCGCAGCCGCTGCCGCCCATGTGCATATCCTGCCGCTCCAGATCGTAGAGCAGCAGCCCGCAGTCCTTGTAGTTCTTCGTCATGTCCACGCCGTCGCGCGCGAAGAAGTCCGCGACCACCTCGTGCCCGAGCCGGCCGAGATCGCCGGTGACGATGAGATCGTAGTCCGCGGGTGAGGTCCGCGTGTCGGAAAAAAGCGCGCGGAGCGTGTCATACGCCGCGGGCGCCATCGCCGCGCCCATGTTGTTCGCGTCCGTGATGCCGCGGTCCACGATCCTCCCGATGGCCGCGTGCGTGACGGCAGGGCCCCTTCCCTCGTTCGACAGGATGCAGCAGCCCGCCGCCGTAGCCGTCCACTGGGCGGTCGGCGTGCGCTGTGAGCCGTAGGGCACGGGCATCCGGTACTGCCGCTCGGCGGTGCAGAAGTGCGAGGAGGTCATCGCCGCGGCGCGGCGGGCAAAGCCGCCGTCGATGCTCATGGCCGCGAGCGCCAGGCTCTCCCCCATCGTCGAGCACGCGCCGTACACGCCGCACAGCGGCACGCCGAACTCCCGCAGGGCAAAGGAGGTGCCGATGCATTGGTTCAGAAGGTCGCCGGCAAAGATGAGGTCCAGCTCCTCCGGCCTGCGCGTCGCCTTCTCCAGCGCGCGGGAAAGCACGCGCTTCTGCATACGGGCCTCGCCCTTCTCCCAGGTCTTTTCGCCGAAGAAGGAATCCTCGCTCAGCTCGTCAAAATAGTCCGCCAGCGGGCCCTGTCCCTCCAGCTTCGCGCCGATGTTGGCAAAGCTCTCCACGCGCGGCGGACGTGAAAAGCGCAGCGTCTGTGCGCCGATCCGTTTGGTCTCCATACCATTTCCCCTTGTGCTTGTAGTTTGTCTTAGTATGCCAAGGCCGGGAAATTTTATGAATTTCAGGTAAAACAAAGAGGGATGCGCCGTGTGTGCCGGCACATCCCTCTTTGCAGAGGAGGCAGATATTTCAGGTCTGATAGCTGCACAGGAAGCGCCGCGTGCGCTCCTGCGCCGGGTCGCCGAGCACCTGCTCGGGATCGCCCTGCTCGACGATGACACCGCCGTCCATGAAGATCACGCGGTCGCTCACGGCGCTGGCAAAGGCCATCTCGTGCGTGACGATGACCATGGTCATTTTTTCCTCCGCGAGATCACGGATGACCTTGAGCACCTCGCCGGTCAGCTCGGGGTCGAGCGCGCTGGTCGGCTCGTCGAAAAAGAGGATGTCGGGCCGCAGCGCCAGCGCGCGGGCGATGGCGACGCGCTGCTGCTGTCCGCCGGAGAGCTGGCAGGGATAGGCGTCCGCCTTGTCCGCAAGGCCCATCTTTTCGAGCAGGGAGAGCGCAAGCTCACGCACCTCGCCGCGCTCGCGCTTTTGCACGGTGAGCGGCGCGTCCGTCACGTTTTTGAGCACCGTGTAGTGTGGGAAAAGGTTGAACTGCTGAAACACCAGCCCGAAGCGGCTTTTGATCCGCCGCAGCGCAGCCTTGTCCGCGTAGACGCTCTTTCCCTCCGCGTCCATCGTCGCGGCGAAGTCGTTCCCGTAGGCGAGCGAGCCGCCGTCCATCGTTTCAAGCAGCGTCGCGCAGCGCAGCAGCGTGGATTTGCCGCTGCCGCTGGGGCCGATGACCGAGACGGCCTCGCCCTCGCCCACGGTGAGGGAAATGCCCTTGAGCACCTCCAGCGAGCCGAAGGACTTGCGGACGTCCTGCATGGTCAATACGTTCATGTCCGGTCCCTCCCTCACTGGTAGTAGGCGAGCGAGCGCTCCGCACGCTCCATCGCAAAGGCGACGATGTAGTTGAAGACGTAGTAAAAGAGTCCTGCTGCCGCGAGCGCCATCATACCGGGCGTGTTGGGCGAGGCGACGATCTGCTTGGCGCGGGTGAACATCTCCACCGTGCCGATGACGGAGGCGAGTGAGGTGTCCTTCACGAGCGTGATGACCTCGTTCGTCACGGGCGGCAGCACGCGCCGGATCATCTGGGGAAGAAGGATGCGCCCGAAGGTCTGCCCGCCTGTGTAGCCGAGCACCTGCGCCGCCTCGAACTGCCCGACCGGGATGGACTCGTAGCCCGCGCGGTAGATCTCCGCGAAGTAGACCGCGTAGTTGATGACGAAGCCGACGATGACCGCGCCGAAGCGCCAGTTGCCCGGCGGCGTGAAGTCGAAGAGCAGGAACGGTCCGTAGTAGACGACCATGAGCTGGAGCATCAGGGGCGTGCCGCGCATGACGGAGATGAACAGCTTCACGAGCCAGCGCAGCGGGGCCACGCGGCTGCGCCGGCCGAACATCACAAGAAGTCCGAGCGGCAGCGAGCCGAGCAGCGTTAAGGTAAAAATTTCCAGCGATTTCCCGAAGCCCTGCACCAGCAGGGTCAGCATGGCGGAAACGGTCATGTTACTTGACGAGGCAGAGGCTGTCGATCACAAGGCCCTGATCGACGTACTTCTCCGCGATGGAGAGCATCGTGCCGTCCTCGGCCATTTTGAGGAGCTCGGCGTTCACGGCGTCGCGCAGCTCGGTGTTGCCCTTGAGGAAGCCGATGGCGTACTGCTCGGTGGAGATGGGCTCATCCAGGATCACATAGTCGCCCTCGTTGCTGGCGATCTGGAACTTGGCAACGCCGAGGTCGGCGGCGATGGCGTCCACGCTGCCCTGACGGAGCTCCATAAAGCCGGTGTTATAGTCCGCCAGCTCCACGACCTCCTTGAGGGAGGACTTGAGCGACTCGTTGGCGTTGATAGCGTCCACGGCAGAGGAGGCGGCCTGCGCCATCACGCTCTTGCCGGCAAGGTCGGCGAGGGAGGAAATGCCGCTGTCGGCCTTGACGACCATGACGATGGAGTTATCGACGTAGGGGTCGGACCAGGTGTAGTCGTTCTCGCGTCCGGTGTAGGTGAAGCCGTTCCAGATGCAGTTGATGGTGCCGGCGGCGAGCTCGGCGTCCTTGCTGTCCCATACGATGGGAACGGCCTCGAAGTCCCAGCCGAGGCGGGAGCACAGCTCCTCGGCCATCGCAAGGTCAAAGCCGTCGTAGCTGCCGTCGGCGGCGATGAAGCCGAACGGCGGGAACTCGGCGTCGAAGCCGACGATGAGCTTCTGCTTTTCGGCGGTCTGGGTGGTGTCCGGCGTGTCGGCGCCGGTCTGAGGGGTATCGTCCTGCTTGGCGCCGCAGGCGATGAGGGACAGGCTCAGCACGAGGGCGAGCGCAAGAGAGATGAGCTTTTTCATGGTTTGGATTCCTCCGCGTTTCGATTTAGTGTGATGCTATGATAGCACAGCATTTTGTAAATGCAAGCCCTATTTTTGCCCGTTCGGTAATCTTTGGCGTACTGACCGAAGCGCCTGCGGAGTTCCCCTTTTATGTTTATGCACTATCACGATGTTGCGGTAGTGCGCAAAAGCATTTAAGACACTGTTGCGTCCTGTACCCCGCGCAAAGAAAAAGGATTGGCTTTTTCCCTGTGCCGATGTATAATGGAAGCAAATATGAGCTTCTTCCGGGAGGATACGATATGAAAGAAAAAATGCGCACCATCGGCTACCTGTGCCCGAGGTGCAGAAAGCCCGTTATGCAGCAGCGCTCCCGCTTCGCCCTCGCCGCCTCGGGCGCGATCGTGCAGTGCGAATGCGGCAAGAGCGAGCTGCAGATCGACTTCGACGGCGAAAAATTCCGCATCAGTGTGCCCTGCGGCGTATGCGGCGGCGAGCATCTGGCGGAGTGCGGCGCGGACCGGCTGCTCGACGGCGAGGGCATCGGCCTCGCCTGCCCCGAGACCTCCGAGCTTTGCTGCTTCATTGGGGAGGAGTACGCCGTCGAGCGTGCGCTCGCACAGCTGCAGATCACGGCGGAAAAGCAGTCCGCGCAGGGCGACGCGCCCGAGGCCTTCACCGACACGGTCATCATGTATGAGGTGCTCAGCGAATTGAAGGAGATCGCCGCGCGCCCGCGCGGCATCACCTGCGCCTGCGGCAGCGAGCGCTACCGTATGCAGGTGCGTCCCGCCGCCGTCGACCTCATCTGCGAGGACTGCGGCGCGAAGCTGCGCATCGGCGCGGCGACGGATGAGGACCTTGACCGCCTGTGCTGCCGCATGACGCTGCAAATTCCCGGGAAGAAGGGGTAAGGGAGCATGGATATCGTCGTCTGCTTTGCGCTCTTTCTCGCGGCGATGCTCTTTTGCCTCGTCAAGGACTTCTCCCTCGCGTGGGCGCTGCTGTTCGCGCTCGTGCTGTTCTTCGCCCTCGGTCTCAGGCGCGGCTACGGCGCAAAGGCGCTTGTCAAAATGGCGTGGAGCAAGATGCCCAAGAGCATGATCGTGCTGCGCATCCTGTTTTTCATCGGTCTGCTCACGGGACTCTGGCGCTCGTGCGGCACCATCGCCTTTTTCATCTACCACGGCATCCGCGTCATCACGCCCTCGCTCTTTATCCTCGTCGCCTTCCTGCTGACGGTGTTGCTCAGCTACGCGCTCGGCACGTCGTTCGGCGTGGCGAGCACGGCGGGCGTAGTGCTCATGGCGCTCGCGCGCTCCGGCGGCGTGAGCGAGGCCGTCACCGCCGGCGTCATCCTCTCCGGCATCTACTTCGGCGACCGCGGCGCGCCGACCTCGTCCTGTGCGAGCCTCGTCGCCGCGCTGACGGAGACCGACCTCTACGGCAACGTCAGGCGGATGTTCCAGACCGCCGCGCTGCCCTACGCGCTCTGCCTGATCGCCTACACCGTGCTCTCCTTCCGCAACCCCATCGTCACGGTCGATGAGACCATGCTGGACGCCCTCGCCGAGAGCTTTGTCATCTCCCCGTGGGCGCTCGTGCCCGCGCTCACCATGCTCATCCTGCCGCTCCTCCGCGTGCCCATCCGCCGCGCCATGGCGATCTCCGCCGCCGCGGCCTTCGTCATCACCGTCACGGTGCAGGGCGGCAGCGTGGCTGATGCGCTCCGGATCATGGTCGTCGGCTATCACCCGACCGAGGGGCTGCTGGCCTCCGTCGTCTCCGGCGGCGGGCTGGTGAGTATGCTCACGCCGTTTCTGATGATCCCGCTCGCCGCGCTCTACACCGGCATTTTAGAGGGCACGGGCGCGCTCACGCAGGCACAGAGCGTTCTGGAGCGGTCCGCCGAGCGCATCGGGCGCTTCCCGACGATGATCCTGCTGAGCCTTCTCGCCGCGATGGTGCTGTGCAACCAGACCATCGTTGTGATGATGGAGCATCAGCTCATCGGCGCGGTCTACGCCAAGGACGGCGCGGAGCACGAGGAGCTGGCGATGGACATCGCCAACTCCGGCGTCACCATCGCGGGATTGATCCCGTGGTGCATCGCCTGCGCCGTGCCGCTGAGTATGCTCGGCGTCGGCGTTGAGGCCCTGCCCTACGCCTGCCTGCTCTATCTTATTCCACTCTGCTACCTCTTCACCAAGCGCTTTTTCTTTCCCGCGAAATCCAAAGGAAGCGAGACACCGGTATGATCTCTCTGTTGGCCAAAAAATTCATCAAAAACCGCGAGGACGTCACCTCGCCTGCCGTGCGGCAGGCCTACGGGATGCTCTGCGGCATCGTGGGCATCGGCTTCAATGTGCTGCTCTTCGCGCTCAAGCTGATCGCCGGCACGCTCTCCGGCTCCATCGCCATCACGGCGGACGCCTTCAACAACCTCTCCGACGCGGGCGCGAGCATTGTGACGCTGCTCGGCTTCAAGCTCGCGGGACAGAAGCCCGACCCCGAGCATCCCTTCGGTCACGGGCGGCTGGAGTACATCTCGGGCTTGATCGTCTCCATGGTCATTCTCCTCATGGGCATCGAGCTTGCCAAGAGCGCGGTGGAGAAGATCCTGCACCCCGAGGCGGTGGAGTTCACGCTCCTCACCGGCGGCATCCTGCTCGCCTCCATCCTCGTCAAGCTCTATATGTACCTCTATAACCGCGCGGTCGGCAAGAAGATCGGCTCCGCCGCGATGGAGGCGACCGCGATGGACAGTCTCTCCGACTGCGCGGCGACCGCCGCCGTCCTCGCCGCGACGCTCATTGGGCACTTCACCTCGCTTCAGATCGACGGCTGGTGCGGTATCGTCGTCGCGGCGCTCGTGCTCTGGGCGGGCATTCAGGCCGCGCGGGACACCATCTCTCCCCTGCTCGGTCAGCCGCCCGCGCCGGAATTTGTCCAGAGGATCGAGGAGATCGTTCTCTCCTCTCCCGTCGTGCAGGGCATCCACGACCTCATCGTGCACGACTACGGCCCCGGCCGCGTGATGATCTCGCTCCACGCCGAGGTCCCCGCGCACGGCGACATCATGGCGCTGCACGACGAGATCGACAACATCGAGCAGCGGCTCCGCCGCGAGCTCGGCTGCGCCGCCACCATCCACATGGACCCCATCGTGACCGACGATAAGCTCACCGCCGAAACGCGCGAGCGCGTAGCGCAGCTCGTGCGCGGCATCGACGAGCACATCACCATCCACGATTTCCGCATGGTCACCGGCCCCACGCACACCAACGTCATTTTCGACGCGGTGGTGCCGTTCAAATTTCGCCTGAGCGACCATGAGGTCGAGCAGGAGATCCAGGCCGCCGTGAAGCGGCTCGACAGCAGCTATTTTGCCGTCGTGCAGATCGACAGAGACTACACCAAGTAAAGGAGCAGACGCTATGACAGAGGAGATCCGAAAGCTCAAGGAGATCATCGACGGCAGCGACAACATCGTCTTCTTCGGCGGAGCAGGCGTCTCGACCGAGAGCGGCATCCCCGACTTCCGCAGCGTGGACGGACTCTACCGCCAGCAGTGGAGCGACCCGCCCGAAACGATCCTGAGCCACACCTACTACGAGCGCTATCCCGAGAAATTCTTCGCCTTCTACCGCGCAAAGCTCCTCTGCCCCGACGCGAAGCCCAACGCCGCGCATCGTAAGCTCGCCGAGTGGGAGCGCGCGGGCAAGCTGAAGGCCGTCATCACGCAGAACATCGACGGACTCCATCAGGCCGCCGGCAGCAAGGAGGTCCTTGAGCTCCACGGCAGCACCCTGCGCAATTACTGCGAGAGGTGCGGCAAATTCTACGGCGTGGAGGCGATCGCGCACTCCGCCGGCGTGCCGACGTGCTCCTGCGGCGGGCGCATCAAGCCCGATGTCGTGCTCTACGAGGAGGGGCTCAACGAGGATACGCTCTACAAGGCCGTGCGCTATATCGCCGAGGCCGACGTGCTCATCATCGCCGGCACCTCGCTCGCGGTCTACCCCGCGGCGGGTCTGGTAAACTACTACCGCGGCCACAAGCTCGTCGTCATCAACAAGACGCCGCTGGGCGATAAGACCCGCGCGGATCTGGTCATCACGGGCACGGTCGGCGAGACGCTCGCGCAGGTATAAGCCCATCTTTTGGCGGCAGGAAAAAGCGGCACAAAAACTTTTTCTTTTCCCGCAAAAAAAGGTTGACATTTGGCGTACAACAGGCTTATAATAGCGGAGCGGTCGTTTGAAAGACTGATGAAAATGCGGGTGTGCTGGAATTGGCAGACAGGCTAGCTTGAGGTGCTAGTGTTCGTATGGACGTGCGGGTTCAAGTCCCGCCATCCGCACCATCTTTTCTTCTGAGGCTGCTTACGCGCGAGTGGTGGAATTGGCAGACTCGCTAGATTCAGGTTCTAGTGTCCTTCACGGACGTGCGGGTTCAAGTCCCGCCTCGCGCACCATGATCGATCCTTGAAAGCATTGAGCTTTCAAGGATTTTTTCTTTTCTTATCCGCCTCTACCCTTATTTTTACCCTTTATACCTTGGTCACACTATGGATATTATGTATGTACTCCGTGCGTATTATCGGTCAGCACCCACTTGACTTGCCCGATCCGCCGCCGTATAATCAGGGCAAATTTCAACTGCAAAGGAGCAAGCGCATGAATAAGACCAACACTCCGTTCCGTTACGACTACGTCGGCAGCTTCCTGCGCCCCGCGGCACTCAAGCAGGCGCGCGCCGACTTTCAGAGCGGCAGGATCGACGCCGCAGCGCTCAAAGCCGTGGAGGACGACGCCATCCGCGATCTCGTCGCCAAGCAGAAAGCGGCGGGTTACCACGTCATCACCGATGGTGAGTTCCGCCGCGCAACTTGGCACCTCGATTTCATGTGGGGCTTCCACGGCGTCGGCCACACACCGACCAAGACCGGACTTCCGTTTCAGGGCGAGGCCGCGATGCTTGACGACACCTATCTTACGGGAAAGGTGAGCGTGGACGAGCATCCCTTTGCCGAACACTTCCGATTTGTCAAGGCGCTTGAGGACGAGAACACCGTCGCCAAGCTGACCATCCCCGCGCCCGCGCAGTTTTTGGAGCAGATGGTCATGCCCTTTGCGATGGAGAATACAAAGAGGTTCTACCCCTCCGTGCAGGAGCTGATGGATGACCTCGCCGCGGGCTACCGCAAGGTCATTGCAGACGTGTACGCCGCAGGCTGCCGCAACCTTCAATTCGACGATTGCAGCTGGGGGATGCTGGTCGATCCGCGCGCCTGCATGATCTTCGACACCGACGCCAAGGGTCTCGAGGAGATCAAGGAGCAGATGTTGACCGTCAACAACATGGCGATCAGCGGTAAGCCGGACGACCTTGTTATCAATACGCATGTCTGCCGCGGCAACTTCCACTCGACCTATGCCAGCTCTGGCGCGTATGACAGCGTGGCGAAAACGCTGCTTGCGCGTGAGAATGTCAATGCCTATTACCTCGAGTTTGACGATGCTCGCAGCGGCGGCTTCGAGCCGTTGGCCTCTGTGAGTGGAGAGAAGAAGGTCGTGCTCGGTCTTGTGACGACCAAACGCCCCGAGCTGGAAAGCAAGGACGCGGTCATCGCGCGCATCCACGAGGCGGCAAAGTACCTGCCGCTCGACCGCCTGTGTCTGAGTCCGCAATGCGGCTTCGCCAGCTGCGAGATCGGCAACAAGCTGACAGAGGCGCAGCAGTGGGCCAAGCTCGCGCTGGTCAAGGAGATCGCCGAGGAGGTCTGGGGTTGAGCAAAATACCGTTGGGCAGGCCGCGCGGGCAGATGTCGGAATCCATGCTGACGGCGGCGTTCATCATTCTCTCCGGCGGCCTGCAGGACGCCTATACCTATCTCTGCCGCGGCAAGGTGTTTGCCAACGCGCAGACAGGCAACATCGTGCTCTTCAGCGCCTATCTTTTCGATGGTGACTGGACGCACAGCCGACGCTATCTTGTGCCGGTGCTCTCGTTCATGCTGGGTATTTTCGTGGCTGAGTGTATTCATCGGCATTTCAAGCACATGGAGAGGGTACACTGGCGGCAGCTCATTCTTTTGGCGGAGATCGTGCTGCTGTTCCTCGTCGGCTTTCTGCCGCAGGAGGGCAGCACGGCTGCCAACGCGCTCGTTTCGTTCGTCTGCGCCATGCAGGTGCAGACCTTCCGCAAGGTGCGCGGCCACGCCTACGCGAGCACGATGTGCATCGGCAATATGCGCAGCGGCACGGAGGCGCTGTGCGTTTACTTCCACACGCACGACCGCGAGGTGCTGCACAAGGCGCTGACCTACTTCGGCGTGATCGGACTTTTTGCCGTGGGCGCGGGTCTCGGCGCGCTGCTGACGGGAGCCTTTGCCGAACGCGGCATCTGGATATCCTGCGCGCTGCTGGCGATCAGCTTTCTCATCATGTTCATCCGCGAGGAGGAAGCGAAATGAGCCGTATCTTCCCGTCCATCGGCGACGCGGACAACGCATCATAGCCTGTGATCAAAGAAAACGACTTACAAAAAGCTCCCGACGCTTACTGCGTCGGGAGTTTTTTTACCTCGCAGGAACGATCGCCCAGCAGCATTCGCCGCAGGTGCTTGGCAGCGGTGCTCAACGGCTGATTTTTTCGCTGGAACAGATAGATGCTGCACGGTGCGATCGGCTCGTCCAGCGTGAGCGGATAGACGCCGGTGAGCTCCGGCACCGCCACGAGCATTTCGCGCGGGACAAACCCAATGCCGAGGTTGCAGCGCACAGCAGGAAGGACTTGATCGATGGTCTCTACCTCCACGTCAGGACTGAGCGGCAGGTCGTGCCGCAGAAAGAGGTCGGAATAGAAATCGTGGGACGATGTTCCCTCGGTGAGACTGACGATGGGATACGGAGAGCTTTTGCATAAGAGCGAGCAGCGCACGATCTCGCCCGCTATCTGCGTTTACATCGACGCAAACGGTCTGCATGAGCTCAACAACGAGCGCGGGCACGAGGCGGGAGACCTGATGCTGCGCTTCGTCGCGGAGAGCCTGATGGAGCAGTTTCCGAAGGGCTCCCTTTGCCGCGTCGGCGGAGACGAATTTGTCGTATTCCCCGCCCCGGCGGAGGGGCAGACCTGCGAGGACCGTATGCGCTCGGCCTCCGCGAGCATCACCGCGCAGGGCTGCAGCATCTCTTACAGCATTGCCGCGCATGAGTCGGTGGTCGGACTGAGAGAGCTTGTCCGCGAGGCGGACGAGAAGATGCTTGAGAGCAAGCGCGCCTACTACGCCGAGCACGACCGCAGAGTACGGAAATAAAAAAGAGAAAAGGAGTAGTGGAGATATCCACTGCTCCTTTTGTTGTGTGCCGGCAGCGCCGCTTTCCGACCGACCGTATGCTTATTCGGCCGCCGGCGCTTCGCTATCCTCCCACCTCCAGTTGCGCACCTCGGGCAGGTCGATGCCGTTGTCGCGGATGTACTGGCGGTGCTCGACGAGCTTATCCTGCATCTTCTGCACGAGGTAGGCGCCGCGGTTGCCGAGCTGCGGCAGGGGGCGGGGCGCGGCGAGGGCGGGGGGGAAGCGGGAGCTCCGCGT
>OGQA01001368.1_pt1 | contig 11551 bp, 8 predicted proteins | sample 1553011 | NCBI WGS metagenome assembly OGQA01 (sample SAMEA2580256, study PRJEB22360) | human gut metagenome | biome: human gut; feature: human-associated habitat; material: faeces | place: Denmark | collected 2008/2010 | reverse complement strand
AGGCGATAAATTTATATATATAAAAGAGGAAACCGAAATTATCGAGCACTTTCTCGAAATAGAAAAAGTCAGGTTCCCCGATACGATAAGCTACGAATGTACCCTTCCCGACGGCATAGGCGAATACAAAATACTGAAACTTGTGCTCCAGCCTATAGTGGAGAATTGTATCAAACACGGCTTCGAAGGAAAAGAAGAACTCGGGATCATTTCCATTACGGCAAGAAGCTCCGGCGAATATATAGAAATAGACGTCACGGACAACGGCTGCGGATTCGACGTCCCGGAGGATTTCCCTTTCAGAAAACCCGCCAATACCCGCGGCGGCTACGGCCTTTATAACGTAAACGAACGTATAAGACTGGAGTACGGCGACGACTGCGGACTCAAAGTATCATCCCGCAAAGGCGAGGGCACCACCGTAACGGTCATCATTAAAAAAAGGATGTGACATTTTGAGCGCGTGATCCCCTGCCGGGGAGCAAGTTAATGAAAGCGCACCTTATGACGGTGCGCTCATGCCGGAGTCGGGGCTGTTTTCGTGCATACCGCAAGAAAAGAATCGAACGTAAAGCAAACGCGTACACGAGGCTCATAGATCATTAAGAAATGATTGCATATATATTACCCTCTCCGGCGGATAAATAACTCAAAGGATCGGGACTCGGAGAATAAGTCAAATGTTCGGAAAGCTGAGAAAAAAAATATTCGGCAGTATTTTTACGGTTATTTTGATTTTTGTGCTGTCGGTCAGCATCATATCCTTTTGCGTGATCGTAAGCAACCTTTACGAAGCGCAGGCCGAAAGGACCGAAGACAACGCATACAGCGGTGTCAAGGGGTGTCAGGCTTATTTTTCCGCCGTTATGGGGATAGTGGAAAACGCTTCTAAAAACGATTCCCTGGAAAGGGTGCTCACGGGCGGCACGGCATGGGATATCATTTCCGTTCTGGACGGTATCTGCAATTATGCCGTGAAGGTGGACGGAGCCGTGCTTTACGGCTATAACGGTTATACGGCTTATTCGGCGGGAGTAGGTTCGCCGCCTTCTCTCGATCAGTTGAGGGAGGACGAGGATTTCGAAAAATTTATGCTTTCAGATGAAAAAAGCTTGGTTTCGGTGAGAAAAAAAGCCTCCGCTCAGTATTACAACCATACAAGATATAACTCCGAAAAAGGAGTTATATCCTGCATGTATAAAATCTACAGCGGAAACGAAGCCGTCGGGATAATCTCTGCGGACATTCTTTCGGAAACTCTTTATGACGCCAAGCTTTCTTATATAAGCTTCGGAGAATCCGGCGTCGGCTTCCTCGTGAAAGACGGACTTGTCACCGATTCGGATACTTTCAAGCAATATTTCCCGCAGGGAGAAGGAAGAACAGAGGACGGCAAGTACTTTGTATCATACGCGGAAGACAGCGGTATCGAAGTCATGCTTTTTGTCCCTCTGAACAGCTTCTATGAACGTGCATTTGCCGTTTTCGGCATGTTTTTTGCCGTGGATATGTTGCTGCTCAGCCTGGGAGCTTTGTTTTCGCAGTATGTATGCGCGTGTTTCATAAATCCCCTGAAAAAGCTTTACGGCAGAATGAATGAAAGCCGCTGACTCGACACGTATCTTTCGAGGAAGCCGGAACGCTTCCTTTTTTTTGCGCCGTTTCCTTACCCTGTAATGAGGCAGACGTCGTTTTTTCTCATATCGGTTGCCTAAAGATGCTGACGGCAGATCCGGCTTCGATACAACGGGAAGCCGGCAAGAAGGAAAGCGGGATCGGGTAAACTGCTCAGCCGGCGGATTATCGGCAGAAACGCCCGGCGTTTCAGAAACGACACACCGGACGGCAAAGAGCGGCATACGGCGGTGCGGAGAGCGGAAATATACTCGATGTTTCCGAACGCTCCGTGCGGGATGATCCGTGTGTTTCCGAAATGATACAGAAGTCAGCAAAGAGCGTCATGAAGAAAACGGGTGTCTGTTATGAAATCGGGATCGGTTAAACTGCTCAGCCGGCGGATTATCGGCAGAAACGCCCGGCGTTTCCGAAACGACACACCGGACGGCAAAGAGCGGCATGCGGCGGTGTGGAGAACGGAAATATACTCGACGCTTCCGAACGCTCCGTGCGGGATGATCCGTGCGTTTCCGAAACGATACAGCAAGCAGCGAAGAGCGTCATGCGGCGGTGTGGAGAGCGGAAATATACTCGACGTTTCCGAACGCTCCGTGCCGGATGATCCTTCTGTCGCGGCAGGTTTTTGCGCCGCTGCAAGTCTGTCCGTGCGGAGCGGGAATGCGGCTGCCGCAGGGCAGAGTGTTAAGGGGTAAGGGCAGGAAAAATTATTGTGCAGTTTTGTCTACTATTTTGCAGTTTAAGTGTATTGCAAAATGCGGAAATAATTTATATAATTAGCTTAAAGATAATAAGCGCGGAGACGCTTTCTGAGAGGTTGATATGAAAAAGATTCTGTTAGTTATTGTTTTAGTGATGATGATGGCAGTGGTCATGTGCGCATGTGATCCGGAGGACAACGGCAAGATCAAAGTTTCCATCGGGTTCTGGCCTGAAGCTTCCAATACCGCAGACATTGCCATGTACAACGAGTGGAAAGAAAAATTCGAAGCGGATAATCCCGAATACGAGATCGTCGCCGATCCTTACACCTACAGTCCCGAAACTGTGGCGGCAAAAGGGAACATCGGCGCTTTGCCCACAGTATTTCAGACCTATTTCACCGAACCCGAAATGCTTATTCGTGAAGAGTACATCCGTCCCGTGACCGATCAGCTTGAGCAGCTCGGCTGGCTTGATAAAATGGATGACAGCATGCGTGCGGCACTTACCAAAAACGGTGAGGTTTACGGAGTCCCTCGTGACGGATACGGTATGGGACTTTTCCTCAATCTTGCTTTGATGTACGATATGGGCGTTATAGATAAAAATACCGACGGAACGTATAAATTATATGACGATGACGGGGATCCGCTGTATCCCACCACTTTTGACGAGGTCACTGAGCTTTGCCGTGAGGTGCAGAGTGTGTATAACGACAAGTACGGCATACTTATTCTTTCCGCAAACAAGCAGGGCGGATGGCAGCTGTGTAACATAGCGTGGAACTTCGGCGCCGGTGATCTGCAGATTCAGGGCAGCGACGGGAAATGGAGCAGTAATCTTGCCGACGATGGTATGGTCAAGGCCCTGACCTGGATACAGGATCTTGCCGCCGAAGGATTATGTTATCCCGGAGCTTCACTCAATTACAGCGATTTTCCTGCCAAGATAGGCACGGAGCAGGTACTCATGGCTTTTGTAGGTAACGACGCTTTGAGTCAGCCCATAACAAACTACAATTTCGATAAGGACAGCTTTGCGCTTGTACCCATGCCCACAGGCGACGGAACAAGCAGATATGCTCTTTTCGGCGGTACGCCTTATGTCTTTGCAGAAAACGCCACTGACGAACAGGTAGAAGGCGCGCTTAAGTTCCTTCATTACATAGGCAGAAGTCCCGAAGTGGATGAGATATCTGTAGCCGCAATGGAGAAGGGCTTCAAAGTTGCAGAGCAGAAGGGCATGCCAATACTTCCTACAGTCAAAGCATGGAAAAATTCCGACTATCTCGAAATCGCCGAAGCTCTCGAGGATCAGTATATAAACGTCAATTACGAGTATATGAAAGACTTCTTCGATACGATATACGAGATGCGCCGTGACGAAGAACCCAATTACTGTCAGGATATGTACGGACTGCTTGACAACGCCATTCAAAGTGTGTTGTCGGAGCCCAGTGCCAACCCTCTGGCTTTGCTTACCACGGCAAATACCACTTTCCAGAACCTATATTTATCTAAATTAAATAAATAATTCAGGATGAAACGGAAGAGAGTATGATATCACAAGTCAAAAAGGTTTTCAAAAAAAATATCGGCGGATGGCTGATCATGCTCCCCACACTTGTGCTTTTCGTGTTTTACGTGTGGGGCCCTCTGCTTGAAAACTTGTTGTATTCCTTTTTTGAAGTGCACCGTTTTCACAGGGAAGAATTCATATGGTTTGACAATTACATTTCGGTATTTTCCGATCCCGCTTTCGGGAAGGCGGTATGGAATACCTTTGTTTACGCATTCTGGTCCATTCTGATAGGTTTTCTGCTTCCGCTGATATTGGGACTGCTGCTTTCGGAAGTAGTTCATTTCAAGGCGTTGTTTCGTTGTCTGATATATTTCCCGAGCATTATTTCCGGAGTCGCGGTGATGCTGATGTGGACTCAGATACTTGACGGTTCCTCGGGAAGCATGCTGAACGGTATTCTCGGTCTTTTCGGGATCGAGCCCCTTCAGGTGCTGATGAATTCGGAGTGGGTCATCCCGGTGATAGTTATAGTCATGACGTGGCGAGGTGCGGGAGCAACGGTGCTGATATATCTTTCTTCCCTTCAGACGGTGGATTCTACCCTTTATGAGGTGGCAAGACTTGATAAAGCCAATTTTCTTCAGAGAATATGGTATGTTACGCTCCCCTCCATCAAGCCTACCGTGAAACTGCTCTTTATTTTGCAGATAATATCGGTATTCCAGGTGTTCTATGAGCCTATGATGATGACTGCCGGCGGTCCGGATAATGCTTCAATATCATTGATGTATCTGTGCTACAAGTATACGTTTTTAGATAACAATGCCGGAGCCGGAGCTGCCTGCGGAGTCATACTTGCCATAATCATAATGCTTCTGAGTTTCCTTTACTTCAAGCTTTCCAAAAAGGAGGAAACGGTATGAGACTGCAAAATAAAAACGAAGGCCTTATAACAGGTATCGAATACAGGCATACTCGTTTCAAGATCCTTTACGCCTTCATAATCTTTATACTCGTCACAGCCTGTCTTGCCGCCATAATCCCTATCGGATGGCTGTTCTTTGCCGGCTTCAAGGACGCCGACGAGGTTTTCGCTTCTCCTTTCAAGTTCTTCCCGGACGCTTTCGACCTCGGAAAGATCGTGGAAGTGTGGAACACAGTGGGCTTCGGCAAGTATTTTTTGAACACCTTTATTGTGATGGCGGGGTCTGTTTTATGCGCGGTGATCTTTAACGGCCTCCTTGCTTACGCGGTGTCGGTGGTCAGACCTCTCGGACATAAAACCGTTTACAAGCTTGTGCTGGCAAGTTATATGATACCTCCCGTGGCTTCTCTCGTGCCCCTTTACGCCAACATAACCTCCCTCGGTCTTAAGGGCTATGCCGTTTATCTGCCGCTGTGTCTGCTTTACGGCGCAAACGCCTATTATTTCATGATGTTCAAAAACTATTTCGATACCATTCCCGAATCGCTCTTTGAAGCTGCAAGGGTCGACGGTGCCAATCCGCTCAGGATATTTTTCTCTGTGGCGCTCCCGCTCAGCAAACCTATCGTCGGGGTCGTCAGTATCTTTGCCATGACGGCTTCATGGGCAGACTTCCTTCTTCCTTATCTGCTTTTACAGGATGACGCTTTGTGTACCGTTATGGTCAAGATCTATAACCTGAAAACCAATATGTCGAACATGATGAATTTCGGCATAGACAAGTACCTTATGGCGCTGACCATTTCCATACTGCCTCAGATACTTATTTTCGTTATTTTCCAAAAGCAAATCACCGGAACAAATGTCAGCAGCGGCGTAAAAGGCTGAGGAAGGAGGGCGTGCCGACTGTATCGCTGCGGCGCTTTTCCTTCCTACCGCCCGTAAAGGCGCGGAACTGACTCGTTGACTTAAAGGAGATCTTATGGCTAAAACTGCAAGAAAACATTTTGAAACCGATTGCTGGCAAATTATCGAAAAGGATTTCTCACCCGAATTTTCACGTGTTTCGGAATCGGTGTTTTCCCTCGGCAACGAATACATGGGAGCAAGAGGCTTTATCGACGAGGGATGCGGTTTCCCTTCTCTCAGGGGGACCTACCTCAACGGCATTTACGAATACGCTTCCGACTCCTCCGCCACAGCCTATAAAGGCATTGCCACACGAACGCATTTTATGGTGAACGCGGCTGATTTCTTCGATACGGAAATTATGCTTGACGGGGTAAAACTCGATATGGCTTCGGTTCCCTTCGAGGATTTTGAAAGAACGCTCGATCTCAGAACGGGCAAGCTTACAAGACGTACTGTCTATAAGTGCGGAGGTAAGTCTCTGAAAGCGGAGTTCTGCCGTTTTTTCGATATGCAAAGGTATACTGACGCCTATCAGCGTATCGTTTTCACGTCGGACGTAAGCGCGGTGCTCACGCTGAGTGCGAACGTGCGTTTCGATGAAAAACATTTCGGTCAACCTTCGAGATGGCGTGAAACTTATAACGAAGGGGATTTCACGGAGTGCTGCACGGAAAGCACGAATCAGAGGGTATGCGTGGGTTGTTATTGCGTCATGGAGGGAGCTGAGTGCGAAAGCCTGAAAGCCGACAGGTTTTCCGGCAAAAAGTTCACCGTCACGCTCAGGCCGGGCGAAAGCGTTGTATTTACACGTCTTGTGACCGTCGGGAAAAACAGGAAGGGCGGATCAGCCTTGAGCGAAGTCAGGAAACAACTCGGAACGCTTTGTGCCGAAGGCTATGAAAAGGCTTCCGCGCGCAATGAATCTTACTGGGCAGACTTCTGGAAAAGATCGGATATCACTATCTGCGGCAGCGACGAGGATCAGCAGGGCATAAGATTTTGTATCTTTCAGCTGCAGCAGACCTATCACGGCGCCGAGAAAGAAGATAATATCGGAGCTAAGGGACTTACTGGCGAAGCGTACAGCGGTCATGCCTTCTGGGATACGGAAACTTACTGCCTGCCTTACTACCTTTTCAATAATATTGAAGCGGCGAAGAATCTGCTCGAGTACAGGTATACCACTCTTCCTCAGGCTGAAAAACGCGCCCGGGACCTTGACTGCAAAGGCGCATGTTATCCTATAGCCACGCTTAACGGCGAGGAAGGCTGTACTTTATGGCAGCACGCGAGTCTACAGATGCAGCCCTCCACGGGAGTAGCTTACGGTATCTTTCTTTACAGCAAGGTGAGCGGGGACAAGGAATTTTTGTATACTCACGGAGCCGAAATGCTTATCGAGATATGCAGGTATCTTGCTTCGAGAGGGCAGTGGGATCCCGAGCACGAATACTTCGGTTATTACTGCGTGATGGGACCGGACGAGTTTCAGATGATGGTCAACCATAACACCTACACGAACTATATGGCGCAAAAAACTTTCCGTTTCACATTGAGCGTACTTGAAGAAATGCCCGAGGAGTTTTACGGGAAAGTGAGCGAAAAAACCTCGCTTGCTCCTTCGGAAAAGGAGGAATGGAAGCTTTGCGCGGACAGGATGCTCATTCTTTACGACGAAAAAACTATGCTCTACGAACAGCACGACGGCTTTTTTAAACTGCCTCATGTGGACGTCGACTCCATTCCCGATACCGAATTCCCGCTCTATTCTCATTGGAGCTACGACAGGATTTACAGGAACGACATGATAAAACAGCCTGATGTACTCATGTTTCAGCTGCTTTACAGCGGGGATTTTTCCGCGGAATGCAAAAAAGCCAACTATGAGTATTATGAGCCGAGATGTATTCATGAGTCCTCGCTTTCGCCGTCGGTACACTCAGTGATTGCGGCAGAAACGGGCAAATATAAAGAGGCGAGCGATTTCTTCGCCTTCGCCACGAGAATGGACCTCGACGACTATAACCGCAATACGGCGGAAGGACTGCATACTACAAGCATCGCCGCGGCATGGCTGAACGTGGTTTACGGCTTCGGCGGACTCAGAAGCGACAGGGAACTTTCCGTACGACCCATACTTCCTGCGAAATGGGAAAAGTACTCCTTCAATATCACCGTGGACGGCTGTGTGCTGCATTTTGAAACGGACGCAAAAGGAGTTACCGTGACCAACGGATCGGATAAGGAAATACCTCTCATAATATACGGGAAGAAATATTATGTAAAAGGACGCATTACGGTGGAAAGATGATTATTGAGGAAAAAGGCTATAATTGCGACAGACTGTCCAGGGGCGACAAACTCGTTATCGGAAACGGTACCTACGGCTACAGAGGCACCATAGAGGAAAATACCGCAAATGAGTGTGTGGCTCTCAACGCGTGCTGTTTTTACGATAAGAAAGATGACGGGTGGAGAGAATCGGTCAATATGCCCAATCCTCTTTACGCCGTTTTCCGTGTGAACGGCACTATCCTTTCGGAGCGTTACGTAAAGAACCATTACGAAAGGCTGCATCTTGAAAACGGCGTTTTTGAGAGAGAGACAGATTATCGTATCGGGAACCTGAACGTAAAGCTTTTCACCCGGAGATTTTTTTTGCAGTTGCGTAGCGATCTGCTTGTGAGCGATATCAGGCTGAGTTGCAGCGAAGAATGCAATATAGAAGTACTCAGCGGCATAGACTGCGACGTCTGGAATCTGAACGGAAAACATTTCACGGTGCTGAAAACGGACTTTTCTCCCCTTTCTGTACGTGCAGTGACCACAGAAGGGAAGATGCTTTCCGTCACAGTTGAGGAAAACGCGTCGCAGTTTCCCGAAAAAAGCTTTATTTCGGGGGAAAAAGTCCTTAACAGGTATAACGTGAGCTCAAAACGTTTTTACCTTGCAAAATTCTGTCTGCTCTACAGAGAAGGCGCCGAAAGCCTTCCGCTTCCCGAAAACGCCGACTTCCTCCGTATGATGAAAGAAAACGATATTTGGTGGGAAAACAAATGGAAAACCTCCAAAGTTTTCATTAAAGACAGGGATAAACTTCAGACCGCCGTGGACTACAGTATCTATCAGCTTATCAGCTGTGCTCCGAAAACAGAAGGGGTGTCTGTGCCCGCAAGAGGATTGTCGGGTCAGACGTATAAGGGGGCTGTTTTTTGGGATACCGAAATGTTCATGGTGCCTTTTTATCTCGAAACTGATCCGGATACCGCAAAAAGACTCATGAGGTACAGGATCGGCTCCCTGAACGAAGCAAGAGCAAAAGCGAAGTTTTACGGTTATGAAGGCGCTTTCTTTGCATGGGAAAGTCAGGACAACGGAAAGGAAGCGTGCAGCGATTTCAATGTGACCGACGTCTTTACCGGCAGACCGGTCAAGACCTGCTTCAAAGACAAGCAGATCCATATATCCGCAGATATAGCCGTTACGCTGTATAACGTCTACAAAGCCACAAACGACATTTCGCTGCTTGCCGAAGGCGGGTGCGAACTTATTATCGAGTGCGCAAGATTTTATTATTCTCGCGCGCTGTATAATCATATCAAAAACAGATTTGAGCTTACGGACGTTTTAGGACCGGACGAGTATCACGAAAGGGTAAACAATAATGCGTATACAAATTACATGGCCCATGAAACAGTAAGACTCTGTTTCAAGGCAGTAGCCGCGCTAAAGCGTCACGCTCCGCAGGGGTATGAAAAACTTTATTCCAAATACGCCGGGGATTTCAGGAATTTAAGAAACTTCTACAAGCATCTTTACCTTCCCCAACCTGACGAAAAGGGTATTATAGAGCAGTTTGACGGATATTTTGCACTGGAAGACGTATCGGTTGAGCAAGTGCGTAGCCGTCTGGTAAACGAAAAGGAGTATTGGGGAGGCACAAACGGAGTCGCTACTCCTACCCGGGTAATAAAACAGGCCGACGTTATAGCTTTGATGTGTGTGTTGCCTGAAAGATTTTCCGTTGAAGTGAAGAAGGCAAACTATGAATTTTATCTTCCTTATACGGAGCACGGATCTTCTCTTTCATCTTCGATGTACGCAAGGTGTGCGTGTATGACGGGAGATCCCGAAGAGGCTTATAAATACCTCAAAATGACTGCCAATGTGGATCTTGAGGGGGGCGGAAAGAAGTTTGCCGGAAGCCTTTATATAGGGGGAAGTCATCCTGCAGCTTGCGGCGGCACATGGCTGACCCTTTCCGAAGGCTTTTTGAACAAGGATTACGGTCAGCTCCCCGAAGAAATAGAATATCTGATAGTGTCCACGAAAAAAGGCACAAGACTTTCAAGAAAAAAATGTGAGCCCCTGTCGTCGGCGGCAAGGACATGATTTCTGACGCAAAACGGAGTGTATACTATGATAAAAGGAGTTATTTTCGATCTGGACGGGGTCCTGGTGCATACCGACAAGTTCCATTTTCTTGCATGGAAGGCTCTTGCCGATAAACTCGGAATTTATTTCGATGAAAAGATCAACAACAGGCTGAGGGGTGTTTCGAGGATGGAAAGTCTCGAGATAATACTCGAAAGGAGCAAGATCAGCTATACCGCCGAGGAGAAAGAAGTCTTTGCGGCAGAAAAGAACGAAAAGTACAGGAATTTCCTTCGTACCATGACGCCTGATGACGTAGATAAAGGCGTAAGAGAGACTTTGGAAAAGTTAAAAAGAGCCGGGCTGAAGATCGCCGTCGGGAGCAGCAGTAAAAACGCCGGCCTGATACTCGCCCAAACCGGACTTACGGATTGCTTCGACGCCGTTTCGGACGGAAACGGCCTCAAAAAAAGCAAGCCCGATCCCGAGGTGTTTCTTAAAGCGGCCGCAATGCTCGGACTTGACGGAGAAGAATGCGCAGTAGTTGAAGACGCCGTTGCCGGAATAAAAGCCGCAAAAGCGGCAGAGATGCTGTCGTTTGCAGTCGGTGACGCCGCATTGTCCGACGAGGCGGACTTCAGAATGAAAAGCATAGAAGAGCTTCCCGGTATCATTGCCGAGGTCAACGAATAATTCGTATCGAAAACCCTTGAGCCGGAAAACCTCGGAGTTTTTTCCCAGGGGAACTTCCGGAAATCGCCATTGCTCTGTATAGGCGTCTTGCCTCGGAAAGTATTCCGCAGAGCACCCGGCAAAAAAATTTTATGAAAGATATATCGATATACTTGCCGCCTTCGGGCGGTTTTTTATTTGTTTACGGCGAGTCTACATAAATCGATAGTGCCGACTTATACTTGCCGCCTTCGGGCGGTTTTTTATTTGTTTACGGCGAGTCTGCCGGGGAATATTTATGGGGAAGGAAAATAATCGATAAAAAAAATTATTTTGCCGGAAAATTAACATCTTTCTTTTTCGGGATTCAATAAAAAAGGTAAGCTCTTTGCCGCATCAACAGCTAGTTTGCTTACCATTCATTCTTTACAGATTCTTGCTTGAAATTCCGTTTATTTAAACAGAGGTTTCAGCAGTTCCGGCATTTCCACCTTGTCAACTTCCAGTTCGCTAACCCGTTGTTTGCCTGTTGAAGACAGGTGAAAGTACATTTGCCGGCGGTCCTCGTTGCCGAGTTCCCTGACAATCAATCCTTTTTCTTCCAGTATCCGGAGCATTTTCGATGTATGTGAGGGACTTAAATCTGTACTTTTCGACAGGTTAGTTGCCGTCATTCTCTCGGTGGCGTCTTTGAGGATGCATAATATCATCGCTTCATTCAACGTTATCCGGTATACTTTTTCAAATGCAGTTTCAAAGCTCGACATGGCTCTGAACACTTCGCGCATTGCACATATTGTTTTCATATTT
>OGQA01001354.1_pt1 | contig 11612 bp, 10 predicted proteins | sample 1553011 | NCBI WGS metagenome assembly OGQA01 (sample SAMEA2580256, study PRJEB22360) | human gut metagenome | biome: human gut; feature: human-associated habitat; material: faeces | place: Denmark | collected 2008/2010 | reverse complement strand
CAACGTGGACCACCCCCTTCCCGCCCCCCCAGCCGTAGGAGCCGAACAGTGCGATCTTTTTGCCGTTCAGAGAGCCTTCCAGCGCAGCAAACATAGGCTCGAACTCGCTCTCCTCCAGCTGCTCTGCACCCATAGCCGGGCAGCCAAAGGCCACAACGTCAAACTCTGCCAACTTTGCGGGGGTCATCTCGGCGCAGGGTACGATGGTGCCGTTGGCGCCTGCGCCCTCGGCGATGCAGTTTGCCATGGTCTCGGTGTTGCCGGTGGCGCTCCAGAATACGATTGCTACTTTGCTCATAAAACTCTACCTCTTTCTCTGCGTAGTTAGTTTTGGATAACTTCATGTTCTGTGAAAATGCGTCCATATTTCATGACGCATTTTTGTAGTTAGTATTTGCTAACCGTCAACAGGATACCACAGCCCTGCCCTGCTTGTCAAGACGTTCGCGCAATGTTTGCACGGTGCAACAATGCCGCCTTGCTCAAAAGTGCATGAAGCATGTGTTTCAGCCGCCTAATACGCGGAAAACCACCAACAGCACTCCGTAGATGACCGGCTGATGCAGCAGATACAACAGCAGCGAGTGCCGCCCAAGCCAGCCCAGCGGCGGGCAGACCGAGCGGCGCAAGGGCTCCATGCGCTGCCGCCCTACAATGCCGCAGAGAAAGTACCCTGCCCAGAACAGAAACAGCCACGGCAGAAGGGCAAAATAATCCGTAGAATAGAACCACAACGGATAAAAGCCAAAGTACGCTGTAACGCAGTTTGCATACAGTGTCTGCGGCAGCCAAAGGCGCAGACTACCAAAACCCAGATAGCCTGCCGAGACATTGCGGGTAAGGGCAAACAACACTGCGGAGATAGCAAACCCTGCTGCGGGTGGAATGTGCCGCAGCGGCTTTTCCAAAAGGCCGGTCAGCAGCATAGCGCTGCCCAGCAGGGTCAGCACACCAAAGATAACTCTGTCCTCCGGCATAAAAAGCAGCGTGACTGCCGTGACAAGCGCCCCTGCCCCAAACACCTGTGCGCCCCGGCGCAAGGTATGATGCCCCAGCTGCACGCAGAAGCCGGACAACAGAATAAACACCCAACAGATGCTCTGCTGCCACAGATGCCCGGGCAGACCATAATACCAGTCGGCCTGAATACCGAAGAGATTGACCAGATCCCAGCAGCCGTGATAGAGCATCATACTGACCAGATCCAACCCGCGCAGTTCGTCCAGAAGGGCGTAGCGGCCAGAAGTGTCACTATACTTCACGTCGGATTCCTTCTTTTTTGTCACGCTGTTACACCGTTTTCCGGCGCAGCAGGCTCATGGGCGGCAGCTCCGGGGTGGGCATGGTGTATTTTTCCATGGCGTGAGGGGTGCTTTCCACCCGCTCCTCTGCTTCGTTCTCGATCCATTCCGGGGTAAGCGGGATGCTGCGTCCGTCCGGGCACAGCGCCTCCAGCGTATCCCCAAGGCTCCATTTGCCGCGCTGCTGGCAGTGGGCGATGCCGTTTTCCCAGCTGTCCACCGTGCCCACGAACTCCCACTCACGGATATAGGTAGCGCTGTCGGTGGCCTGCTTGGCCTGCTCGCGGCCAAAATAGAAGCCGGGAGAATAGTGACGGTGGCTGGTGCGGGTAAGCTCTGCGTACACCTCCGGCGGCAGTTCAAAGTTATCGTTTGCCGGGTCGGCCAGATAGGCGTCCAGTGCCTTGCGGTAGGCAGCGGTAACGCTGGCCACATAGTAGAAGGTCTTGGCACGGCCTTCGATCTTCAGGCTGTCCACGCCCGCCTTGCAGATCAGGTCAATGAAGGGCGCGGTGCACAGATCGTTGGCGTTAAGGATGTAGCTGCCGTTCTCGTTTTCGCCGATCTCGTACAGCTGGCCGGGGCGGGTCTCCTCGCTCAGGTAGTACTTCCAGCGGCAGGGCTGGGCGCACTGGCCACGGTTGGCGTCACGTCCGGCCATGTAGTTAGACAGCAGGCACCGGCCGGACACGCTCATGCACATCGCACCGTGCACAAAGGCCTCGATCTCCAACTCCGGCGGGGTCTTATCGCGCAGGATGGCAATATCCTGCAAGGTCATCTCCCGGGCCAGCACCACCCGCTTTGCGCCCATCTTGTAGGCGGCGCGGGCGGCTGCCCAGTTGGTGATGCCGGTCTGAGTAGAAAGATGCACGTCAATGTCCGGGGCAAAGGTCTTGCAGGCATCCAGCACACCAAGGTCTGCCACGATAAAGGCATCCACACCGGCCTTGGCAGCCTCCTTGATGGCCTCCGGCAGACGGTCGGCCTCCTCGTTGGTGGGCAAGGTGTTCATGGTCAGGTAGACCTTGCGACCACGGGCGTGGGCGTAGATGACGCTTTCCGTCAGCTGCTCCGGGGTGAAATTAGCCGGGGCAGAGCGCATACCAAACTCCGGCAGGCCGCAGTAAACGGCATCGGCACCGTAGTTGATGGCATAACGCAGACGTTCCGCATCGCCCGCCGGGGCAAGCAGTTCCGGGATCTGTAACATTTGTAGGTTCCTCTCTTATGTATCACAGTTTTCTGACCGGAAAGGGGCCGCCGCACCATGTTTTTGTGCAGCGGCCTTTCCTCAGTTTTTCAGGTTTTTGTTCACAGCTGCGGCAGTTTTGCAGTTGGCATTGTGCTCTGCCAGCGTGTGGGCATAGTAGTAATTGCCCTTGAGGTCGGTCACAAAGAAGTAAGCGTTCTTGGCTTCCTCATCGGGCTGCGGCTCCAGCGCTGCCTTGATGGCGGCAAGGCCGGGGTTCGAGATAGGGCCTGCGGGCAAACCGGTGCAGCTGTAAGTGTCGTAGGCTGCAAGGATATTTTCCGGGATATCGTCCCAGCCGCCGTAGTAGGGTGCGACCCAGTTCCAGAGATAGTTGTTGTCGGCGTCGCTCTGGACATGGCTGGAGGTGTTGCTTTGCAGCCGGGGGTAGGGCGAGCCCTCTGCCAGACGATTGCGGAACACCTGCGCCACGTTGGAGTCCTGACTGTTGCCCGCTTCCTCCTGCACAAAGGAGGCAAGGGTGACCAGCTCCGGCAGGGTCATGTCCTGCTTTTTGAGCGCTGCGTACATTTCCTTGGTAAATTGTGCATCGAACTGGGCGTAGAAGGTAGCTACATAGTTATGCACCGTATCATCCTTCAAAAACTCGTAGGTCTCCGGGAAAAGATAGCCCTCGCACTTCATAAAGCGGTTCGGGGCATCCTTATCCTCCGGGACATACTGCCAGAAGGTATAAGCGCTGAAATCGCCCTCGTTGGCTTCCTTCAGAAACTCCTCGGCGGTGCACAGACCGGCAGCTTCCATCTTCTGGGCAATGGCAATGGCCGTGGTGCCCTCCGGGATAGTTACCCGCACCGTTTCTGCCTTGGCGTACTGGGAAAGGGTGGCAATGATCGCGTCGTAGGAAATCGCACTGGTTTGTAAAACAAAATCACCGTACTGTAGTTTCCCGGCTGCGCCTTTTTCCCCCACATACCAGCGAAACAGATAGGCAGAGCGGATGACGCCCGCTTCCTTCAGCTTGTTGGCAATCGTAGCTACGCCGCTGCCCTGCGGGATACTTACAGTCACCTCTGTGCTGCCGGGTGCACCATTACCGTGAATCTCATTGTAGGCAAACCGCACCGCTGCGCCTGCTGCCAGAAGGAGCAGCAGAAGCACCACCAGCAGAATTTTGCCTGCACCGCCCTTTTTGCGGGCTGCGTGTGTATCGTTGTGTGCCATACGCACCTTCCTTTTTTCAGTTTTCCAGCATCAGACGCAGATAGCTTTCGCTCACGTCAAAGGGCTCTGCGTCAAAGCGGATCATGCCGTATTCCTGCCGGGTGCCCTCGCCCAGAAACAGCGGCTGAGCAGCGCCTACCGTGATGACCGCCTTTTCCACGATGACTTCCTTCTCGCGGGCAGCTTCCATCAGGATCTCGGCGGCGCGGTCGCTGTCGGCCATCATCTCCACAAAATACAGGGTATCCTCCTTGCGGAAGTAGATGCCGTAGCCATGTTCGTTGGACACGATGGTAGCGCCCCGGGCGTACAGCTCCTGCAGCACCACCGCCATGCGTTCCGGGCTCAGCTGCACGGTATCCTTCCAGAACTGTTCCCGCAGCTCGCACAGCTTTTTGGCTGTCACCGTGTCAAATTCCGCCTGGCTCCACAGGTTGCGGCTCACCTCACGAGGCAGGCAACGCAGGGCAAAAGCCTTTGCAAAGCCTTTATCCTGCAGCAGAGCGGCCTGTGCTGCATCTGCCGGGACTGTCACGGTAAAGCCTGCGCCCCGCAGCTTTTGGTGGGCGCACAGGGTATCCAGCAGACCCGCCAGCAGCAGACTGCCCTCGCCGCACAGGCACAGGTAATTGCCCGTGCGCCCCTGCAGGGTGACCGGCACAGCCAGCGCAGCCGCCACGATGGCATCGTTTTCGTCGGCCACATAAATGTTCTGCACACCGGCAAAGCGTTCCAGTACCATTTTTGCAAAATCTTCGGTATCATGATGCTGGCTCTGCCACAAAGCCAGCACTGCCGCCTCATCGGACGGCTGCATCAGACGATACATCGTTCAGGATGCCCCCTCTTATCATATTTTATCGTTCAGCCCAGTGTTTTCCGGGCAAGCTGCTGTACCTCTTGCTGGATCTCTTCAATGCTGCGCATGGCGTCCCCGTTGGTGCAGTGCACGGTATCCCAGCCAAGATGCCGGGCGCAGAACTCGGCAGCAGCGCGGCTGCGCGCCAGATAAGCCGTATCCTTCTCGTGCACGTCCTTTTTGCTCTCGTCGCCGTGGTAGCGCAGGGTCATCAGCCGCTGGCTGACCGCCGGGTCTACCTGCAAATAGATGACCCTGTCCGGTGCGGGAAGACCCAGCAGACGGAACTCGTAATCGAACAGCCAGTGCAGATATTCCTCCCACTGCTCCTGCGGAAGCTTCGAGCACTGGTGCACCGCGTTGGAGGTGGTGTATCGATCGGCGATGATCACACCGCCCTGCTCATAAAAGCTGCCCCAGCTGGTTTTATAGCTGGCATAGCGGTCCACCGCGTAAAAGCTGGAGGCCGCATAGGCGTTTACATCGTCCGGGTGCTGGCCGAACTGCCCAGCCAGATACATCTTGACCAGTGCGCTGGAATCGCTGGCATAGTCCGGGAAGGTGATCTTTTGCACCGGCACACCCTGCGCGGCGAGATGCTCTGCCAGCAGCTTTGCCTGTGTGGCCTTACCGCTTCCGTCCAGCCCTTCCAGCACGATGAGCTTTCCCTTACTCATACGACGACACCTTCTTTAATGGCGGCATATTTTGCGCGCACCTCAGCGGTCTTACCGCAGCACATCTTGCCCTCCGGGCAGGGGCCGCACAGGCAGGCGGGGCCGGCCTTGGCAAAGATATGGGGTGCCACCGGGTACACCAGCGTGAACATCTTTTCAGCCAGTTCCCGGATCTCCCACTGGGCGCGGTTGCAGCAGCGCAGCTGGAAGAAGTTCATCAGGCTGCGGGCGTTCATGGTGACCACCATTTTGGTCTCGCAGGCGTTGGGCAGCACAAAGCGGGCGTCCTCGTTGGCCTGTTTAGAAGCCTTGGCGCGTGCCTGCTTTTCCGGCATTCCCTCAGCCATCAGGCGGGCGGTGTGCCCCTCCTCCAGCTTGTGGGCAAGGTCGAGATAACGCTGGGCGTCCTCCTCCATGCTGGCAAGGAAAGCCGCCTTTGCTTCCGGGATAGCCTCGATCTCCGGGGGCGTCACATAGCGAAAATCATCCAGACGCACATAGCGCTGGCTCTGCACGCTGAAGGATGCGATGCGGTGCCGGGTGATCTGGGCAAGCAGGGTGCGGCTGACTCCCTCGATGCCAAAGGTAAAGCTGGCGTGCTCGATGGGGCTGGCATGGCCAAGGTCGCTGAGCATGGTCAGGAATTTTGCAGTTTTTTCCTCGTCCAGCCCGTCCAGAAGGTCGGTGATGTGGGCGTCGGAGTAGCAAAGCTTTGCGGCAGCCGCCACCACCTTTTCCGGTTCCGGGGTGTGGGCGATCAAACGAACAGTCATCATAGGGTCATTCTTCCTCCGTAATCTTGGTCAGGGGCGCAAAATTGGCCATCGTTTTCTTGATGCCAACTTTTTCAAAGTTGATCTCTACGATCTGATCCCCGGCAGCGGGCTTTACCTTCAGCACCGTGCCGCGGCCGAACACTTTGTGCTCCACGATGTCGCCCGGCTCATAGTGCTTTGAACCAGAAGCCGCCGGTTTTACGGCAGAATTTACCGTAAAGGCTGTTTGCTTTACAGTATTTTTTGTCGCATTTCCGCCGGAATATGCGGAGCCAAATCCGCTGCTTCTTGTGGTCGGCTGGGTGGAGCTGTTGCCATAGTGGCTGGCCAAGCCCGGGGGAGAGTGGGTTTCGACCCGCAGCCGTAAGGGGAGCCGAAACCACGGCTTTCACCGGCGTTATATTCCCGATTCAGGTAGCCGCTGCGGTTGCCCGAACTGTAACCCGAGCCGTAACCGCCGCCGTAGCTGCTGCGGCTGTAACCGGAGGGGCCGGAGTAACCGGATGCTCCACCGGGCACGGTATCACTGTACTCAGAGCCCCAGCCGCCCATACGGGAACGCTGTTCCAATACAGGGCTGCGGGTCTCCTCGATATATTCCGGCTCGATCTCCCGCAGAAAGCGGCTGGGCTCGTTGCGCTGGGTGCGGCCGTACAACATCCGGGTGACGCTGTTGGAGATGTACAGTTCCTTTTTGGCACGGGTGATGCCAACATAAGCCAGACGGCGCTCCTCCTCCAGATCTGCTTCGGAATACTTGCTCATCTCGCTGGGGAAAACGCCCTCCTCCATGCCGATGAGGAACACATAGGGGAACTCCAGACCCTTGGCAGAGTGGATGGTCATCAGCACCACCTGATCGTTACTCTCGTTATAGCTGTCGATATCGCTGATGAGGGCGATATCCTCCAGATAGCCCTCCAGCGTGGCTTCCTCGCCGTGCTGGTCACAGTAGTTTTTGACGTTGTTCACCAGCTGACCCAAGTTCTGCAGACGGTCGGCGGCATCCTCGTGCCCCTTGGCGGCGTCTGCTTCCAGCATGGCCTTGTAGCCGGTCAGTTCAATGACATCCGAGGCAAACTCGTCCAGCGTGCGGGTGGCAAGAGAATCCTGCAAACGCTGATAAATCTGCCAGAACTTGAGCAGCGGCATCACCGCGCGGGAGAGCTTGGCGTACTGGTCGGCATGACTGATGACATCCAGCATACTGACGCCCTGCTGCCCGGCAAGGTCTGCAATAACGTCCACGGTGGTAGCACCGATCTTGCGGGCAGGCTCGTTGATGATGCGGCGCAGCCGCACATCGTCCCGGGGGTTGGCCACGATAGACATATAGGAGTGAATGTCCTTGACCTCCTTGCGGTCGTTGAAGCGCTGCCCGCCCACGATCTTATGCGGGATGCCTGCGCGGGTGAAGTAGCTTTCGATGGGGGCCGACTGGGCGTTCATGCGGTAGAGGATGGCGTGGTCTGCCAGATGGCCGCCCGCCTTCAGGTGCTGGCCGATGACATCCGCGATATGGCTGGCTTCGTCCTGTTCATTCTCGGCGGTATACACCTGCACCTTATCGCCCTCACCGTTGTCCGTCCACAGGGTCTTGCCCTTGCGCTCGGTGTTGTGCTGGATGACGCAGTTGGCTGCGTTGAGGATATTGGAGGTGGAGCGGTAGTTCTGCTCCAGTCGGATGGTCTTGGTGCCGGGATAGAGTTTTTCAAAGTTGAGGATATTTTCAATGGTAGCGCCGCGGAAGCGGTAGATGCTCTGGTCGTCATCGCCCACCACGCAGATGTTGCGCTCCGGCCCGGTGAGCAGGCTGACCAGACGGAACTGCGCCACGCTGGTATCCTGATACTCGTCCACCAGCAGGTAGCGGTACTTGTTCTGGTAGAACTCCCGCACGTCCGGGTGTTCAGCCAGCAGCTGCACGGTCTGGTAGATCAAGTCGTCAAAATCGAACGCACCGGCCTCTTTCAGCTTTTTCTCGTAAGCTGCGTAGATGCGGGCGGTCTGGGTGCTCTTCACGTCTCTGGCGTGGTCTGCAAGTGCCTGCTCCGGGCTGACCAGCTGATCCTTCCAGCGGCTCATCTGGTTGATGGCGGCCTTGATGGGCAGGAATTTATCATCGATGCTCAGCTCTTTATATACGGTTTTCATTACACGCTGGGCATCGTCTGTATCATAGATGGTAAAGCTGCGGGGGTAGCCGATCTCTTCGGCCCAGCGGCGCAGAATGCGCACACAGGCCGAGTGGAAGGTGGAGGCGAACACTTCGTCCCCTTCCTCGCCGCCCAGCATCCGGCGCAGACGCTCTTTCAGCTCCCCTGCTGCCTTGTTGGTAAAGGTAATGGCCATCACGTTCCAGCTGCGCACCGCGTTGCGGCGCAGCATCCCGTCCAGCCAGCTGGGGGCGTCTGTACCGGTCATAATGGCGGTGCGCAGGGCTTTGACGTCCTCCTCGGTCACCGGGCGGGGCGTTTCTTTGGAGCCGTGCGCCGAGCCGAACCGGATAAGGTTGGCGATGCGGTTGACCAGCACGGTGGTCTTACCGCTGCCGGCACCGGCAAGGATGAGCAGCGGGCCATCCGTGGTAAATACAGCCTGCCGCTGCATATCGTTCAGGCGGCCGAATTGCTTTTCAATGTAAGTATCACGCAGGGTGCAGAATTCCTGCCCGAGAGATGCTGCCATGGTTTCACCTGTTTCCTTCGCTGTTATTCATACCGTATAGTATAACACATTTCAAAATAGTTGTACATAAAAACTACCGGGAGTTACAGCTGCTTTTCCAGCAGATAGCGGTCGTAGCCGCCGTACATCTCCCGGCGGCAGCGGATGCAGCGGCGCCGGCCTGTGCGTTGCGCAGGCTGTAGCTGTTATCCGGGCTGATGGTAGCGCCCAGATGGGTGATCTGCGGCGGCAGCAGCGGCAGGGCTGCTTCCAGCATGGCGCGCTGCAGGCCGTTGCCCCGCCAGTCCGGGTGCACTACCGCGCTGTCTGCGTTCGCCCAGTGCTGCCACTGGCTTTGCGGCACGCCCAGAAAGGCGGCGTAGTTCTCACTGCTCTGCCCGCACAGGCGCAGGATGAGGTACGCGCCCAACCGCCGTTGCTGCCATGCGCCGATACATATCCCGGTGCGCAGATAGCCGGTGATGTTTTCCAGCGTGTCCGGCACGAACTGCTCCGGGTGCGGCATGGCCAGGTCGGGGTTGGTCTTCTTGAAGGTCTCCTTGATGGAGAGCACCATGTCCTCGAGCGGCTGCTCCAGGGCGGCGCGCACTTCGTTTTGCAGCGCGAACACCGCCGGTGCTTCGGCAGGGGTGCAGCGCCGCAGGGTAACAGCCTGCCGGGCGGGCTTGCCGCCTACTTTTTGCAGAAAATAGTCCATCTGTACTATGCCCTCCAAAATAAAATCGTACTTTTCAGCAGATTCCAGTATAAATGACGCTTTTCTAAATGTCAAATTATGCTATAATAGGAGAGAAGGGGCTGTGGAGGAATCCTCCCTGCCCGTTTGTATGAAGTTCGGGGCGGCTTGCCGCCCGGAAACGGAGGAACCATCCATGAAAGATCCCGCACTGGCATCGTCCAGCCGCTTGGGCGGCGCTGTGATCAGCGACCGCGTTGTTGCAAGCCTGCTGGAGGAGCTGTCCAACGGGCGCTATGCCCAAGCCGACCGTCTGCCCGCCGAGGTAGACCTTGCCACCGAGCTGGGGGTGAGCCGCACCGTCATCCGTGACGCGCTGAGCGAGATGGAGCGCGCCGGTTATGTGGAACGGGTGCGCGGCATTGGCACGGTGGTGAACCGCGCTGTGCTGGGGCTGCGCAGCCGCTTGGACCAGAAGCTGGAGTATTACCCTTTGATCCGCAGCTTTGGCAGCTACCCCCATGCCGACGGCATTCAGGTGATGCTTCTTCGTGCAGGCGAGGAGATGGCGCACGCGCTGGCGCTGGAAGTCGGTGACGAGGTGATCTGCATCAAAAAGCGCATTCTTGCCGACACCACCCCGGTGATCTATTCCATCGACTACCTGCCCCGCAGCCTGTTCGGCAACCGGGACTACACCCGCATCGACCTGACCGGCGATATCTTTGAAATCTTGGAGCAGGAGTGCCACCAGCAGATCTCTTCCAACGTGGCGCACCTGAAGGCCAGCTGCGGCGATGATTCCATCCGCGCAGCCATGCGGCTTGCCCCGGGCGAGGCCATGCTGCTGCTGGACGAAGTATGTTTCAATCGTTTGTGCAAGCCGGTGATGCGCTCGCTGAGCTACTACACGAACTTTTTTGATTTTTCCATCTTACGCAAACTGCTTTAAACGGAGGTATCCTATCTATGCGTCATCTGATCGATCCCTTGGATCTTACCCAGCAGGAGATCACACAGCTGCTTGATCTTGCCGACCGTATCTGCGCCGACCCCGCCGCCTATCAGGAGGTAGCCAACCACAAAAAGCTGGCTACCTTGTTCTACGAGCCCTCCACCCGCACCCGGCTGTCCTTTGAAGCGGCCATGCTGAACTTAGGCGGTCATGTGCTGGGCTTCCCCAGCGAGAACGTGTCCAGCGCCACCAAGGGCGAGAGCGTAGCCGACACCATCCGGGTGGTGTCCTGCTATGCCGATATCGTTGCCATGCGCCACCCCAAGGAGGGCGCACCGCTGCGTGCTTCCCGCTACTCCCGCATTCCGGTGATCAACGCCGGTGACGGCGGCCACCAGCACCCCACCCAGACCCTGACCGACCTGATGACCATCCGCCGCCGCATGGGCAGACTGGATGATCTGACCATTGGTCTGTGCGGCGATCTGAAGTTCGGTCGCACCGTCCACTCCCTGCTCAAGACCATGGCGCGCTGCAAGAATGTCCGCTTTGTGCTGATCAGCCCGGAGGAACTGCGGGTGCCGGATTATATCATCAACGACGTGCTGGAGGCCAACGGCATCCCCTACAAGGAGACCCGCAGTCTGGAGGAATCCATGCCGGAACTGGACATCCTGTATATGACCCGCGTGCAGAAGGAGCGCTTCTTCAACGAGGAGGACTATATCCGCCTGAAGAACAGCTATGTGCTGACCCGCGAAAAGATGGCGCAGGCCAAACCCACCATGGCGGTGCTGCACCCCCTGCCCCGTGTGAACGAGATCGCGCTGGACGTGGACGACGACCCTCGCGCCGCTTATTTTGAACAGGTGCAGAACGGCGTTTACGTCCGCATGGCACTGATCATGACCCTGCTGGGGCTTGCAGACCCCAAGGCACCGAAGGAGGAGAACTGATATGTTGAATATTGACGAGATTCAGAACGGTATTGTCATCGACCACATCAAGGCAGGCACTGCCATTGGTCTGATGGATCTGCTGGGCATTGCGGGCAACCGCACCGCCAGCGTGGCGCTGATCCAGAACGCACGCAGCAAAAAAACGGCCAGCGGCCGCAAGGATATCATCAAGGTGGAGGGCGATGCTTCGTGGCTGAACCTGGATGTGCTGGCTTATCTGGACCCGAACATCAGCGTGACCATTATTGAGAACGGCAAGGCTGTCCGCAAGGAGCAGCCCAAGC
>OGQA01001349.1_pt1 | contig 11647 bp, 19 predicted proteins | sample 1553011 | NCBI WGS metagenome assembly OGQA01 (sample SAMEA2580256, study PRJEB22360) | human gut metagenome | biome: human gut; feature: human-associated habitat; material: faeces | place: Denmark | collected 2008/2010 | reverse complement strand
ACCGTGGGTCACCTTCACCGACTGGCCGACCTCGAGGTTCGTGGAGGTCTTCTTCATCAGCGAAGAAATCCATAACCGAACAGTCCAGTTTTCGGGCGAGCATAAGCATAACTTCTTGTTTTGGTAAAGAACCGTTATACCAAGCACTTACCTTCGATGTACTGAGACCAAGCTCTTTACATAGAGCGGTTGGATTAGTTCCACGCTCTGAACAAATTCGTTTTAGGTTATCGGCAAATGTCATTCCGTATCGCTCCTCTCAAATTTAATTCTGAATTTTAGATTTAGGGTATTGACAACTCTAAGAATCAGAATTATAACAAGAACATCAAATCTGAAATGTAGATTTGACAATAAGAAACCAGCCCCTTGAAAGATACCATTTTCAAGGAGAAAAGCGGATTCTTATTCTTGTTGTGGCTAATAAGAATAATAACATGAAATCCGCTTTTCGTCAAGGTTGGTTCTGATTTTCAGAATAGCGGAAAGGAGTGATTTTCAGTGAATGTCAAGTCAAGAATGGCTGAGATTGGTATGACACAAGTGGACATGATGTTGGAACTGCAAAAGCGAGGTTACAGTGTTCAACCACCCATGATGTCAAGTATTCTCCGTGGGGTTTATACCTCCCCCAAAGCAAAGCAGATTCTTGCAGAGTGCGAGAAGATTCTTAAAGAACGTGAGAAGAAATGAACCTGTCAAAACAACAGGTGAATGACCTCGCAAGTCCGTTGGTGGGTATCATCTCTAAATTTTACGAAGACCCACAAAATGAGAAGGAGTTTCAGAAATGGTTAAAACAGCAACAAGAAAAGTCAGCAGAAGAAAGCTCGTAGTAGCACAGGGATATTTCATCTTAGCTTTGTGTGTTATCGCAGGGTTGGTCGTTGGGTGCTTCATAGGTCGTTTGACCGCACCAAAGGAAGTCGAAACTGTTACCAAAACAGTTGAAATCCCGATTTCTTACTCGGGAGATTCCCTTCCTGAAAGTGAAGAAATCGCCTATTACGATGTTCCTTTATCTCACAGCCTACAGAGTTACATCTACGAAGTATGTGCAGATGAAAATGTTCCAATGTCTCTCGTAATAGCGATGATTGAGCATGAAAGCGGATTTAACCCCGAAGTGGTTAGTTCTACTGATGATTATGGTCTCATGCAGATAAATGAAATCAATCATAGTCAGTTGGAAGAAAAGTTCCATTCGGCAGATATGCTCAATCCTTATCAGAATGTTTTCTGTGGAACAAAGATTATCGGCTCATACATTGAAAAATACGAAGATTTGTCTCAAGCGTTAATGGCTTACAACATGGGTGAGTATGGAGCAAAGAAAGCATGGCTGGCTGGAACTACCTCTACTTCTTACACAGAATCTATTCTCAGTCTCATGGAGAGCTATGAGCAGGAGGTGAAGGAAAATGCCACAACTTCTAACAATGAGTAACGGGAAATCCGAAACCATTTTATCACCCAAAGATTTTGAATACTTGATTGATAAGCACATGGGGTTGGACAGTGCGAATTATTATCAGAATCAAATCAAAGAGCTTTCAGAACTCATCAGAGAACTGGACAGCTACATAGATGATAAAGATGTTCATACCTCTGTCGAGGAGGTGTTGAAAGTTCATGGCTACGAATAAAAAAGTCGGAAATGCTTTCGAGACAGAGTTTTGTGAATTGCTTTTCAGCCACGGTTATTGGGTTCACAACATGGCACAAAATGTCGCTGGACAACCAGCAGACATCATTGCCGTTAAAAATAAAATAGCTTTCCTGATTGATTGTAAGGTGTGTTCGCATAATAAGTTCCCTCTTTCAAGAATTGAGGAAAACCAGCACTTTGCAATGGAAGCATGGAAACAGGCTGGTAACGGAGAAGGTTGGTTTGCTCTAAAAGTTGATAATGAGGTGATTATGATTCCTCATTTCAACATGGTCGCTCTTTCCTACGAAAAAGCTGTACTCAATTTAGAGGATATGCGAGCGTATGGAGCGAAACTGGAAAGGTGGTTGAGAAAATGCTGATTGCAGTATCAAACACTTTGACGGTGGACAACCCATCTTTAGAGCTGGTGATGTGGTGTAAACGAAACCTTACAGTTAGCAATCCTGAGTATGCAAAAAAGGCTCGAATGAATTTATGGCTTGGCAATACTCCAAAGGTGTTGTACCTGTACGAAACCCGAGGAAAGAAAATGACACTTCCTTTCGGGGTACTGAGGTCTCTACCAAAAGAGATAACAGACAATGCCATTTTTATAAGCGAATTTGCTTCTCCTGTAGAAGTGGATTTCAGAGCAGATATTCCTCTTTATGATTATCAGGAAGACGCTGTGCAGGCAATGATAGACGCTCAATATGGTATTTTGCAGAGTGCCGCTGGTAGCGGTAAGACGCAGATAGGTATTGCTCTTGCGGCAAGGCTCGGACGAAGAACTTTATGGTTATGCCATACACTCGACCTTGTTAAACAGAGCCGAGAGCGAGCTGAGATGTACATGGACAAATCTCTCATCGGCACAATCACTGAGGGGAAGGTCAATCTCGGCGAAGGAATCACTTTCGCAACCATACAGACCATGAGCAAACTGGATTTGGCTCAGTATAAGAACTATTGGGATTGCATTATTACCGATGAGGTACACAGAGTTAGCGGCAGTCCTACAGCAGTCACGCAATATCAGAAGGTGTTAAACAGTCTATCGGCACGACACAAATATGGGTTATCAGCTACGGTGCATAGGGCAGATGGAATGATTCAAGCTACATACGCTTTAGTGGGTAACATTGCCTATCAAGTTCCCGATGAAGCAGTTGCAGACAAGATTATGAAGGTGGGAATATACCCTGTCAACACGGGGATTCAAATAAGCCGAGAAGCACTCAATACAGACGGTACTTTGAATTACACGAAGTTGATTACATATCTTACTGAAAATCGTGAGAGAACCACTCTGATTGCAGACATGATAGAAAGAGACAAATCTTCATTGATTCTGTCTGACAGACTTCATCATCTTGAAGCGATTATGAATCACTTGCCTTTTGAAATGCAACAGGACGCTGTGATGATAAGCGGAAAAATGACATCGAAAAAAGGTAAGGCTGAGAGAGAGCAAGCTCTCGAAGATATGAGGAGTGGTAAGAAGAAATATCTCTTTGCTACCTACTCTCTCGCAAAAGAGGGGTTAGATGTTCCTCGATTGGAGCGTTTGTACCTCACAACACCTCAGAAAGATTATGCCGTGGTGACGCAGAGTATCGGACGTATCGCTCGAACCTTTGACGGAAAGGCAGACCCTATAGCTTACGATTTCGTAGACGATATAGCTTATCTCGTGAAGTCATACAAAAAGCGATGTACTACCTATCGGAAGAACGGCTGTTATTTCGTTGAGGAGGTGAATACCGTATGAGACTTATCACTTATGACTGTGAGGTATTTGCCTATGATTGGCTTGTAACGCTGAAAGACAAAGAGACAGGCGCTTACACCTGTATTTGGAATGATAACGAAGCTCTAAAGATGGCTCTTTCTGATGATTGCATTTATGTGGGATTCAACTCAAAGCACTACGACCAATTCATCATAAAAGCCATTGTCGCAGGGTTCACTCCCCAAGAGATTAAGCAGGTCAATGATTACATCATCGGTGGAGGTCAGGGCTGGGATTGTCCAATGCTCAAAGATTTCTACTTTGCTTTCAGTAATGTTGACATCAAAGACGATATGCAGATGGGCTTGTCTCTGAAAGCTATCGAAGGACACCTCGGTTTATCCGTCAAGGAAAGCACCGTACCGTTCGACATTGACCGACCTCTTACCGCAGAGGAAAAACAAGAGACCGAGTATTACTGTAAGCACGATGTTGATACCGCAGAAAAGCTGATTGATATTCGTAAAGATTACCTCAAAAACAAGGTACATATCGGACGATTGGCTGGACTGACTGATGTTCGTGCAATGGGTATGACAAATGCCAAACTTACAGCGGCAATGCTGAAAGCGTCTAAGAAACCTCATGACGATGAGAGGAAGTATGTTTACCCTGAGAAGTTGCTCCGTGAGTACATACCACCAGAGGTCTTCGCTTTCTTCGATAAGATGTACGACCCGTCAATTTCTGACAAAGAATTATTCAGCGGAAAGCTGGATTTCAAAATCGGAGATTGCCCCGGAGTTGTAGGTTACGGTGGTATTCATGCCGCTATACCAAATTATTTTTTTGAGGAAAGTGATAACAGAGTAATACGCAACAAAGATGTTGCAAGCTATTACCCTCACCTCATGACATTATGTGGGTACACCTCACGAAACATTCCTTCGGCTGAGATATTCGAGAATGTTCTTGACACTCGAATGAAAGCTAAAGCAAGCGGTGATAAAGCCACAGCAAACGCCCTGAAACTCGTTGTGAACACTACTTATGGAGCATTGCTGAACAAGTACAATGATTTATTTGACCCTCTCATGGGAAGGTCGGTTTGTATCACAGGGCAGTTATTTTTACTGGAATTGGCTGAACATCTCTACTCTGAGGTAGACGGATTGAAAATCGTACAGCTCAATACAGACGGTATCATGCTGGAATGTGACAGAGACCAGTTAGAGCTTGTCGATTCAATCTGTGAAGAATGGCAGTCACGAACAGGCTTTGAGCTTGAAACGGATTCTGTTTCCAAGATAGCTCAGAAAGATGTGAATAACTATGTTGAGGTACAGGCTGATGGCAAGTCCAAAGCCAAAGGAGGTTATCTCGTTAAAGGTATCTCTACAGTAGGAGCGTTCAATATCAACAATTCCTGCTGTATCGTGGCTACTGCACTGAAAGAATACTTTGTGAATGGTACTCCCGTAGAGGAAACCATCAATGATTGCACCGATATATTTCAGTTCCAAATCATTGCCAAAGCTGGGGCTAAATATCGCGAAGCCTATCACATGGTCGATGGTGTGAAAGAGCCTGTGCAGAAAGTAAACCGAGTTTACGCTACCGCAGACGAGCGGTATGGGAAGTTGTTCAAGGTAAAGGCTGAGGACGATTCTACAGCCAAAATAGAAATGCTTCCCGAACACTGTATCATCGACAACGACAATCAGTTGAGCATTTCCGATGTAGATAAATCTTTCTATATCGAAATGGCTAAGAAGCGTGTCAATGATTTCAAAGGCATAAAGCCTGAAAAAAAGAGGAGGACTAAGAAAATGGCTACTACTAAAGCTACCGCAAAAGAAACCAAGGACGCAAATGTTTATCAGCGTTTGCTCACAGCGAGGGCGAAATTCCTTGAAGCAGATGTACAGAAGACAGGAAAGAATATGCACCTGTCATTCAAGTATTTCGAGCTTGACGATATTGTACCTTCTGCAATCCGTATTTTCAATGAGGTCGGCTTGATTCCTATTGTGAACTTCACAGCCGATACAGCAATGATGAATGTTATCAACACAGATAATCCCGAAGAAAGTATTTCCTTTACAGCACCGTTCAATCAGATTGCCCCTATCGTAAGCAATGCTGGAAAACAGGCTACAAACGAAATGCAGGCTCTCGGTTCTTCCATTACTTATATGCGCCGCTATCTCTATATGATGGCTCTTGATATTTGTGAAAGTGATTCCATTGACGCAAATATCGGTAATGACACCGCTCCTGCTCAGACAGAGAAAAAAGCTCCTGCAACTCCTCAGCAGAGACAGGAAGTGAAGCAGGAACTTACCGCCCCTAATGATAATGCCACTTCCTTGCAGATTAAAGGGCTGAAAGCAGTTCTGAAACAGCTCAGGGAAGCAGACCCGAGTAAGGAAGAAATGATTTCCAATATTGCCGTTCAGACAAAGGGATTTACCGAGATTTCAAAGTCTGACTGCGAGGAGCTTATCAACCGTATCAAAGAAATGCTTGGAGAAGGGAGCGAAGAATAATGGCTGATATTAAATGGATTGAGGGGAATCGTATTCAGATTGCCCCTCCAAAAAAGACCAAGAAAATCACAGGTACTCGTTTTGCTACCATTCTCGGTCTGAATCCGTGGTCTACAGAATTTGAGATGTGGTGCGCTATCACCAAGACTTACGAGAAGCCTTTTGAGGACACCATCTATACCATTGCTGGTAAGACCATTGAACCGAAACAGGCGGCTTATATGAAGAAGTCTTATGCGATGGACATTATCTCTCCTACCGATATGTGGGGTAAGGATTATTTCAATAAGACATGGGGTGATTTCTTCCCTGAGAATCCTCATCTCGGCGGTATGTGGGACTACCTTTCCAAAGATGAAGATGGAAAAGTTGACGCTGTTTTGGAGATGAAGACCACAAAGAGAGCTGAGGATTGGGAAAATGATATTCCTGAGTATTACGCATTACAGGCGGCTCTCTACGCATATCTGCTCGGTATTGAAGATGTTATCATGGTTGCGTCATTCCTTGAGGAGAAAGATTACGAAGACCCGAAGAAGTACAAGCCGAACATCAAGAATACCATTACGGTAGAGTTCAAGGTATCTGAGCGTTACCCTGATTTCGCAGACAAGGTAGCACAGGTTGAAAAATGGTGGGCTGATTATATCGAAACTGGTATCTCTCCTGCTTTCGATGAAAAGAAAGACGCTGAGATTTTGGCGGCATTGAGAACGAATACGCTTTCGCCTGAAACTGATATTGATGGTCTCATCAAGGAAGCGGAAGGTCTTAAAAAAGAGCTGGACGAAGTACCTGCCACTACTGCCGAAAAGGAGAAAAGGCTCAAGACCATCAACGATATTATCAAGGAACACGCTGTATCACAGTTCCGAGATGGTGACAAAAAGGTTGAGGTCAAGGGTTCTACATACACTTGGACAGTATCTCGTTCTGAGACCACCAGTGTTGACAAAGACGCTCTGAAAGCCGATGGGCTTTTAGATAAATACAGTAAGAAGACTACACAGTATCGCATGACTGTGAAATAAGGAGGAAACAGATATGTATATAGACCCGTTTTGGTGCGGTGTTTTCGCCACTATTATTACAGAAGTTATTTTGGTTATCGCCGCCTGTTTCGTGGTTGGCTTGAAGAAGGGAGATAAATAACAATGGCAAATGCTAAAGAATTGACTATGCAGATTAAGGAGCTTCATGAAAAGCAGACCGAGGAGATGAAATCTCTCGAAGCACAGAGAGAAGAAGCTCTCAAAAAGGAAAAGTTCGATGAAGCCGCTGTAGAGCTTCATGATATGTACAACAGCTATGTAAAAGCTGGATTCACAGATGAACAGTCTTGGGAATTGGTAAAAATCATCATTACCAACAGCACAAAGAAAGGTCTTTTTTAAGGAGGGTTACGACAATGGCAAGGATTCCTATGACAAGCGGATTTGTTCTTATCCCCGAGGGTGAGTACGTTTTCCGTATTTATGACGCAAAATACGATGAAGAATTTGGCAAGATTGAAGTCAAATTGGTGAACGCACAGGGAGCTACCCATACGGAGCGTTTCTCTATCAAAGATTCCAACGATGAATTTAACGAAAAGGCTCTCAACGCTTTCTCCTATTTTGCAAAGACAGCTATGAATGACTACACACTTGAAGATGTTGACCCTGAGGAGCTTATCGACCATTACATTTACGCCGAGGTTATTCATACTCAAGTTCCGTCCAACAAAGACCCGAACAAGATGGTGACTTTTGCAAATCTCGGAGATAAGTCCCCTGCTGATGGTTTTGACACCGAACCCGTGGCTCGTGCATTAACCATTGGTCGTGGTGATAAAGCGAAAGCCGCTACAACACCTAAGCCTACTGCTCAGAGTAATTCTAAAAAAGGCTTAGACCTTGACAGTTTGCTCGGTTAAGTTCATTGGTCGGGAGAGTTAAATCTCTCCCGTACCATCAGAGGAGGTGTGACATTGGCTGATAATGTAAATCACCCATCGCATTACGAGACAGGAAATTTTGAATGTATCGAGGTAATGATTGAGACCCAAGGCATTGAAGCGGTGAAGAACTTCTGTCAGTGCAATGCTTTCAAATATCTTTACAGAGCGAAACGAAAGAACGGTCTGGAAGATATAAAGAAAGCAATTTGGTATCTTAACAAATATGTTGAGTTATGCGAGGAAAGTGAAGATTCATGTCGAGATTGCCTTGGAGCGTCATTCAATGATTGCCACCAATGCCCTCGACAGATGGGAGGTAACAAGTAATGCCTATAAATATAGGAAGAAATAAAGAGGAACAAGAGCGAATCAATATTCTCACAGATTTCATGGGGGAATATATCACGAATGAAATTGTGTATACGCTGTGGGATAAAGGGTTCTTTGTAAAACCAGCTTCTATCCATCATCATGGACAATATGACGGCGCATTGTTCGACCATTCTTACGAAGTGACAAAAGCTCTTGTGGAATTGACCCAAAAGCTCGGTCTTTCTTGGGAGCTTGAAAGAAGTCCGTATATCGTTGGTATGTTTCATGATTTGTGTAAGCTGGATAATTACAAGAAGTCTGACGGCGATGAAGCGTGGGAATATAACAACGCTACCCTACTCCCCGGTCACGGTGAGAAATCCGTTATATTCGCTCAACAGCTTTTGAAACTCACCGAGGAAGAAATCTATTGTATCAGATGGCACATGGGCGCATTTGACAGCAAGGATAATTGGAACAGCTACGGCAGGGCTTGTACGATGTACCCCAATGTTCTTTTCACTCATACGGCTGACATGATTGCCGCTCGAATCAAGGGGGTGTAAGCGTGAAAGTTCCTAACTTGGAATTGATTCTCTATAAGGCTCAGGAGATTTTGATAAAGGATAAGGAGTTCATCAAGACCATTGCTGAGAAAAAGAACAATAGCAAAGTAAATTATGTTGCTGTTGATTTCGAGGTAATTGTCTTCCCTCAGATGTGGGGTAGCACTTGCACTGGCTTTGATATTGCCCCTGATGGTAGTCCTGCTATCGGAGGTTGTGCAATGACGAAAGAATATACGACCCTCGTTCATGAACTTGCTACTGATACATTCTGTGTATTCTTCGGGGACAGACCTTGCTACAAGGTTACAAACGCCAATGAAGATTTTTATGCAGACATGAAGAATCATCAGATGGCAAGTCTCTCAGAAGCAAAGAGACGATATTAAGGAGGAGGTGCAATATGATTAAATTTGAACACGCTGAGGTGTGGGGATTTGAACACGCTATCAGAGGTATGAGAAATCCTATGAATAGCTGGGAGCGTTCGGACACCACCTATGGTCTTGGTGAGGATTACCTTGCAGATATGGAAATCGGTCAGAATGACTACAATCTCATGGCAAGTCTTATCAGGGGTGGACAACCTCACCGCAAATTCCTGAGACAGATTTTTGTATCAGTAGACATTACTGCACCTCTTTATTGGTGGAAGGAATTTGATACTTATAAGGTAGGAACGACCGCCAATTCTTGTTCCACCATGCACAAGATTCACGCCAAGGAATTTACCATTGAAGATTTTTCAACGGAACATCTACTTCTGAACGCATTGAAGTTTATTGCCAAAACGGTTGATGAACTCAATTATTGGAGAGACGTATACCTGAAAGCAAAATCAATGGATAACCCCGAGCCTACGGCTAAAGACATTTGGTGGCAAATGATTCAGCTTCTTCCGTCTTCTTACAATCAGAAGCGTACCATCACCATGACCTATGAAAATCTTCTGAATATGTATGAATATCGTAGAGGTCATAAATTGGACGAGTGGAGACAATTCTGTGATTGGATATTTACCCTTCCTCAGTCCTACATACTGAGGGAAGGTGTTCGGGAATGAATAGAGCCGAACGAAGAAGACGAGCTAAACAGGGATTACCTGTAAAGAGTGAACCTGTTTACAACATAAAGAAAAGCGACATCGAAAAGATGAAGCAAGAAAATACGAGTATGGCGATAGATACAGCTATTGTTTTGCTCCTCGCAATCCCTGTAAAGGTTATGTATGAAAAGTACGGTTGGCGCATGAAAAAGCGACTTCCTGAATTTGCAGAAGCCTTGATTGACGAGTATCAAAGATTTTCCGATGGTGACATCACGCTTGAGGAATATGCGGAGCTGGTCTATGAATACTGCGGTGTCAAATTCCAAAAAATGAGGAGGATTAAGCAATGTATAAATTGAAGAATGTAAACGGCAAAGTTAATTGTCTGCTTCGTACAGGCAAGGATTTTGTAAAAAATAACATCTCGGTGTCTGCGGCACAACATATTATCGACACAGGTAAGATGGTCGAATCTGAGAATCCTGACTACCCTATTTGCATTGATGATAAGTGGTTCTTTGAAGGTGTGGAAATCGAAGAACCCAAGCCGAAAAAGAAGTCGAAGAATTATACGGCAGAAAAGGTTGGTGAGTAATAATGCGAACTTTTTATTCAGAATATGTAAATCATTGTCTCCGATTTTATGTGAGACACCCCAATCCAAAGTTCCACAGTGCCGCTGATAAAAATAATTGGCTTGCCTGTAAAGACGCTTTGGAGGGATTTACAGATAAGGAAAGAGATTTACTTACCACTATTTATCGTGAGGGAGATACGGTTGCCGATAGTGTTTATCAGACTGCCAAGCTCAATGGCATGAAGCAAGACACGGTTTGGAAACTCGTAAATGAGCTTGAAAGAAAGGTGGCTAAAAGGCGTGGTTTGTTATGACAATATTCCTGAGGAATTAAAGAATCTGAATCAATGGGTTTGTGCTTCGGACAGTAGCAAAGTTCCTATGAAAGCATGGGAAAACGAAGCCGCTTCTTCAACCAATCCCGAAACATGGTCGGATTTTGATACTGCCCTTGAATCTGTGAAAAACAAATACTATGACTATTGCGGATTTGTGTTTGCGGACAACGGATATGTGGGAATCGACATTGACGATGGGTATGACAATGAAGGATTCATAAGTGTCCTCGGTGCAGATATTGTCGGAAAATGCCACAGCTATACGGAGAAATCCCGAAGCGGTAGAGGTTTTCACATATTGCTTCGGGGAACTCTCCCCTTCAAGGGAAAAAACAACCTCAAAGGAGTGGAGATTTATAAAGCGGCAAGGTACTTTATCATGACAGGCGATGTGATATTGTATCGAGACATCATTGAAAATCAGGAAGCCATAGACTATGTGGTTGAGAAATATTTTCCTGAGACAAGAGACACCTCGAATAAAATGATAGTCGGCAGAGACAAAATCTATTCGCCAGTTTGGGAAGACCCGATTGTAGATGGTCGTGTGAAGCTCAGACCTGTTTATCCGAGAATCCCGAATGGAAGCCGCAATATTTGTCTCACCTCTCTTGCTGGTATGTTACACAATCAAGGGTACAGCAAAGGACAGATTTATGACGAGCTTCTTTATGCGAACACTGTAGCCTGTGACCCTCCCCTTGATAGATATGAGCTAAGAACCATTTGCAACAGCGTTACAAGGTATAAGCGATGAATATGAAAAAGAGAATTGAATTGATTCATCTTCTTTCAGATGAACTCACAGACAGTGCAAGAAGATATGAAAGAGCTTTAGAAGAACACGGTCATGTCTATGCTGGGAGCAATGTAGAAATGTTTGACAGTAAAGAAGCTATTCAGCGGCGTATCAAAGTTCTTCGAGAAGAACTCAT
>OGQA01001342.1_pt1 | contig 11670 bp, 14 predicted proteins | sample 1553011 | NCBI WGS metagenome assembly OGQA01 (sample SAMEA2580256, study PRJEB22360) | human gut metagenome | biome: human gut; feature: human-associated habitat; material: faeces | place: Denmark | collected 2008/2010 | reverse complement strand
TCGCGCCGGAGCGTTCGGGAGTCGAGGACAAGCCCGCACCGTCTGGCCGTTTCCACGATGGGGATCTTATCGTATTGTCGGACGGCCAAACGGAATCACCATCCTATCAGGCGGCCTGCTGCTCCACACAGACGACAGGCTTTATCGGCCGCACCTGCAAGGGCGCATTGCTCACGCACTTTGCCATGATGACCTGTCCCGTGGGACGGACGTTGGCAAGGTCGTCTACTGACTCCATGTTGTCCACAAAAGTCGGATAGTTGCGCCCCGTGAGCCGCTTCATCAGCTCCGCCACCTCCATGCCCGCCCGGATCTTCTCGGAAAGAGAGAGCCGGTCATACCGGCGCCCGCCGTAGGTGAATTTGAAGGTATCCTTTACCTCACCGGTAGACTTCACCACATCATAAAGGGATATTTCGACCTTATTCATCCTCAGCTGCGAAAAGGTCAGCTCCGCGCGCTTGCTGATATAGGCGATCACATTGGTCATGATCCGCTTGATCTCACCGATGCGATCCTGCGCCCGACGGATTTCGCCGCCGAGATCGGACAGCTCCTCCGCCGTCATGCTCTCAAGAGCAAACAGCTTTGCTTCGACCTCGCGGCACTCCTCGCGGCACGCGCCGAGGCGGTCATACTCCGCCTGCGTGAGCTTGCCATATTCCAGCTCCGTCGTGAGGTTTTGGATCTCATCGCGGATCAAACCGCTCTCTGCGGCGCCGCTGCGGGATCGCTCCGCGCAGCTTTGCTCAAGCACAGAGATCTCGGCCTCCCACCTGCGAAGGTCTTCGCCCTTGAATTGTTCAAAGGTCTCCATGGCCTTCCTGTCCAGCTCCTGAAGCTCGGTGAGCTGATTTCTCTGCTCCGTTCCCGCGGCGTACAGCTCAGAGAGCGTCTTTTTGATCGCGGCCTGCACCTCCGGCAAGGTCTGCTCCGTCACGCTGCGGTGACAGGTGGGACACTCCATGCCGGCGTGAAATGCCTTGTAGATCGCGCTCTCCCGCTGATAGTGTGCGCCCAGCTCCCGAACCTTGGCGGAAAGCTCCGCCAAGGGCTTCGTGTATTTCGACTGGTATTGCTCCGCCTGTCTGCGGACGAGCTTCTCACGCAGTGCGTGAAGCTCCTTCTGCTGCTCGGCAGCTTCTCCCCGCGTGTCCTGCGCCGTCTCGTCGTAGCGCCTGCTCAGCTCTACGAGCCGCTCCTGCATACGCTCGACATCAAGATCGGCAAACTGCTTTGCCTCCAGTGCCGCGGCTTCTTCCTTGAGAGCCTTTTGCTGATCGGTCAGCTCCTGCCATGCCTTGTCGCGCTTTTCCGACTGCGATACCGCCATGTCCTTCTGACCGTTCAGGTAGGTGATGCGCTCCTCCAAACCACGGATCTCCTCACGACGGCGCTTGAGATAAGCGTCCGGGGAGAGAAGAAACTCGTCCTTCAAGGTTTCCCGCACCGACTCGGAAAGCTGTGCAAGGATCGTTTCCTGCGGGATATGCGGCAGATACCGCTCCAGCAGGTTCTTGCCGTCCTCACCCAACTCCTCGATGAAGTACAGGGGGTTGAGAATGGAGAGAAACACATCCCGCTCACCAAAAAGGTCGGTGAGATCGAGCTGGCGGATCTCATAGCCGTCGTAGGAGATGGTCATGCGGTTTTTTCTTCTCGTGCGCGTCAGCTCATGGGCCGCGCCTCTCTCATCCACAAAGCGCATCTGAATGGAAACATCAGGGTTGTTCTCGTTGTGGAGCCGGTCAATCCCACGCTCCCCGAAGAAGGGGAGCCCGGTCACGGCAAAGGCGATGGCGTCCGCGATGCTGGTCTTGCCGCGCCCATTCCCGCCGGTGATAACAGTGGGATCGCCAAAGGTCAGCTCCGTGGGGCCCTCGTAGGATTTGAAGCCGGAAATCGTCATGCCGGTGATGCGGAATTGTTCGATCTTGTTCAACTGTCTGCTCCTTTCTGTTGTTCCAAATGAATCTCTTTATGCTGCCTGCTGCCCGGACCGGAAGACCTCATAGGTCTCCAGCACATAGAAAATCACAGTATCCTGCTTGCGGGTCGTGAGCTTCACATGGGAAAGCTGCACCCCTGACACCAGCTCGGGCCGCGCTCCGCGTACATAGGCATAAAGCTGCTTTTTCTCCGGCGTTTCCAGATTGACTAATGTATTGCTGCCGCTCATGCCGCCCTGCACCTTAGCGCCCAGCACCGTGTAGAGCTCGATTGCGGGCGCTATCTGCGTTGCGCCTCCAAAGGAGACGGTCTTGCCACCCTGTCCATCGCTCCTATCCTGTGCCGGGGGCTGCGTCCGCTGCGTTTGCGCCGGTGCTGCCGGACTCTGCGCAGGGTGCTCCTGTGCCCTTGGCACCGGCTGTGCGCTGCCGCTTTTTGCCTGCTGCGGCTCTTGCCCGTGCGTAATCGGTGGGACCTTATCGTTGGCGGTATTCTGTTCCGATGCGGTCTTGGGCGTCAGCAGGGATTGGATGCCGCACGCTTTGGCAGGCTCCAGCCCGAGACTTTCGAGTGTGCTCAGGTAGGCGTTGTCCAGCTTCCGGCGCTCGCTGTCTTTAATGACATAGCTTTTGCCGCGCCGTTCGATGTCCACCCAAACGGTATCGAGGCTGTAAAGAACGCGTCCGATGCCCCACTGATATGCCGCGCGCTTCATACTGTCTGAAAGCCCGCCTTTGATGGGCTCGATGTCCGAGTCCTCGGCACCGTCCCACTTGGTGATAAAGCCTTTGCCCTCAAAGTGGATGGCGATGCCGCAGAGCTGCGAATACTTTTTTCCGTTGGAGTGCCACGGCTTGAACTCGTTGTACCAGTTTTCCGGACCGCAGACCTCGTCGAGACGGTTCTGAATGGCGCGGTTGGTCACATAGGGGACTGCCATACCGCGCATCTTTTCCTCGTTCGTGTTTTGAAGTCTCCATTCCAGATCCTCCGGTGCAAAGGGCTTTGCGAGAGCCGCCTGCATTTCCCTTGTCGTTTTTGCTTCCATCCTTACCTCCTGTTGATAAAGTCGCTTAGTGTGCGTCCGTTTGGAACAAGAATATCCGTATAGTAATACGCGGGGTCCTTGTCCCTCAAAAGCTCCATAAGCTCCTTGTGCTCCAGCTCCTTGCGGTTGTGCCTGCGGTCAAACATATCATCGTTATCCGGCAGGCCGAGCAGATAGCGGGGAAAGTTTTTCAGCGCCGAAAGCTTTTTATAACGGGGCAGCACATTGTTTCCCGTACACACACGGTCGTCCTCATAGACATTGGAGAAGGGATAAAAAAACATCGGCGTATCCTCGGTGGGCGTTTCATCAGCAACGACGCCCATAGAGCAGTCTGCAACTTTCCCGTTGCCGAGGACCCGGAGACCAAATATCAGCCGCGGGAGCGGGAAGCTTCGGTATTCGGTGTCGCGGTAAATAACATCCGCCCGCAGCTCCGGATTCCAGATGACATAGTGGCGCTCCTCCGCGTTCATGGAAATGTGGAGACAGTGCTCCGGCAGGAACCCGCTGCGCTGATACACATTGCTGATGCAGCTCCCGTTGAGTGCAAAGTAGAACTCGATCGGGTCGATCTCTCGATAGCTCACCACGCCGTTTGCGCTGCATTCCTGCACGGTGATCGTATTCCGACCGGGCGAAATGCGGACGATCATATCCTCCGGCATGTCCTTTCTCTTATACTCCGCCATTATGCGGCCTCCTTTCTAATGCTGGTATGAGGTGCCTGCGCCTTTGCTTCAGCAGACTCTATACGCGCAAGCTCTCTCTTGCAGTAAAGGATCATGTTGATGATAGAATTCAGAAAGATCCTCGGCTCGTAGCAATCGGGCGAGAGTGTAATGTCAAACTTCACGCCGTCACCGGAGAAATGATAACGAATATCAAAGACGGAATAGGAAATCTCCGCCACATAGAAGAGAAAGACATCCTTGATCTTTTCCTGCCATGCGTTGATCTGATAGGGCAGTATTTCACTATGCTTACAGCCCTGCGTGTAGAGGCGGTCGATCCGCTCATCGGAAAAACGCACGGTCATCATATCGTCGCCCTCGTCCGGCGCACCTTCATCGAAAACGGCCATCAACAATTCATCAAGGATCATCCAAATATCTTCCTCATCCGCTGTCGGGTAATCTTTGATGATCTGCTCCAATACAAACGGATGTTCCGTGTGCAGGAACTTCAGAAGCCGCAGAAACAGCAGGACATCGTTTTCATATTCGTAATCGTACATCCTGCCACCTCAAAAGAAGACGCGTCGTCGGGACTGAAAGATCGGAGCCGTTCGTGTCCTTCCGACAAGCCCCTTGATCCAGCTCCTTGAGGTGTCATCAGCGTTGTCCTGAAAGAAGGGGATGGTAACATCCGCCATCTCAAAGGCTGACCAATCGATCGCGGCGAGGTCAAGGCTCTCTTCCTCCTTTAACCGATCTATCAGCGATTGAATGTAGGGGCTGTACTGCGGCTCGGGAAACAGCACATCCTTTTCCGGGACCTCCCGCAAGAGCTGTGCAAAGCGATCTTTATCAAGCTCAAGCACTCTCCTTCACCCCCTGACTCAGCACGACCATGCACGCCGCGTATTTGCCGACATGATCCAAGACCTCGCACTTTTCCTCCTCGGTTGCGGATGCACGGTGCAGCGCGGCATAGTAAATGCCGCAGTCCGGAACAGGAGTGCCTTTTTGCATGAGAATATGCCAGACGCCATGTGCCAGCAGCTCGGGATCGCTGCCGTCCACAACCGCGGAATAGACCTGCGTATCGCCGATTTTCTGCGCGCTGCCAAGGTCTGCCTTGCGGAGCATCGCCTCCAGATGAAAGGCGACTGCCTCATGCTGCGCTTCCTCTCCTGCTTTGAGAAGCTCACGGAACACCTCCGGCTCCTGCCAGCCCAACACAACGCCGAAAGGGCGCGGGTATTTGCGCTCCCAAGCGCTGCCCGATGGGTTAAATTGGCGGTACAGCTTTCCGAGGCCGGGACGCAGCAGCTCAGAGACCTCTCCCCATGCTTGCAGGCGCAAGACCTCGTCATTTCCGGTGTGTTTGTCCACGGGGACAATGATCACCATATCGCAGGATCTCATTTTTCCTTCCTCCTTTATCAATATTCTTCGGACAACATGATCGTAGTGGCTGAGCGGTCAGCCTCCGTGATGATCAGAACGCGGGTCTTACCGCTGAGCTGATACCACGACACGATCCGATTTCCGTTGCAAATTGCACGTTCATTGGCTATCCGGTCATTTTTGCAGGTATCGCCCCAATCTCCGCGCAGGTGCCGCTCCAAAAGCTGAAGCAGATGCGCTCGTGAGAGCACCTCCAAAGCGGACGGCGTGGCGCATACGGCCCCAGGCAAAAAACGGGCAGGACTGTTATCCATGGCGTATTTGTCTCCTTTCTTCATGTCAATGCCTTGAAGCCGTTTGGCGTCAGGACATTGAATATCATTTTATTCGAGATGGTCTCCTTGATCTCGCTGCCCATGTGGTCGCCGCGATAGTTGAATTTCTCTTCGCTCTCCGTGCGCACGACCTTGATGATGCGGCCCTTGATGATGTGCGGGGTGTCGCATTCGATCAGGCCGTTGATCATGCCGGAGCCGCCGATCAGTCCGATTTGACTGATGGACAGCGGGAGCAGCGGGCGCTTGCCGCCGCTATCCAATTCGCTGCGTGCCATCATCTGGGCGAAGCTGTCAGATCTTCTAAGCTGCTGCTCCAATTCCTTTTGATTGAACCGTTCCCCCTTGAAGGTACTGACCTCCAAGGGCTGCGCGGGGAGCGCATAGCGGCTCTCCGGAAACTGTGATAGGAGCGGTATCGAGGCGGGGGCGTAAGCATACTGCTCCAGCCATAGCGTATCCTGCAATTCCGTGCCTCGCTTTTTCCGAATCCCCATTACCGCCACCTGCTTAAATTTCTTAAACTCAGCGTCGGCAAAGCGCCAGACGGTGAGCTCGTCAAAATTGTCCACGAGGATGCGGCAGATGTCCGAGGTCAGCCGGTAGTAGGGGATAACATAGATCAGCAGCCCTCCGTACATCAGCGTGGGAATGCTTTCGATCAGAAACCTTTTCTCGTGCCGGGAGCGTCCACCGTTTTCGTTGATGACCGACAGATACGGCGGGTTCAGGAAAAGCAGGTGAAACGCTTCGTGACTGATGCGGCTGTGAAAGAAGCTGCCGAAGCCGACGCGGTGAAGCCTTGTCTGCGCTTCCTCTGCGCGGCTCTCGTCCAGCTCCACGCCGTAGGCGTAGCAGTTATTCCCCTGCGCCAACTGACGCAGGGCCTTGCCGCAGCCGCAGCAGGGATCAAAAAGATTTGTCGTGACGCCTTCGGGGAAATGAATGCCCCGCAGGAGCAGCGAGATGTTGTCGGGATCGGTGGGATAGTACCCGAGCTTAATATTGTTCATGAGCCGGCCGATGATCGCGGCGTTGGTTTTCTGCCCCGTAGGAAACGACGCGGTAAACTTGGCGAGCGCTTCATAGATCGGCTTATAGCCAATGCTCATTAGGTTAAAGCCCGCAAGCCCACGCCGAAGCTGATCGGCTGCCGCTGCGAGAGGATACTCCTCCATCTCCAGCAGGAACAGCTCAGACTTGGAGAACTGCTCGATCAAACGCCCGCGGGCGCGGTCAAGCTCCGTGTAGGTGTCCCGCGCCGCTTCTATATTGCTACGGCGCTGCTTTTCGATCCTTGCCCGCAGCACGACCATGCCCTGCATCGTCTGCATGATCTGCGACTGAAGCATGGTGAGCTGATCGAGGGCGTAGGGCCTTTGCGCCTGCAATTCAAGCGGCTCGCTCATTATCATCCACCCGATCCTTTCTCAGCCTGCTCAGAGTCTCCAGCAAATGCGCATAGGAGCCTCCTTCAAGGTCTCTGCGGGAGAGGAAGCGGTTATAGCCGCCCTTATAGTCCCGACAGTGGCGGACGGTGCGGTAGAGAAGCACATCATTGCCGTCACCGGCGCTCTGGTAAAGACAGACATAAATGCCGCCTGTCTCCCACATCCCGATCAGGGTACACTCTCCCGATACGGCGATGCCGCCGCTATTCGCGCTGACGGTCACATCATGAAGCCCAAGATCCCTTGCGAGGGCTCGCAGAAAAGCCTTCCCTGTATTGAGAAAAGCCTTCTTGCTACCGTTGGGACCGCATTCCCTTTCGCCGCCGATGAAGCTGAGGTCATGACTGAGCAGCGCGGATAAACGCCGCATATTGCTCTCCTGCGATTTCACTGACATAATGGTTCCTCCATTCTTAAAGATAGAAGAAAGGCAAGGAACGCTTTGCTCCTTGCCTTCTGCTCGCGCGGCTCATGCCGCGCCCTTCCAATTTCTTGCGGTCTGCGCAGATGCTTTAGCTTCGGTCACCGTGCCAAGTGGGATACGCTTGGCGCAGTATGCCTTCAGCCGGACGCTGCCGTTCTCGGTCAGAACGCCGTGATCATAGAGAATGACATTGCCGTTTTCGCTGATCTGTGTTCTGCTCACAAAGATGATCTCACTCATAGGCGCTTACGCTGCGGGACGGAGGATGCGCTCGTTTTCAAAGTCGAACACGGGCGCGTTCTCCTCCGGTGTGCCGGGAATGAGCTTGAGGGTGTAGCCCTGCTCGCGCGCCAGCTTGAAGATGCCGACGATGCGGTTGAGCTCTTCATCCACGGCTTCCGGCTCGACGGCGCTCTCTTCCTCACGCGGCGCGGCCTGTTCCGCCTCGGGCTCCTGTGTTTCCTCCCGCGCCGATTCGGTAACACCCTCCGGCATCGCTTCGCAGGCGTCGGTCACGACCGTCGGCTCCTTTTTACCGTGGACGGTCAAGGCTGTCCAAAACGAGCGGAGCAGGGAAGCGAGGAGCGTACCGAAAAGCGTACGCTTTTTCGGCGTCAGGTTGACGACCTCCTCGGCCTTCACCTCGTCGATCTCGCTGAGTGTCACTGTCAGCCTTCCGGTCTCCACATAAGCTGCGGAGAGGAAGCAGGTCACGGCGGCGCTCTCTGAGGCGAAAACCTCCGGGGACTGCACGCGCTTGGCGAGCAGACGCTTGCAGACGATGCTGCCAGCCTCCACATCATCGACGCGGATCACATCCGCGTCGATGGTTCCGGCGCTGATCGTCCCCTGGCCCGTGATCGTTCTGGCTTTGATGCCGTTGGACACCTGAAGGCAGCCGTGAACGACCAGATGCTCTGTTGTAAGGGATTCATAGCGGACGGTTTCTCCCTTGGGAATGTAGACGGTTTTCATATTGCATTTCTCCTTTTTCTTATATGGGCGGCGTGTGCCTCCCGTTTTTTGGTACTCAGGCAGCCCTCTCCTCACGCAGACGGACGGGCAGTACAAGCGCAAAATCACTGCGTCCCTCCGCCTCGATCACGATGGGGGTGTAGATGCCGCTGAGCTTGATCCGTACCTCCGGTTCCTTTCGGAACTGCTTCAGGGCGTCGAGCATATAGCGAAGATCAAAGCCGACGACCATATCGCCCCGCCCGGACATGGAGACATGGGTCGCCAAATGGCCGGAGGGCGCGTTCATGGAAAGCTTTTCTCCCGCAAAGCGTACATACGGATATGCACAGACGCCGGCGCACTCTTTGAGATAGGTAAGCTCACGGATCAGCTCATCCGTTCGCACCGTGATCACTTCCTGATACTTTTTGGGGATCGCGGTATCGGGATCATAGGTGTCCGCGCCATACCTGCGGGCATACAATTTCAGCGTGCCGCTCGAAAAGCAGACGGCACGTTCATCGACCTGCATCGTGACCTCACAATCCCCAAATGCCTTCAGGTGCACAAGCGCATCGCCCGAAAGTAGACACGGAAGGGGAAAGACGATATCCGGCTGCGAGTCACAGGCCATGCGGCGCCCATCCAGCGAGAAGATCCGGTCACCGCGAAACTGAATACAGGCGGCCTTCGGATTTGTGCTCGGATCGGCTCTTTGCACAGCATAGCGCACACGCTCGACGCTGCGGAAAAGCTCTGCGGCGTTCACACGCAGGGATGCATCATTCTCTACGGTCCTGCACTCCGGATAATCTTTGCGGGAGGCAACGGGAAATTCCGCGGCTCTCTGACCGCAGAGCACCTCCAGCTTCCAATCCTCCTCGGTCTGCTGGACAAGGGTGAGCATCAATTCTCCTTCAAAATGGGCGCAGGCCTTCAACACATCCTTTGTTCTGCGAAAAACGAAGGACATATCATCGCCATGGACCGGGAGCTCTGCCACCAGCCATGTCTCCATGTCTGTTGCGGTCAGCGTGCAGCGATCATCTTGGATGCGGACTGCAATCTCTTCCAAAATGGGGATCGCACTCTTCTTCAAAACCTTGCTGACTTTGTTCATTGCCTCCGCAAATGCTTTTGCGTCCACTATCGCTCTTTTCATGCTGCTTTCCTCCTCGGCTGCTTCTCAAGTACCGTCTGCATCCGGATCGTCCTTGTCGAAAAGTCCGTCTGAAGGGCGATATTCTCTCCGTGCGTCAGGATGTTATATACCATTGTCAAAACGGCCGTGGCCGCCGTGACATTGGCGACGATGCTCTGCGGGTCCGCCTGCGCCGCTTCGGCGCAGCTTAGCTCCGACGGAAACTTATCCGTGATCCTCAGCATTTCCGGATGGACGCTGCCGATGGGCTTTCGCATGGTATGGCCGTTCCGCCGCACGCCGCAGACCACTTGACCGGTGTAGCTGCCGTTGCCACTGTCGATGTAGACGAGATCCTCGCTTTGGCGGAACGCCTCATGGCAGAGCTGGCGCGTCCGATTGTTGTCCACGCAGCCGAGCAGGATCACCATTTCCGCAGCATGCCGATTCCGAAATCCGTCGGTCTCCCACAAGTTCGGCGCAATCAGCGCCATCAGCTCCGGGAGCGTCTCGATGAAATTGGGGACGTATTCTGTTTCCATACCAAGGACTGTGGAATAGCGTTCTGCCAGAATACGGGCTTTGTTTTCTCCGAGATCCGCCGGGACAAAATTTTGCCGGTCAAGATTCTTCAGCTCCACAATGTCCCCATCGCAGATGACGAAGCGTGCCGGCCTATCAAGCATGTGCAGCAGGCGAAAGAGATAGGGCGCGACATAGCCGCCGGTCCCTCCCGCGCCCCGCATCACGATCTTGACCGGGCGATCCATCGGGAATTTCACCACTTCACCTCCGCGAGACGATCCATGAAGCCGCGTTTCTTTTCCACTCTTACGCTCTCTTTCCTGCGGATGCTGACCTGCTCCAGCCACTCTCTCGGAAACTGGCGCTCCAACCCTTCGACGACCGTATCGGGGTCGATGGGAACAAAGCTGTCGCCGCAGAAGATGCGGGCCTTGATCTCTGGGTAGAAATGATCGAGCCTTCCGAGGACAAGGTAGAGCCCCGTGGAGCACTCGTCCCTATCATCCTTTCCGGAGAAAAAGGCGTCCATGCTGTTATGGGAGTGAATATCTGCATAGCAGATATATCGCTCCTCATCATCGTACGGGCAGTCGTGAAGATTGGCCTCAACCTCTTCTTTACATACGCTCTGCTTGGGAACATAGGCAAAAAAATGTTTTTCTGCCTTATCCCAATAGATCTGCGCCATCGCTTCATTTTCCTCGCTCTCCGTCATAAAGGAGCGGAAAAACGCAATGATCTCGCCCATGAGCTGTGCGGGGATCTTCGGCAGAGCTGGGATAAACCCAGCCCTGATCTCCGAAAAATCCACTACATTGTTTTTGGGGGCGATGAACTCGCCCTGCTCCATTTTGCGAAGCTCGTAGATCCTGCCGTCGCGGGAGGGGATCAGGCAGATGACCTTATCCGATTCCCGCGCCTCCTCCAAGGTGCCAAATCTGCCCTTGTAGGCGGCGTTGCCCTTGGTCTTCATCTCCACCTTGGGCTTAACATAGCAGCAGGGGTCCTTCTCTTTCGATTTTTTGAGTGCTTCCAGAAATTCACGGGAACGCTCGATGGTCTCCTTCATGGAAATGATCGTGGTACCCTTGGGGTCCTTGATCTCCTTGCGAATACCGCAGTATTCCACGCTCCAGGAAACGCGCTTGCCCTCCTCCAGATCGGTGAAGTCCTCAGATTTGCGGATACGAAGCTCTTCAAAGGTCATAGAGGCTTCCTCGATGTCCTCCTTCACGCCCTTATGATAGAAGACAGGCGGCTTTTCCAAAAGCCCCTTCTTGGTATTCTCCGCCGTTTTCTGCTCAAAAGCCGCGGCAATGGGGTTTCCTGCGGCTGCATTTGACTCCGGCTGTGCGGGAGCGGGAGCTTCCTTCGGCGGGGCAACAGCTGGCATCGGTGCGGCTGCTTCCACAGCGGGCGCCGCCGGCATTTCCTGCGTCGCAGGTGCCGGTGCGGGTGCTGCGGCAGTCGCCTGTACCTCAAAGGGGTTGCCCTGATTGGCTGTATCCGTGCTGTCTCCGAAAATCGCGTTAATGTCCAGTCCTTCCTCGGCAGGGATCTCGGTGAAGGGCCATGCGTTGGTACTGTTGAGTTCGCTCATAAAATGCTTGCTCCTTTCGATTTTGAGACAAAAAAAGACCGCAATCGCCCCTATGAGCAATTACGGTTTCATTCTTGTCCTTTATTGAGTTCCAGTTCGTTTGAGTCTGACGGAGGGCGCAATAACCCCCTTTCTGTCGCCGTTCCTCCCTAACTTACTCCGCCCTA
>OGQA01001341.1_pt1 | contig 11670 bp, 9 predicted proteins | sample 1553011 | NCBI WGS metagenome assembly OGQA01 (sample SAMEA2580256, study PRJEB22360) | human gut metagenome | biome: human gut; feature: human-associated habitat; material: faeces | place: Denmark | collected 2008/2010 | reverse complement strand
AGATAATCAACATGAAAAAGACAATATCGATCATTCTCGCAGCGGTTCTCGCGCTGGGCTGCATCTTCGGCTTTGCCGCCTGCTCTTCGGGCAGCAAGGGCATCACCATTGCCGTTCCCAACGACGCGACCAACGAAGCCCGTGCGCTCCTTCTTCTTCAGGAACAGGGCATAATCAAGCTCAAAGACGGCGCCGGCATCACCGCAACCGTAAGAGACATTGAAGACAACCCCAAGAACATCACCTTCAAAGAGGTTGAAGCCGCTCAGCTCCCCAACGTTCTCAAGGATGTTGACTATGCTGTTATCAACTCGAACTACGCTATCTCCGCGGGTCTTAACCCCGTAAAGGACAATCTCGCCATTGAGGGCTCCTCGAGCGCATATTCGAACATCCTCGCCGCCAAGAAGGGCAACGAGAATTCCGACAAGATAAAGGCTCTTTCCGCCGCTCTCCAGAGCAAGAAGGTCGCCGACTTCATCGCTTCCAAGTATAACGGCGCAGTTATCAGCGTTGTTTCAAACCCCGGTGACGGCTACGATCCCTCCGTCAACTACGACGCACTCAAGGGTCAAACCATAACCGTCGCTGCATCCCCCACACCGCACGCCGAGATTCTCGCCGTTGCCAAGGAGATCCTTGCCGCTAAGGGCGTCACTCTTGACATCAAAGAGTTCGAAGATTATGTCCAGCCCAACAATGTTGTTGAGTCCGGCGAGATCGACGCAAACTACTTCCAGCACGAGCCCTACCTCGACGATTTCAACAAGCAGAACAACACGAACATCGTCACCGTTTGCTATGTCCACGTCGAGCCCATGGCTCTCTACGGCGGCAAGCAGACCACTCTTGACGCAGTGAAGTAAATGTTATAAAATATAATGCCGGGCTAAGTTGCTCTTAATCGGGCTGCTTGCCGGCATTATCTTTTTATCCAGAAGTTCGGAGGCATAAAATGATCGAGATTAAAAATCTGTCAAAAACTTTCAAGACCGCCGACAGCTCGCTCGACGCGCTCAAGAATGTTTCTCTGACGATAAACGACGGCGATATTTACGGCATCATCGGCATGAGCGGCGCGGGCAAGAGCACGCTCGTGCGGTGCATAAATATGCTCGAACGCCCGACTGAGGGCCAGATACTCATCGACGGAGTGGACATGGGCGCGCTTTCGAGCAAGCAGCTCAGGGACGCCCGCCGCAACATAACCATGATATTCCAGGGCTTCAACCTGCTCATGCAGCGCAACTGTCTGAAAAACATCTGCTTTCCGCTCGAGCTTGAGGGCATGAAGAAAGAGGACGCGAAGAAACGCGCGCTCGAACTGCTCGAGATAGTCGGTCTGCCCGACAAAGCGAAGGCTTACCCCGCTCAGCTCTCCGGCGGTCAGCAGCAAAGAATCGCGATAGCCCGCGCACTCGCTACAAATCCGAAAGTTCTGCTCTGCGACGAGGCGACAAGCGCACTCGACCCGAACACCACACATTCGATCCTCAACCTCATAAGAGACATAAACAAAAAGCTCGGCATAACGGTTATTATAATAACCCACCAGATGAGCGTTGTCGAAGAGACCTGCAACCGAGTCGCCATTCTTGACAACGGCACGGTCGTTGAACAGGGCGAAGTCAGCACCGTCTTTGCCCATCCGCAGTCGGCGGCGGCAAAACGCCTCGTGTTCCCCGACGCTTCGGATGAGATTTTTGCTCCCGCTTCGGACGAGCACAGGATAAGAGTCGTCTTCAACGGCGCGTTCGCGACCAACACCCCGCTGATAACCAAGATGGCTATAGACGAGGGAATCGCGGCGAATATCCTGGCGGCCTCCACGCGCTGCATCGGCGACAAGGTCTACGGCAATATGCTCCTCGGCATCCCCGGAGGGGACAGCGAGCTTGAACGCGCGTCGAAATATCTGCAGAGTATGCCGGATATTCTTGTTGAGGAGGTTTAAAAGATGTTTGACAATGCATTCACTTCCGAGGCGCTGACGGAAGCCCTCGATATATTAAAAAATGATTTCCCGCTGGCTATCTGGGAGACGATATATGTCACCCTGCTCTCCACGCTCTTTGCGATAATCATCGGCCTGCCGCTCGGCGTGCTGCTCGTCGCGGGCGAAAAGGGCAGCGTACTCCCCCTGCCGAAGGCTCTGATGAAGGTTCTCAATGTTATTATAAACCTTCTGCGCTCGGTGCCGTTCTTGATCTTGATGATCCTCGTCTTCCCACTGACCCGTCTTATCGTCGGCACGGCGGTCGGCACAGTCGCCTCGATAGTCCCGCTCGTCATCGCGTCGTTCCCGTTTGTGGCGCGCCTTGTTGAAAGCAGCCTGCGCGAGGTCAACCCGAACATAATCGAAGCCGCGCAGAGCATGGGTGCATCACCCATGCAGATAATTGTCAAAGTCATGATTCCCGAGAGCGTGCCCTCGCTGCTCTCGAACTTCACGATAGCGATAACCACCATCCTCGGCTACTCCGCAATGAGTGGAATAATCGGCGGTGGCGGACTCGGTAAGATTGCCATAAACTACGGCTACTACCGCTACAAATATCTCGTCATGATCTTTGCCGTTATCCTGCTCATAGCGCTCGTTCAGATTTTCCAGAGCGTCGGCACCCACCTTGCAACAAAGACCGACAAGAGACTCAAGAAATAATCAAAACCAACAGCCTCGGCAGATTTTGCCGGGGCTGTATTTTTTAACAAAAAGCGCGGGCACAGTTTTCGCTGTACCCGCGTTTTTCGTTAGAAAGGTGATATATCAATTAAAGGGGTTGTAGTAGAATGATCTGTTATCCTGCTGAGTTGTCTGCTCCTGCTGCTGTTGAGAGGAAGAGGAAGCAGTGTTTCCGGTATCCTCGACGAGCTTCACTTTGACATTGAATTCCTTTGTCTGATAGTTGCTCGATATCCTGCACAGGGTCAGGGTCAGCGTATCGCCGACTTTGGCGTTTTCAATCGCTTCGAGCAGGACTTCCGAGGTACTCAGCTCCTTGCCGTTGACCGCCGTTATAAGATCGCCGACCTGGGCGCTGCTGTTTGCAAGGTCGCTGTCCGCGTTGATGTCCGCGATTATGAGCGAGCCTGCCGGCAGACCCTTTATCTGCACGATCATGTTATACTGCTGATTCGATGTATTGGAGAAGTAGCTGATGCCGAGCTTCGGGCGGTTCGGCACTCTGCCGTAGGCGATAAGATCGTCGATTATCTCTTTTGCGGACGAGATCGGGATAGAGAAGCCCATGAGCTCATAGCTGCTGTCGCTGATTTTAAGGGAGTTAATGCCGACCACCTGGCCGTATTCGTTTATCAGAGCGCCGCCGGAATTGCCGGGGCTGATAGCCGCCGTGTGCTGGATACACTCCATGGAATAGCCTATCTGGCTGCTGACCGTTCTCGAAATCGCGGAGACCATACCGTTTGTAAACGAGCCGAAGAACTCGGTGCCGCCGGGGTTGCCTATTGCATAGACAGTCTCGCCGACCGTAAGCTTCGTTGAATCGCCGAACTCTGCGGCGGTGAAGCCCGTAGCCTTTATTTTCAGCACGCCGATATCGGTGCGTGAATCGTAGCCGACTATCTCAGCGTCATACTGTGTGCCGTCATGCAGCTGAACGACGGCTTTGACGCCCTCGCCGCTGATAACATGGGCGCAGGTAATTATATAGGTATAAGTGTGATCCTTATTCTCGCCCATGACTATGCCGGAGCCTTCGCCGGAAGCCGAGCTTGACGACTGGCTGTATACGACTATGCCGACATTGCTCGGAGAAACTTTTTCATATATCTGAGCCGAGGTGGGCACGCCGTTGCCTTTTGAAGTCGTTGTCGCTTTCGGGGTCTCGGCAATGTTCAGCTGAGCGTCGCCCTCGGAAGTGCCGGTCACAGAAGTGCCGCCACCCGAGCTATTGTTATTGTTTCTCTTTGCAAGCACGGTGACGGTCGCGGAGACCGCGATAACAACTGCGAGAATCGCGGCGAAAACCGCAACGCCTTTCTTCTTCGCGCTCATCTTTTTCTTCTTTTTCTCGGGCTGAGGCGGCGTGTAGCTGCCGGAATTATATGAATTTTGGCTGTTATAGCTGCCCTGTCCGGGCTGCTGCGGAGCAGAATAAACCTGATCCGGCTCAAGCGGTGCAGACTGCTGTGCGGTGTCTGCCGAGTTGTCTTCGGGCGGCGTCTCGCCGGAACTGCCGAAGTTGTTCACATAATCATCATTGTACATAAACTGAATTTACCTCCATCCATTGCCTTCGGGATATCCTTCATTTTTTGACACTATTATGGACTCTCAATATTACGATTTCTTGAACGTCGGGTAAATAACCTTTGGATTTTTATTCAACTTTTTTCCGCAAAAATTCATCTCAGCGGAAGCCAGAACACGAACTGCGTATATTCGCCCGGCTCGCTGTTGACGGTTATCTGACCGCCGTGCATATCGATTATGGTTTTGACTATATACAGTCCGAGACCCGCTCCCTTGACATCGTAGCTGCGCGATTTGTCCGTTTTATAGAAGCGCTCAAAGACTTTGCCCGCCTCTTCGCGCGAGATTCCCTTGCCGCTGTTCTTGACGGAGAATATCATCTTTTCGCTGTCCGACTTTATCGCAACCTCGATATAGCCGCCCTCGTTCGCGAACTTCACGGCGTTGTCGATAAGATTATATACGACCTGATTTATCATATCCTCGTCGGCGCAGATGTTGAGCGGCTCGACTTTATCAAGGCCGCGTATCTCTATCTTCTTTTCATCTATCGCGCGCTCGAAGCCGAGCATTGTTTTGAAGGTCATTGCCGAAATGTCGAACTCCTTGGGCTGGATTTTTAACTGACCCGCCTCTATCTTCGACATATTGAGCATACCCGTGACAAGGCGAGAAAGGCGCTTGACCTCGTCGGAGACTATTCTGAGATAATATGTGCTCTTCGACGAATCTATCGTGCCGTCGAGTATTCCGTCTATGAATCCGCCGATAGTGGTCATCGGGGTCTTTAACTCATGCGAGACATTCGCGACGAAATTGCGTCTCGAAGTCTCGATAGCCGAAAGCGCGTTCGCCATCGAGTTGAACGCCGTCACAAGCTCCGCGACCTCGTCCTCGTCGCCGCCCAGCACTTTATGATAGGGCACCGAGATTCGGTTGCTGAAATCGCCCTTTGCATACTGCTTTGCCGCCGCCGACATCTCGCGCAGAGGCTTTGTCATCTGATAGGTCATAACATATGTTGCAACGAATGCTATCGCGAGCGCGAGAATTGCTGAGAACAGGAACATCTTGAGCATCGCTCTGACAGGCTCGTGCAGCGAATCCGTATCCTGCGAAGCGATGACCGCGCCGCAAAGCTTGCCGGAGGCTACTATCGGCTCAACGCTTATAAAATGCGAGCTCTTGTACATTCCGCCGAGCGTGCCCGTTTCGGTATATCCGCCACTGCTGAGCTTCGACAGAGCTGTTTCGGGGACTGTATATTTGCTGTGGACTATGCACTCGCCCATGTACATCACGAGATTGGACTGCCATATATCCTTACAACAGATTATCTTGCCGTCGGTGTCGCATATATAGATGTCCGCATCTATCGCCTGCGAGATCTGGGCGGTCGAAACGCTCATGAGCAGAGTAGAATTCTTGTTGCTCTCTTCAAGCGAGTAGCCTTTTTGAATAAGCGCCGCGGCAGTCTGCGAGACGGTCTGCGCGTTCTGCTTTAAAAGCGCCGTCTTTTCCTCGGACTGGTAGCGCGCTATAAATATCAGCAGCGACGAGCCGAGAATGGTGAAGCCGATAAACAGTATCAGCACCGTCACATAAAAGTAACGGTGAAACAGACCCGAGCGTTTTGTTCTCGAGCCTGCGTTCTTTACATCTTTTATTTCAAACTTTTTGCGTGCTTTTTTCATGCACATCAATCCTTGGTCTCAAACTTGTAGCCTACGCTCCAGACGGTCTTGAGCTCCCACTTGTCAGACACGCCCTCGAGCTTCTCTCTGAGCCTCTTGACATGAACATCGACCGTTCTCGAATCGCCGTAATAGTCGAAGCCCCAGACTTCGTCGAGCAGCTGATCGCGGGTAAACACCCTGTTCGGATTGCTGGCAAGGTGATAGATAAGCTCCAGCTCTTTGGGCGGAGTGTCGATGCGCTTGCCGTCGACCCAGAGCTCGTAGTTTGTCAGATTTATCTTGAGCTTGTCGTATTCGACCTGCTTTATATCCGCCGCCGGGGCGCCCGCGCTGCGTCTGAGGACTGCCTTGACGCGCGCCACAACTTCCTTTGCATCGAAGGGCTTGACGACATAGTCGTCCGCGCCGAGTTCAAGACCGAGAACTTTATCAAAAGTCTCGCCCTTTGCGGTGAGCATGATTATCGGCTTATCCGAGAATTTTCTGATCTCGCGGCAGACCTGCCAGCCGTCGAGGCGGGGTAGCATTATATCAAGCAGCATCAGATCCGGCTGAATCTCGCCGAAGCTCTTCACGGCGCTCTCGCCGTCGTTTACTATGCTGACTGTGTAGCCCTCTTTTTCAAGATAGAGGCGCAGCAGTTCGCAGATATTAACGTCGTCGTCAACGACAAGTATTTTTTCGTTAGCCATAAGTACCTCTCCTTTGTTTTAAACGAACCCATTGTAATTATTATAGACCATTCGCAAAAGTTTGTGTGAATGGCAAAATAACATTTTGTTACAAAATTTCGTATATTTACCTGTGCAGATTCTCGCCTATGCTCACGAGCTTATGCTCGATGGAGTCGACGAGCGCTATCCAGCTCGCGTTGATAACGTCCTGCGACACGCCGACCGTTGTCCAGATATCCTCGCCGTCGGACGAAGTTATAAGAACGCGGACGCTCGCCGCCGTAGCATCTTTCGGCTCCATGACGCGAACCTTGTAGTCGATGAGCCTCAATTTTCTAAGGCACGGATAGAACACTTCGAGCGCTTCACGCAGAGCGCGGTCGAGCGCGTTGACGGGACCGTCGCCGTCCGACGCAGCTATTCTGACTCTGCCGTCGACGCTGAGCTTTATCGTTGCCGTCGCGCTGTGACCATTGTCATAGGGCAGCTCGTCGAGCACCTTGTAGCTGATGAGATCGAAGAACGGCTTGTATTTTCTGACGAGGCGGTGAACTATCAGCTCGAACGACGAATCCGCGCCCTCATACTGATAGCCCTCGTATTCTTTTTGCTTCAGGATATCGAGCAGCTCCGCGACCTGCGGCGAATCCTTGTCGAAATCGGGATAGAGCTTCTGTATCTTCTTAAGCACCGCCGCCTTGCCGGTCACTTCAGAAAGCAGGAAGCGCCTGCGGTTGCCGACGGATTCGGGGTCGATATGCTCGAACGATTCGCTGAATTTCAAAACGCCGTCGGCGTGCATTCCCGCTTTATGGGCGAATGCGCTGCGCCCGACAAACGGCACCTCCCTGTGCAAAGTTACATTGGCTATCGACGCTATCTTTATCGCCGATGAGGTCAGATTTTTCAAATTCTCCTGCGGGATACACTCATAGTCGGATTTTATCTGCAAATTGGGGATTATCGAAGTGAGCTTCGCGTTTCCGCACCGCTCGCCGAAGCCGATAAATGTGCCCTGCACCTGCTTGGCGCCCGCTCTGACCGCCATGAGCGCACCCGCGCACGCCATGTCCGAATCGTTGTGGGTGTGGATTCCTATATCGGTACCGGGGAAAGCTTTTACAACATCGCCGGTGATTTTTTCAATATAATCGGGAAACGAGCCGCCGTTTGTGTCGCACAGAGCAAGGCAGTCCGCACCGCCGCGCAGAGCCGCGCGCAGGCTTTCGAGCGCGTAGCCGTCATTGTCCGACATACCGTCGAAGAAATGCTCGGCGTCGAAAACGACATATTTGCCGTGGCTTTTGAAAAAGCGGCAGGTCTCCTCTATCATAGACAGATTTTCTTCGAGGCTCGTCTGCAAAACGCCCTCGACCTGGATTTTTCTGCTCTTGCCGACTATTGAAACGCACGGGGTTCCCGCCTTGAGCAGAGCGGCACACGCCGCGTCCTCTTCGACTCTCTCGCCCTTTCTCCGCGTTGAACCGAATGCGCACAGGCGGGAATTTTTGAGCCACAGCCTGCTCGCCCGCTCGAAAAATTCAAGCTCGCGCGGATTGGAGGTCGGGTTGCCCGCCTCGATTATCGGTATGCCGAGATCGTCCAGCACACGGACTATCTCCAGCCTGTCGTTGACGGAAAAGGATATTCCCTCACCCTGAGCGCCATCGCGCAGGGTCGAATCGAGCAGTTCGATTTTTTTCAACTCTCTCCCTCCCGTGTCAGTCGTTTATGACCGTGTCGCCGCTCTCAAGAGCGGTTATGCCCGAGCGCGAAAGCTCGGCTATTCCGTGGACGCTCATGTCCGCGATAAACGCATCTATTCGCTCCGGCTCGCCCGTCAGCTCCGCCGTTAGCATCGTGTGACCGATGTCCTTGACCCTCGCGCCGTAGGCTATGACGGTCTTTAAGACCTGCGGTCTGTCTTTGTTGAGGCAGTGAACTTTTATCAGCAGAAGTTCGCTCGAAACGAGCTTTCCCTCTTCGAGATGCGCCACTTTTATGACATCCTCGAGCTTCAACAGCTGAGCCTCGACCTGTTTTACCTGCTCCGGCTCAACCTCGGAGACAACCGTCATTCGTGAGAACTCGGGATGCTCGGTCTCGGAGACCGTGAGGCTTCGTATATTATATCCGCGGCGCGCAAAAAGTCCCGCCACTCTGAGCAGAACGCCCGAGCGGTTTCGGACAAGCGCCGAAACGGTCAGCTTCTGAGTCATAATAATTTCTCCTTATTTGTAGATAGCCGTCGTGATATCGCCGCCCGGAGGTATCATCGGGAGCACCGCGCAGTCGGGGTCGATGCGGCAGTCTATAACTACGGGCTTGTCCATCGAGAGCGCCTTTTTGAAAACGCGCTTCGCCTGCGAAGGATTCTTTATTCTCATGCCCTTGACGCCGAACGCCTTTGCGACTGCGGCTATATCCGTCCCGCGACCCGGCTGAGTCGCGGAAAAGCGTCCGTCATAGAACACCTTCTGCCACTGGCGCACCATGCCGAGCACGCCGTTGTTCATCACGACAACAACAACTGGGATATTATATCTGCTGAGCGTTGCAAGCTCGCTCAGGCTCATGTGGAATCCGCCGTCCCCGGTTATCAAAATGGTCTTTCGCTCGGGTTTGCCGAGTGCCGCGCCTATCGCCGCACCCATGCCAAAGCCCATCGCGCCCAGTCCGCCCGAGGTTATCAGCGAACGCGGGCGTTCAAAATCATAGTACTGCGCCGTCCACATCTGATTCTGACCGACATCGGTCACTATATTCGCTTCGCCCTTCGTCAGCTCGCTCAGAGTGTGCAGAACCGTGTACGGAGCATAGGGCTTCGGGCGCGGAATCCGCCTTTTGAACTCGGCTATCTCGCCGAGCCACTCGGAATTCTCTCCGGGCGGCAGCATCGCGCTGAGCTTTTCGAGCGACTTTCCGAGATCGCCGAGAATGTGGGCGTCGGAAATTATATTTTTGTCGAACTCCGCCGCGTCTATATCAATATGTATTATCTTTGCCTTAGGTGCGAAGCTCTCTTTGCTCGCGGCAACGCGGTTTGAAAATCTCGCGCCCGCGGCAATGAGTAAATCGCAGTTTAACGCCGCCATATTGGCGACCGGGTTTCCGTGCATGCCGACGAGCCCCAAGAACAGCTCCGCCGAGCACGGATAAGCGCCGAGCCCCATCATAGAACACGCGACGGGGATATGCAGTTTTTGAGCAAATGTTTTCAGCGCATCCGACGCGCCGGAGCTTATCGCCCCGCCGCCGACATAGATAAGCGGTCTTTTGGCTTTTTCTATCATCTGCGCCGCGCGTTCGAGCTCTGTCTCCTCCGGTTCTTTCGCCGGGGCGGGCTCGCTCTTCGGTGCGCGTTCATATTCCTCGCTCTGAGCCGCGATATCCGCCGGGATATCTACTAAAACCGGTCCTTTTCTGCCGGACTGCGCTATCGAGAATGCCTCGCGGACATCCTGCGCCACTCCGCGCTCGCCCGACGCGATGAACGAATATTTCGTCACCGGCATCGTAACGCCCGCGATATCGACCTCCTGAAACGAGTCGCTGCCGAGCAGCGAGGTCTTGACGTTCCCCGTTATCGCAACAACGGGACTCGAATCCATGTATGCTGCGGCGATGCCCGTCACGAGATTGGTGGCCCCGGGTCCCGAGGTCGCGATAACGACTCCCGTTCTGCCCGTCGCGCGGGCGTAGCCGTCCGCCGCGTGAGCCGCCGCCTGCTCGTGGCAGGTGAGTATATGGCGAATTTTATCGCATTTGTAAAGTTCATCGTAGATATCGAGCACCGCGCTGCCGGGATAGCCGAAAACCGTATCGACTCCCTGTTCGAGCAGCACATCTATCAGCGCCCGCGCACCCGTTGAATTCATAAACACGCCTCTGAAAAATTTATTTTACCGAGAATTTGAAGCTTGTGCGGCTTCTGAACTTTTCGCCCGCTTTGAAAATGCAGGACGGGAAGTTCGGCTGATTCGGAGAGTCGGGATAGAACTGGGTCTCAAGGCAGAAGCCGGCATATTTGTTCATCAGCGTGCCGCCCTTGCCGGGTATCTTGTCGAGGAAGTTGCCGGTGTAGAGCTGAACGCCGGGCATATCCGTAGTAACTTCCATAACGCGCCCGCTCTCCGGGTCATATGCAGTTGCAAACGCGCCCTGCGTGCCCTCATCGATGCAGAAATTGTGGTCGTAGCCGTTGCATCCGATGATGAGCTGATCGTCGTCCTGATCTATATCCCTGCCGATAGCTTTCATCTGTCTGAAATCGAATGCCGTGCCGGTGACATCTCTTATCTCGCCGGTCGGTATGCTGTCCTCATCAATGGGAGTGTAGCGCGACGCGGACAGGCGAAGCTCCTGAGAGAGCACGTTCGGACGCTTATACGAGCCGAGATTGAAATACGCGTGATTCGTCATGTTTATCGGCGTGTCCTCGGTGCAGACAGCTTCATATGCAATCGAAAGCTCGTTGCTGTCATCAAGAGTATAAGTCACCTTTGCGCTCATCTCGCCGGGGAATCCGTTCGAGCCCTCGTCGCTCTTATATTCGAGAACAAGGCTCTCGCCCTCGACTTTTGCCGCCCAGACAGCGTGCGAAAACTCGCCGCCGCCATGCAGGCAGGTCTTGCCGTTCTCATTCTTTATGACATCAAATTCTTTGCCGTTAACGGTAAAATGTCCGCCGCAGATACGGTTCGCATATCTGCCGACGATCTGACCCTGATAGTCCGAACGCTCGACATGACCCTTGAGATCATCGAAGCCGATGAGAACATCCTCGAAATTTCCGTTTCTGTCGGGTGCAAAAAGCGACTGCCATGTTGCGCCGTATGTAATAACGGACGCACTGACGCCGTTTGCGTTCTTGAGCTCGTATATATCGACCTCTCTGCCGTCGGAAAGAGTGCCGAAAAGTTTCTTTGAAATCATTGATTTTATCCTCCTGCTGTTATATTAACTCATGGTAAATTATACATTTAATAAAGACAAGTGTCAAGCCGAACGGCGCGCCGACACGCAACAGAAGAGTCAAATCTGTCGGCAAAATTACAGCATCCATATTGACACGGGCAAATTC
>OGQA01001340.1_pt1 | contig 11670 bp, 8 predicted proteins | sample 1553011 | NCBI WGS metagenome assembly OGQA01 (sample SAMEA2580256, study PRJEB22360) | human gut metagenome | biome: human gut; feature: human-associated habitat; material: faeces | place: Denmark | collected 2008/2010 | reverse complement strand
ATTACAAAACATTCTTTATTAAGTTAAAAAATGTGAAAAAGGGGATTGAGAAATCAATCCTTTTCAAAAAGATATTTTAGAGAACGGTGTTCTCCAATACGGAACAACAAGAAACAATGATTGCACAGAAGGAGAGACAACATGAAAACATCGCCGTGGAAGAAGATCAAGAAATGCAAGTATCTGTATATTATGATGTTGCTTCCGATCATCTATTACATCCTGTTCCATTACCTGCCTTTGTACGGGGTATTGATCGCATTTAAGGATTACAAGATCGCAAAGGGTGTATGGGGAAGCCCCTGGGTGGGCTTCAAATGGTTCCAGAAGTTCCTGACGGATCCTTATTTCTGGAAACTGGTGAAAAATACATTACTGTTAAATATCTACGGACTGCTGTGGGGCTTCCCGGCACCGATCCTCCTGGCACTGATGTTGAACGAGGTGACAAATGCCAAGTTCAAGAGAGTGATCCAGACCGTCAGCTACCTGCCCCATTTCATTTCTACCGTGGTTGTCTGTGGTATGGTAATGAACTTCCTGTCTCTGGGCGGAATCATTAATCAGCTTATCGCCGCATTCGGTTTTGACAAGATCCAGTTCATGGTATTGCCCGAATGGTTCCGTACCATATTTACCGCATCCGGTATCTGGCAGACCTGTGGATGGACTTCCATTATTTATTTGTCCGCGTTGACCTCTGTGGACCAGGAGATCCTGGAGGCCGCAATGATCGACGGAGCGAACCGTTTCCAGAGAATTAAATCGGTAACGCTTCCCTCCATTGCACCGACCATCTCCATTATGCTGATCATGCAGATCGGACGACTGATGTCTCTGGGATATGAGAAGATTATCCTGCTGTACAACGGATCTACCTATGAGACTGCGGATGTAATTTCCACTTATGTATACAGACGAGGTATTTTGAGTGCGGACTTCAGTTATTCCACAGCGGTGGGTCTGTTCCAGTCAGTCATCGGTGTGATCCTGCTGGTAACATCCAATCAGATATCGAAAAAACTCAGTGACAGCAGCTTGTGGTAGGAGGACAGAAATGGCTAAGAAAGTAAAAATAAAAAGCAAAAAACCGCAGGGAATCGGCAGCAAAATATTTGATGTTGTGAACTACCTTCTGCTGGCAATCCTCGGATTCATTATGTTCTACCCGATGTTTTATGTATTTATTGTGTCCATCAGTTCTTCCCAGTATATCAATCAGGGACTGGTAACACTGTTCCCCAGAGGAATCAATTTCGATGCCTATAAGGCAGTATTTGAGAACCAGAGAATCTGGAGCGGATATAAGAACACCTTTTTATACACAGGTTTGGGAACACTGATCTGTCTGGTGCTTACCGCAATGTGTGCCTATCCTCTTTCCAGAAAGGATTTTTATGGACGTAAGGTATTTACCGTGCTGATCATGATCACAATGTTCGTAAACGGTGGTATGATCCCTACCTATCTGGTAATCAATAAGCTTCATATGATCAACACCATGTGGGCCATCGTTCTGCCGCCCGCCATCAGTACCTTCAATATGATTGTCATGAGAACTTCCTTCCAGGCGATCCCGGATTCCCTGGTAGAATCCGCATATCTGGACGGTGCAAACGACATTACGATCTTCAGCAAGATCGTCCTGCCGCTGTCCAAAGCTATCATTGCAACCATGACATTATATTATGCTGTATACCACTGGAACAGCTACTTCCCTTCCGTGTTGTACCTGAATGATCAGAAAAAATATCCTGTACAGGTTGTCATGCGTGACATCGTAATACAGGGTGACACCTCCGAGATCACAGGAAGTGTCAACATCATCGCTACCAACTATAAATATGCGGTGATCATTATTTCCATCGTACCTATTCTGCTTGTATACCCTCTGTTACAGAAGTACTTCACAAAGGGTGTTATGGTCGGAGCAGTTAAGGGATAAAGAAACAAATTATAAAGGAAGAACGTATTTAAGAAAAGGAGAGGTTAAATGAAAAAGAAAGCATTCCAAAAACTAACAGCCTTATTGGCAGTAACAGCAATGAGCGCATCTCTGTTGACAGGATGTGGTTCCGATGCTTCCGGCAGCAATGATACCGCAACAAATAATGCGCAGGAGAGCACTGCAAGTGCAGGCACACAGGAAGCAAACAGCGAGCATCCTTCCTGGATCAGCGACGAGCCGCTGGAGATCAGTATTATGACCCCGGATGCCAACCAGCAGCCCATGGCACAGGACAGCAAGTCCCATGAGGCAATTTTTGAAGCAACCAATGTAAAGCTGAATTTCCAGATCGTTCCTACCGACAGCTATGATGAGAAGAAAAATATTGCTCTGTCCACACAGAACTTCCCAGATATCATTTTACTGACAAGCACAAGTGATATTTCCGATTTTGCATCCGAGGGTATCTTCGAGCCTCTGAACCAGTATATTAACGAAGAGACCATGCCGAACTTCTACAAGTTCTGGCAGCAGTATCCTGAAATGCAGAGATACATGGTAGACGGTGAAATGTATGTATTCAACCAAGTAATTCGTGAAGAGTGGGCCAACGGCTTCGGCCCCGTAATCCGTACCGACCTTCTGGAAGAGAACGGCATCGCAACACCTACCACATGGGATGAAGTACTGGATGCACTGGCACAGTTAAAAGAGATCTATCCTGACAGTACTCCCTGGGCAACTAGATGGGGAACTGCTAACCTGTTAAAGACCACTTCCTATATGTTAGGCTCCGGCTTCGGCTCCGTATCCCCAAGCTCCGGTATGTACTGGGATGAGGATCTGGGCAAGTATGTATACGGTCCTGCAGATACCAACTTCAAAGAAGTTCTGAAGTTCCTGAACAAGGCATATACCACTGGCGTTCTGGATCAGGAATATGCAACGACCGATTCTGATTCCATGATGACCAAGTGCACCAGCGGTCAGTCCTTCTTCTTAGATAACAGTGGATTCGGTCAGAACTACACCAAAGAACTGCGTAAGATCGACGGTAACGAGAATGCTACTTTCCAGGTACTGCCGATTCCCGAGAACAGCCTGGGTGAGAGACGTGCCGTATCCTACAATACCAGATTCGATAGGCTGTATGCAATTAATGTAAATGCCAAGAACAAAGATCAGATCATTAAATTCATTGACTGGATGTACTCCATGGAGGCTTCCGACATTACCAACTACGGTATCGAGGGTGAGACTTTCCAGTACAATGCAGACGGTGAGGCAGAATATATTTCCGATTATGTAATGCAGTTCAAGGATGCCTCTCCTTCTGATTACTATGCATGCTGGACAGATATCGGTGCAGGCAAGCTGGATTTCTCCATGTATGCATGTAACATCAAGACCCAGCGTGAGATCCAGATGATCACCGGAAACTGGTCCGATCTGGCAGAAGATTACTGGAAGATCATTAATGATGATGACGCTTATGTACAGCCTCACATTGCACCTCCCTTCACTACCGAAGAAGCAGAACGTGTGAAAGAACTGACCACCGATCTGGATACCTTCTTCACGCAGGAATACGATAAGTACATTATCGGCAAGGAATCTATCGACAACTGGGATGCACTGATCAAGAAGGCTGAGGATATGGGCGTAAGAGAACTGGAGCAGCTGTGGAATGACGCAGAAGCCCGTGCCGTAGCAGAGACCAAATAAGTCATCGGACAAGAAAAGTAACAGAACATAACACAGAGTGAACGGGCATGTTACCCGTTCACTCTGCTAAAAAGACAGAATCAGACAATGGAAGGAGTGACTGACAGTATGAAGATTACAAATTATACACAGGAATTTATCACAGATGATAACAAACCCTTTGACAGTGCCCATGCCTCAACACTGCTGGAATTAAAGGACGGCGGCATTCTGGCGGCATGGTTCGGCGGTGCATGGGAAAAGAACCCGGACGTAGCGATCTGGACAGCGATACGTGATATGGATGGCTGGGGACAACCGGTAAAGGTAGCGGATGTAAGAGGGGTTGCCATGTGGAATCCCGTACTTTTCCGCAAGGAAGATGGAAAAATTATCCTCTTCTATAAAGTCGGTAAGCTGATCTCGGAATGGATGACCTGGTATATGGAAAGCGAAGATGAAGGACACACCTTCTCAGAGCCGCAGGAACTGGTACCCGGAGATATCGGAGGAAGAGGCCCTGTCAAGAATAAACCTATTCGGTTAAGCGACGGTACCGTTCTGGCCCCCGGATCCCTGGAAGGGAAACTGTGGGACGGATTTGTGGATATCTCCAGAGATGACTGCCGCACTTGGGAGAGAAGCGATCTGGTACCTCTGCACAGACTGGAAATCACAAACGAAGGCGTTCATAACGTGCAGGTGATCGACAGACCTTATGACAGACATTATATCTATGGAAAAGGTATTATTCAGCCCACCCTCTGGGAGGATCGGGATGGAAAAGTACATATGCTCTGTCGCAGCAGCAGCTCCCGGATCATCCGCAGCGATTCCGAGGATGGCGGAAGGACATGGTGTCTGGCATATGACACCGGGCTTCCCAACAATAACAGCGGTATCGATCTGGTCAAATTAAAGAACGGCGATCTGGTGCTGGCCTATAATCCCAGAGAGAATCTGCCCGGCTATTACAAGGGACCGAGAACACCGCTTAGCGTTGCGCTGTCCAGAGACAACGGAGAGACCTTTGAGATCATCTGTACGTTAGAGGATCAGAGAGGCGATTATTGCTATCCTTCCGTAATCTGCAACGACGACAATAAGATTATGATCACTTATACCTGGAAACGGGAAAAGATTGTGTATGTAAGCTTTACATTAGAGGACTGAATATGAAAGACAGCAACAGGACAAAGGAAGACATCTACAGAAAATTTCAGAATCCGGCAAGAGAATACCGGGGAACTCCTTTTTGGTCTTGGAATGCGGAAATGACCCCGGAAGAAGTCAGACGGCAGGTAAGAGAACTTTATGAGCAGGGAGTAGGAGGATTCTTTATTCACTCCCGGGATGGTCTGGAGACTCCTTATCTGGGCAGAGAATGGATGGACTGCGTGGAGGCAGCGGTGGATGAAGCAAAACAGCTGGGCATAGCGGCCTGGCTGTACGATGATGACCGCTGGCCTTCCGGTAATGCCGGAGGAATGGTGGCGGCCGGAGGAGATGCCTATCGCCTGAAAGGGCTGACCCTGCAGGTATGCGATACCTGTGATCCGGCAGTATGGCAGGAAGAACACCTTATTGCAGTATTTACTGCATTGGTACAGGGAGATGCCATTTATTTTCTGGAGCGGCTGGAAAATGTCATGACAGAAGTTCCGAAGCCGGAAGAGAAAAAACAGCATCCCGGATGCAAACAGGTATTTCTCATTTTGCGCTTGGAAATATCGGCGAAAAGTGAATGGTTCAACGGGGAAACTCCCGTGGACAACCTGAATCCGGATACGGTACAGAGATTCCTGCATCTGACCCATGATAAATATCTGGAACGGTTTGGAGAGGAATTCGGTAAAACGATTCCCGGAATTTTTACAGATGAACCCAGTCTGGCGGACACCCATTCTGCTTTTGGGCCAGACCGGAGCTGGATTCCCTGGACTTACGGATTCGCAGAGTATTTCCGGGAGAAGAACGGTTATGATCCTGTTGACAGAATCCCTCTGTTTTTCTTCGAAGGAGAGGGCAGTGCGAAAATAAGGCATGATTACTGGCATGCCATCGCCCTGCGGTTCAGCGAGAATTATTCCGGACAGATCGCCGCATGGTGCAGAGAACATCATCTGCTCATGACAGGACATTTTCTTCAGGAGGATAAGCTGGGACTGTCTACCAGAGTCAGCGGAGCAACGATGCCACTGTATGAATATGAGGATATTCCCGGAGTGGATATCCTCCAGGACAAGACAGACGAATTTCTCACCGTGAAGCAATGCGTCAGCGTGGCACACCAGATGGGGAAAAAGAATGTCATCTCCGAGACCTATGGCGTGACCGGATGGGATTTTACCTTCGAAGGACAGCGGCATATCGGAGACTGGCAATACGCACTGGGCGTGAATAAGCGCTGCCAGCACCTGTCATTGTATTCTCTGACCGGTGGCAGGAAGAGAGACTGTCCTCCGGGTTTCGGCTACAATATCCCCTGGTGGAGTAGGGACCATGTGGTGGAGGACTATTTCGGGAGGCTGAGTGCCGTACTGGAAGAAGGCTCTCCCAGCCAGCAGTATCTGTTACTGCATCCGGCGACTACGGCCTGGAGCATGATGGGGGCCAGCCCCTACGGCAATCCTGTGCGCTGGAAGGAACGGGATCTGCAGAAGGTCAACGAATACGGATGGAAATATAATGCGCTGCTGGAAAAGCTTTGCAATCATCATCTGGACCCCGATCTGGGGGATGAGATCCTGCTGGCGAAGCACGGATCTGTAGAACAGGGAAGACTGATCCTGGGGAAAATGCAGTACCGGACAGTGGTTCTGCCGAAGATCCGTACCATGCTGGGCAGTACCTACAGACTTCTGAAAGAATTTGTGGAACAGGGCGGTCAGCTGATCGTGACAGAACCGGGACCGATTCTGTTGGATGCCATGGAAAGTGACCTCCCTGCAGAACTGTTCACCGCGAAAAATTGTGTGGCGGTACACAGTGATGAGGAACTTATAAAAGCGTTGGAGGACGCGGGGGTGCGGACCGTAAGCATCCGGAGCGGAGACGGGGAAGAGACCCGCTGTATTGCATTGCAGAAATTCCTGGAAAAAGGACAGCTTTTGTTCGTGACAAACTATCATCGGACGGAAGACTGTGCAGTAGAAATTCGCGTATCCATGGAGGCTTCTGTGGAAGAGTGGGATGCACTCACCGGAAATCATAAGACGGTGGAGGCCGTGACCGGACAGGGACAGACTGTTTTTCAGACACGGCTGGAAGCGCAGACTTCACGCCTGTTTTTCCTGGAGAAAATGGACAAAATGGAGAAAACCGCGGGGAAGGTAGTCGGCACAGGCGTAGTGCCTGCAGAGGCTGATGAAACAGAACTTCAGGGATTGCCGGAACGGACAACGATTCGGTTGACAGACCCCAACCTGTATACGTTGGATAGCTGCAGATACCGGATACAGGAGGGACACTGGTCGGAAACGATGCAGGTATGGGAGGCACAGGAACAGATCCGCACCGGACTGGGAATGCGCTCCATAGCAGCCCTTGGAAAAGAACAGCGTTACCGTTGGGTAAGAGATCCTCATCCCGCAGACGGAACGGAAGTCTCACTGGAATTTACATTTGAGACGGTGAAAAAAAATACAGGTTACATGGAACTTGCAATCGAACATCCGGAAAATTTTCAGATCTATCTGAACGGACAGCCGGTGGAGCAACGGATCACGGGATGCCTGTATGACAGAGGAATCAAGAGAATTCCGCTTCCGGGCTGGGCAGAAGGAGAGAACAGACTGCGGCTGATCTGTCGTTACCGTAATTCCATGGAACTGGAAAACTGTTATCTCTGCGGAGAATTCGGCGTAAACACAGGTCGGAAGATCACAGAACAGCCGACCACGCTGATGGTAGGAGACTGGACGGCCCAGGGATTGTACCATTATGCGGGCAGCGTGAAATATCTGTATGATTTTCGATGGAATCCACGCTGTAAAAGGAGACCGGACAGCCGGATCTATTTGAAATTGAAAGATTTCAAGGGTACCTGCGCTACGGTCAGACTGGGAATGGCTTCCTATGAAGTTCCCTGGAGAGCAGCGGGAATGATCGACATTACAGAGACATTAGAAGAAGGTGACAATCACCTTGAGATAGAAATTTACAGTTCTTTGCGGAATTTATTTGGTCCTTTTCACCTCGCAGGAGGTAGACCGGAAGTGACGGATGATTCTGTATTTCGTACCAGCGGTGAAAAATATACACCGGAATATAAGGTGGAACCCTACGGAATCCTTAAGGCACCGGTACTGATGGAAAGGTAAGATACAAATAAATAAGTCCGCAGGGCAGGCAGATGGGAGAAACAATGAAAAACGAATTTCCTAATGGAGTATGGCCGGTGATGCTGACTCCTTATACGGAGGATAATAAAATTGACTATCCGGCGCTGGAGAAACTGACAGAATGGTATTTTGAAAATGGCTGTGACGGACTGTTTGCGGTATGTCAGTCCAGCGAAATGTTCCAGCAGACACTGGAAGAACGCTGTAAAATTGCAGCGGCTGTGAAAAAATATGCGAACGGAAAACCGGTGATCGCATCCGGACATATCTCTGATTCCATGGAGGATCAGGTGGAAGAACTGAAGCACATGGCAGACACAGGGATCGACGCGCTGATCCTGATCTCCAACAGGCCTGCCGCACAGCAGGAGTCCGATCAGGTAATGATCGAAAGGCTGCAGACACTGATGGAACAGCTTCCGAAGGATCTGTCTCTTGGATTTTATGAATGTCCTTATCCCTACAAGAGAGTGCTGAGCAAAGAAGTGGTGAAGTTCCTGGTAGACAGTGAGAGATTCTACTTCCTGAAAGATACCAGCTGCGATATGGCGAGCATGAGCGAAAAATTGCAGCTGATCCAGGGAAGCAATCTGAAGCTTTACAATGCCAATACTGCGACATTACTGGAATCATTGCAGGAGGGAGCCGCAGGATACAGCGGAGTCATGGCGAATTTCCATCCCAGACTGTACAGCTGGTTGTGCAAAAACTACGCCGCACAACCTGAAAAAGCCCGGAAAGTGACGGATCTGCTGACCATGTGCTCTCTGATCGAGAACAGCAACTATCCCGTGAATGCCAAATACGCCTTACAGAAGATGGGAGTTCCTATGACGCTGCACAGTAGAAGAGTAGATTGGAAGAATCTGACGGTCGCACAGCGGATGGAAGCAGAGCAACTCATTCGTCTGTCCGCAGAGGTAGAGGCCGAATTGGGAATCACCCGCTAAGAGACTATGGGGCTGCACCGGCGCTGATACCGCAGTCTCATGGTAGAAACAGAAACGATATGGAATGAAGAGACAGCGCGGAAAAGAGGACAATATGGCTGAAAACAGATACATAGGAAAATATCCGGTGATCGGAATCCGTCCCGTGATCGATGCGAGACGTGGTTATCTGAATGTAAGATGCTCGCTGGAAGAACAGACCATGAATATGGCTTCTTCTGCCAAAAAGCTGTTCGAAGAAAATCTTCGTTACAGCAACGGAGAGCCGGTAAAGGTAGTAATCTCACCTACCACCATCGGACGCGTGGCAGAAGCGGCGAAATGTGTAGACTATTTTGAATCGGAAGGCGTTGCCATTACTCTGACGGTGACACCCTGCTGGTGTTACGGTGCGGAGACCATGGATATGTCTCCCAACACGATAAAGGGCGTCTGGGGATTTAACGGTACAGAGCGCCCCGGTGCTGTATATCTGGCATCCGTATTGGCAACACATGCCCAGAAGGGACTGCCTGCATTCGGTATCTATGGACATGATGTGCAGGAAGCAGATGCTACCGAGATTCCGGAAGACGTACAGGAGAAGCTATTGCGTTTCGGCCGTGCTGCCGTAGCTGTGGCTACCATGAGAGGCAAATCTTATCTGCAGATCGGTTCTATCTGCATGGGTATCGGCGGATCCATTATCGATCCTGCATTCATTGAGGAATATCTGGGAATGCGTGTGGAATCCGTAGATGAAGTGGAGATTTTGCGCCGTATCCAGCAGGATATTTATGACAAGGATGAGTTCGAAAAGGCTTATAAGTGGACGAGAGAACATTGTCCGGACGGGCTGGACAAGAATCCTGCAGAGATCCAGAAGACTCCCGAAGAGAAGGAAGAGGACTGGAAATTCGTTGTAAAGACCATGTGCATCATCAAGGATCTGATGAACGGTAATGACAGATTACCCGCCGGAAGAGAAGAGGAAATGGTGGGACACAATGCCATTGCTGCAGGCTTCCAGGGACAGAGACAGTGGACAGATTACTATCCCAATACGGATTTTGCCGAGGCAATGCTGAATACTACTTTTGACTGGAACGGCGCAAGAGAGCCTTATATTCTCGCAACGGAGAATGATGTATTAAACGGACTGGGAATGCTGTTTTTGAAGCTTCTGACCAACCGTGGACAGATCTTTGCGGATGTCCGTACTTACTGGAGTCCGGAGGCAGTGAAGAAGGCAACCGGCTATGAAGTCGAAGGAGTGGCGAAGGAAGCAGGTGGATTTATCCATCTGATCAATTCCGGTGCGGCATGTCTGGATGCCAGCGGACAGGCAAAAGATGCAGAGGGGAACTCTGTCATGAAGCCCTGGTATGAAGTGACGGAAGAGGATCAGAAGGCAATGCTGGAGGCAACGACCTGGAGTGAGGCCGATTTCGGCTATTTCCGCGGAGGCGGTTATTCTTCCCGTTTCGTGACAGAGGCACAGATGCCCGTGACCATGATCCGTCTGAATCTGGTCAAAGGCGTCGGCCCCACCTTACAGATCGCAGAAGGCTGGACGGTGAAGCTGCCGGAAGAAGTGACAGACACCTTATGGAAGCGCACGGATTACACCTGGCCCTGCACCTGGTTCGCACCCAGATGCAACGGAAAAGAGGGTCCCTTCAAGAGTGCCTATGATGTTATGAACAACTGGGGAGCCAACCACGGAGCCATCAGCTACGGACATGTAGGTGCCGATCTGATTACCTTGTGTTCCATGCTGCGTATTCCGGTAAGCATGCACAATGTACCGGAGGAGAAGATATTCCGTCCGGCATCCTGGAATGCATTCGGAATGGATAAAGAGGGACAGGATTATCGTGCTTGTGCTGCATACGGTCCCATGTACAGATAATACCACCGGAAGGATACACAATGGTCAAAGGATATATGGACGCTCTGCCGCAGTATTCCCAGGTCGGAATACCGGCAGAGTGCATAGAGAAGATAAGCGAATATGTAAACTCCTGGGAACTGGCGGCTCTGCCCTGCGGAAAATATGTGATCGATGGGGAGCGGATCTACGTCAGCATCCAGGAGTATGAGACAAAGTCCTATGGAGACTGTCGTTTTGAGACACATAAAAGATATGCGGATATTCAGTGTATTCTGCAGGGAAGGGAGCAGATCTGGGTAACAGAGCAGCCACTTCTCACACCGGACACCGAGTACGATCCTAAGGCAGATATCCGGTTCTGGAAGGCTGGAAAAGCATCTTTGTTGGATCTACACGCAGGAGAACTGGTCATACTCCTTCCGGGAGAGGCACACAAGCCCTGTGTCCGGTCGGGCGATGTTGGTAAAGTGAAGAAAGCTGTATTCAAGATTGCATTGTAACAGGGAGAAAAACAGAAACAGGACAGGCATTTGCCTGCCCTGTTTTAAAATTAAATAGAAAAGTGTACAGAAATTGCCAAATATATGTTGGAAAAGTGTACAAAAATAACTTAAAATATTGTGGAAAAGCGGAAAATGTGGCATACTGATATCAGAAAAGCTTCAAAACGTTATGGTGAAGAGGTGAAGGCTGATGTTAGAGAGACGCATAAAGCAGGAAATTCGTGATTTTTTGGACGGTGATCGGAAAGAAGCGCTGATGGTAACCGGGGCCAGACAGGTAGGGAAGACCTATATTATCAGGGAATGTGCCAAAGAGATTTATAAAAATATTGTAGAGATCAATTTTGTG
>OGQA01001328.1_pt1 | contig 11752 bp, 7 predicted proteins | sample 1553011 | NCBI WGS metagenome assembly OGQA01 (sample SAMEA2580256, study PRJEB22360) | human gut metagenome | biome: human gut; feature: human-associated habitat; material: faeces | place: Denmark | collected 2008/2010 | reverse complement strand
GCTCTCGGTGCTGAAGGTATCGGAAAAGACGTGGATATGATAATAGGCAACGGCTCCAACCTTCTGGTAAGCGACAGCGGCATAGAAGGCCTTGTAATACGCATTGCCGGAGACTTTTCGGGCATTGAGTACAGCGGAAACAAGCTGAAGGCGCGCGCTGGCACGCTGATAAGCGCGGCGGCAAAGGATTCGGTCGAACATGGCCTGATGGGTCTTGAATGGGCGGCGGGCATACCGGGAACCGTTGGCGGCGCGGTGGCTATGAACGCGGGCGCATACGGCGGCGAAATAAAGCAGGTGCTCACAAAGGTAGAATACATAGAGGATGGGGCGGTATGCTCCGTTGAGCCTGAGGATAGCGACCTTGGCTACAGGTTCAGTCGGTTTGCGGCGCCTGAGAGGATAGTCCTGAGCGCAGAATTCAGCCTTTCGCCTGATGACGGCATGACGAAGGAGCGCATGAAGGATTACTCTGAGCGCAGAAGGGCAAAGCAGCCGCTGACATACCCCAGCGCAGGCAGCACCTTTAAGCGCCCGGCAGGCTACTATGCAGGCGCACTTATCGAACAGGCGGACCTCAAGGGAGTGAGCGTAGGGGGCGCCGAGGTAAGCACACTGCATGCGGGATTCATCATAAACAAGGGCGGCGCTACCAGTGAGGACGTGAAAAGGCTTATCGAGCTGGTACAGGAAAGGGTATACGAAAACAGCGGCGTTACGCTGGAGACGGAAGTAAAGTTCATCGGAAGGTAAAGCCTATGCAGCTTATAATTCTTACCGGCATGTCCGGAGCGGGCAAGACGCAGGCCCTGAAAAAGTTCGAGGATTCGGGCTATTTCTGCGTGGACAACCTGCCCTGCGAAATGTGTGTGGGCCTTGTGGAGCTCTGCAAGAGGGCTACGCCGCCTGTAGAAAAGGCGGCGGTAGTAATGGACAGCCGTGAGCGCATATTCAGGCTGAACATGAAAAATACTCTCGGCCGGCTGGACGAGGAAGGAGTGGATTACAGAATAGTATTCCTTGATTGCCGCGATGAGATACTTGAACGGCGGTATAACGAGACGCGACGCCGCCACCCCCTTTCAGATGATATAGCGACCGGCATACGTATGGAGCGTGAGATGCTTGCAGAGCTTAGGGATAGGGCAAGCGTAATAATAGACACTACCAATATGCGCCCTCTGGAGCTGGGTACGGCGCTGGAACGCGAGCTGAATATGGGCAGCACCGGCTTTATGCTAAGAGTGATGAGCTTTGGCTATAAGCGTGGCGTGCCTTTTGAGGCGGATATCGTCCTGGACATGCGATTTTCATCAAACCCCTATTACGACAAAGAGCTGAGGCCGTTATGTGGCAAAGATAAAGCGATACGGGATTACGTGATGGCGGATAAGGACGTGCGGGAATTTATGGACAACGTCGAAAGCATGCTGTACAGGCTGATACCACGCTTTATAGAGCAGGACAAGCGGCGGCTGGTGGTAGCGTTCGGCTGCACAGGGGGCAGGCATCGTTCTGTATGCGCGGCAGAGGAACTTTACAACAGGATAAAGGGCAGATATAACGCAGTGCTTACGCACCGGGATCTTACCATAGAGGGCAGCGATATAAAGGAACGTACAGGAGACAAGAGCTAATATGTCCTTTTCATCTCAGACAAAAGATGAGCTTGTGGAAAGCTGCAAACTGGGAAGCACAGAAGAGAAACGCTCCCTGCTTTGCGGAATAACCCATGCGGCCGGCTCCATGACGCTGGGGCGTGGCGGCATAGGCCTGCAATATATAACCGAAAACAGCAGCGTCGCGGCTCTTACGGTACGCCTCGGCCGGGAGCTTTACAGCGTCACCGCCGAAACCTCCATAAGTGAAAAGGAGAGGCTCAATGCGGTGAGCAACGTAGTGAAGTTCACTGGCGATGGCGTGAGGAATCTTCTGAACGACGCGGGATACGGGGTGGACGGCGACGAGGATTTTGAGCTGGGATACATACCGCCGCGACTTACCGATGACGAAAGCAAGGCAAAGGCGTTTTTGAGAGGTGTGTTTCTGGGCGCAGGCTCGGTGAGCGATCCTAATAAGGGATACCATTTGGAGCTCGTGTGCAGATACGAAAAGTTTGCAGCGACACTGTGCGACATAATGGCGGGCCTTGGCATAAGCGCAAAGTTCCTGCCGAGAAAATCCAGCTATATAGTATATCTCAAGGATGGGGAGCTGGTTTCCGACTTCATAACCCTAATAGGCGCCATGAACAGCACCATGGCCTTTGAGGAGGCGCGGGTAATGCGCAGCGTAAGCAACCATATAAACCGCCAACAGAACTTTGAGGACGCCAATATGAACAAGGCGGCAGCGGCAGCGGCGCAGCAGCTTTTGGATATTGAGTTCATACGGCTCAATGCCGGCCTGGACAGCCTGCCGCCAAAGCTCAGGGGAGCGGCAGAGCTTCGCATAAACAACCCGGAGGCCACATTATCCGACCTTGCGGAAATGGCCGAGATAAGCAAATCCGGCCTTAACCACAGGTTAGCCAAGCTTTCAACCATAGCGCAGGAGCTCAAGGACAAATAGGAGATAACTGATGAGCGGATTCACACATTTGCACGTACATACCCAGTACAGCCTGCTGGACGGCGCGGCCCGCATAAACGAGCTCGTGGTCAGGGCGAAGGAGCTTGGAATGGATTCCCTTGCCATAACCGACCACGGAGCCATGTACGGCGTTATAGACTTCTATAAGGAGTGCAAAAAGAACGGCATAAAGCCTATACTCGGCATGGAAGCCTATGTGGCGCCCCGCTCCCATCTCGAAAAGAGCGGAATGCGTGAAAACGCCCACCTTATACTTCTTTCAAAGAACGAACAGGGCTATAAGAATCTCATGAAGCTTTCCACCATTGCATTCGTGGACGGCTTCTACTGCAAACCCCGCATAGATTATGATTTGCTGGAGCAATATCATGAGGGACTCGTATGCCTTTCCGCATGCCTTGCGGGCGACATACCTCAGCTGCTCCTGCAGCGCCGTTATGAGGACGCAAAGGCGCTTGCGGGGCGGCTAAAGGGGATATTCGGCGATGACTTCTACATAGAGATACAGAACCACGGCATACCGGAGCAGCTGGAGGTGCTTCCACAGCTTGTAAAGCTCGCGAAGGAGCTTGACATAAAATACGTTGCTACCAACGATATACATTACGTCAAAAAGGAGGACGCCGAAAGCCAGGACGTCCTGCTTTGCATACAGACAAACCGTGTGGTCACCGACGGAAACCGCATGAAGATGTCCGCCGATGAGTTTTATCTCAAGTCGGAGGACGAACTCAAGGCCATGCTGCCGGAATATCCTGAGGCATTTGAGACTACAAAAGAGATAGCGGACAAGTGCAGCGTAGAGATAAAATTCGGCGAACAGCACCTGCCCGGCTTTACCGCGCCCAGCGGCTTTACTAACTTCGAATACCTTACAAAGATATGCCATGAGGGCCTTAATCGAAAAATGCCTGACGCCACGCGTGAGGTGAAGGACAGGCTGGAATACGAGATAAACGTGATAGCTCAGATGGGCTTCGTGGACTATTTCCTGATAGTGTGGGACTTCGTAAACTTTGCCCATGAAAACGGCATATTCGTAGGCCCCGGACGCGGCAGCGGCGCAGGCAGCCTTGCGGCATATGCCATGGGCATAACGGATACGGATCCCATAAAATATGATCTGATATTCGAGCGGTTCCTTAACCCCGAGCGCATATCCATGCCGGATTTCGATATAGACTTCTGCATAGAGCGCAGGCAGGAGGTTATAGACTATGTCACCCGCAAATACGGAGCGGATCACGTATGCCAGATAATCACATTCGGCTCCATGGCGGCCCGCCTCGCGGTGCGGGACGTAGGCCGCGCGCTGGATATGTCATACGCCGAGGTGGACAGGATAGCGAAGCTCATACCCAACGCCCTCGGCATGACGCTTACAAAGGCGTTAGAGCTTTCGGTAGAGCTTAAATCCCTCTACGACAGCGACCCGATGGTAAAGAAGCTCATTGACCTCTCATTGAAGCTTGAGGGACTTCCCCGGCATGCTTCAACGCACGCGGCAGGCGTGGTTATATGCGCTCAGCCCACCGTTGAATACGTTCCCTTACAGCGCAACGAGGACGCCATAACCACCCAGTTCACCAAGGATACGGTAGAGGAGCTGGGCCTTCTTAAGATGGACTTTTTGGGCCTGCGCAACCTGACGGTTATAAAGGATACGCTTGACTTCATAAGGCAGCAGGGCAAGGAAGTACCCGACCTTGAGCGCATGGAAAACGATGACCCGGCCATATTCAAGATGATATCCGAGGGGGATACGGACGGCGTGTTCCAGTTGGAGTCCAACGGCATGCGTCAGTTCATGATGCAGCTTCAGCCCGACTGCTTTGAAGATATAATTGCGGGTATTTCCCTTTTCCGCCCCGGCCCCATGGAGCAGATACCCCGTTATATCGCCGCCAGAAACGACAGAAAAAATATCAAGTACACCCACGAAAAGCTTAAGCCCATATTGGAAAAGACCTACGGTTGTATGGTATACCAGGAGCAGGTAATGCAGATAGTGCGCGACCTTGCGGGCTATTCCTGGGGCAGGAGCGATCTCGTGCGAAGAGCTATGGCCAAGAAAAAGCACGAGGTGATGGCTAAGGAACGGGAGTACTTCATAAACGGCATAGTCCAAGACGGCAAGGTGGTCGTACCGGGCGCGGTGCGAAACGGAGTTGACCGTGACACCGCAAACCGCATATTCGACGAGATGATGGACTTTGCGTCCTATGCCTTTAACAAGTCCCACGCTGCCGCATACGCAGTGCTGGCATACCGAACGGCGTATCTCAAAAAATACTACCCGGTGGAGTTCATGACAGCCCAGATGAACAGCTTCATAGGCAAGGACATGGGCAAGATATCCGAGTATGTTAACTACTGCCGCCAGCGGGGAATAAAGGTGCTGCCGCCGGATGTAAACAGCAGCATGGCCAAATTTTCGGTGGAAAACGGCAGCATACGCTTCGGCTTTGCCGCAATAAAGAATGTAAGCGAGAGCATAACCGGCCAAATAGCCGCGGAGCGCGAGCAGAACGGCCCGTTTAAGGACTTTTTCGATTTTATACGCCGGGGAGACCAGCTCAATAAGCGCATAGTCGAGGGTCTCATAAAGGCGGGCTGCTTTGACAGCATGAATGTGCGCCGCTCCCAGCTTCTTGCTATATACGATCAGGCAATGTCCGCCGCGGGTAACGACAGAAAGCAGCGGGCCACCGGACAGATGTCCCTTTTCGACATGGCGGGGGCAGACGATATTGCGGCAGACGCGGCAATACCCCTGCCCGATATACAGGAATTCGACAAGAACACACTGCTTTCCATGGAACGGGAAGTAATGGGCATATACATAAGCGGCCACCCGCTGCTGGAATATGCGGACGAGCTAAATAAGCTTGCATCGTGCAGCGAGCTTTCAGCCTCGGACGGTTCGGGAAAATATACAGACAACCAGAAGGTACGTCTTGGCGGCATAATAACCTCCGTGCGCACAAAGCCTGTAAAGAGCGGCAACGGCCTCATGGCATATGCTGTTATAGAGGATCTTACCGGCACCATAGAGCTTGCCGCATTCCCGACGGTATTCAACCGCTGCAGCAATAAGCTCATCATGGATAATAAGGTGATAGTATCCGGCAAGCTAAACATGCGCGAGGATCAGAACAATACCGTGCTGGTGGACGATATATTTCCGCTGGAAAGGACAGGCGCCTCCGGCAGGCTGTATCTCAGGCTGGACATGAATGATTCTGCAATGGTGGAGCGAATACAGACCATGCTCAGGCGTTACCCCGGCAATGTAACGGTAATACTGGTAGACGCAGCCACGAAGAAGGCCATGCAGGCTGACCGGGGCATGTCCATTAACCCGTCGCCTGCCTTTATGGCCATAATGAATGAAATGCTTGGCGAGGAGAATGTAAAGCTTAAATGATGCGTGAAATTCCGATAGAAAAAAACGACGATATAGAATTTACCATAGATGCTCTGGGTTCTGAGGGGCAGGGCATAGGCAGGGTAGACGGCTATACGGTATTCGTGCCCCTGGCTCTGCCCGGCGAAAAGATACGCGCCCACGTAATAAAGACTACCTCGGGCTACGGCGTGGCAAAGCTTACAGAGGTGATGGAACCGTCGAAGGATAGGGCTCAGCAGGATTGCCCGGCATATCCCCGCTGCGGCGGCTGCTCCATGCGGCACATGAGCTATGCGGCGCAGCTGGCCGCCAAGACAAAGCAGGTGAGGGACGCATTTATCCGTCTCGGCAGGTTTGATGGAAGCGAGATAAATGTACAGCCCTGTCACGGCATGGAACACCCGGATCGGTATCGCAACAAGGGCAGCTTCCCATATGGTTATGACGAAAACCACTGCATAGTGCCTGGCTTTTTTTCACCCCGCAGCCACCGCATAGTGCCTATAGCAGACTGCCTCATACAATCTGAGAATATTATGGCGGCGGTGCGGGTAGTCACGGATTGGGCGCGGGAGTATAACATTACGCCATATGATGAACAGAAACGCTGCGGCCTGCTGCGACACTGCATGGTGCGTGAATCCAGCAGCGGCGTGATAGTGATGGTCGTCACCGCCGGCAAGCTGCCACACGATATTGAGCTTGTAGAAATGCTCAGAGCAAGCATACCACACCTTATCGGAGTAGTACACAACCTCAATAAAGCCGACACGAACATCATACTTGGCAATAGATTTACTACTCTATGGGGCAACGAAAGACTGCCCGTCACAGTCTGCGGCCACAGCTTCCAAGTGTCCATGCCTTCGTTTTTGCAGGTCAACCCGGTTCAGACAGAGGTACTGTACAGCTACGCGCTGGATTTCCTCGATCTGAATGGCGGTGAACGTGTGGCGGACGTTTACTGCGGCATAGGTACCATAACCCTTATGCTGGCTGAACACGCCAAAGAAGTAATCGGCATAGAGTGCGTGCCGGAGGCTATATCCGATGCAAACCGCAGCGCCTCCGAAAACGGCATAGCCAACGCAAAGTTTATATGCGGCAACGCCGAGGATGTGCTGCCAAGGTTGGTATCCGGCGGCACAAAGCTGGATTGTGCCGTAATAGATCCGCCCCGCAAGGGCTGCGATGAGGCAGTGCTGAAGGCTCTCGCCCAAAGCGGCGTAAGCAGGATAGTTTATATTTCCTGCAACCCTGCTACACTTGCACGTGACTGCCGCATGCTTGCGGACATGGGCTACTGTGTGGAAAAGATACAGCCTGTGGATATGTTCCCGTGGACTTATCATATCGAGACGGTATGTTTATTGTCCAAACTTCAAAGTAAGGAACATATCGAGATCGAAGTGAAGATGGACGAGCTGGATTTGACTTCGGCTGAAAGCAAGGCAACCTATGAGGAAATCAAGGCGTATGTTCTGGAACATACCGGACTGAAGGTCAGCTACCTCTATATCGCACAGGTGAAGCAGAAATACGGCATCATTGAGCGTGAGAACTACAATAAACCGAAATCCGAATACGCCAAGCAGCCTCAATGCCCGCCGGAGAAGGAAAAGGCAATTACGGAGGCACTGAAGCACTTCGGGATGATTTTGTAGATGCCTTTTGAAAGAAATTGCAGGTGGCGGTCGGTACCAAATGATCTTTCGCTAACAAGTTGTCTAAAGGTTAAACTGTCAGTATAAGAATGCTAACGAAGGTGCGTAAAACACGGAACTGCGATATTGGGAATATCCGAAAGCTGATTTTTTCCCAAGAAGGCATCGTTGAATAAGAGGTGGATGGTATGGCGGCAAAAAAGAAAAACATAATTAGCAAGGCTAGCCCTCACACAATAAAAAAATTTGAGCTGATAGAAGAGTACATCAAATCGTGGGCACAGAAGTTGCTGCTGACTGAGTCTTGCAATGGGCTGATCTTTATAGACTGTATGTGCAACAGTGGTGTATACACCGACGATGCCGGGCAATTGGTGAAAGGTACAGCAGTACGCGTCTCAGAAGCACTTAGGGAAGCATCAAGAAGCTATACGGAGAAAAATATACACATTTACTTGAATGACAAGGATAAAGCGCGCGTAGATGAGCTAAAAAAGCATCTTCCACAGGATGAGCGCAATTTTAAGATTGTCACCTCTTGCGGTGATGCGCACGAGCTACTCCGAACTATCGGACCACAGTTATATGGAACTGGGCACCTGCATTATTTCCTGCTCTACGATCCGTATGATGCGACTATTGACTGGGAAGCACTTCTACCGTTTTTCCGTAACTGGGGTGAAGTTATGATTAATCACATGGTTTCAGATCCGGTGCGGGCGATCACAAGCGCCAAGAAGAAAACGACAAAGGCAAAGTACGAGAACACTTATCTGGAAGACTTTGAGAAACTGGTGCCTTACGGAAGTGACAAGAAGGCCTATGAGGCTAGAGTGGAAGAAATCATAAATTCACTGAAAGGAGCTCGCAGGTACTACGTATCGGCATTTCCGTTCTATAACACGCAGAACTCGCTCGTCTACAATTTGATTCATTGCACGAGCAACAAGGAGGGATTTAAGCTCTACAAGAAGAGTGCTTGGAAGGTATTTGGCGCACAGTCCTCTACCAAGCACTCGGTTGAGAACAGGCAGTTGTCATTTAACCTTTTCGGTGAGATTGCTGAAGAGGAAAGCTGCTTGCATGTTATCGATATAGCGAAATACCTGCAGCGCAGCTTTAGAGGCCGAAAGCAGGTGCCGCTGGATGAGATGTGGGAACTTCTGGATAACCACCCGATTTTCCCGTCAGAGGGATTTCGCAATGAGGTAAAGAGCGATCTGACCGATTTCTTTGGCGCGAAGATTGAGCAGATTGTGAATCCTGATACAGGAAAGAAGGAAACGGTGATCTCTTTCTCTTCTTGAGATTGAGTTTCAAATAGATGAGGTGATTGGAATTTATGGCAACGTCGCAGAAATTTGGTGGCAATTGGACTGAGGAGAAGTTGAATATCTTCACCAGCTACCTGGACGCATACCTGATTGCACTGCAAAATCAGAAGTTTAAGAAGATTTATATAGATGCCTTTGCTGGAACCGGTGAGATCGAGACCAGTGACGGCGGGCAGTTTCTTGTGGGCTCTGCTAAGCGTGCACTGGCGTCTGAAAAGAAGTTCGATCATTACTATTTCATAGAAGCGGACTCTCAGAAGGCAGGAGAACTTCAGAATATGATAAACTCCGAGTTTCCACAGATGAGGGGAATTGTTACAATTTACTGCGGCGATGCGAATGATAAGCTCGCGGAGATTATTAGCAACGTAGACTGGAGATATAACAGAGGATTGCTGTTCTTAGATCCATATGCGACGCAGGTAAATTGGGCTACGCTTGAAAATGTAGCACAGACGAAATCGATAGACGTATGGTACCTGTTTCCGTTTTTTGCACTTGAACGTATGCTGCCGAAAAACGGAAAGTACGCTAAATGGGAGAATTGCATAGATCGATTGCTTGGAGATTCCGGATGGCGGAAGGAATTCTATAAGAAAGATCCCCAGATGACGCTTTTTGACTTGTTCCCGGAGCCCGGACAGAGCGATGGCGAACGGATGGTTAAGGACGCAAATACATATCACATAAAGGAGTATATCCTCTCTCGGCTTGGGACAATCTTTCCATGCGTGTCAAAGCATGCACTGATTTTCAGGAACAGCAGGAACTCGCCGATGTTCCTATTCTGCTTTGCCATTGCGAGTGAGAGGCCGAAAGCGCAGGGACTTGCACTGCGGATGGCAGACTACATATTAAAGAACAAGTAGGCGGAGGATGAAAGCACCTTGAAGACGATAAAACGAAAATCCATGCTTTATCAAACAGGGGTAGAGTATGGTGACTACACAATGAATCACGTGCAGGGGTGTGCACATGGGTGCAAATATCCATGTTATGCATTCCTGATGAAGAAGCGATTCGGGCAAATTAAGGATTACGATAGCTGGCTTGAGCCAGTGCTTGTATCAAACACGCTTGAATTGCTAGATAAAGAGATACCGAGGCTCAGAGATAAGATTCAGTCTGTGCAGCTTTGCTTTACCACAGATCCGTTCATGGAAGGATATCCAGAGGTGTCCCAGATGAGCATTGCGGCTATCCGAAAACTGAACGAGGCCGGTATCAAATGCACTACATTGACGAAGGGATTGCTTCCCATAGAATTGGCGGAACTTTCTCCGGAAAATGAATATGGGATCACGTTGATAACGCTGGATGAAGCATACCGGGAACAGATGGAACCGGGAGCTGTTCCCTGTGCAGACCGACTGGCAGCACTGAGAGCGCTTCACGAAGTTGGTTGCAAGACGTGGGTGAGCATAGAACCGTATCCAACACCGAACATGATAGAGCAGAATTTACACGAAATCTTGGAAGCTGTAGCATTTACCGACAGGATCATCTTCGGCAGAACGAATTACAGCAAGACAGCAAACGCCTATGAAGGACAAAGGCACTTTTACAATGAATGCGCAGCAGAGGTGACGGCTTTCTGTCAAGAGCGCGGCATTGATTATCACATAAAGGAAAAGACGATCACAGAAGAATGAGGTGGAAACAGTGGCGTTATTACAAGACTTGATCCGGCAGATCAACGATCCAACACTCAGGGATAGGATTTTGCAGGAAACAGATAAACTAATGAAACAAAAAAAGTTCGGGCTTGTGTTTGAAGAGCATCTGCCCGAATGCACGCCACTTCATGATGTTCCAATCCGTGTCGGTTCAAAAGTGGCGTTAAAGACAGGCTATGTCAGCGATATTTATATGGTCATAAAGCTCGATGGGAACGAAGCTCTCTGCGACCGCAGAGAGACGCATGAGAAAGTAACTTTCCAGCTGGATGAGATTGTCGCTATTGCAGAATTTGGCGAGCCGATCTATCCCACACTAAAACCGCTGGATGCAGTTCAGAACGCTCCAGATAGCGACCTTTGGCATACGCTGATTGAGGCGGACAACTACCACGCGCTCCAGCTGCTGGAATACCTGTACGCAGAGAAGGTGGACTGCATCTACATCGATCCACCATACAACACCGGAGCAAAGGACTGGAAGTACAACAACGATTATGTTGACAGCTCTGATGCTTACCGCCACAGCAAGTGGCTCTCCATGATGGAGAAGCGCCTGAAAATTGCGAAAAAACTTCTGAATCCGAATGATTCCGTCCTTATTGTTACCATTGATGAAAAGGAGTACCTACATTTGGGCTGCCTTCTTGAGGAGATTTTTTCTGGGAAAACGATGCAAATGGTTAGTATAACCATTAATCCCTCTGGAGCAAAGCGAGATAATCTATTTTCGCGCTCTGATGAATATGCGTATATTATTCTCTTTGGTAACGCACAAGTGGTACACCCGAAAGGAAATGGCGATGAACGAGAAGTAAGATGGTGGTATTTACGCAGAACGGATTATGCCTCCAGAAGAGGGACTATTAAAGGAGGTGTGGCCCAATTTTATCCAATATATGTTGATGATAAGACAATGAAGATCATTGCTATAGGAGAGGCATTGAAACCAGAGCAACAAAGAGTTAATATCCCAGCTATTGAAGGTGCTACTCCTGTATTCCCCGTTAGAGACGATGGAGTTGAAATGAACTGGGGAATAACAAGGGACTCTTTACAGAAACTTTGTAAAGAAGG
>OGQA01001327.1_pt1 | contig 11765 bp, 9 predicted proteins | sample 1553011 | NCBI WGS metagenome assembly OGQA01 (sample SAMEA2580256, study PRJEB22360) | human gut metagenome | biome: human gut; feature: human-associated habitat; material: faeces | place: Denmark | collected 2008/2010 | reverse complement strand
GAATTGGATTTGGTCAAAGCGTATCGGTAACGCCGCTTCAGCTTGTAAGCGCTGTGAGCGCGGCTGTAAACGGCGGAACGCTGTATGAACCAAGGATCGTAAAAGAAATTGTAGCCGCGGACGGAACGGTTGTAGTTGAAAACGAGCCGAAAGCAGTGAGAACGGTGATAAGTGAGGAAACGTCAAAGACCGTACGAACGATCCTTGAAAGCGTAGTAAATAATGGAAGCGGCCGAAATGCTCAAATTGCCGGTTACCGCGTTGGCGGAAAGACCGGTACGGCGCAGAAATACGACGAAACCGGAATCGCGGCCGGCAAGCTTATAGCTTCGTTCATCGGTTTTGCTCCGGCTGACGATCCTGAATACGTTACACTGATACTCGTTGACGAACCCCAGGTAGGCTCAATATTCGGAAGCACTGTGGCCGCCCCGTTTGTAAAGGATGTGCTTGAGGAAACGCTGCATTATTTTGGATACCTGCCGGAGGGCGGAGCTGAAGTCGTCACCGTGCCGGATCTGCGCGGCCTGACGACGGCGCAGGCCAGTGAAAAATTGGCTGAGATAGGACTAGGCGCCGTATTCCAGACCGACTCAGAAGTAACGGTTCAGGTGCCGGCGGCCGGAGAGTCGGTGCTCAAGGGTTCTGAAGTGCTCCTGTATACAGGGGATATGACGATTATAGACGAGGGCGATGATCCACTGGATCTCGAGCAGGTAAAGGTACCTGACCTCGATGGGATGAGCAGGCTGGAGGCTTATGATACCCTTAAGGCGCTCGGCCTGGCAATGGATGCCGAAGGAGACTATGACGGCGGCAGGGTAATCTATCAAAGCGTGGAGAAGGGCGCAAGCGTCAACGTAGGAAGCACGATTACGGTTAGATTTGGAACCAAGGAAGATGCTTCCGAATAGGGGCATGCTCATATGGCGGCCATTGACCATATTGGAGGATAGAATGCGGTTTACACAAATACTTGAGGGCATAGACTATATTCTAAAGGGGCAGGACGCCGATATAAGTGAGATCGAATACGACTCGCGAAGAGTTCAGTCCGGCAATCTGTTTTGCTGCGTATCTGGGACATACGACGACGGCCACCGCTATGCGCAGCAGGCGGTGGACGCGGGCGCGTCCGCTCTGCTTGTTGAGAGAGAACTGCCAATAGACATTCCACAGGCTATTGTGCCGGACGTGAGGCTTGCTATGGCTGAGGCTGCAGCCAATTTCTTTGGCAATCCATCGCGCGGCATGAGGTTTGCAGGGGTTACAGGCACCAACGGAAAGACCAGTACGACCTATATGTTAAAGACAATCGCCGAGCAGCAGAATATAAAGGTCGGCTTAATTGGAACAATACATATAATGATAGGATCCGAGGTGATGAATGCGGACCGCACAACGCCGGCCAGCGTGGATCTTCAGAGGACCCTTCGCCGGATGAGGGACGCGGGGGTAGAGCTGGTTATAATGGAGGTTTCGTCGCATTCGCTGGATCAAAAGCGGGTATATGGAATCGAGTTTGATACGGCCGCGTTTACGAACCTGACACAAGATCACATGGACTATCATAAGACCTTTGATAATTATCTCATGGCAAAGAAAAAGCTGTTTTACAGCTCAAAAAACGCCGTAATAAATGTCGACGACGTATATGCTGAACGGATAATGGAAGGGATACCGGCGAAAAGCATTACATTTGGGGTAAGAAACGGCGCTGACATCAACGCTACCGAAATAGAGATAACTGCCAAGGGAGTGCAGTTTGACCTGGCTACTCCCGAGGGAGCGGCCAGAGTAAACATGCCGATTCCTGGACTGTTCAATGTGTTCAACGCCATGGCGGCTACCGGTTTGGCGCTAAACCTTGGTTTTGACCTCAAGACCATAAAGAAGGGCCTTGAATCAATGCACAGCGTATCGGGAAGGCTTGAGCCTCTTTCGACAAATGGAAAGGATTTTAATGTATTTCTGGATTTTGCGCATACGCCGGACGCGCTTGAGAACATACTCAAAACAGTGCATACCTTTTCAAAGGGGCGCATAATAACCGTATTCGGATGCGGAGGCGACCGTGATAGGGCAAAGCGGCCGATTATGGGCGAGGCAGCGGGAAGGTTTTCGGACCTGTTGATCGTAACCTCCGATAATCCGAGAACTGAGGACCCCTTTGATATAATAGCCTCTATTGAGGAGGGCGTAAAGCGATCTGGCTGTGCCTATAAGATCATTGAAAACAGGCGCGAAGCCATACGCTATGCGCTGGCAAAGGCTATGAAGGACGATTGCATAATCTTGGCTGGAAAGGGCCATGAAAACTATCAGGAGATAAATGGCGTAAAGCATCACTTTGATGAAAAGGAGATTGTAGCCGAGCTTCTCAACGAGCTTGACTGACGCCATAACGGAGGACAATATGCAAAAGCTAATATTCGCCATACTATTGTCCGCAATTGTATGTATGGTGGTGGGCAGGTTCCTGATCCCGATGCTTAGGAGACTGAAATTTGGTCAAACCGAGCGTCAGGAGGGACCAAAGTCGCACCTTAAAAAAACAGGCACGCCCACCATGGGCGGAATAATGATAATAGTTGCCATTGTTATAGGTACGATGGCGCTTTCCAGCGGTTCGCTGCATTATGCGCTGCCGGCAATGCTTGTAACGGTTGCCTACGCGCTTGTAGGCTTCCTCGACGACTTTATTAAAGTGAGGTTTAAACGGTCCCTTGGGCTTAGAGCGTATCAAAAGATAATAGCCCAGTTCGGCATTGCGCTTGTTATAGCCATATATTGCCAGAGAGTTATTGGAACTGTAATAGAACTCCCGTTTTTCAACGCAGAGTTTGACCTAGGAGTATTTTATGTACCATTTGCCATGTTTTTGATAATAGCTACGGTAAATAGCGTAAACCTGATAGATGGAATCGACGGGCTTTCTTCCGGTGTAACCCTGATATACGCCTTTACGATGGCAATAGTTTTTATATATCTTAGCGAAATTGGCGCGCAGTCGGGCCAGATAGAACAAACCGCCGGATATGAAGGCCTTATTGTATTCGCGGGAACGGTTGCGGGCGGATGCCTTGGATTTTTGAGGTATAACTCTCACCCGGCTCAGGTATTTATGGGCGATACAGGCTCGCTGGCGTTAGGCGGAGCGGTCGCCATGATGGCGCTGTTCAGCAGGGCGGCGCTGCTGCTCCCAATAATGGGCGGATGCTATGTCGCCACTTCGATCTCAGTAATACTTCAGGTAGGCTCGTATAAGCTGCGCAGGAAGCGCATATTCAAGATGGCCCCGCTACATCACCATTTTGAGCTTAAGGGATACAATGAAACCAAAATCGTAGCGGGTTACATGATAATAACAACGTTTTTATGCCTTATATGCCTTCTGGCATATGTATAGAATTGGTTTTTTAGCCGTCCGGTGCTATCTGGACGATCGTGAAAATATGGCGCTTGGCACGGTATTGCGGATGCGCCAAGGGGTTTGAGGCAGGGCAGCGGCTCATTGCCCCAAGCGCCTTGACACACCGGACGGCTCTTTTTATATATTAGGCTATAGTTTTTGATCCAATAGCACACATTGATAATTGGATATTCTACATATGATAGAGTCTGTTGCAGAGATGCGCTTGCGAAAATACGCGGCGGCGCAGAGGAGGATGGGCGACATGAAAAAGCAAAAGACCGCTCTAGTGGTAGGAATGGCAAGAAGCGGAATAGGGAGTGCAAAGCTTCTTGCCAAAAACGGTTATAAGGTAATAATTAACGACCTCAAAAGGGACATACCGGGGCTTTATGAGGCGCTTGGCGGCATAGAATATACCAATGCGCTTGGCGCCCCTCCGGAAGCCCTTCTCTATGAAGCGGACCTTATGGTGATAAGCCCTGTAATACCTATGTACCGGCCTTTTGTCAAACAGGCGGTTGCCATGGGCATTGAGGTTATAGGTGAGATAGAGCTTGGCTACAGATACTGCTCCAGGGACAGCAAATTCGTATGCATAGGAGGCACAAACGGTAAGACGACCACTACGATGCTTACGGGTGAAATGTTTAAAGCGGCGAACGCAAACACCTTTGTATTGGGCAACATAGGGGTACCCATTACAGAGCATGCGATGGAAGTAAAGCCAGGCGACGTTATTGTGGCGGAAACGGCCGCGCTGCAGCTCGAAAGCATAAGGGATTTCAGGGCCAATGCCGCAGGTCTTTTGAACATAACCGAGGACCATCTCAATCACTTTGAATCGATGGAGGCCTATATTGCCGCTAAAAAACGAATGTTTGAAAATCAAACTGCGGAGGACTATGCGGTATTGAATTTTGACGACCCAATCGTCGCAGGTATGGCAGGAGCGACCAAGGGCAAGGTGATATATTTTTCCCTTAAAAACGAGCTGGAAGAGGGCATGTTTATTCGCCAGAGCCAGATAATCTGGAGAGACGGCGGCCTTGATACGATTATTATCAACGTTGGAGATCTCAAGATACCAGGCGAACATAATGTGGAAAACGCGATGTGTGCCGCCGCGCTTGCCATAAGTATGGGAGTTTCGGTGGACAGCATACGAAGCGCACTCAAATCCTTTACAGGCGTCGAACACAGGATCGAGCCGGTATGCGAGAAGAAGGGCGTTTTATATATCAATGATTCAAAAAGCACAAACCCGGACTCAACAATAAAGGCGGTAAAGGCAATGACACGGCCTACGGTTCTGCTTCTAGGTGTAGGCGAATACGATAAGCATAGCAACTTTATACCCCTTTTTAACGAGTTTGGCGGCATTGTCAAGGCGGTTATCGCTTCAGGCAGGGCGGCGCCCGCCATCTTAGCGGCTGCTGAGGAGACGAAGTTTCGCAATATAAGCATATGCAACGGCGCCTTCAGTGAAATGGTTCAGGAGGCGGCCAGGACGGCCTCGGAGGGGGACGTGGTGCTGCTGTCGCCAGGCGCGGCAAGCTGGGGAGCGTTCGAGGATTATGAGGACAGGGGCAGGAAGTTTAAGGAAATAGTTAACGGTCTGTGATTGGAGGAATACCATGAAACAAATCAAGGCGGCCAGCCCAAAACCGGGCAGAATGGACTTTGTGCTGTTTACAGCCGTACTTGTGTTGTGCGCGTTCGGACTGATAATGGTGCTTTCCGCAAGTTATTATTATTCTTATCAGGAGCATGGCGACGGCCTTTATTACTTCGTCAAGCAGATTGTTTTCTTCGTTTTGGGATTGGCAGCAATGCTGATACTTGCATATCTTGTTCCATATAAGACATATAAGCTGCCGCCGGTGATTGCCAGCGCCCTTTTGATAACATTGGGAGCTATGATCTACGCATACTTCTTTGGCGTTGAGGTAAATGGGGCAAGAAGATGGATAAATCTCGGCTTTGCTACAGTTCAGCCCTCCGAGCTTGCAAAGTTTGTGCTGGTTATCTTTATGTCTGCGTACCTTACATCGTATAGGGGCAAAATCAGGACATTTAAACATGGAGTTTTGCTTCCTACGCTTATGCTAGCGCCGTTTGCCGTAGTGGTCATGCTGCAAAGCAATATGTCCATGCTCCTAATAATGATAATAGTTTTTGTAATCATGCTGTTTATAGGAGAGGTACGGCCGATACATATTGCGTTTTTAGGCGCCGTAGCGCTCCTGGCTATACTTCCGCTGGCTTTGGACGAGGATTCATTCCGCTTAGCGCGAATAACCACGTTTTTAGACCCATGGCAGGACCCCTCGGGAAACGGATACCAGCTCATTCAATCCTATTTTGCCCTTGGAGCGGGCGGATTATTCGGCAGAGGGCTTAACCTTAGCCGTCAAAAACTGCTGTTCCTTACATATGGCGAAAGCGACTTTATATTTGCCATAATCGGCGAGGAACTCGGATGGGTTGGCTGCGTGCTGCTGTTGGCGCTGTATGGCCTGGTAATTTACCGCGGATTTAAAATTGCTTTTAGCGTCAAGGATAGGTTTGCCTCACTGCTTGCGGGAGGAATAACAAGCATAATAGCAATTCAAGCGGCCGTACATGTTCTTGTTACTACGGGGCGCGCCCCAACTACCGGGCAAACCCTGCCGTTTGTAAGCGCCGGCGGCACCTCGCTGATCTTCTTTATGGCGGCAATGGGCATACTGCTCAATATCTCAAGATATGTCGAAAAAAGACAGATACATGCCAAGGCGCCTTCCGCTTCTTCGCAAACGCATCTGATGGCGGTAAAGTAAAAGCAGAAAGATAGGCGGCGAACCCGACCGTGCGCAGTTATATCGGCGAACTAAGAACATCCGCCGGATTCAAGGCATATTATGTAATTGTCAAAGAAGATGGGCGGGAGGAGAATGATGGGAAGATTCTTAGTCTCGGGAGGAAAGCGCCTTAGTGGGGAACTCCGCGTCTGTGGGGCCAAAAACGCCGCTTTGCCTATATTTGCCGCTAGTCTGCTTACGGATGAACATGTCAGGCTGTATGATTGCCCTGAGATATCCGACGCCGACAATATGCTTGAAATCTTGGCCACACTGGGATGCAAAGTTCAAAGGGACGGGAATACGGTGGATATAGACCCGTCAAGCGCCGAAAGCTATACGATGCCCCCCAGCATATCAAAGCGGCTAAGATCGTCCATTTTTATGCTGGGCCCGGTCCTTGGCAGATTTAAAAGGGCTCATTTTACGTATCCAGGGGGCTGTGAGATAGGAAGCAGGCCAATAGATCTCCATCTCAGCGGCCTGGCGAAGCTGAATGTTTTGATAAAGGAAGAGCATGGCTGTATAGAATGCATTGGAGACGACATGCGCGGCTCCGAGGTACATTTGGACTATCCGAGCGTAGGCGCTACCGAAAATATAATGATGGCCGCAGTAGCCGCCAAGGGGGACAGCATAATATACAACGCAGCCAGAGAACCCGAAATAGTGGATCTTCAGGACTTTATGAACAAGCAGGGGTTTCACATAAATGGCGCGGGAACATCAACCATATTTGTTAGATCGGGTTGCAGCAAGAGGGAGGTTGAGCATCGTATAATTCCCGACAGAATCGTAGCGGGAACACTCCTATGCGCCGCCGCTATGACAAAAGGCGAAATCACGCTTACAAACGCCGACCCATCGCACATGATATCCGTACTTTCCAAGTTGAGGGAGGCGGGGTGTGAAATAAATACGGACGGAGACTTGATTAACCTTAGGTCACACGGAAGACCGGGCGAGATCTCAATCATTGAAACGCTCCCGTATCCGGGGTTTCCAACCGACATGCAGTCGCAAATGTTTGCACTTTGCTGCGTATCGAGCGGAACGAGCATAATTGTTGAAAATGTTTTTGAAAACAGGTTTAAGTGCGCTCCGGAATTATCCCGTATGGGCGCTAAAATTACTATGAAGGACAGAACCGCCGTAGTTCGCGGCGTTGGCAAGTGGTAGAGGGGATCCCGTGGCTGAAAGCGGCCCAGGTGGAAGCCCCGGACCTGCGCGCGGGGGCGGCGCTGGTGCTGGCAGCCCTTGCGGCGGAAGGAGACAGCGTTATATATGGTTCCGAATATATAGACAGGGGCTATGAACGCCTTGACCTGATGATGTCGCGGCTGGGAGCGGATATTCGAAAAGATGAGGGAAACGAATAATAGAACCGTTGTTTTAGGAGTACGTAAGATGAACAGACCCACGGATGAAGGGAAAATGAAAAGGGCCCAAAACGGCAGGGATGTAATTCCGTTTGATAAGGCCGCAGCCACGCCTGAATATGACATACGCAGACGCCATGGGGAAAGCGCGGTATTAAGGACCGCGCCAAAACAAGCGGAAAGAACCCAAAGGGGGCAATCGCACGGAAGAACCGGACAGGCTGGCAACACCTTAAATTCTTCATCAAGAAAATCTGCAATGAGCAGTCACACTTCAGGCAGGGGAAACAAAGGCGGCAAAAAAAGAAGGCGAAGCAGCCGGCTCGCAGTTGGACTTACGGTATTCTCCATCGTTATCGCTTCCGTATTCGCCGTAGCGTATTTTGGGCTAAGAATTGATAATATTGAAATAAACGGGGTTTCCGGCGACTCAAAGGAACGGCTGCTGAATTTGGCGGGAATAAAGCAGGGAGACCATATGCTTGCCGCGAATATGAATAGAATCAGGCGCGCTATCAATGACGATCCCTACTTCACGGTTGAGACGGTGGAGAGGATTATGCCCGATACAGTGCGAATATCCGTAAAGGAGCATGAAGCGATTGCCGCGCTGATAGGCGTTCAGGAGTCAATACTGATCGACAAAGAGGGTAATGTGCTTAAAATAGGCGACAGGTCAAACACCGATGGGTTTTTGAAGATCTATGGGGTATCATCCATGGGCTTTGGCTTGGGTACGAGTATCTGCAATGAAAACGATTTCCATACTTCAACGCTTATGGAGGTATTGCGTAATCTTAACGAACGAAATTTGCTCGATAAAGTTATAAGCATGGACGTGTCAAATCCACTAAGCGTATACTTGGTAACTACAACGGGGGTTAAGGTGCAGCTGGGCCAGGCCGAAGAGCTTGGCGTTAAGCTGGACAAGCTGTTACGGGTGCTCCCGAAGCTTGAAAGCATGGGGGTTGACAACGGCACGCTTTTGATAACCGCGACGGGAAATCCAGTATATTCCCCTGTCAAGTCCGCCGAGCCAACGCCGACGGACGCCTCTCAAAGTCCTGGGCCTACAGATGACGCGGATAACCCCGAAGCTACCTCAAATCCGGATGCTCTCCCTTCGCCCACACCGGAATCTACGTATGGCACAGGAGAACCGGAAAATCATGGCACGCCTCAGGCCGCTCCAAGCAATACGCCGGATATAACCGGGCCGTAATCAACCGGGACGACGGAGAGCAGGATAAATTGACGAACCGTGAAAAATATATGAACAATTACGCTTATGAGCATGTACCTATTGCACAGATTTTAAGCGTATGATATAGTTGATGGAAAGGAAGCTTGTGGCTGCAAAAAAAGTCATATTAGCAGGGGACTAAATGAGTAAACATACCGCCATACTTGATATTGGAAGTTCTAAGGTACTGTGTATAATATGCAGTCCGGATGAAAAAGGCGAGATTATTGTGCACGGCGCTGGGGTGTGCGGTTACAGGGGATACCGGCACGGCGCGTTTTTGGATGAGCGGAAACTGAAGAATACAATCATTGAAGCTATAGAAAAAGCGGAGGATGACGCAAGGCGGCATGTAAAGGATATTGCCGTTGGAGTAAGCGCTCCGTTTTCAAGGCTGGTCCTTCGAAAGGGCGAAGCCAGAGTGGAGAGCCGGAAGGGACTGATCACCCAGCGGGACATAGACGCAATGATAGATTCTTCATTTGATTATGGCTCCGTGGAAGGCTATGCGCTGATGCATAGTACGCCTGTTGAATTTGAGCTTGAAGGCATACCCTGTTTGGACATGCCCCTTGGTATGCCTGCGGAATATGTAAGAGGGCTCGTATCGCACGTTTATGTCAGTGTATCATATAAGCGTTTGGTGGCGGATGCGCTGTCAAAGCTTGGGCTTGTTGCGGAAACATATATAAGCGTCCCCATGGCCGAAGGGCTTTTTATGATACCGGATCAATACAGCCAGACGGGTGCGCTGCTGGTCGATGTCGGATACACGCATACCGATGTAATAAATATAAGAAATTCCGTGCTTGTAGGCGTAAAAACCCTCGAAGTGGGTGGTATGCATTTTACAAACGATCTTGCATACGGCTTTGATATACCGATGCCGGCGGCGGAGGGCCTAAAGCGCAGGTATGTTTATTCTCTCGATTATAAGGACAGTATAGAGAGCATAAGGATACCGGAAAGAGGTGTGTTCAGAGCCGAGTATTCGGCCATACAGGACATAATTGAGGCAAGGACCGATGAACTTATAGAGCTGATTGCGGAGGCTGCCGAGGAATTGGGCGCGCCGCTTGACGGAAGCAGGCTGACGTACCTTACCGGAGGTGGGATTGCCTTGATGCGAGGAAGCTGCGAATATCTGGAGCGGCGCCTCAACACTCCCGTTACTGTGAACATGCCATGGATGCCGCGGTTGAGTTCGCCTAATTATGCAAGCGCATTTTCGGTAATGAATTTTGTCATGAGTGAACGCGATATTGATATGCCGCAGGGAAAAAGCGCGGCGGAGAATCGCGGATTTTTTAATAAATTGAAGGGTATATTTAAAGAGTAGTCAAAGGAGGTTCTATTATGGCGCTGGGTTTGGAATTGGATATGGATGGAGGCCAGTTTGCACAACTAAAGGTTGTTGGAATAGGCGGCGCGGGCAATAATGCCGTAAACCGAATGATACAGTATGGTCTTGCCGGAGTTGAGTTTATAGCGCTGAACACGGACAAGCAGGCGCTGTATCTTTCGCGCGCAAACCAAAAGATACAAATCGGTGAAAAACTTACAAAGGGCCTTGGCGCCGGAGCTGATCCGGAGATAGGGCGCAAGGCCGCGGAGGAAAGCGTTGAGCAGATTGCGGCGGCGCTTGAAGGCGCCGATCTTGTATTTATAACCGCGGGAATGGGAGGCGGCACTGGAACGGGAGCCGCGCCGGTAGTTGCCGAATGCGCAAAGAGCATGGGCATATTGACCATCGGCGTAGTTACAAAGCCGTTTGGCTTTGAGGGCAAGGTCCGCATGAGAAACGCGTTGATAGGTATAAAGAATTTAAAGGAGTCCGTGGATACGCTGATTACGATACCCAACGACAGGCTGATCGATACCGTTGGAAGCTCGCGGCTCACCGAGGCGTTCAGCGTGGCCGATGATGTTTTGAGACAGGGCGTACAGGGAATAAGCGATTTGATCGCAATACCCGCATTAATAAACCTTGACTTTGCGGATGTTAGAACGATTATGAAGGAAAAGGGCATGGCCCACATGGGAATTGGAACGGCGTCAGGCGACAAGAGGGCCGAGGAGGCTGCGCGCCAGGCGGTAGACAGTCCGCTTCTTGAAACGACTATTAGGGGCGCCAGAGGCGTAATAGTAAATATAACGGGGAGCAACGACATGAGCCTTATTGAGACCAGCCGGGCGGCCGAGCTTGTCAGGGAAACGGCTGATCCAGAGGCCAATATAATCGTTGGAGCTGGAATCGACGACGAGATGGGTGACAGCATACGGATTACAGTAATAGCTACAGGCTTTGAGGGCGTGGACGATGAGAACCTTGAGGACGAAAGCGACCGCGCCAAAAGAGGCACCTCCGTTAATCAGCCTGCCACGGGCGCTCAACAGGCGCCGCAGGGACAGCCAAAGACAGGCAAGGCCTTGCAGGACCCCTATATATCCCCCTCAAGGGGTCAGCACGACCAGCGCAGGCGTGAGACGCAGCAACAGGCCCCATATAACCAGTCGCATGAACCCAGCCGCAATTACCAGCCATCCCCGTCAACGGATGATGAGGCGGAACCGTACTTCCGCAGGCAGGACCTTCCCAGGGATGGCAGAAATCCAAATGACAGGTCCAATCTGGATATGCCCAGTTTTCTGAGACGCAAAAAGGATTAATATAATAATAGCTAAAGCGCCATCCACATTATAACAGGGATGGCGCTTGAACTCATGAAAGAAATGGTGATCATGCTGACACTCCGAAATAAAACGGATCGGCTATTGCGCTATCTCCCCATATAGAAGACGCCATGGTGTGCATTTTTTTTGCATGTATCCGGTCGTGCCATATAAACCGGCGCAATACCTTTCTTAAGGTTCATTGTTCTCCGTAG
>OGQA01001326.1_pt1 | contig 11765 bp, 8 predicted proteins | sample 1553011 | NCBI WGS metagenome assembly OGQA01 (sample SAMEA2580256, study PRJEB22360) | human gut metagenome | biome: human gut; feature: human-associated habitat; material: faeces | place: Denmark | collected 2008/2010 | reverse complement strand
ACGTCACCCTCGTGACCTATCCCGATAACTTCACCGAAGAGCTGGAGACCACCATCCAGTGCATCGTCAACCTGTCCGACGACCCCGACATGAAGGCGATCATCGTCAACCAGTCCGTCCCCGGCACGACCGAGGCCTTCCGCAAGATCAAGGAGCGTCGCCCCGACATCCTCTGCATCGCCGGTGAGGCGCATGAGGATCTGCCCGAGATCGGCTCTGCTGCCGACCTCGTGTGCAACAACGACTTCGTTGCCCGCGGCTACCTCATCATCCGCACCGCGCACGAGCTTGGCTGCGACACCTTTGTTCATATCTCCTTCCCGCGCCACCTCGCTTACGAGACCATGAGCCGCCGCGTCGCCGTCATGAAGGCGGCCTGCGAGGAGTTCGGCATGAGCTTCGAGATGGAGACCGCTCCCGACCCCACCTCTGACGTCGGCGTTGCCGGTGCGCAGGCTTACATCCTTGAAAAGGTTCCCGAGTGGGTGAACAAGTACGGCGAGAAGGCCGCTTACTTCTGCACCAACGACGCGCATACCGAGCCTCTGCTCAAGCAGCTGCTCGAGTACGGCGGCTACTTCATTGAGGCCGACCTGCCCTCCCCGCTGATGGGCTATCCTGGCGCTCTGGGCATCGACCTGACCGCTGAGGCGGGCGACTTCCAGAAGATCCTTGCCAAGGTCGAGGCCGCCATCTGCGAAAAGGGCGGCGCGGGCCGCTTCGGCACCTGGGCGTACTCCTACGGCTACGTCACCTCCGCCGGCCTTGCCCAGCACGCCATGAACGTCATCAAGGGCGAGAGCGAGCTTGCCGACATCGACGATATCGCCAAGGCCTATCACCAGTTCTCCCCCGACGCCTCCTGGAACGGCTCCAACTACACCAACGCCACCACCGGCGTCAAGGCCGACAACACCTTCCTTGTCTATCAGGATACCTACATCATGGGCGATCCGGGCTGGTTCATGCACGCCACCGAGGTCGAGGTCCCCGAAAAGTACTTCACCGTTAAGTAAGCCTTCGGCTCACTGACGAACATCAAAAAAACAGGGGGGAGGAGAATCCTCCCCCCTGCTTCTTTTAGGTAGGGTATAGCTTATGGAAAATAACAACGCTCCTCTGTTGGAGATGCGCAGCATCAAAAAGGATTTCTTCGGCAATCAGGTCCTCACGGATATCAGCTTTACGCTCCGCGAGGGCGAGGTGCTCGGCCTTGTCGGCGAAAACGGTGCGGGCAAGAGCACGCTGATGAAGATCCTCTTCGGCATGGACGTCATCCGCGAGACCGGCGGGTACGGCGGAGACGTTCTCATCAACGGTGAAAAGGTCACCTTTAATACCCCCTTTGACGCACTGGCAGCCGGTATCGGCATGGTGCATCAGGAGTTTTCTCTGATCCCCGGCTTTACGGCGACGGAGAATATTCTGCTCAACCGTGAGCCCCAGAAGAAAAATGTCATCTCCGAGGTGTTCGGCAGCCGTCTGAACACGCTCGATTATAAGGAGATGGACCGCAGTGCAGCGGCAGCCATTGAAAAAATGGGCGTCCACATCGACGCCAACATGGTCATCAGCGATATGCCGGTCGGCCATAAGCAGTTCACGGAGATCGCGCGCGAGCTGAGCAAGGAGCATCTCAAGCTGCTTATTCTCGACGAGCCGACCGCCGTTCTGACGGAAAAGGAGGCCGCGGCGCTGCTCGATTCCATCCGCAGCATGTCGGTGCGCGGCATCGCGGTCATCTTCATCACGCACCGCCTGCAGGAGATCCTTGATGTTTGCGACAAGGTCATCGTCATGCGCGACGGCCATGTGGTGAAGGATACCCCGGCGAAGGAAACGAACGTTTCCGACATCACAAGGTGGATGGTCGGCCGCAGCGTGGAGCTCTCCGCTGCACAGGATGTGGTCGATCACTCCGACGCAAAGACCATCATGTCCATCCGCAAGCTCTGGGTCGATATGCCCGGCGAGATCGTGCGCAACGTCGATCTCGACATCATGGAGGGCGAGATCCTCGGCATCGGCGGCCTCGCCGGTCAGGGCAAGCTCGGCATTCCGAACGGCGTTATGGGCCTTTATGAGGCGGGCGGCACGGTCGAGTTCGACGGCAAGCCCATTCCGCTCAACGCTCCCCGCCGCTGTCTCGACGCGCAGCTCGCCTTCGTGTCGGAGGACCGCCGCGGCGTGGGACTGCTGCTCGACGAGTCGCTGGAGTGGAACATTGCCTTCCCGGCCATGCAGATCCACGATAAGTTTCTCAAGAGCCTGTTTGGCGGCCTTGTGAAGTGGCGCGATGAAAAGGCCATCCGCGCCGTGACCGACCGCTATATTGACGAGCTGAAGATCAAGTGCACCAGCTCGAAGCAGAAGGCCAAGGAGCTCTCCGGCGGCAACCAGCAGAAGGTTTGCCTTGCCAAGGCATTCGCGCTCGAGCCGAAGTTCCTCTTTGTCTCCGAGCCGACCCGCGGCATCGACGTCGGCGCGAAATCTCTCGTGCTCGACGCGCTCAAGAGGTTCAACCGCGAGAGCGGGATCACCGTTGTGATGATCTCATCTGAGCTGGAGGAGCTGCGCACGACCTGCGACCGCATCGCCATCGTCTCCGGCGGCAGGATCGCCGGCATCCTGCCGGCGACCGAATCCTCCGAGGCGTTCGGTATGCTGATGGTCAGTCAGGTCAAATAAGGAGGGCAGATATGGATAATACAACAAACAGCCTTGCCGAAAAGAGCAGGCTCCGCCAAATGATCGACAGCTACGGCGTCCCCCGCATGATCATCACCGGCTTTCTGCTGCTGATGTTCGTGCTCGTGCCGTTCGCGGGCGTGGACTTCGCAACGCAGATCAGCAACGTTATCAACCGCTTCAGCTGGAACGCCATCATGGTGCTGGCAATGGTCCCGATGGTCCACTCCGGCTGCGGCCTCAACTTCGGCCTGCCGCTGGGCATTATTTCGGGACTGCTGGGTGCGACGCTCTCCATTGAGCTCGGCTTCACCGGCGCGGCAAGCTTCATCATGGCCATCGCGATCGCGACGCCGTTCGCGCTGCTGCTCGGCGGCGGCTACGGCTGGCTGCTCAACAAGATCAAGGGCGGCGAGATGATGGTCGCGACCTACGTCGGCTTCTCCTCCGTCTCCTTCATGTGCATGATGTGGCTGCTGCTGCCGTACAAGAAGCCCGAGATGGTGTGGGGCTTCTCCGGCTCCGGCCTTCGTACCACCATCTCCCTCGAGGGCTTCTATGACCGCGTGCTGGCGGACATTCTCTCCATCGACCTCAACCGCTTCGGCATCAACCTCGTCATTCCGACCGGCAGCCTGATCTTCTTCGCGATCCTTGCTTTCCTAATGTGGGCATTCCTGCACACCAAGACCGGCACCGCGATGACCGCCGTCGGCTCCAACCCTTCCTTTGCCAAGGCAGCGGGCGTCAGCATCGACAAGATGCGCCTCATTTCCGTCGTCCTTTCCACCTGGCTGGGCGCGGTCGGCATCCTCGTCTATGAGCAGGGGTTCGGCTTCATCCAGATCTACACCGCCCCGCTCAAGATGGCATTCCCAGCGGTCGCCGCCATCCTCATCGGCGGCGCGAGCGTCAACAAGGCGAGCATCGCCAATGTCATCATCGGCACGTTCCTCTATCAGGGTCTTGTCACCATGACGCCGACGGTCATCAACTCCTTGATCCACCTTGACATCAGCGAGATCATTCGTATCATCGTCTCCAACGGCATGATCGTCTACGCGCTGACCCGTAAGATGGGAGGGAAGAAGTAAGTATGAAAAAGATCAACAACAATCTTCCTCGCGGCGGCGCCGAATGGGGCCGCGCGCTGCGCAGGTTCCTGAGCGACAACATCGTGCCCATCATGTTCGTTCTGATCTGCGCCTACTGCATCCCGCGCGCGGACCTCTCGTGGAACTATCTGCTCAATGAGGGCATGACCCGTCTGGGCCGCAACGCTTTCCTCATCCTGAGCCTGCTCATCCCCGTTATGGCGGGCATGGGTATGAACTTCGGCATGACGCTCGGCGCGATGGCAGGCCAGATCGGATTGATCTTTGCCGCCGACTGGCAGGTCTGGGGCATCCCCGGACTGATCCTCGCGGCGATCATCTCCATTCCCATCTCCGTTCTGCTCGGCATCATGATCGGCAAGCTCCTCAACCGCGCCAAGGGTCGCGAGATGATCACGAGCTACATGATCGCCTTCGCCATGGACGGTGTGTACCAGTTCTTTGTGCTCTTTATGATGGGTCCCGTCATTCCCATCATCCACAATACGCTCAAGCTCCCGCGCGGCTACGGTATCCGGAATACGGTGAGCCTGCTGAATATGCGCCAGAGCTTGGATAACCTGCTGGCGGTCAGCGTCGGCGGAGTGAAGATCCCCGTGCTCACGCTCATTATCATTGCCGCCGCCTGCCTCTTTATCCTCTGGTTCCGCCGCACCAAGCTCGGTCAGGATATGCGCGCGGTCGGTCAGGATATGGAGGTCGCGCGCGACGCGGGCATCAATGTCGAGCGTACCCGCGTGATCTCTATGGTCATCTCCACCGTGTTCGCGGGCTTCGGCATGATCATTTATTTGCAGAACGTCGGCAACTTCCCCACCTATACCGCCCATACCCAGATCGGTATGTTCTCCATCGCGGCGCTGCTCGTCGGTGGTGCGAGCGTGGAGAAGGCGAGCATCAAGAACGTGTTCCTCGGCGTTATCCTGTTCCACACCATGTTCATCGTGGCGCCGCGCACCGGCACGGTCATCACCGGCGACTCGATGATCGGCGAATACTTCCGCGTGTTCGTGTCCTACGCGGTCATCACCATCGCGCTGGTCATGTATGAGGCGAAAAAGCGCAAGGCAAAGAGCGCGGCAGGCTTGCAGCTTGCAGCCGACCAGCTGGCAGAAGAGGAGGCGAAGGCAAAATGAAGAATAAGACCTCCAATCGCAGACTGATCTTCCAGCTCGCGGCAGTCGTCGTGCTCATTGTCATCGCCTACGCCATGACGATCATCGGCCGCGGCCACACCGTGTATCTCGACAACAAGAAGTTAGAGTACAACGGCAAGACCTACGATACGCCGTACAAGGTCGTCGTCCTTGTGGACGGCGAGCAGGTCGCCAAGCTCTATGACCGCGAGCGCGGCAGCGCGACCTGCATCGGCCAGAAGTTCACGGTGACGCTCGAGATCACCGAGAAGAAGGGCGGCAACGAGACGACGCAGACCTACACGATCCCCCTGCCTAAGAATATGGACGGCATCATCATCAACCTGCCCGCCTACCTCGCGGGACTGGGTGAGGACGCCTATCTGACGGAGTTCATCCCGTCGCCCGACGCGGAGATCGTCGAGGAGGACACCCCCTCCGGCGACGACTTCGGCATGGACGATATGACGATGGACGAGGTACCCGTCGTCTAACAGAACAAGCGCCGCACATCCCATGCCTTCCGCATGGGCTGTGCGCGCACCAAAAAGGAGGAAGGCAGCATGGCTGCATTAAACGGGCTGAAGCCCGAGAAGGTATTTGAATATTTTGAGAAGCTATGCTCCGTGCCGCACGGCAGCGGCAACACGAAGCTCATCAGCGACCTGTGCGTGGGCTTTGCCAAGGAGCTTGGGCTGAGGTACCGCCAAGAGGCGTGCAACAACCTTATCATCTGGAAGGACGGCTCCGTGGGCTATGAGCAGTCCGAGCCGATCATTTTACAGGGCCACATCGACATGGTCTGCGCCAAGACGGACGAGTGCGCGAAGGACATGGCGAGGGAGGGGCTTGACCTGCGCACGGACGGCGAGTGGGTCTGGGCGGATCAGACCTCGCTCGGCGGCGACAACGGCATCGCCGTGGCGATGATCCTCGCCATCCTTGCCGACGATACGCTCCCCCATCCGCCGCTTGAGGCGGTTTTCACCGTCGATGAGGAGGTCGGCATGGACGGCGCCTTTGCGCTCGACTGCTCCGACCTCAAGGGAAAGAAGCTCTTGAACCTCGACTCCGAGGAGGAGGGCATCTTCACGGTGTCCTGCGCAGGCGGTATGCGCGCGGATTGCACGCTTCCCGGCAAGCGCGAGCCGCTCGGCGGCGAGAGCTGCTACGCTGTGACGATCTCCGGCTTGCAGGGCGGCCATTCCGGCGGCGACATTGACAAGGGCCGCGGCAGCGCGAACGCGCTGATGGGCCGCGTGCTCTATTCCGCGATGGATCAGCTCCCCGGTCTGCGCCTCGCGGCAATACAGGGCGGCAGGTTCGACAACGTGATCTGCTCGCGCTGCGACGCGGTCATCGCCGTCCCCGCGGGGAAGGAGGCGGAGCTTGAGCAGTTCATCCGCGGCTTTGACGCGACGCTCAAAAATGAGTACGCCGGCTGCGACGCGGGCGTGACGCTCGAATGTGCCAAGACCGAGGCGGCGTCCGCCGTCAGCGCGGAGACCACCTCTGTGATGCTCCACACGCTCCTTGCGCTGCCGCAGGGCGTGGAGGAGATGAGCGCGGACTTCCCCGGTCTGGTGCAGACCTCCCTCAACCTCGGCGTGATGCATTTGACGGAGGACGGACTGCATTTCTCCTACTCCATCCGCTCCTGCATTGCCTCGCAGAAGGCGATGCTTGCTCAGCGCGTCCACGCTATCGTGGAGTTTGCGGGCGGCACGGTCTCCGAGCGCGGCAATTATCCCGGCTGGCAGTACGAACGCGATTCCAAGCTCCGCGAGCTGGTGCTTGGCGTCTACCGCGACCTCACCGGCGCGGAGGCCAAGCTCGAGGCGACGCACGGCGGACTGGAGTGCGGGCTCTTCATTGAGAAGATTCCCGGTCTCGACGCCATCTCCCTCGGGCCCGAGCTGCACGACGTTCATTCCGTGCGCGAGCGGCTGAGCGTGCCCTCCACCGAGCGCGTCTACGAGCTGGTGTGCGAGGTCCTGCGCCGCAGCAGGTAAGCCGAAAACCCTGCGGGCATAAATAATCTCCACCACGAAAAACCTTGAAACCGTATGGTTTCAAGGTTTTTTGCATATGGTTTACAGTATACAGCAAAAGCGGCAGAGCAAAAGGCTCTGCCGCTTTGTCGCATCCTAAAAGGGAGAATCCGCTCTACCGTCGGCGCACCGGAGGGCCGGCCCGCAGGGCTTCATTCGGAAAGGAGCATACGGTCGTTGTCGAGCGTCCTGCCCGTGCCCGCGCGGAAGCGCTCGATGAGGTCCTCCACCGTCATGCCGGCGCGTTCCGTACCCGCGACGTCGAGCACGATGCCGCCGTCCGCCATCATCAGCGTGCGGTTACCGAGCGCGAGAGCCTGCGTCATGTTGTGCGTCACCATCAGGCAGGTGATGTGATGCTCCGCCACGATGCTCTGTGTGAGCGCGAGCACCTTTTCCGCCGTGCCCGGGTCGAGCGCCGCCGTGTGCTCGTCGAGCAGCAGCAGCTCCGGCGGCACCATCGTCGCCATCAAAAGCGTCAGCGCCTGCCGCTGACCGCCCGAGAGCAGGCCGACGGGCTGGCCCAGCCGGTCCTCCAGCCCCATGTCGAGCTGCGCGAGCTGGGCGCGGAAAAGCTCGCGGTCCTTCGCCGTGATGCGGCTGAACGGATTGCCGTGCGCCGCGCGCAGATACGCGAGGGCGAGGTTTTCCTCAATGGTCATGTGCGGCGCGGTGCCGCGCAGCGGGTCCTGAAACAGCCGCCCGATGACGCGGCTGCGGTCATGCTCGCGTGTAAAGGTAATGTCCTTGCCATTCAGCAGAATACGGCCCTCGTCCACATAAAAGCTGCCTGCGATGGCGTTGAAAAGCGTGGACTTGCCCGCGCCGTTCGAGCCGATAACGGTGACGAAATCACCCTTGTCCAAATGGAGCGACAGGTCGGTGACGGCGCGCTTTTCGTTCACCGTTCCGACGTTGAAGGTCTTGGAGATGTGTTGAATGTCCAACATATCAGTTGCCCCCCTTCCCTTTTGCCGCGGCCTTGCGGCGCTGGAACGCCGCCCACTTCCGGATGCTCGGCGCGGCGATGGCCAGCGCCACGATGATCGCCGTGAGCAGCTTCAGGCACTCCACCGGCACGATCTTCGTGTAGAACACGACCGCGTAGATGAAGCGGTAGATCAGCGAGCCGACGAGCGCGGCGAGCACGCCGCGCGTCATGCTGCGGCGGCCGAGCACCGTTTCACCGATGATGAGGCAGGCAAGGCCGATGACGACGATGCCGGTACCGGAGTTGATGTCCACGGTCTTCTGATACTGGCCCACCATCGCGCCGGCAAGGCCGGTCATGGCATTGGCAAGGCAGAGGCCGACGGAGATGGTGAACGCAGGATTCAGCGACGACGCGCGCACCATGTCGGGATTATCGCCCGTCGCGCGGAGTGACAGGCCGAGATGCGTGCCAAGAAACAGGCGCAGCAGCACCGCCGCAAGTCCGGTAACGATGACCGCAAGCAGCAGCTCATACCACGCCCCGCCGATGCCGGCATCGCGCAGAAGGGTAAACACGGTATCCGAGCCGAGCAGGCTCTGGTTGGCCTTCCACCCCATCGCCATGAGATTCACGGTGTAAAGTCCCGTATTCGTCACAATACCCGCGAGGATGCTCGGCACGCCGAGGTTGGTCTGCAAAAAGGCGGTGACGAGTCCCGCGCACGCGCCGGCGAGCATCGCCGCGGGGATGGCGAGGAACGGATGTCCCGCCGCCGTCAGGCTGACGGAAACCGCCGCGCCGAGAACGAAGCAGCCGTCCGTCGTGAGGTCGGCAATGTCGAGGATGCGGTAGCTCAGAAACAGCGCCAGCGCGACCGGCGCGTACAAAAAGCCCAACTCCAGGGCGGTCTGCGTGATGATGAGCATGGGGTCGCTCTCCTTTCAGGCTTCGGCCCTCCGACTTTCGTCGGAGGGCTTTCGCGTTGTTGTTTCGGTTCAGTCCTTGGTGGTGGTCACTTCCACGACGGTGCCCATGCTGTCGAAGCAGGAATACTCGGCCTGCTTGCCGATCATAGCCGCGGTATCGGTGTTGACGGTGATAATGCCGCCGTCCATGAGGTAGTAGTCCTCCATGCCGTCCATGCCCTCGGTGATGGCCTTGTAGGCGAGGTCAGCGGTCTTGGCGCCGAGGTCGGTGTAGTTCACGCCGCAGGTGGCGTAGGCGCCGTTGCGGACGAAGGAGTCCGCGCCGGTGTAGTGCGGGATGCCGTTGATGGCAAAGTCCTCGGCGATGGCCATTTCCGCCGCCATGATCACGTTGTCGGTCGGGGTGAACACGGCGTCCACACCGGCGGCGATGAGCGCGGAGGCGGCGGCGACGACCTCGTCGTTGGTGTTCGCGGTCTGCTCGACGTACTCGATGCCCTTGGCGTCGAGGTAAGCCTTGGCGTCCGCGATGGGCTTTGCGGAGTTCGGCTCATTGAGGGAGTAGAGCAGGCCGACCTTAGCAACGTTCGGGTTCTGGGCGAACATCATATCCATGATGAACTCGGTGTTGAGCGCGTCGCTCGTGCCGGTGACGTAGTCGATGCCGGTGAGCTTGGCGGTCTCGGGGTCGGAGATGGCGGCGTAGACGACCGGCGTCTTGGTCTCCTCGGCGGAGAGGGCGGCGATCTGCGCGGCGGTGGTAGCAATGGGAATGATGGCGTTCACGCCGTCGGCGATGGCCTGATCGCTCAGCTGCTTGAGGATGGTCTGATCGCCCTGGCCGGAGGTGACCTCATACTCGATGGTCACGCCGTTGTCGGCGGCAATCTTATCCAACTCGGCGGTGACGGCGTTCGCGATCTCATCGAGGGAGGCGTGGTCGAGCTGCTTGATCACAGCCACCTTGTAGGGCTTGGCCTCCTCCGTGCTGTTGTCAGGTTGTTCGATCGGCTGAGTGTCTTTTGCGCCGCAGGCGGCGAGGGACAGCGTCATCGCGCCGGCAAGAACGAGGGTCAGAAGCTTTTTCATCATGTTGTTTTTCATTTTGGTTTTCCTCCAATATATTTGATTTTGAGCGGCAGATGAAGCTCTGTCTTGCCGGAACAGAGCGGGGAAAAAGAAAAAGACCTTCATCCCACCTACATGGGACAAAAGTCGTTGAACTTCTGCGATACCACCCAAATTGACGTTATCAAACGCCCGCTCGCTTACGCGCACCATCATACGCGCCCCGATGGATAACGGGTGGGATACCCGTCGGTCTCTACTCGGCTTTCGCCTTTTGATCCGCCCTCCGAAGTCCATTCACCGACCGTCCGCCGCCCCGATCACACCATCCGGGACTCTCTGAAGGCTTGCCTGCATCGGCTACTTCTCTCCGTCATTGGTTTTTACTGCTTTAACTTGTTGTAGCGTATTATAGCACGCGCACTTCCATTGTCAAGCCCCTTTTCGCAAAATTTTTTCTTCTCTCCGTTTTGCGCAAAAGGTCTCCCGCCTCCCCCGCACAAAGTCGGCAGAATGGGCAAAAGCCCACGGCCCTTTGACCGTCGGCTTTTTGCCCCGCGCCGCGGAGGCTGCGCGCCGTCTCCGTCAGAAGCGCAGCCTTGTATCCTTCACAAAGCTCTGCGTACCGTACAGCACCAGCGTATCGGTGATACCGTTCTCTTTGGCGTATTCCGTCACATCGCCCTTGAAAAAGCGCAGGTCGAGGACATGGACCTCTGCATAGTCCTCCACGGGAAATTGGGAAAAGGTGTTGCCGTAGGAATCTTTAATGAGCAGTAGCTTGCCGCTCTTGCCGCTGCCCTCAATGACGGTCTGTGCCTGGTTGGAGTTCAGAAACACGGCGTATTGGTCGCTGCCGGACAGATACTTGCGCTCGTAAATACTTTCTGTTTCATACTGGCCATTGTTATAGGAAACATGGCGGGTTGGATGCTGATACCATGCGGTGATCTCCTCGGCGGGGACGGTGGGCAGGGGGACTTTATTCCAAGTCGTGCCGCGGAAATTGCCGCAGAGAATTTCCTGCGTCCACTCCCCCGCCGCAGGTTCAATGTCCCGCCACGCACAGTAAGCGTAGTAGGCCCCAAGGCTCGTCCAATGGTGATCGGTACGGTAGTAGATGTTCTCGCTGCTATGAGCGGCGAGAGCAGAAAGCATGTCCGTTGTGTCAACACCTGCATCGGTCAGCACTTGCAGAATAGCGGTGTAGTCTGTCACTGGCGCATGGGCAGGGAGCTTATCCGTCAACACCTGCGCCGCCATAGGGACAAGGATCGTATTCATAGAAATGCCCTCTGCCGCCAGCTTACTTTGCAGTTCCGCCAGCGCTCCTACGTTGGCTGTGAGCTGCTTTTTGCTGTAAGCGGTAAACTTGTCCATCAGGTACTGATCTTTGCAGAGGTAGACGCCGCCGCTCTCCCGCTTGCCCACGGCCAGCTCCAGGTAGGTTTTCATCGTGACCCAGCCATCCCGCAGGGGAACTTGATTGGAGAGGTAACTTTCCAAATTGTCACCAAACTTGCCCGAAGTAAAGTCGGCAATAGTAAATTGCGGCTTTTGCGTCAAAGTGCGCTTTTCCCTTTCGGAGTAATAACAATCGGGCAGTAGCCCCTTGTCCGTATAGAACCGCAGCGTATGCTCCGTGACGCCGAACAACTCCGCCATCTGCCTGATCGTATAGTACATAATGCTTCCTCCGAAAAAAACACTTGACTTCGTGTTACTCGAACTTGTTACAATGATTATAGCATAGCGGTCACACCTATCCTTTGCCGTGTAGACGCCCTTGCGTTCGGCTACGAACAGGTGCCGCTCACACGCTTTTACTTCTTGCGGTCTTGCGCGAA